>Ga0075030_100004896_pt1 | contig 12081 bp, 15 predicted proteins | sample LitLauG_LLR_2012_FD_71393 | JGI IMG/M metagenome (GOLD analysis project Ga0075030, IMG submission 71393) | Freshwater sediment microbial communities from Pennsylvania, USA - Little Laurel Run_MetaG_LLR_2012 | ecosystem: Environmental > Aquatic > Freshwater > Creek > Sediment | place: USA... | reverse complement strand
CTGGTTCAATGAAGAAGCAACGCAGTGAGGAAGAATAGATCCACCGAAGCAGGCGACACCCTCGTCGAACCGGGACCGACCCCTCGAAGTAGGCGGCAACACGGAAGCTATCAACAAACGGGCATCTGGGAAGTCTCAGTCGCAGACGTTGCGGCTTAGAAGTCTGGAACTCGGGAAATTCGAGATTGCGCACGATGTTGGCGATAACGCTTTATCGCAACCTATCCAACCGCGCGCATCATGTCCCAGACTTGGGGACAACGCTGTTGCCATTCGTCTCTGGAGGATAGGCCTTTTCACTCACCACTGGCTATTAATTCGGGGTTTTCTGAATCCTGGTTGGCATAGTGTTCCTCGGCGCGCCCTATGCGTCTTAAACTCTTAAACGTAGCCAGCGCAGTTTAACGCCTGCCCATGCTGTCGGTCGCGCCATGGAAATACGGCTCCCCACCGGAACAGCAGTCGCGCCTTAGGTGTGACATGCCATCTCTTATTCGCGATTCGTCAAAAGGTTTCCAGTTATCGGATAAGGAAGCGCGGCGAAGCAGAGATAGGAAATGAGCAGACTCGGAAGAATCGGTAGGAACAGGAGCCTGCTGAGCCATAGTTGCGAGATTGATTGCGCACCGCGCACCGACAGAAGTACGGTCGCGAGGATCGGAATAATAATGGCGGAGACGAACACAAGTGCGCGGGCAACTTGCGTGGGATAGAGTCCGATCCAGGCAACATCGGCGGATAGGTCTGTTGGCTTAAGCCTGCGATTCAGCTCCCGCAAGTGCACCCAGAAATAGAACTGGAGTGCCATTATCACAAATATTCCCCAATAGACGGTCTGGTCAGCCGGGATTTTCATGCCAAGAATTTCGAAGGATTCACCAGCGCGCCGCTCCTCCGCAGCAAGAATCTTTTCCATCGTCTTGAATTTGACATCGGAATACTCCTTTGTGACGGAATCTAATTCACGAAACGCCGTTGCAAAAGCCTCATTGTGCCAATCCCAGGCCGGTCTCCGGTCAATTAAGGGACTCAGTGCCTGAAGCGGGATCGTCTCCACCGAGTCTGAAGGTCCGGATATCGGAACGCAGACATGGATATTCACTTGGTTTGGGCCAGGGGTGTTTCCGCAAAAGCGCGAGGGAAAGGCGGGGGCTGATGGCTCAATTCCCTCCGGGATCCATTCCAGGGAAAGCTCGATTTTGGTGGGAGCATCCTTGGAGTGCAGTTCCTTTTTCTCATGGAGCGGCATAGGAACTTTAAGGTCTGCAAAAGGCGTAATTTTGAATACTTCGGCAGGGGGAGGCCAAGCGTTGGTTACGGTCACGGATGCGTCTGAATTGATCACTTCGGGAATTAAGATACTGACGTGCGACTGCAGCAGATTCCAAAGATATTTGAATTCTTGGAGAGTTTCTGGTGTGCCAATCATCGGAAAGAGGCGCAATACCTGCTCCTCATCCGGTGACAAGGGTGGGTGGTTCTTTTCGATCCCGGAAACCTTAACCAGCCAGTTTGTGTTAAAGCCAGTTGACAGGCCCGGGCCGAGCCCGGCTCGACCGAGCGGCACGGCCGAGGATGCTTCTTCACCTGTGAACACCAGCTCGAAGGGAATTGTTTTTGGACCCACGGGGAGTTCGAAAAACCTTTTCATACGCGGCGCGGTGATTTGTCGCCCGCTTCGTCTCATGAAGTCGATCGCTTCTTGTTCGATTAGGTCGCATCTCAACGCAGGAAGTGTGTCGATAATCTGTGAGACTTGTTCGTGGGCGATTTGAACTTCAGACCTCCGATTTCCGGTCACGACGATAATCAAGCCGAGAGATGCTACAGCAAGCGCAAAGTGCACCGCTCGAATATGTTCGACATAATCTTTGGACCATTCATTGCTCATAGAAAATTGGGAAGGCGAGATTCACCAAAACCACATTCTTCGCTCAACTCGGGCGTGGATTATAGCATCGCCGACTAGCAAACAGCCGAGCGACGCCGACCGATAAACCCCATCACCACTTTTGCCCGCATCGGCGCGGCACTCATGAAGAGGGGGCTATCGAATTCAGCAGCTTGCGGGCTTCCTCGACCGGCAGGACGGCGGTTTTGCCTTTCTTGACCGAGTATTTAGGACCGCGAACCGGGCTCCCCGGATTGACTGCAATGACCTGGCCGATATCAAGCCAATCGAACAGCATGCGGATCGCTGCCAGATGCTTTTAGCCGAGGGAGCCGCCACGCGAGTCTGCACGAGCTCTATATCGGCAGCTATATGAATAGGCTCGATATCGGCCAGTTCGCGCACACCGTTTTCCTCACACCAAACGGAAAATTCAAGTGCAGCCCGTACATAGGCTCGCCTGGTTTTTGGATTCCCGATATTGGCAATGCAAAACTCAATGAAGCCCCGCTCCGCATCCGCATCGCGCGCGAACAGCTTCGGCAGCACGGCCGACCTGGAGATAATACTTACAACGTCCTGGGCCATGCCTGTTTCCTACTGCCAATAGTGAATGATAAAGGACGTGGGTGTTGAAAAAGTACGTGTGGAAGAAGTAGTTTCCCGCGCTCTGGACGCTGCCGTTGTGCGGTTTGTTCTCTTCGAGAGTTCGACTAAGTGGTGGCTGGCAGAGCAGGCGTTGTCGGTTGGCTGAGGAACCGCACGAGTCGCTTGATGTTTTGGGCCGCCGCTGCTAGGAAGAACTGCTCCCGCACAAACTTCAACCGCCGCAGGCGCAAGCGGCGCAGCCCGATCTGATTCTTGAGTTCCGCAAACAAGGCCTCCACCTTCTTTCTTTGTCGCTGTGCCTGGGCGAACTCTGGCGTGTTCGCCAGTTCCCGTGCGCGCTGCCGAGCCGGTTCATCCATGTGGATGGCAAGAAAACGAAACGTTCCGCTCGTGCATTGGGCTTTTAGCGCACACGCACCACAACGTTTGCGAGTCCCGATGTAGGCATAGGTCCGATTCCGCAGGTTGCGGCCGCCGTAGTTGAGGGGCTGGCCGGCGGGACAGATATAGCGATTGTGTTCCGGCTGGTAAGTAAACCGCTCCGGGCCGTAGAACGGGCTGTTCTTTCTATGGATACTGTCACGGGTCCACATGTAGGGAGTGATGCTACGATCTGCCAACCATTGCAGGAACTCACCATTGCCGTAGGTCGTGTCGCCACCGATTCTGGCGTTCGTCCTTGCCAGTCGGCGAAACGGGTAAGCATGTCTTGCGCGGCCACGGTTTCCTGGCTCATGCGCGCCGCCGTCGCCTGCACGCCCACGATCACACAACTGGGATTGTCGACCAGATAGTTGTCGTCGTCTTGAGAAGCTCAACAGGCAAATCCGGGAAATGCAAGAAGCGACGGCTACTCCCAAATGCCACTTTGGTTGGACTGGTTCTGGACCTTGGGCCGCGGACCTGCCTGTTCATTACTGACCGGAAGCCGACGCCATGCTATTGAATAGAGACAACTTAGCAATAGTTCTCGCTTTCGTGGTTTAACTCCAGATTTCCATTAAATGGAAATCGAAATCTGCCAAAAGACGGCCTTAGCCTGCAATAGACTACGTGAAATAGCGGGTCATTTGTCAGACTTGTCAATTCAGCCAATATTGGCAAGTCTCGCGTCGCACCTGCGCCGCAAATAAAAGCGTCGTTTCAAATGATTCGTGGTGATCCCTCGACTGAAACGGTTCTGAACGCGAACTTTGTGCGTGGACCATGAAAAATATTCCTCCGAGCGTGTGTAACGGCTGACGGCAAGTGCACTTAGAATTTTCTAAGTTTGCTTTGGCTAAAGCCGCTACCAGGAGGTTGATGACCGCCGTAGCAACTAGCGAGATTCAAAAGGGGTGTCCATGCCGCACTCGGACACTGGATTCTGACTCCAAGGCCCGCCGTAAACATCGCGCCTCTCGCGGTGTTTCGCGGGGGCTTGCCTGTTCTATGACCGTCCAGAAGAGGGTGCGGTGAGGTGGCGAACGTGCTGAAAGACGAGTGTCAATATTTCACGGTGCCACGTGCTGCTTCGGCCGTTCTGCCTGACTTGAAGGGTTCATCGGTGAAGCTCTATTGGGCTCTGTTCGACATTGCCCAGCAGCGATCAGCCGTACAAATTGCAATCCCCTCCTATGTAATCGGTGATCTAACCGGACTATCGCCGAACTCTGTGCATGACGCCGGTGAGCAGTTGCAGAAGCACGGCTTGGTGGAATGCAAAAAGATCGCTCATGGCATGATCTCGTACACGATCATCAATCCTGAAAAGAAGAAACCACTCCCTCCACCAGTCAGGAATCCGAAGACGGGCGAACGATTCAAGGGCACCTATCATTTCGAAGGCCAGCCCGGCCGTTCAGCACGCACTGCAAGGAAAGCGCGATTCCGAGTTCAACCTCCTGCACCACCTCCCAGCGTTCCGTCATGGGACGAAATCGGCAGTTCAGAATCGCAAAATTTGCGTAGCACGTTTTCAAAAATTGACGACTCTGCGTCAAATTTTGCGAATCTGGATTCCGCTAAATCATTGAAAAAACAAAGTGTTGAATCTGATCCCGTATCTCTGAACACCTCTGAGAAGAAAGGAATCTCTGAACAGGCTGGGGTTAGGAAGTCTCTGCCTCCTGAGAAGAAGGATGTCAGGGAAAAGAAAGCGGCGCCGCTTGCGAAAAATCCGCACGCAGATGATGGCCGCGGTTATCCCGCATCTTGGGATGACATTGCGCCAGAGTGGGAGCCGCCGACTTTCATTTTCATCCCCAAGGGCACGCGCGAATACAAAAAGCTTGTCGCAGGTGTAACGAGCCAACTCGACTTCAAAGCACTCGCAGCAGGAGACGCAAATTGAGCGGAAGTGAGCGCCAGTGAGTGAGAAAAAGCAAAATTCGACACGGTTCGGACGCCGAATGAACGTTGCTATCGCGGCTCTGTTGAAATGTCCCACCGTGGAAGCGGCTGCGCAAGTTACTGAGATTCCCGCGAGTACTTTGCGACGATGGCGCACGAAACCGAGATTCGCGACTGCACTGTGCCGTGCTCAGGAAGAAATTTTGCAGGGAGTCATCAACGAACTGCGCACGGCAGGGACAGCCGCGGCCACAACGTTGCGCAAGATCGCGGGCGATACGAAGTCACCACCCGCTGCGCGTGTGAGGGCCAGCGTGGCGATTATCAATCTGTTGCTGAAGGCGCACCAAGTGGAAGTGATTGAGATGCGGCTCACCGCGTTGGAAGCGAGAAGGAGGGACAGTGGCCGATATCGAGAAGCGCTTAGATGACCTAGAACGCGACGACGAGAGGGAAAGTACTCGGCAGGATCTTATCTTCATGGTTATCGAAGAAGATACTGCGATTTCCAAGAGCGGCGAGCGCTATGAGGTTCACCGCGAACCGACACACTACGACGAAGGCAAATTCCGCGAGATCGGCAATGGAACTCGCGTGAGGGTGGACTATGCGAGATACGCGCCAGGCGTAGATCACAAGGATTGAAATGCGAAAGGCGGCCGACATCCCGGCGAGACGAGCGTTGAGAATCAAAGACGCGGCACGGTATCTCAGTGTCTCCCCTCGTTGCATCCGCACTCTCGTCCAGAAAGGAGAGTTGCCGTTGGTCCAGATCGCTGAAAGCAGTCACAGCCCTTGGCTTTTGGATGTGAAGGATCTCGATTCGCTGGTCGAACGCAAGAAAGTGACCCTGCAATGAAGGCATTGGATTGGATATGCAGTTCTCGCCTGAGAAGGCAGGACTGGCGCTGGTTTCGAGATGGTTCAGCTTGAAACATGACCGAATGGAGGATGAGCATGATGCGTAATTTCACAGTACCAGTCTTCGGAAATGACGGCGAGCAGGTTGGCATGATGCCGTTGGGACAAGGCCCAGCGCAGATATTGCCGACGCTGAGAAACCCTGTGGCCGAGCAGGAGGCTTTGCAAAAAAAGATCGATGAAGCCGTGCGCGAGTTGGACCCTGCACTGTATGACGCCCGACGCCGGCTGCTGAGAACGCAACAGACGCTGGCGCAGTACGAGACTGCAGTCAGTGAAATACGTTGGGCGGTATCACAGAAAACGAATGAGGCCATGGGTACGAGTCCCGACGCAACCATCGGAACGCGCGAGGAGCGCGCGCGGGAACTGGCCATGATGCGCCTGCAGTTGGACGAGCTTGAGCAGGAGACAAACGCAGCTCGCGAAGAAGTTGAGGCAGCAAAAGCAATCGTAATTTCACTCTTGGAGGAGTCACATGTCAGATCAAGTTGAAGCACAACACGTAGTTCACGCACGAGCCACAGGCCGAAACCAAAGCGGAAAAGCTGAAGCTCTAGGCCCTAACACTGCAGTGCCTAGTTTTGGCAATGTCAACGAACGAGCAGTTTCCGCAGACAGCACAGGTTCGGAAGTAGGCACGGCCATTGCGCAAGGCGACCCGCGAACACTGGCAACTGAAGGTGCTTCTGTTGTTAGCGCTATAGGCGAAAGGGTTGGCATGGCTGCGGGCGCTCTGGTTGGCGGCGTTCCGGGCGCAATCGTTGGCTCTCAACTCGGAAAAGAACCGGGCGAACTTATTTCCGAACTTGCCAACACTGGCGCTGGCGCTGACGACGAAGTGCCTTCTCCTGAACGACGGCACATCGCTGACGGAACTGCGAATTGGGGAAGAGGCGGCGAAACGACAACGACGCGCGAGCGCGGCTCCGAGACCATTCCTGCTGCAGCGCTGGTTTCGATGGCCATTCAGCCGCAGATGGGCACGACAAGCCCAGAGCCGGATCAACTCTCACGTCCGGTGCGGCCGGACTCGCCACACGGTGCGGACGGCAACTGGAACATGAGCGATATTGCGAACTACAAGATCGGAGGCTGACGCATGAACGCATTTTACGGCTCCAAAATTTCCGAGCACCTTGCGCGACTGAGAGACGGCTCACTCTTGTGCAGGTCTGTTCCGATCGCCAGAACTGGCAGGCAGCAGTACCGCGCTGAGGAAATCTTTACCGACACTTCGATGTATCCACCTGCACGCGGTGGCGGCCTGATCGATGTGGAACGTCCTGCCGAGGAAGTTTTCGCGAAGACGACCATGGCCAGCTTCGAAGGCTCACCGCTCTGCGACGATCATCCTGCCGGATTTGTCACACCTCTGACGTGGAAAACGTTCGCGGCTGGGCATCTGCAAAACGTGCGTGAGGGCCCGCGGCTTCCCGACGGCAACCGGACGCTCTGCGCTGACCTGATCGTGCGCGACAAGGCGCTGGCAGAGGCGATCGAGCTTGGAGTGAAAAGAGAAGTTTCGTGCGGTTACGACTGCACTTACGAAGGCCCGCGAGGGGATGGCAGTTACGTACAGCGCGGCATCATAGGCAATCACGTGGCCGTGGTCCGGAAAGGGCGAGCGGGCGACGGCTGCCGAGTCTACGACAGCGCGGTACATGTGTACACCATCGACGATGTGCTCTCGAAATTCGGTCGCGTCTTGGCTCTGGCGTGGCAGCAGTTCCCTCACCTGCAGCCAGCGATTGCCGAATTCTTCGACGATCCCATGTTCGGAGTGCAGACGATGGATCGAGCAGTCGACGACGCTGCACAGTACGCAGCACAAATGCGAGCGCTTCACCGGAGGCAATTATGAGCACAGTTAATTGGAAAGATCCCGCAACGTTGCAGAACCTGACTCCTACTCAAGCTTTGATGATTTTGGGCGAAGTCTGCGCAGTGCTCGACGGAAAGCAAGCCATCGAGACGAAGGACGCTGAAGATCCGCGCCTCGTCGCTCTCAGTGCCTCAGAGGAAGCACAGCAGTTTGCCGATGCTGCGCGGGCTTTTCACCGTCGCGGAATCGCCGCACATGATTGCCGGCCGCAACTGCGCGTACAGAGCGAAGAAAGACGCGCCCAGGTGACGGACGCGCAGAAGTCGCCCGAGCAGCTGGCCAGCGAGTACGCGGCCACATGCCGCGAGCACCATCGGCGTTGAGTTGAGTTAGCCGCCGTTCTGTATCCCCGTGGCGAGCGGGTCTCTGTCCGTGGCGGCCAAGGCGAGTCGGCAGAGGGCACTCGCACCACTCTACGGCGTAGTGGTTTCAAAAAGCGCCGTCAAGCCGGTTGGCATGACCGGCTCCAACATCACCTCCTTTGACGGAAAGGGGCAGTCTGCATGGGTTCCCGACTTTAGATAGTCATGGCCATGCTGCGCTGTCCCTTTTCTCAAAAGTCCGAATTCGGACTTTTCCCATTTTGAGACGTTGGACTAGGTGTCCAGTGTTCCGCGGTGGAAGCAGCTAGAGACGGGCGGAAGCGAAGGGCTCTGCCTGAAGAATGACCGAACGTTTTCATTTCGATTCGGGATTTAAAAGTATCAGGAGTAGACTGAAGTCGTGCCGGGCAGGTGCAGCAAACACCTAGCCCAGCACTGGCCACGGTCCTGAGTGAACAGGAATATGGTTCCCACCAAAGTACCAAACCTCCTGCTCAATTGCATCGTGCGCCAGCCTTTCGAGATCGAGGAGGATCTCATCTATGAAAGAAGCAACGAAACGAGAACGTGGAACGGGTTCGATTTTCCACAACGGCAAAACGGACGTGTGGACAATCAAGTTCTACGTGCGCGGCATTCCGAAGCGAGAAAGCAGTCACTCGACCGACCTAGAAGTCGCGAAGAAACTGCTGAAGCGACGCCTCGCGGAAGTCGAAACCAAAACCTACACGATGCGCACCGGCATCAAGATCGACGAGTTGATCACCGATCTGCTCGCCGAATACCGGCGAGAAAGGAGAAAGACAACTGCTGAAGTCGAATCGCGGTGGAAGAACCACCTGGAGCCGTTCTTCGGACGGATGAAGCTGGACGACATCACCACCGACTCGGTGCAACGCTACGGCACCAAGAGAACCGAAGAAGACGAAGCCGACGGACCCACCGTCAATCGGGAGCTTGCGATTTTGAAGCATGCTTTCCATCTCGGGATGAAGAGCACACCGCCCAAAGTCAGAGCGTGCCCGGTCATGCCGATGTTCAAAGAGAACCCGGCGCGTCAGGGTTTTCTCGACGATGAGCAGTACACACAACTGGCACGCGAATGCACCCGCGAAGGCCTGTGGTTTCGTGCCCTGCTCACGACAGCCTATAGCTTCGCTTTCCGCAAAGGTGAGTTACTCAACCTGCGCGTGCGCCAGGTGGACCTAGCTTCGCGGCAGATCTACTTGGACGCAGGCACGACAAAAAACGATGAAGGCAGAATCGCGCCGATGACGGACGAAGTCGCCACTCTGCTGACGGCGTGCGTCGTTGGCAAGCAGAAGAACGATTACGTCTTCACGAGGCCAGCGGCGAAGCCCGGACTTCCCGAAGAACCAGTGCGAGGCTTCCGGAGAAGATGGGCCAAGGTGTGCTGCGCTGTAGGACTGGGCGAGCTCGTCTGCCCTGCCTGCTATCCGGAACTGAAAGAACAGACGATTGACGCCAAGCATCGCTGTTCCGCGTGCGGCAAAAAGTGGAAGCATCAACAACTCAAGTATGTGGGCAAGTGGTTCCATGACCTTCGCAGGTCCGGTATACGGAACCTCCGCAGGCTGGGTGTCCCGGAAAGCGTAGCCATGAAGATCAGCGGCCACAAAACCCGTCAAGTCTTCGAACGCTACAACATCATCGACGAGCGGGACATCATGGAAGCCGGCCGCAAGTTGAACGAGAAGCAAAACTCCAATACTCTACTGCTCGAAATCCCGTTTGGGCATGATTCGGGCATGAGGGCATCGAAAACAGCCGGAAAAACGGTGCGATCGGGCCAATCGGAAGTAGCACCCCCGCCTGTGCTGCTTCCTAACTGATTGATTTGAACTGGTAGGCCCGGCAGGAATTGAACCTGCAACCCTCGGATTAGAAATCCGATGCTCTATCCGTTTGAGCTACGGGCCCGCATGAGGCTATCTGTCTGATTTTACAACGTCACTGCCCCTGCAACTTCACCGGATTCGCCGATTCCAGTGCACAAAGTAGGGCACAGACCGCGTCTGATCTCGTATCTTAAAGGTTATCGGGAGGACCGACAGGGAACAAGTATTGCCAGACCGCAGCTTCAGAAGCTCAGATTTTCACGTCAGTCTGTTTCTCAGCGTGACTCTTGCCCGCGATTGGCGCTTAGAACGGCATGGATTCAGACGGACCGGCGTATCTTGAGTCAAGCCCTTTTTTGAACCAGTAGCCCTTCCTTCCATACACGATCCCCCCGGCAACATGCACCTGAGTAGGCTCGACTTGATAGTAGGTGAATTGCTCCAGACTCACAGCGTTCTGGTTGTCAAGGACGTGATAGAGCGCCATGTCTTCTAGTCTGGGATAGGTTGTGTCGTACATCACATCGTAAAAGCGATTTTGATATTTCACTACCTTGTGGCTGTCCCAAAAGTAGAGGCCCTCGCCGCCAAGCGCATGGCCGCCCATTGCGTTTACGTTGGGATGAAGACCTAAGATTCCACCCGCAGGATGGAGGCTGACGAAGCCGCCTTTGTCTCTACCATAGTACGGTTCCTTTGTGACGTCTGATTTGGGCAACCCAAGCCCAAAAGGCGGAGGGGCCTGTGCCAACGCAACAAGAGCACCAGCAAACGCCCCGCATTCGGTCTGCTTTAATTCGCCATCCAAAATCGGTTCTGCCTCCCCTCTGCGCACGGTGCCATCCCATTTGTAGCCATTTTGCTGTTGGCTAATAAACGCCACAAACGAATCAAACAGCTGTTGAAAATTTACCGGCTTCGGCAAGGAGTTCATGATTTTCATGCCCGGCAGATTTTCGACGGAGCCTTGGAGACCCTTAATCGATTCCTCCATCTTGGCTTTAAAGACCGGGCTGGGATAATAATCCTTTATGATCCTGTATGGCTTCAACGTGGCCTCTTTTTCGTAGACATGCGATGCGAGTTTTTGAGTGTACTCTGGAATGCCCCCTGTGCCAACATCTCTGAGCCACGCCTAGACTCCCGGCCACGGCTTGCCCGGGGCGGCGATTTCCCAAGCGAAGCGGGCGGCGCACAGCGCTTGCAGCGCTGCTAGCCTATGCCGCTGACCCGGTGAGCATACCGATCTGCCATAATCCTGTGGGACATTCCGGCGGTACGTTCCGAATCCGCCATGAATCGCCCGCGAGTTGTGCGCAGCAGACCGTGTGAGGGAGTTCGATGAAGCTATGTGCTTTCGTTGTGATCCTTAGCAGTTTTCTGCCCGCCCACTGCTTCACTCAGCAAGCCGAAAATGAAATCGTCATCAACGTGAAGGAACGTGCAACGACGGCGCCCGGCGCATCCGTCGCCGAATATTTGAACGGGTACCACTCTTCGATCAACGGACAGACCATCGACTACCACTCCTCCGATCCGGATGCGGACTCGGCATTGCTGGTCCGAGGGCAAACGGTCGCCCCTTCCATCTCCTGGGAAACGGACCCGTTGCCGCAGGCCTCCGGCGACTACCTCCAATTCATCTGGCTGGCAGGAATTGAATGCGCCGGATTCGAGGCGGAGAAAGACAGCCACACATTCGACTTCTTAATTGATGGCCAACTCTGGTTCACGTTCAAGAACGCCAAGGACTCAACCGCCAGGAATTGGAAGATCGCCGGTAAGGACGGAGCCGAGCTATCGTTTGCCGCGCTCATGACCGACAAAGCAGGCGATCTGTTCGGTCACATGACGTTGAAGCTTCCGGCGAAGGCTTTCCCGCCCGGCAAGCCATTGACGCTCGAAGTACGGGGCGACAATTCTGGGAGCCCTGACTGGTACATGACGTTTCAACACCGCTTCAACTTTGCGCCACAAGTGCGCGCCGAGCCTGCGCTCGTTAAGGATGGCGGCCGGACTCTGCAGGTGCTGCGGCTGAGCCTCGACAATCTGGTGAGCGGCCGGACGCTTGAAGTTCACACTCCGAATCACGAACCGATCAGCGCCGATCTCAAGATCGGCGCAAACGTTCTCCGCCTACCCATTCCGGCGGTGACCTCGGCAACGACCTTGCCGGTCGTGTTCAAACGAAACGAAAAACTCGTAGAAACCAGCACGGTTTCCGTCGCGCCAGTCCAGAAGAGAGACATCTATCTGCTCTCG
>Ga0075030_100004893_pt1 | contig 12086 bp, 7 predicted proteins | sample LitLauG_LLR_2012_FD_71393 | JGI IMG/M metagenome (GOLD analysis project Ga0075030, IMG submission 71393) | Freshwater sediment microbial communities from Pennsylvania, USA - Little Laurel Run_MetaG_LLR_2012 | ecosystem: Environmental > Aquatic > Freshwater > Creek > Sediment | place: USA... | reverse complement strand
CGCTTCACGATGCGAGTGGGCTTGCCGCACTTGGGGCAATCGGTGCTCTTGGTGGTGTCCATGACCTTCTTCCGGTCGGCTGTTTTCGCGATCTTGGCTCCTACGGCCATGATTGATTTCTCCTGATATGTCGAATGTCTGCGCGAACCTCGAGGAAATCTCCGCCGTTTTAATCGCCTCGCTTGCCTGGTCCCGGCAGCGAGGGCGAGTCGCCCTCGCGACAGCCGGCGGGACGCCGGCGCTACGATCTAATGAACTTGGGAGATCTGGGGAAGACTCTGAAGCTGCGTCTTGTTTTCTTCCGTCAATATTGATTTTACAGTAAGGTTGCACCGGATGTCTCGCAGTCCCGGCACAGACTCGATGTCGCGCCTCTTCTGGGCAGTCCTGAATACGATTCTGTTCACGATTTTGGTGCCCGGGACGGTCGCGATCGTGATTCCCCGCTGGCTGATGGGCGGACATGCGCGGCCAGCGAACGACCCCTGGACGTGGCTTGGAGCACTGCTTTTTCTTTGCGGCGCCGCGATCTATTTCCGCTGCGCATGGGAGTTCGCGGTGCGGGGACTGGGAACACCCGGCCCATCGCGCCGACTCATTTTCTGGTGACGACCGCGCTGCATCGATACGTGCGCAACCCGATGTATCTCGGAGTCGCGCTTGCAATCCTGGGTCAGTCCGCGATTTTCCGATCCGTTCACCTTGCGGAGTATGCGGGCGTGATGCTGCTGCTTGCTCACGTTTTTGTCGTTCTTTACGAGGAGCCTACGCTTCTGCGGCAGTTCGGGGAGTCGTATGAGCAATATCGGAACAATGTAACGCGATGGGTGCCGCGTGTGCCTGGACGTCGACAGAACCACTAACCACGAAGGGCACTAAGGTTCACGAAGGAATCGCCGCTTCAATTCTTATTCGGGCTTCTTACTGATTGGCAGCTCTCTGTTGCGGCGAACTGAAGTTTCCGAATTCCAATTGACGCACGACTCCGACCGCGGAGCCTGGCTTGGTCTCGCTCCATTGCACCCAGCGTGAGAACGGACGATTTTCGCCCGCACGATATTTATCCCGTACAGTGACCCGAATCTTCGACCCGCCTTTCAGTTGCTGCGTCCAGTCCGACTCGAGGTCGTGGTAGCTGCCACCGTGACCTTGAAATGCAGCGTGCAGGGACTTGGGTGCGAAGGTGTTCATGTTGGGGTTCTGCAGGCCCAGGTTGCGAATGTCGCCGGGTGCACCGAACTGAATTCCGATCAGATGTCCGGCATGCTCGCCTGTGCCGCCTGACATCAGGCGTTGCGCCGCTACGATTCTGTGCGTAGCAACCTTGCCGGGAACGCCGAGTTCACCCTGGGCTTCCTTGTAAGAATACGTACCCTGCGTCCACTGGCGAAAAACGAACTGCGCGCTGATGTCGGGTAACACCATGACTTCTTCCCTTCGCCGGGCGAATGGTAGCACGAAAGCGCCTGACAGCTCTCAGCTGTCAGCTGTCAGTTCTCGGTTCTCATTTCCCGGTTCTCAGCGAGGCTAACGCACTGAGAATTGACTCCAGCAAATACCGATGTGCGTGTCGACTACGCGCTTTAGGGGCTTACCTGTCCTCGCAAGACCGTGATCGACGCTTTTGGAAGCTGATACAGAACGTCTGGAGCGCCTTGTACCGTTGATCTGGACGGTGGGCCGTCGGGGTCTGCGTGGCCGTGGATGCCTTCCATGTGCCATTGGTATTCATTGGAACCGAAGGTGATGCGGTCGACCGGTCCGGAGAAGTGGTGCTCGGAACTCCCTTGGTGAAATTTGATCTTCACGGCGTGGTCATTGGATGGATCGCGATTCACCAGCATCACGGACCACTGGCCGTCCGGGCGCTCCACAACGTAGGCAGTCACTAGAGTGTGCCCGGAGGCATCGTTAACATCGCTCGATGCCTTGAACTGCTTGTGCGGAGCATCGATGGGCTGTACCCACTCTTTTGTGATGAGCTGCGCGGCGATGTACTGGGGAGGATAGCCGAGCACCTTGTAGTCCTTATCGATTAACAGGAAATTTCCGAAGCCGGAGGAGTTCTCGGGATAAGGCATGTAGTGGAAATAGTAGGTTGCGCCGGCGCCCTCGGCCATCATGCTGCCGACGTAGTCCGCCAGCCAAAGGCCGGCTTTCACGGTCGACGGTGGTGCGCCGCCTCCGATATTGCCTTCGGTCATGAAGAACGGGATATTCGGCGGCACGCCGTTGTCCTTCCAGACCTGCACGATGTGATGGACGTACTCTGGCTCGGGATACAGGTCAGCCCAGGAATAGCTGGGACGATCCTGATAGGGATAATGCTCAAATGAAAAGAAGGTGAAATCGCTCAGGCGATTGTGTGCCTTCAGATAATCGACAAAACGGCCGATCCAGGACACCTTGCCATTGGCATCGGGCCAGACTTCGACGTCGCCGAACGTGCCTTCGAATGGGGGACCTCCGAGTTTGGCGTCGGGAACCAGCTTGTGGATCGCGGTCGCGAATTGCAGATAGAGGGCGCCGTAGTCTTCGGGGAGCATGTGCTGGCCGTCGGCCTCTTCGCCCATCTCAATGTAGGAGATCGGATAGTGCCGCTTGTAGAGATACGCGATTTCGTTCGCGGCATCGTCCGGAGTGGCGTACAGCATTGCGATGGGAACCATGGTCGGGAGCCCGCGGGTCACGCCGCTGTTGAAGAAGAAATCGAATCCCACCTGATCGCCGCGGTTGTAATCGAGATCCGAGGCCGCGTGCCATGGGTCTACCGACGACGGCCACGTGATCGTCTGATCGCGGCTGGGGAAGTGCGTGACGTAATCGTTGAATGTACCATCGGCGGAAAGCGCGCCTGCATAGAGTTCATTGATGGCATAGCCTACGCAGTTGCGTTTGTCGCCCGAGCCGTGGGTATCGCAGGTGTTGGACGATTCCGTCATCCAGATGCGGAGATAGCGGACTGGAATCATCCAGTCGACCAACTTCAGAGTGACTGTACCGCCCTTGCCTTCCGTGATGGCGCCCAGGGGGAATGTTTGCCATGTCCCTTTCATCGTGCCGTCATAGAAAGGCTCGAGTTCGCCGGTCCAGAACTGTACAGCATACTTTTTGGCGTAGGGATCGGCCCAGGCGATGCGAATTGCATTGACGTCAATCTTGGTTCCGAGATCGATCATTACCCATTGCGGATGCAGTGAATCATCCTCGCCGGTGAAAGCCTTGGTCAGGTAGGGATTGCTCTTCCAGTACGAATGAATGTCGCCATCAGTGAGGCGTGACCAGCCATTGCCGTCTCCCCGGCTGAATCCGCGGTGCGGCAGCGGATACGCCCAGGAGCTGTGGATTTCAGCGGCGGGTTCGGCATTGCCGACGAAATACCCTTCCTGCTTCTCAGCGTTGCTCCACTTCCCTGAGGGATTCCAGTGCCAGGCCTCCACCATCAGCTCTGTGTTCTGGCGATAGGTGACCGGTTGCCAGCCGGCGCCGAGGATTTCCTTGAGCAGTGGGTCTTTCAACAGATGATCGGGGCTTCCGGTACGGAGGCGGTCAATGGCGGCGCCGAGGGAACGCACCGGGCTGAAGGTATTGGCTAAATGCGCGGGATCTGCATCGACGGTAACCGTTTGGGCGACCATCGGAAGTGACAGCGCAAGAGCCGAAACAGCGATAAAAGCGAGAAAACGATTCTGGATACGCATCACAAGCCTCCTCAACCGCAAGCAGAGTACGACCAGCCAAGCGATTCTGCCTATTGAATCGATTGAATATTGATGATTTCGACCAACAGCATACACCCAAAAGCCTGAGGAGGTTTCCACACCCAGGGAAGGCCGGGGGGCAGACGCACAATTGGTTTGCCTGCCGGAGCAAACGAAAAACACTTCCTGACACGCACAAGAGACGGAATCGAGGTACAATGCTGACCGCACCTTGGGCCGAAACGGGCGTTCCGCATGGGGTTTCGGGCCGCGGGGGATTTGGCGAACCACTCGCGCTCCGCGGAACGTCGTTCACGTCGTCGCTCAACTCAGTGGTAGACCGCAGGAGAAACATCCTATGACGAATCTGCGCGCGCTTTTCGTTGTCGCCGTGTTGTTCGCGGCCGCGACTCAACTCTCTAACGCACAACATTGGGTTCCCCTGGCCAATCAGCCGAACGCCAACCTGAGCCTGGGTAATCCTCTCTTGCTCACAGACGGTACGGTCATTTTTCATCAGGCGTGCGGACCACAGTGGTGGCGTTTGAGTCCGGACGTTTTTGGAAGCTATGCGAACGGCACCTGGAAGAAGATCGCGTCGCTGCCGACCGGGTACGGTCCGCTCTATTTCGGGTCTGCAGTGTTGCCGGACGGCCGAGTCATGATGGCGGGCGGCGAATACAATTCGGCGACTCCGGGGAATTGCCAGGCAGTCTGGACCACCCTGGGCGCAATCTATGACCCAACGACCAATCAGTGGACGATGGTCGCGCCGCCGGCGGGATGGAACAGCATCGGCGATGCCCAAAGCGTTGTGTTGCCCGATGGCACCTACATGCAGGCAAACTGTTGCGACACACCGGCAGCTCTGCTCGACCCTTCCACATTGACGTGGACGATTACCGGCGCCGGGAAGAAGGATGTGTATGACGAAGAAGGCTGGACGCTTCTTCCGGACGGCACGGTGCTGACCGTGGACGCGTATGTGTTCGACTATCAAAAGAACGGAAGACGGTACGAGATCTATCATCCGTCGACGGGCAAATGGACGACTCCTGGCAGCACGCCAGTGCAACTGTGGGATTCATATCCCGACGCAAATCACGCGTCTTACGAACTGGGGCCGGGGGTACTGAGGCCGGACGGAACCGTCTTCTACCTGGGTGCCAATGGCACGCCGGGACAAGGTGGACACACCGCCACCTACGACACTCACACGAAGAAATGGACTGCCGGACCCGATATTCCGGATGCCCTGAACGTGGCTGATGGTCCGGCTGCGCTGCTACCAGGCGGAAATGTTTTGTTCCAGGCCAGCCCTGGCATCTTTAACAACGGTTCGAAGTTCTTCACCTGGGATGGAACGAAGTTCACCAACGTGACCGGCGGGAACACGGACGCGCCAGTCATTACCTCGTACGTGGGAAATATGCTGGTGCTGCCGACGGGAGAAATCGTCTACACCGACTTCGGCAACGTGTGGCTATTCGAGACCGGTGGCACGCCCAAGGACGAATGGCGGCCGCAGATTCTGTCTGTACCGCAGACCATGAAACGAGGTGCGACCTATGTCGTCAAGGGTCTGAACTTCAACGGATTCTCGCAGGGCGCCGCTTATGGAGATGACGTCCAGGGAGCGACAAACTATCCGTTGGTGCAGATCATGCAGCGGGCAAGCGGACAAATCTCGTATGCGCGGACACATGATCACAGCACCATGGGCGTGGCATCTCCCGCGCTTGCCTGGACGAACTTTGATCTGACTCACAAAGTGCCGCCGGGGCTAAGCGACTTGCGGGTCGTGTGCAATGGCATCGCTTCGGCACCGGTGACGGTGAACATCGAATAGGAAAGCTTTCAGCTTTCAGCCGACGGCCGAGACGAAATCGTTTCGGTCACTACAAAAACAGCGTCCTGGGCAGGCCCTGAACGGACTTGCCCGGGACGCTGCTGTTTTTTGGTAGTGGCTCATTTTGAATTTCTGATGACATCTTCGCTGGTCGATGGCGTCATCCTGAGCGCAGCCGTTCTTCAGGCGGAGCGAAGGATCTCCCGCTACGACACTGTGTGCGACAGGAGATCCCTCGGCCCGCTGGTAAAAACGCGGGTTCTTCGGGATGACGCCTTGTGACATTCAGAATTCAAACTGAGCCACTACCTGTTTCTTGCTCACGTTGACCGGCATCCCTCCATCCTGCTACCGTCATCTGTTTGCCTTCATGCGTGCGGACTGATCTGTCGAACGGCAATCTTGAGTGTCGCTGCCCGGACCTGGGGTCCAGAGTGCATCGCTAGGGAGATTTCCATGCCTGCCATCAAGTTTCGTGGTGTCGATTTCATCCAGTTTGATTCCCTGCTTACGGACGAGGAAAAGCTCGTCCGCGACACGACGCGCCTGTTCATCGAAGACAACCTGATTCCGATCATCGAAGAATGCAATCGTGCGGGAAGATTTCCGCGGGAACTCGTGAAGCCGATGGCCGATCTGGGATTCTTCGGTGCGTCGCTCAAGGGGTACGGCTGCGCCGGCATGGGCAACGTTGAATATGGATTGATGACGCAGGAGTTGGAGCGCGGCGACTCCGGCGTGCGCAGCTTCGTCAGCGTGCAGTCGGGACTCTGCATGTACCCGATATACGAATTTGGCAGCGACGAGCAGAAGAATACGTGGCTTCCAGCCATGCAGAAGGGTGAAAAGCTGGGGTGCTTCGGTCTGACCGAGCCGGATTTCGGATCGAACCCCGGCGGAATGCGGACACGTGCACGCAAGGTTGGCAATGAGTACGTGATCAATGGCGAGAAGATGTGGATCACGTCGGGGTCGATTGCCGATGTGGCAATCATCTGGGCGAAGGTGGAGAACGAGAATGACCGGGTCCGAGGATTTCTGGTGGAGACCGATCGTCCCGGATTCAAGGCGGACGACATCCACGGCAAGTGGTCCCTGCGCGCTTCTGTGACTTCGGGGCTTTCGCTGCAGGATGTGCATGTACCCGAGTCCAATCTGCTGCCCAAGAGCGGAGGGCTGCGGTCTCCGCTGATGTGCCTGAACCAGGCGCGATATGGAATCGCATGGGGCGCGGTGGGGGCTGCGATGTCCTGCTACGACTGTGCGCTGCAGTACGCGCTGCTGCGAAAGCAATGGCGCGATCTGCCAATCGCATCGCACCAGCTCGTGCAGAACAAGCTGACGTGGATGATCAGCGAGATCACCAAGGCGCAGTTGCTGGTTCTGCAAGTGGGGCGCTTGAAAGATGCCGGGAAAGTGCAACCGCAACATGTCTCCATGGCCAAGCGGAACAACGTCTGGATGGCGCTGGAGTGCGCCCGCACCGCGCGCGACATCCTGGGAGCGAATGGCGTGGCGGATGACTACCCGATCATGCGCCATCTGATGAACCTTGAGTCAGTCAAGACTTACGAAGGCACGCATGACGTGCATGCGTTGATCATCGGGCAGAGCGTTACGGGGATTGACGCGTTCTAGAGCAGGCGTCGGGCTTCAGGCGTCAGGCATTCGCCCAGCCGGTTTCGACTCCGATCAACCGTACAACTCGTCGAGCAACTCATACGCCCGCCGCAAGTGTGGAACGACGATGCTGCCACCCACCACCAACGCAACATTGAGTGATTCTTCCTGCTCGGCGCGAGGCACTCCCAAACGGTAGGCCTGAATGGCGTGATAGAAGATGCAGTCGTCGCAGCGCAGGCAGGCTGAGGCAACCAATCCCATCAGCTCTTTCGTCTTAGCTGGCAGCGCGCCTTCCAGGTAGGTGTTGTGGTCGACGTTGTAGAAACGCTTGACCAGGAAATTGTTGGCTTTTTCGACATTGGCATTCAGACGCGCGCGAGTTTCAATAAAACGACGGGCGATCTCACTTTTGTCAGCGACATGTTTTTCTGTAAAGAGAACCGTTGGCTCTTTTCGCTCGGGGGCAGATCTTTCAGAACCGTGATTGTCGGTGCTGGCGTGTTCTGTGGCTGGACTCATGGGCAGATAGTAGCAGAGAAGATACACGGCGCAGGCGCGGCGTTCGTTTAGAGGGTAGGGATCCCTCGACTAAGGTTGCTCGCTGCGCTGGCTGCGCAACGAACAATCCTCGCTCGGGATGACAAAAACACGTCGGTGCTGCATCGTTGCAGAGTGCAAAAACCAGGTTGACACGCCTCGGTAGCGCGCAGCATGATTCCTTTCATCAAGCCATTGTCAGACTGGATCGCATTTCGGGAAGTCTTGCGGGCGCAGCAGAGCTACCGCCGCTCCATCTGGTTGGCGATGGCCGACATCTTTCTACTTCGGGTCAGAGTGGCAGACGAGCCCATGATCGACAGATGTTAAATCGCTGTTCTCTCATTTTTAGATTCCGCATGCTCGAATTCTTGGCGAAGGAGATGTCATGATCCATCGCACGTGGACGATTTTGACTCTGGCACTCATTTTCTGCTCGGCAGCGTTTGGCAGTGGACCAACGGGAACTGTCACGGGAACCGTCAGTGATCCTTCAGGAGCGGTGGTTCGCAAGGCTCACATCACAGTGATCAATCAGGCGACCAATGCCACGCGAGATGCCGAGACCAACGATGATGGCGACTTCACCGTCGCGCTGTTGCCGCCAGGGAGATATCAAGTGACGGCTGAGGGTTCCGGGTTCCGGAAGAGTTTGTTCAGCGATGTGAACGTTGACGTGGATCAGACGGTTCGCGTGGACTTTACGCTTGAAGTTGGGGCTGCCAGTGAAGAGGTAAAGGTCAAGGACACGCCGCCGTCGATTCAGACCGACACCTCGACCATGGGCCAGGTGATGAACAATCGCCTGGTACAGGAATTGCCGCTGAACGAACGCAACTTTCTGAACTTCGCGTTGCTCGTGCCCGGCAGCCAGCTGCCCGCGGAAGGCTCACAGAACTCCACGCAGGGAGGAGCGCTCAGCGTGAATGGCGCGCGCGAGCAGTCCAATAACTTTCTGCTGGACGGCGTCGACAACAACGATCCGTATATCAATCAGTATGTGGCCTTGCCATCGGTCGATGCGATTCAGGAATTCAAAGTGCAGTCCAGCGACTATTCGGCAGAGTACGGACGGGCCGGAGGGGCGCAGATCAATGTTGTGCTGAAAAGCGGTACGAATGCGTTCCATGGTTCTCTGTTTGAATATTTCCGGAACCGCAACCTGGATGCGAAGAACTATTTTGATCTGCCGGATTGCGCCGCCGGTTCCCTACCCGGAACCTGCGCCGGAATCCCCGCGCTGCAGCGCAATCAGTTTGGCGGGACCGTGGGTGGGCCGATCCGGAAAGACAAGACTTTCTTTTTTCTTTCCTACGAAGGGCTTCGACTGCGGCAGGCGAACACGAGGTCGGCCACGGTCCCGTCTCAACAAGAGTGGGGGGATCCTGCCAATCCGGCGCCAGGGACGGCGCTGTCCTTTGCGGAAGGTTTCTGTTTTGTCAACCCGATTCCGACCTGTGGCCAGATTCCAACAATGTTTGGGCTTTACCCGCAGGCAAATGTGGGGCCGGACCTCTCAGCTTCCACGACGTTCCTTTCTGCTCCGGTGATTCGGCAATCCAACAATCTCTACTCCGTCAAACTCGACCATCATTTCACTGCCGTCGATACCGTCTCGGCACACTATTCGCTAATCGATGAGAACATCTTCTCTCCGTTTGATTTAGTAAACGCTTTCACGCAATTGCCGAGCTACGGAAGTTACACACTGAATCATGGCCAAAATGCCGGGCTGGAATGGACACGGGTGTTCCACTCCAAATTGCTGAATGAGTTACGCCTCGGTTTCATACGAATGCGAGCGACCGTGCTGCAACAGAACCACGGCACCGACATCGCACCGATGCTGGGCTATCCGGATGTTCTGACGAATCCGGTTGATCTTGGCTATCCCAACCTAAATGTGCTGAACTTTGACGGCATCGGAGAGCCGATTAACTATCCGCAGGATCGTCACGACACTACGCTGCAGCTTGCGGATAACGTGGCGTGGACAGTGGGACGCAATCAATTCAAGATCGGCGTGGACCTGCGGCATGTGCGAATCGACAACTATCTCGATTTTCTGGCGCGGGGCGACTGGTTCTATCTTGGCCAGACAGGGGCGGGGATTTTTGGCGGGGCCTGTGATCCCTCCACTTGCGCTCTCGCGCAATATTTACTTGGCATTCCGGACTATGCCCTGGCCGTCAACGGCAACACTTACAACAGCCTGCGCAGCCATGGGGTCAGCACCTACATTCAGGATGACATTCACGTAGTGCCGCGATTCCTGCTGAACGTGGGGATGCGGTACGAGTACAACAGCCCTCCGGTCGAGGCTCTCGACCGCTTCAGCGTCCCAGCGCTGATACCGTGCCCGGCGCCCTGCGGCAGTGCTCCCACGTTCAACGTGGTCAAGTCGAACGGGATTCCGCGTGCTACGTATTCACCTGCCTACACCAATTTCGGCCCGCGCATCGGGATCGCGTGGCGACCATTGAAGACCGAGCGCTGGGTCGTGCGCTCAGCGTATGGGATCTTCTACGATTCTTCCATTGCAAACATCAATATTTTCCCCCGGATCAATCCGCCGTTCTATGATCTGGCACTTTTTCCGCAGGATCCGGTGAACTGTCCTGGCGGACTGTGTACGGTGCAGGACATTCTCACTCTGCCGGGACAAACTTCCGGAGTGGTGCAGGCGAACATGATCTCGCCAAAATTCCGAGATGGCTACATGCAGCAATGGAATGCGGACCTGCAATATGAAGTGTTACCCAACTGGATGGTGGACGCGGCTTATGTCGGTTCGAAGGGAACGCATTTGAGCGATGTGCTCGATCTGAACCAGGCCGATCCGGTCGCGGGGCCGCCGTACGGACAGTTCTCGTCAATCCTTTATGCCGAGTCGAACGCGAACAGTTCGTATCATTCGTTGCAGTTGCGGTCGGAGAAGCGCACCAGCAGCGGCTTGTCGCTGCTGCTTTCCTACACCTATTCAAAATCATTTGACGACATTTCATCCGTGTTCGGGGGCAGCGTAGGCGCCGGACTGCCGCAGAATTCGCGCGATCTGGCAGCGGACCGCGGCCCTTCGGATTTCAATGCGGTCCATCGCTTCACGGGCAGCTTTGTATATGACTTGCCGGTTCACCGTTTGTGGAAGCGGGGGCCGGGCCGCCTCCTGAACAACTGGCAGGCGGGAGCGATCATCACGGCACAGTCGGGTTCCCCGTTCACCGTAGTGCTCGCAGGAGCACCGGCGGCTTCGGCGGCGGCCTTCGGCAATCCAGCGCGGCCGGACCTGGTTGGCGGTCCGTTTCAGGCGGGCACGATCGCAGGTTGTCAGGGGCCAAACCAGCTGCGCACACCGCAGGCATGGTTTAATCCTTGTGCATTTGGGCTTCCGGTCGCCGGCTTCTACCCCGGCACCTTCGCGTTCGGAACCGAGGGCAGGAACATTCTGACCGGGCCGGGATTTACCAATGTCGATTTTGGGCTGTCGAAGAGCATGGCACTAGGGTCCGAGAGTCACCGGTTGGTGCTGCGCGGAGACTTCTTCAATCTGTTCAATCATCCGAATTTCGACGTGCCAGGTCACATCTTTGGAGGCTCGAATTTCGGAAAGGTTCTGACAGCGAATGCCTACGGGAACAGGCCTCCAAGGCAGATTCAGTTGAGCGCGAAATACGTGTTCTGATCAGTGATCAGGACGTGGGCTTGTCGCGTGGCGGTTCCACTGCCATGAATTCTTCCGCGAAACGTCGCGCGTAGCTCTCCAGCAAATACGGAATACGATTGGGATCCGATGACTTCAAAACCAGGCCAGCATGATGATGCTTCCTGATGCGCTGTTGCACCTCGGGGTCGCTGTAGGCGGAAGTGTCGGGATTCTCCTGGCGGGCGAGGGAAAGGATGACTCCCGCGTAGTCCTCACGAACGGCAGGCAGTTGGTAAGTGCCATCTCCACCTGAAATCTCGATTCGCGCCCACTCCCGCCAGAGATTGAGCCCAGTGGCGGTTTCCACCATTTCATTGATATAAGCACCGCCCACGCGTGCCGCGCACTCCAAGAAATAGAACTGACCATCGGACTGGGCACGGATGAATTCCGCATGGGCCACGCCGCGCAGCAGGCCGAGCGCGGCGATCAGATCGCTATTGATCGCGCGCAGAGCGGAATCCTCCTCACTTCCTCGCGGCACGGTGAAGGTGGTGAAGACTCCGCCGTGAGCCACATTCATCGGCGGCTTGCCGTATTTGCTCACGTTGGAGAAGAGAATTTCGTTCTCGGAGACGACCGAGTCGACGTGATAGACGTCTCCTGGAACAAACTTCTCCAGGAGGTAGGTCGACTGCTTGTCGCCCAATTGCTCGAGCACGGGCCACAGTTC
>Ga0075030_100004892_pt1 | contig 12087 bp, 4 predicted proteins | sample LitLauG_LLR_2012_FD_71393 | JGI IMG/M metagenome (GOLD analysis project Ga0075030, IMG submission 71393) | Freshwater sediment microbial communities from Pennsylvania, USA - Little Laurel Run_MetaG_LLR_2012 | ecosystem: Environmental > Aquatic > Freshwater > Creek > Sediment | place: USA... | reverse complement strand
CTTCTGCGGCAAGCGATCCGATTCGAAGAACCACCAGATCACGCGCCGGCCCGGGAACTGCTGAACGAGTGAGCCGGGGAATCGCCAAAAAAAGATGGTGACCTGATTCTTGCAATCCGGCGCACGCAACGCGCGCCGCGTCGAACTTGGCCGTGAAATGTCGACGTAGCGGCACCGGATACCGGTCTGCGCCAGCGCCACCAACGAGCAGTAGGCGCGCTCCGAGTGGCGGCCCATGCCGGTGTTATTGAAGCGGGAATAAAGATTAACTTGGACCGGCATGCGTCAACTTCGAAACATTCGTAGGCCGGAGCCCGCAAAGGCCAGGGCCTCGAACTGCGCAAAATGCAGGCGATTTCCAGCCGAGAGGATAGGGCCGATTCGTCGACCTCTAACCGCTGGCGACCGCGGCGCGCGCCGCGGCTGCTGGCGGGGATCGGCGTGAGCCCTGGGCGACGGTGCTGATCAATCGCAGGTAAGAGGGAAGACAGATCGAGCGCAGATCGTACTGATTGACAATGGTTTGCCGCGCGTTTTGCCGGATCGAATTGTGAGCGCGCGCATCTTCGAGCGCCTCGGTCACGCGGTCGGCGATCTCCTCGTGAGAAAAGAAGTCGACCAGAATTCCGTTGGCGCAATGACGGATCACCTCCTCGACCGGAGGCGTCCGTGACCCAACGATGAGGCAGCCCGCCGACATCGCTTCCAGCATCGACCAGGACAACACGAACGGATAGGTCAGGTATACGTGTACGCGCGACACCTGCAGGATTTTTAGGAACGTCGAATAGGGCACCTTCCCAAGGAAGTGCACGCGGGACAAGTCCAGATCGCCCGCCAATTCGGTCAGCATTCGCTGACGGAACGTCTGTCCGGGCGGAAGTGCGGCGCCATAGCTCACCTCGTCGCCGCCGACGACAAGGACCTGGGCCTTGGGTCTGCGGGTCAGAATCGAGGGCAGTGCACGCATGAAGCTGGTAAACCCCCGGTACGGCTCGAGATTGCGGGAGACATAGGTCACGACCTCATCGCCGGCGGCCAATTCGATGTCCGCGTTCGCCAGGCGGATGCGGGCCGAGCCATCAGGCACCACCACCTGAGTGTCGATGCCCTCGTGGATGACGTGCAGGCTCGGGTGATAGCGCTTCGGGTAGGTCGACTTTTGCCATTGCGTGGGGCACTGTCCAAGTTCTGTCGCGTCCAGTGCCAGGAGGTTGCCCAGGTTCTTGGTCCGAAGCCGCGGGGCGGTATCGACAGTGATCGGATCAGCGGGATCGAAGCCAACGTCGGCGCCTTGCATTCGATAGAAAAACTCGAAGTAGCCGATCAGTGGCGTATTGGGGAAGATATCCCGCAGATACCAGATCTCGCCCCAACCGTTGTGGCCGAGCATCACGTCCGGCACGAAACCGGCGTTGCGCAGGTCGATGGCCACCCGTGCGACTTCCTGCGCATTCAGAACGGCAGCTTCCGACTCCCTGAGGTAATGGTGAACAGCCGGCGAGATGGGGCGCTTTGGCCGGTAGACGATCTTCTTGACACCGGGCAGCTCCCCGTCAGCTCGTTGCGTCAGAAACACCACCTCGTTGCCCGGCGTACTGCCCAGGTACCGCGCAAGGTGAAGGTACTGACCCGGAAAATTCTGATGCACCAGCAGGATCTTCATAGTTTGGCAAGAGCGCGATTTGCAGGTCACCGAGCGGCAGGTTCGCGCGGGGCTGTGAGGCCCGTACGATAGTACAAAGAAGCCGTTGCCCCGTCGCCCTCGAAAAGGGGCTGCATGCAACACGCCAACGCACGCTCGCCAGGTCGCCCGCTCGAGCGATCCGAAAGGTCTGCGCGGCGCTGACGGATCTACCCGGCTCCGACGCGCCACGAGCGTGGCCACGAGCGTGAATAGCGAAGAATGAACCGTCGATGAGCCGTGTCTTGCTGACGTGGGAGTTGGGGCTGAATCTTGGCCACTTGGCGCGCCTGGCGCCAATCGCACAGCGCCTAAAGGCCGATGGCCATACCGTCCTTCTGGCAAGCCGGGACGTGCAGGCGGCCGCGGCGGTGTTCGGCCCCCTCGGGATCCCCTTCGTGCAGGCGCCGCATCTTCCCAAAGGAATTGCGCTTGCGCACCGTGCCTGCGGCTACGCAGACATCCTGCTGGCGCAGGGATGGAGCGATCGGTCCGCACTCTGGGGTCTGACTCATTCATGGTTGAATCTTTTTCGACTGTTCCGGCCGGATCGGCTGGTACTCGACTATTCGCCTACCGTAAGTTTGGCCGGTCGAATCGCCGACATTCCCGCCGTGCTTGTCGGCAACGGCTTCGAGATTCCGCCGGCGACTGACCCCTTGCCGGAATTTCCCGGGTTCTCGTGGGCCACGCCGGAGAAGGCGGCCAACTCTGAAAAGGCAGCGGTCACTAATGCGAACGAGGTACTGCGAGCGTTTGGGCAGCCTCCGATCGGGGCGTTTCGCGACCTGATTGGCAATCGAAGCCGACTGCTGCTCACAGTGCCCGAGCTCGACCACTACGATCGCCGGGAAGCGGAGACCTATGTCGGCCCCCTGACCGGCGGCGTGGCCGGTGCCCCTCTGACCTGGACAGACGCACTCGATTCGCCGAAGGTGTTCGCGTGCCTTAGGCCCGATACGTCGAACGTGACGCAGATCCTCCAGGCCCTGGCTTCGAGCCCGTGGCGAGTCATCCTGGTTGCGATGGGATTCATTCAGGCGCAGCTGGCACCGTACCTCAGGCCACACATTCAGATCGCTTCCGGGCCGGTCGATCTATCGGGTCTGCTGGATGCAGACCTTTGCCTGAGCTATGGGGCAGAAGGAACCATGATGAGGTTTCTGCAGGCGGGGGTACCCCAGATCATCGCGCCATGGCACGTGGAAGCGTTCATCGTTGCGCGCAAGATCGGTGCCGCTGGCGCCGGAACTTCGTTGGCGGGTTGCAAGACGGCCCAAGAAGTGTCGACCGCTTGCGAGCGAACCCTGACAGATCCATCGATCCGGGAGAGTGCGGTCGAACTGTCGAAGCGGCTACATCGGTTCCCGCAGCAAGCTGGAATCGATGCAGTGATCGACGCCTTGTCGCCGCACCCACCTGACGCGTCTCTCCCACCTCGGGCGGCAACGGCCTGACCCGCATCGGCATTGCTGCCTGTGCGTCCCGCGACCGCTTGCGCCAGGCAGAAATCTCGCCCGCCAATCGAGATGGGCGTATCGAGAAGTTCGAACGGGTCGTAGGCGATCGCCGGCTATCCCTCTTTGTCGGTAAATGTGCGGCACCCTTCGAACTTTCGCGTCGCAAGGGGTTGCGAGAATGACCCGCGAATGACGGCGCGCCGCGGGACATGCAGGTCATCGAACGGATGATCATCGGAAACGCAACAGAGTGGGTTCAACGTCGCACGCTACATGCTAGTGTTGATGGCACATCCTTTCGATTCGGCTGCCATGCGCATCTCGCATGTGCGCGGGGCCGCTTGGAAGAATCGAGCGCGCGCTCTGGCAGTCCGGTGCATAGGGTTGCTCGAGGGGCGCAGGTTCTGCAAACACGTGTTTATGCCCAATCGCCGGCAGGATCGCCGTGCGTTAGAGGACGTTGCGCGCCGTGAAGCGACTCGACCTGCTTCGAAAGGGTTTCTCCGACGAAGAGAAACGTTACCCGCTCGCCCCCAGCGACCTCGTGTGGGCGATGGGCAGCATCTGCTCGCTAAATCGCAAGCCGTTTGATGCCGATGTCTTTCTGCGGCAAATCCCCCCGCCATACACCACCGATACGCTGATTCACGCGGCTCGCGCGCTTGGGTTTCGTATTCGTCGAAAGGCAGTGCCGGTCAATCGCCTGGCATCGCTGAAGCTTCCCTGCCTGATCGTGGTGCGGACGCGTCAACAGTCCGCGCAGACAAGCAACGGGATCGCAAGCTCCAATGACGCGGGTCCGGAACATCGCCCATCGCTTCTGGTGCGCGCGGACGCTTCTCAGGTCATACTTTTCGACGCCGGTACCAATACACCCCGCTCGCTTACCATCGACGAGCTTTCCGCGGATTACGCTGGAATCGCGTTTCAGCTGACACCGAAGGCCGAGGCGGTCAGGGATCCCGACGGAGCTTCTGCTGCTGGCGAACATTTCGGATTTCGCTGGTTCATCCCCGAGTTGCTCAAGCACCGCCGCGTCTGGCGGGACGTATTAATCGCCTCCTTTGCGATCCAGCTGCTCGCTCTGGGTACGCCGCTCTTCACCCAGGTCGTCATCGACAAGGTCGTCGTGCACCGAACGCTCAGCACGCTGGTCGTCATCGGCGTTGGCCTGGCTGTGTTCATGTTATTCACCTCCATCCTGACCTGGGTGCGTCAATACCTGGTCCTGCATACCGGCAATCGTGTCGACGCCGTGCTGGGTGCGGCCGTCTTCGAGCACCTTTTTCGGTTACCCCCGAGGTATTTCGAATCTCGGCCCACCGGGGTAATAGCCGCCCGATTGCGCGCGGTCGAAAGTATCCGAGAGTTCGTGGCCAGCGCGGCGGTGACACTGTTGCTGGATCTACCGTTCTTGCTGGTCTTTGTCGGGATGATGTTCTATTACAGCGTGATGCTGACGCTCGTCTCGCTTGCCTTGATCGGCGTCATTGTCATCCTGAGCCTGATCGTGGCCCCAATATTCCGCGACCGGCTCAACGAACAGTTCCTGCTCGGAGCACGAAACCAGGCCTTCACGACGGAATACATTGCCGGCCTCGAGACGGTGAAGAGCCTGCAGATGGAGCCGAAACTCCAGGACAGGTACGGCGAATACTTGGCCGAATACCTGCGGTCCGGCTTCACTGTCCGGCAGGTCGCCAATACCTACAACGTCGTCGCCAACGGCCTGGAGCAGCTGCTGACGCTCCTCATCCTGGTGGGTGGGGCTTATACGGTCATGAATAGCGCCGATTTCTCGATCGGCATGCTGATCGCATTTCAGATGTTCGCGAGCCGAGTATCACAGCCGATGCTTCGGCTCGTGGGGTTGTGGCAGCAGTTTCAGCAGGCCAGCCTCTCAGTCATGCGGCTAGGCGACATCATGAATGCACCGGCCGAGCCCTATTCGATGATTCCTCGCCGGACAAGACAAGGCAAGGGACTGATCGAGATCGAGGGTCTGAGTTTTCGGTACAGCGAATCCCTGCCATTCCTCTTCCAGGATCTGAATCTGACGATAACGCCGGGACGCGTCGTCGCGCTGATGGGCGCATCCGGCTCCGGCAAGAGCACGCTTGCCAAGCTGCTACAGGGCTTCTACCTTCCAAGCGCCGGGTCCATCAACATCGATGGCACCGACATTCGGAATCTATCCGCCAATGAGCTGCGCATGAACTTCGGCGTGGTTCCGCAAGAGACGATCCTATTCTCCGGGACGCTCTACGAGAACCTATTGGCGGGCAATCCGCTAGCAAGCTTTGACGACATCGTCACGGCCTGCAAGATGGCTGAGATCCACGAGGCGATCGAAAAGCTGCCCCAGGGTTATCAGACCGAGGTTGGTGAAAGAGGAGTGGGGCTTTCAGGAGGGCAGAAGCAGCGCATTGCGATTGCTCGTGCGCTGATCAAGAAGCCACGGATACTGATTTTCGATGAAGCAACGAGCGCCCTCGACGCGCCGACGGCGGAGCACTTTGCAAACACCGTCAATCAATTCAAAGAAAAAGTCACCATGTTGTTCATTGCACACGCACTTCCTAAGAACCTGCATGTCGACGAACTTGTACGAATCGGCACCGGCGCGCTAAGTGCCGTTGCATTGGCCCATGGCGGTCGAGGCGCCTTTGAGGCGGAAGAGCCACTTAAACGCACACCTTTATGAGCTTCATCGCCTCAACCTCGACGATTAGTTCCAAATGTCTCCCCACAAATGCAGCTAAACCGACAACCACACGCCTGAATCTAACGTCTTTCGACGCAACACTAAGTCTCATATTCGGGGGTATGCACTTGTCGCGAGTTGATTTACCCGTCGTTAGCAGCGACAGCCCGAGTGCATTCGTTCCGGTCTCTTCATATCAAAGGTGCGTCATGCCGAGCATTCTATTTGCCCTGGTAGCGATACTTGGGATTGCCCTTCCGCAGTGCTCACGCGCAGAACCCGATTCGGTGGTTGTGCCAAATGCACTAATGCTAAAGGCGAACTACTCTTTTCGAATAACGCTAGGACGCGGAGTCGCCGTGTGTGATGCATACCTTAAGCGTTTGACCACAGCAGTCTTCTCAGAACCACCCTATTGCGACATTCCGGAGAGCACCTCCGTTTCTGGCTTCACCCAGCTGAAGAGAATTCCCTTAAGTCCAAGCCAAGCCGAAGAACTGTGGCCAACGATATATATGTTCGTGACACGCCAGCGAGAATTACCTCCGCGAAAGGCATGGCTTCCCGAAGAATCGAAGATATTCGCCGACGGCGCGCACTGGACGAGAGAACACCTCGGCCAATCAGTGCGTCCGTGGAAATATGAACCCGCGATTAGTCTGCGAAATAACGGCAAACCGGACAATGTACTCGTCTGGCGAGATAACGTTGCTTTCGGTGATGGTAACGACTTTAGTAAATGCGGTTGGATAGGAACGCCGATGGCATCCGAAAGTGGATATCACGAAAGGCAGTTGGCATTTGTGCTGACGCCGGATGACCGGACAATTGATCAAGTGGCCACGCGACACTTTTTCGGCCACCCAGTTGACACCCCCGGCCCGTTCCCAGCGCTAGGCGATCAAATTGGCTTCTTTGAATTTGAAAGCACGTATTACGTCGAAGCGTTTCTGGGAGAAAGAGTCGGCGAGTACCTTGGAAATCAGCATTGGTCTACAGAAGACACACTGGCAGTCTACTTAACGCAAGGAAACGAAACCAAGGAAGTGTGCGAGTACCAAATGCTAATTCGCCCAGTAAATTAAGCCTAATCAAGGCATTCGACGAACCCCACATCGCAGCCCTCTACGCATCGGGAATCTAGATGAGCTACGGAAATTTAGTCAATTCAGCGTCCTTTACCGATTCAAATCAGCTCCCAGCGATGTTAAGCATAGTGGAGGGCAATGTCCCGTTCCTCTATGACGATGGCAGCGGAAACGCGACGATAGGAATTGGTCTAAACATTACTACCAACACGAGCAATTTGGCGGCAGTGCTGGCGCAGATGATCTACAACGGCCAAAGTGTCTTTCAGGCAGCCCTTGGAAAGGGAGTTTCAGCAACTCAATTAGTAGCAAACTTCGCTGCGTATATTTCCTCGTATTCGCTTCCCTCAGGCGCTCAATCTGACGGATTGCATGGACTGACCAATCGTTACTCCGCTACCGTGAGTCTTACAGATGTCTTGAATACGTATTTAGCTAGCTTTTTCGGACTTACCGTAAATGAAGTCAATTTGTTACCGATATCGTTTTCTAGCTTTCCAGCGGTAAATGCGCAAGCCGCGTTGAGCGCAGTCCTGACAGGGGGCCCGTTGACTTCCAACGGCGTTGCAGTCGCTGGATATCCGACCCTTGTAGGGTTCAGCCAGGCAACGTTGACATGGCTCACCGGTAACATTCCACCCGGGACGAATGTTCCTGCAAACCCGTTCGGCATCTTCGTTCCACTTGCAATGCTGCCGCCACAAAACTCTGGCGCTTGGGAAGCGTTGGTATCGCTCTTCTTTAATTCGCAATTAACCCGCAGCGGCGCACTAATTAATGAAGGATTGCTCACAGCTTTAAAGGACGGCAATCTTGCGCAGGCGTGGTATCAAATCCGTGATAACACAAACAAAGGTTGGGTGACCGGAGGTTCGATAGCTGCCAATCAATCTGTTGCAAGGAGGCGCTTCCTGGAGTCGCAGCTATTTGGTTTGTCGCAACCTGGAGATTCGGTCACGCAAGCAGCGCAGGCCTTTGAAATGCTCTTGGAGAGGCGGAATCAGATTCTTCTTTATGAAGCGATTTACGGCACGAATCCGTATGGAAGCAGCCCAACGGTTGCCGGGAATCAAATTGCGGCGGCCAACCTTGAAGTTGCAAATGTGAATCAGGGCACAAGTCCGCCAAACTTAAAGCTTGCGGCACCTCTCTATCCGGTTCAGACACTCAATCAAGCTTTCATTCCTGATGCTGACATCGTTGCAACGGCGTTAAATAACGCATTTTCGGTGGCAACCGGTGGCATCGGCATTAAATTCGACGGCAGCCCATTACTTCAACCGTTCAGCGTATTGTCAACGGACGTATTTGTGGCTCCGGACGCTGCTGATATAGGAAACGGATTTGCAAAGGCATCGCAAGATGACGTAAATGTAAACAATGAAGGTACATCATTGGCGGCAAATCATCTATTGATTGGGCCAATGTCTGTTGTGAGTGCGCCCATTAGCGGAGTAGCGCAGGCAACGTTAACGGGTAGCCTCGGAAGTTCCACACTTGGCGCAGGGAGCGAAGTTCTTGTCGCTGGTGCCGGAAATGAACTCCTAATAGCCGGCAGTGGATTCGATACTCTAATTGGTGGCCAGGGAATCCAAAGTCAAGACACTCTAAGTGGTGGATACAGTACGGCCGGAAACGATACGTTGTATGGTGGATCGGGCGCTACGAGCAGTGATGTGTTTGTCTTTTCAGTTCCTTCGGTCGCTGGAATCACGGAAACAATAGTTCCAGAGTTTGTCCAGCAAGGGACGGTTGAAGTTGTAAATAACAATCAGGTAACTGTGTTAGGCGGGTCGGCAGCAAATCAGATTCAGGTTAATGCCGCTCTTTCGACTAATACAACTTTGGTGTGGAGTGCAGCGGACGGTACGCAATACACCTTCAATAAGGTGTCCGGAGACTTGTTCATTACAGGTGGTTCGGCACTTGGATCTGACAGCATCGACATTAAGAATTTCAATTTGAGCGCAGCTGAAGGCGCCACCGGCTATCTTGGGATATATCTGCAAGGTTCGTTGCAGCTTAACGCAAAGGCAAATGCCGGAGTTGATCCTCCTGCGCCTGATTTCCTCGGTGGTTCCAATCAGTCCTATACGCTTTCTGTACCTGCTGCGAGCACGGCGTCACAAACGATTACCGTAACGTTATCAGGCGCCGCGTCCGCGGATTTCGACGCTATTGTCGGTGGTAGTGTCGTTCAATTGAACACGGCTGGGAGTTTTAACGTCACGCTCAATGCCGGGGAGACAAGCGTTTCGTTTGCTCTGGTAGACGTGACTGGTGGGTCAGGTACGAGCGACATAGCGAGTGGCGCGACGCTGCAATTGAGCGCAACTTTGGCAAATGCTGACCCTAGTGGGTCCGCGATCCAGACTGCACCAATCGTCGTTAAGTACATTCCGGCGTCATCAGACACCGCCGTAGCACCAAATCCATCCGATGTCATCTCGGGCGTCTTCAGCAACGGCGTAACCACATATAACGGTGATGGGGGCGATGACTACATCGCGGCCGGCGCGGGCCCGAATCTGATCAAAGCTGCAAACAGCGGCAATGACAGCATCATCGGTGGGACGGGGTCAAACACGATCTATGGGGGTGTGGGCAACGACGTCATCACGCTGACGGGAACCCAGGACAAGGTTTACCTCGGCAACGGCTTTAACACGGTTAACGGCGCAACCGTCAATGGCGGCGCACAGAACGACACGATCCTTGGCAACGCGGGCGACGCGATCATCAATGCCAACGGCGGCACGGACCTGATCATTTTAGGGAATGGCACCAATGAAATCTACGCCGGTTCCCAGACGAGCCTGGCACAGGCAATTTCGAACGCCGCTTCGGCATCAGCGACCAATGTCCAAGGCGATTTGATTTCGGTGTGGGATGGCAGCAATACGATTGTCGGCGGCAATGGCAACGATCTCCTTTTTGCGGGCAGCGGAAATGACGTAATCGTTCTCGGGCCCGGCAGCGATACCTTCCTCGGTGGCACTGAAGTGACGGCGGCTGCGGCGAACTGGAGCACTTTACAAACGACGGTGCCGGGCGTCACGGGCAGTGTGCTTGAAACCGTCAATGTGAGCTGGTACACGGAAACCTACGTCAACCCTTTCGCACAACCCTACAACGGCAACATTCACATAAACGGTGTCTCCACGGTCGCGGCGGGTCCTGGCAACGACACCATCTTTGGCGGCAAGGGTAACGACCTGATCGAACTCGGCAACGGCAACAACTATGTCGATGTCGGGTCCGGCAACAGTACGGTGCTCGGCGGGATGGGCAATGACACGATCATTGCCGGTTCTGGCGCCGACTTTCTGCAAGGCGGCGGGGGCACGACTTACATCGTCGGTGGCGCTGGCGCCGACACGCTCTATGGTGGGGACGGCAACAACACGATCCTTGGCGGCTCGGGCAATTCCACGATTGCCAGCGCCATAACCCAGACGACCAGCTGGCCTAACGAGAACCTGGAGCAGAACTACGTCAATGGCGGATCGGGCAACGACGTCATCTATGGATCGGGTGGCCAGGACACTCTGATCGCCGGATCCGGCAACACCACCATCTACGGTGGTACCGGAAACGAGAGCATTGTCGGGGGCTCCGGCAACGACTATCTCGGCGGCAACATCGGAAACGACACGATCATTGCCGGAGGTTCCGGAAAGGACTCGCTTTTCGCATTCGGTTCGTCCACGACGACGTCGTACCTGTATGGCGGCGGGGGCCAGGACTCGATCGTCGGCGGCAGCGGACTTAACTACCTTTATGCGGGCGACGGCGGCACGGCCGGCGCGGCGACTTCCGTTTTCGGGTCTCAAACCGATGCGACGGCGTCTACCACCATCTTTGGCGGCGCCGGCGTCGATCTTCTCGAAGGGGGCACGGGAAATAGCGTCATTTATGCCGGATCCGGTGGGACGAGCTCTGGGGTAACAACGCTAATCGCCTCCAGCGGCAATTCGACCCTGTATGGAGGCTTGGGGACCGACTTTGTCCAGGGAGGCTCGGGCGTCGACCTGCTCTATGCGGGCGACGGCGGCACTTCCAGTGCGCCAACAACGGTCATGGCGGGTTCGGGCCTATCCACCCTGTATGGCGGCGCCGGGCCGGCGTTGCTCGAAGACAGCATCAACGGCCAGGATGTCCTTATCGGGGGCACTTCGAACGACAGCTTGGTCGGCGTCGGAAGTGACACCCTTGTTGCGGGAACGGGGAATGATTCGCTGCAAGTGAACAGCGGGTCCGTGACCTTTGAATTTAACGCTGGATTCGGCAACGACACGATCAGCGAATTTGGTGGAAATGAGAACCTTCTTTTCGGAACCGGGCTAGCTCCAACCGACTTTTCCGGGGCCGTAAGCTTCGATCAGTATGGAGACTCAATTCTCACCATCAGTGGCGATGGCGGGTCGATCTCGATAGAAAACGCGCTGACCGGTGAGCTCGGGAACGTCACTTTTGCGGATTCGGGATCCATCGCCCTGTCGACGTTTGTCGTCGATGTGATGGGGGCCGATCAGACGATCAAATCCGGCACCAACAACTTCGTCGTCAACACCGGCAACAACGAATCGGTCAGCGCGAGCGTTAACTACGACACGCTGACCTCGTGGGGCAGCAACGACACTTTGTACGGAAACGCGACCGCGCTGACCTCGGACCTTATCGTGTCCGGAGGCGCTTCGGCGAGCATTGTCAGCGGCGCGGGTACTGACTCGATCCTGTCTTCGGGGAGCAATGCCTCGATCATCGGCGGTGCTTTGTTAGCCGACTACATCACGGTCACAGGAGCCAACTCGCAGGTCATTGGTGGCGCCGCCGGCAATACGATCACGGTCTCGGGTACCAACGACACGCTGATCGGCGGGTCGGGCAACTCGACTTTCAAGGTGAACAACACCTCCACGGTGATCCAGGTCACCGCAGGAGTCGGCATCGATACGGTCATCGCGTCGGTGAGCTACACCGCGCCGGTCAATGTCAACACGCTCACACTGAGCGGCACCGCCAACCTTACTGCGACGGGCAATGCTGGGGCGGACACGCTGACGGCGGGGGCGGGCAACGACACGCTGATCGCCGGTACGGGGATCGACACGCTGATCGGTGGGACTGGCAACACGACCTTCGTGGTAA
>Ga0075030_100004885_pt1 | contig 12095 bp, 9 predicted proteins | sample LitLauG_LLR_2012_FD_71393 | JGI IMG/M metagenome (GOLD analysis project Ga0075030, IMG submission 71393) | Freshwater sediment microbial communities from Pennsylvania, USA - Little Laurel Run_MetaG_LLR_2012 | ecosystem: Environmental > Aquatic > Freshwater > Creek > Sediment | place: USA... | reverse complement strand
GTCGCAGTGAATTCGTTACGTTACTGCGACTGCAACGGGGCTATGGTCTTGGCGCCCGAATACAGCGGTTGAGTGAGCCGATGTCGCTTTAGTCCTGCGGAGTCTGGTAACGGTTGCTCTGCGACAGGCCACTAGTCTGGAATCCGCTTCATTCTGGCAATCCCATGCGCCGCATCAGATCGCCATAGCGCGGGTCGGAACGCATTGGGTCTAGCGTAGGATAGCGAATACATAGAATCAGTTCGATTTCCTGGTTCGCGAAAGCCTTCTCCAGATACTCGAACGTCTTGTTCCGGTCCCCGGTTGGCGCTGTCGTCAAAGCCAACCACATTGCTGCTTCCATTCTGTCGGAGAATCCCGCCTGTCCCAGTTCGCGATACCCTTTCGCGTCCGGACTCCACGATCCCGACACCGAAACGAATTTCTGTAATTCGCTCACGGCGTGCGAGAAGTCGCCGGTCGCGGCATAGAACTGCGAGAACTTGAAGTGGGTCGGCAGGAAGTTAGGCTCCCTCTGCGCGACCCTCTGGAATGCCGCCAATGCCTCGGGATAGCGATGCGCATGCATCAGCATTGTCGCGTAGTTCAAATTCATGATGGGAGATAGCGGATCCAGGGACAACGCGACACCGTATTCCTGGAATGCTTCGTCAAAACGCTTTTCCGGTATCAGCAAGGTGAACGCATAAAAATAGTGTGCCTGGGCGCTATTTGGATTCAGTTCCAAAGCCCGTTTAAATTCCTTTTCAGCTTCGCTCCATTTATAGGAAAAAGTGAGGGCATCGGCGCGCGCCAGGTGGGCCTCCGGCAGTGAGTCGTCCAACTCCAGCGCCTTGCGTGTCGCCCCATCCGCCAGCAACCCCGCCTGTTTCGATGTAACACCGGCACCATAGCTCGGAATCACGTTATACGTTTCTGCGAGCCCGGTGTACGCGAGCGCGTAATTCGGATCGGCTGCGATCGCCTGCTGGAACAAGTCGATGCTCTTCTTCAGGCCTTCCGGTGTGCGGCCATACCAGAGTTGCCGTCCTTCCAGGTACAGGCGGTACGCTTCGGGATTGCTCGTGCCGGCGCTGCCCAAACGGCGCTGCTCACTGGCGTTCGTCTCGAGCCTCAGGCGTTTCGACACGTCGCGTGTGATGTCACTCTGCACTTCGGTGATGTCCGCGGCCTTGCGGACATAGTGTGCGCCCCATAGCTCCGACCCGTCTGAAGTGTTGACCAAGTCGGCTTGCACGCTGACTTCCTCGCCGCGCTGCGCGATCCGCCCCATCAGCAGCGCGCTGACCTTCAACGTCTGCCCGATCTTCTGCGGATCTTCCTGGTTTCCCTTGAAGCGGAAGACTGTGCTTCTTGCCATGACCTTGAGATCGGGCAATTGCGAAAGCGCGCTGATCAGGCTCTCGGTCAGGCCATCACTCAGATACTCATTACCCGGATCCCCGGTTGCGTTCACAAAAGGCAACACGGCGACCGAGTCGATCTTGCTGGCCTGCGACTTGCCTTGCAGGTAGTGTGCTGCCAAAATCACCGCAGCGATCAGCACTAGCGACACGAGACCCGCCGCCAGATATTTGCGAATCGACGACATCTCACTGACGGAATGAGAACTGACCTGCGGCGCAGAAGAAACGCTCGCTGCCGAGAAGCCCGAGACACGCCCCGAGTCCAGATCGCGCTTCAGCCGAGCCAGGTCCGAGCGCATCTCGGCCGCGCTCTGATAACGGAGATTGCGATCCTTTTCCAGCGCTTTGCCGATGATGCGCTCCAGGTCCGCGGGCACATCCGGATTCAGCCGCACCGCCGGTCCCGGAGCCGAATCCAGAATGGATTTGAAAGTCTCCGCCGTACTGTCCCCCCGAAACGGCAGTGCCCCCGTCGCCATCTCATACAGCACCGCTCCGAAAGAAAACAGGTCGCTGCGCGCGTCCAGTTCCTTCGCCCTCGCCTGCTCCGGCGACATGTACGCCACGGTTCCCAGTGTCGAACCGGGGCTCGTCAACTGCTGCGCCGCCAGGCTGCGCGTCTGCGTTTTCTCCGATGCGCTCCCAGAAGCGCTGCTCTCTACCTTCGCCAGTCCGAAATCGAGAATCTTCGCGTGCCCGCGTTCAGTAACAAAAATGTTTGCCGGCTTGATGTCGCGATGCACAATCCCCTTGGAGTGCGCCGCATCCAGCGCATCGGCAACCTCGATTGCCAGTGCAACCAGCGTCTCGTTGTCCAATGGATTCCCCGCCACCCGGTGCTTGAGCGTCGTGCCCTCAAGAAACTCCATCGCGATGAACGACCGCTCTTCGTCTCTGCCGATTTCGTAGATGGTGCAGATATTCGGATGGTTCAGCGCCGACGCGGCCTTAGCCTCCCGCCGAAACCGTTCCAGGGCCTGCGAGTCTGTTGCCAGATCTTCGGGCAGAAACTTCAGGGCAACGAACCGCCCCAGTTCCATGTCTTCGGCCTTGTAGACGACACCCATCCCGCCGCCGCCCAACTTCTCGAGGATGCGGTAGTGCGAGATGTTTTGTCCGATCATGATTTCCCCAGGGTAACGGAATCGGCCATGTTAGGTTGTACGCGCTGCCAAGTCAACGCAACTGGAATCGCCGGAAAATCGATCTCCGACTTTCTCCGCGGACTCTGCGGAATCCTCTGCGTTCTCTGCGGTTAAGTCTTTTTCGACACCCGTGTTCGCCGAGACAAGCGCGGCAGCAGCCATGACTGCTCCAATTCATCTAAACTCTCCGAAGCACTCCTAACCGGGGGGAAATGTCTTGTCCACCATTCGAGCACTCTTTTGGGATGTCGGCGGCGTTCTGCTCACCAACGCCTGGGATCATACCCAGCGTTCCCAAGCTCTCAAGCAATTTCAAATGGAAGAAGAGGAGTTCCAGGATCGCCACGAAATGGTGGTCTCCTCCTTCGAGCGCGGAAAAATCACTCTCGACGAATATCTCGACCGCACCGTCTTCTATCGCCCACGCCCCTTCACCCGCGAGGCCTTCCGCGACTACATGTTTTCACTGTCGCAGCCCTTTTTGGACGTTCTGCAGTTCGCCCAATCCCTTAGCAATTCGGGCAAATACTTCATGGGGACCATCAACAACGAATCACGCGAATTGAACAACTACCGCCTCGATGAGTTCCGATTGCGCAGGATATTCCGCCTCTTCATCAGTTCGTGCTTCGTCGGCCTGCGCAAACCAGAGAGCGGCATTTACCGTCTGGCTTTGGAAACCACGCAATTCCCCGCCGAGGAATGCTGCTTCATCGATGACCGCGCCCTCAACCTGGAATGCGCCGCAAAACTCGGCATGCATACGATTGAGATGGATCACCTGGATCAGCTGCGCGCAGATTTGCAGAAGATTGACGTGAAACCCTAGGCGGCGGAAGAGCGCGCCAGCAAGCTGTGGAAGTGTGCGCGCTTCAGCAAGTTGTAGAAGGACGCGCCAGCACGCGCTGGAAGTACGTCCCCTAGCAAAACTGTAGAAGAGCGGAGCTTTAGCGCCGCGTAAAGCCGCCGGCTAAACGGGGCTTCAGCCCCTGGCCTCCGGATTCCTTCTCGGCGCGTTAGTTTTCACGCCGGCGCTCGTCGGCACGTCGGACTCCAGCGTGGTCAGCGTCAGATCACTCGACCAACAGTCGGCAACGACCTTCCACTCCCCGTTGGGCTGCCTCTGCAGCACCCACAGATACTTTCCGCGCTCCTCGCGGCGTTTGCCGGTCGCACTCGGGATCAGCGCCTTGCACCGCCCCGCCTCGTAAGCCAGGTCACCCACCACATCCACCCGCATCGGCTCAATCTCCACCTCTCCGAGCCCGGCATCCAGGGCGCCAAAGAAAAACTCACGTACCGCGGCCGCACCGCGTATGGGAGGGTAGTTCGACCGCAACACCAGTGCGTCGGGGCTGTACAGCTCGAGCAGGTCATCGAGATGTTTGGTGTTGCAGGCCAACACCCACTCCTGCGTAATCGCGCGCACGGCAGCTTCGGCCCGGCTTAAATCGCCCTCGCCCCGCAGCACCGCTGCCGCGGACCGCAGCTTGTCTTCTCGAGCGACCTCCCGTGCCGGATCACGTACCGGTTCGATCGCCCGCGGATATGCCGCTTCCGGTACCCCCGGAAAATAGTGATGGTGGTAGTGATGATGATAGTGGTGCGTTTCGTTTCCCGCGGGCCGTGGCATCGTTGGCCTCGCGGGCTCAGGAAACATATTCGGCGGAAGTGGGATCGGGCCCGCCGGCACGGCGTCTCGAGGCCTAGAAGGCCCCGAAGCCGCTTTCTCAGCATCCTCGACGGAGATGCCGCACTTGCCGCAGAACTTGTTGCCCTGCCGGTTCTGATAGCCGCAGATCTTGCACGTGATAAGTTTCGAATCGGTCGCCAGATCCTGCGTCAAATCCGCCGTCGCATCTTCCGCATCCGCCTCGGCAGCCAGACGCTGCACCGCCTCCATGGCCGCCGCGATCGCATCCGCACTGGGCTTCTCGCGCCGCATGTCGGGCTGTAACTTCCGGTAGAGCTCCTGCAACTCATCGCTGCTCACCGGCGTATCCAACGGCTGCATGAGAGGCCTCGGATCTTTCTCTTTCCTATCCACGGAATGTACGCACCTTCGAGGGAATTCTAGCGCAGCGGCTCGCGCCCTGCTAGCGGCTGGAAAACTCGACCTTGCCCTCGGTCTCAGTGGGCACGCCGTTGCACGTCGCCGGACGATATCTCCACGCGCGCACGGTCTGGAGTACGCGCCGGTCTCCCGCCGCCCCCGCGCTCTCGAGAATCAGCGGGCTATGCACCCGCCCGTCCGTACCGATGATGAAGCTGATTTTGACTTTGCGTCCGTTCGCGGCCGTCGTGAACAAGGGATCCGGCGTAGTCAGCGCCAGTGGCGGTTCTACCGCGGCGCACGCCGGACGCGAGCTGATATGGGGGACGTCAATGTACTGCGCCGCCCGGCGCAGCGTACTCGACACTTGCCTCTCGCGCTGATCCAGGGTCGCTGAAAGCGCACTCCGTACCGAAACGCTCCCCCCCGACAACGCGGGAAGAACCAGCAAAATGATCGCAGGCCAGATGCGACAATCCATAGGTCCTCACGTGCTCAGTTGGAGCAGTATAATCCAGCTCTCTGCTCGCAAATTTACGACCAGACCTGACTAAGCTAACAGCCTGTATAATCAATGGCTTGCAGGCACACCTGGCACCTCTTCTTCTCCCTTGTGAAATCGCTTGCGCACCTTGGCGATTTCATCGGGCGAGGCTCAGATGTTCGGCGACTTTCTCACGGTGATGAAGGTGATCTCTGGCGGGCAGTTCCAACGCACGGGAAACTCTACTGTGCCGATCCCTGCATTCGTGTACAGCATAAGTTCTCGGATTCTGAATAAGCCCTGGACATATTTCTTCGCCAACTCCGGCAGGTACAGCGGACGCATAAACGGAATTCTCACCTGACCTCCGTGAGTGTGACCCGAAAGTTGCAGGTCCACGGGATAGTCCGCGACGTAGTCAGCGTAATCGGGTTCATGCACCATCAGGACAATCGCTTCCTCGCTCGGGACCCCGCGCAAGGTGCCGGGCAAATCGGCACTACCGAACAGCACGTCGTCTACTCCGCCGAGCCAAAACCGCGCACCATCTTTCTCGACTGCGACTGACTGGTTCGACAGCATCGATATCCCCACCGCCTGGAGCGAGTTCGTGACCCGGTCAGCATTACAAGAAACGTCGTGATTTCCCAGCACGGACCACACCCCGTGAGGCGCTCGCAGTTTCCCCAACAGCTGCGCGCAGGGCTCTGCATCGGCCGCCCCCTTCGCGGCGGCTCCGAACAAGGGCACGGAAACGAAGTCTCCCGTCAACGCGATCAGGTCCGGTTGAAGCCCGTTCACGACCTCAACCGCCGATCGGATCGGATGCACGGAGAAATACGGGTCGTAGTGAAAATCGCTCAGCAGCGCGACGGTGAAGCCATCCAGCCGACTGGGCCAACGCCGCAACGCGATTTCCTTACGAACCAGCTGCGGGCGGTTGGGCTCGATCAGAGTAGAATCCGCAGCAACCGCCCCCACTCCAGCGGTCGCTGCCAGCTTGATGAACTTTCGTCGGTTGATCGGAAGGAAAGCCAATCGTTCTCGAGCCTGAAGCAGTCGAGCGTGCCCCACTCATCTGCACATTCCAGCATACCCTGAGATCGCGAGTTGGGTATACGCAGCCCCAGGTTCCATAGGGCATCAGTTTCAAAACCGATTGGTTTTCCTCAGCGCTCTCAGGGGTCTTTCTCGGCGAACTCCGCGGTCAAAAGAGCTTAACCCGCAGAGTACGCCGAGGATTCGCCAAGTCCGACGAGAAAAATCGTGACCATCAACGCACCCCGAGGGTTAGCAGCGGCGGCGATCGCTCAGAAGTTGAACGTCGCCTGCAGTTCGATCCTCCGGTTGGCGGAGCTGCCGGGCGAGAACGGCCCTCCCTGCAAGGAGTTGGATCTGTCAAACAGCGCCGAGCCCAACACTCCGTTCGGGTTGGCTACGTTCACGTTATTGAACACGTTCCGCACGCCGATACCCATCGTAAGGTTGTACCGGCGGTCGGAGTTGGCCGACGTCATCGTGGGACCACCGCCAAATAAGGGACCTCGAGGACCGCCTCCCCCACGGCCACCGCCGGGCCCACCCGGGCCGCCGGACGCCAGCCCGCTACCTTTTGTTTTCGGGCCGAATCCAAACGTCTTCGTCAGCCGCAGGTTCAGTACGAAGTGTGCCGGACCCATGGCGTAATTGATCGGCAACAACCTTCCCGTGGCTCCCGAGGCGTCGAAGGTTCCCAGCGGCGTGCAGTAAATCGAACCCGTCGGCTCAGCACCCAGCGGACAGGTTGCCGTTGCAACGAGTGTGGGACGGTCGTTATAGACCTGGTCACCGTTGACGTCGATCGGCGAACTGATGTTAAACGGCGCCCCCGAACTGACCACCATAAACGGGTTGAGGCGGATCAGATACGGGAAAGCAATGCTGCCCCCGAGAAAGAACCGATGCCGCACGTCGAATGAGGCGCGGCCGTAGTCCTGGCTTATGTTGTAGGAATTTGACGGAAAACTCGAGACGCCGGAGGTGTCGCTGTTGGCATAGCCCAGCGTGTAGAAGCCGAACAACTGCGCTTTGCTTCCCACCTTGACGTTGGTATTCACGATGAGCTGGTTCTGCTTGAAGTTGCCCTCGGACACGTAGCGGTAAATGTTGCCTCCGGCGATGGGCGCACAGTTTGGATAGCAAGGCGTCCCAGGATACGGGGCAGCCGCATTAATGGTCAGAAACTGGTCGAAACCGCGCGAGTTCAAGTACGTGGCCGAAATCGTCGCCAACTTTGAGACCTGCCGCTCCACGCTGACCGCCCCTTGCAGTGTGTAGGGCGCGTGCAGCGTAGGACTGACCTGATAAACGTTGGAGACCGAATTACTGACCGGGCCGCAATTGGAGAAGTTCGTGAGAGCCACGTCAACTCCCGGAAAGCAAGTCGGGTTGTTAATGATGAACTGCTGCTGGACAACGCCGTTCAGGCGTTCGGCCTGCAAAATCTGTCCAGACTGGAAGCGGTCGTAGAAAATTCCGTAGCCGCCACGAATGACAACTTTCGGCGGAGCGCTTCTGCCTCCCACTCCCCAGGCGAAGCCCAAGCGCGGAGCCCAGTCTCCGTGATCGTGGATGTCGTTTTGCGTTTCAAAGCGCAGGCCCGTGCTGACTGTGATATTGGGCCGAATCCTCCAGTCGTCCTGCAGATATAGGCCAGCATCGTAGTAGGTGATTTTGGTTGAAGGCAGACCCGTGGTATAGCTCAACTGCGTGGCATAGGGAGGCGCTCCGCCATTCGCCAGCGGATGTTGGAGCTGATAATCCGCGAACGAAAGCGCGATGGGACACGATGGATTCATCCCGACGCTGGCGCAGGCTGCGGGCGTGTAGGCTACTCCATTCGAAGTCAACTGAGAGAACGTGAATGTTCCGTTGAATCCCGCAAAGGATGAGTTCGTATCCTGCGTAGCGCGCAACCGCCCGCCGAACTTGAACATGTGGTTGCCATGAATCAGTGACGTGTAGTTCTGCAGCTCATAACGATTCTGCTGGTCGGTCTGCGTGCCACTTCCGTTGCCGCCGCCCACGAAGTTTCCAATCACATTGACGGTGGGGTTGCTGTCCACGGGGTTCTGCATGTCATTGTCGCGGACATACTGAAAGCGTGTCTCATTGACAATCTTGGCGCCGAACACTTGCGTGTCGCTGACCTGAACGGTGTGCTCCACTTCCTTCGAGTAGTACGCCTGAGACGCAAGGCTCAGCGCGTTGATCCCGTTGTTGGTATCGGTGTCGCGCCAGTACTGATAGCGAGCCGTGAGTGTGTTGTTTTTGGTGATCGCCCAGTCAAAACGCGGGCCGATATTGGTCCGCTGGCGCGGGTTCGGAATCGACTCCGCCAGCGGCGTTTCAGCCAGCGCCGGATCGAGGACCTGCGCATTCACCACCGCTAGTTCGTCGATGTTGCGCCGCTCGATATTGAAGAAGAACGAAGCACTCTTGCCCACCGGTCCGCCTACGTTCCCGTTGTACTGCGTCGAATAGTACGGTTGTTCCGCTCCGGCAAAAGGGTTGCGCGAATTGAAAGCCGAGTCGTTGCCGATGACAAAAAATTGTCCGTGATACTTGTCGGTGCCTGGCTTAGTGAAGACCTCGATTCGCCCGTATCCCAGCTTGTCGTATTCTGACGAAAAAGGATTCTGGTTGATGCGAATCTCGCGAATGGATGCCTTCGGCGGAAGCTGGCCAGCTGTGAATCCATCGATATACATCTGCCCGCCATTCGGTCCGGCCGAGGGTCCGGCCAAGGCCTCCAGATCCGACTGCAACTCATCAGGATCATCCGGCAGCGCCTCGAGTTCCTTGCCCGAGATCACAATCGCGCCCGCATTGTTACTGGGATTCACGTCGATCGTGGGAGCCGTATCGGAGACCAGCACCTTCTGCGTCTCCACTTCAATGGCCATCGCGATGTTGAGCCGCAACGGCTGATCGGCAATCACAACGTTGTCGTTTTCGTAGAGAGTGAACCCGGTCGCCGCGACGGTCAGCGTGTACTTGCCTGCCGGCAGGCTCTTGAACTCATACATCCCCTGCCCATTGCTTGGCACCGCAATCGGCGCTCCCGTAGCCGGCGTCATAATGACGCTGGCCCCGGAAATCGCGGCGCCCGAAGGATCGGCCACCTGCCCACGCAACGCTCCCGCCGTCTGCTGCGCGAATGACGGAAGCACACAAAGCGACATCAATAGAACTATGAATGCGGAACGGAGATAGTACTCAACCTTCATATCCATCTTTCCATTTCTAATGAACAAGGATTGCGAACAAAATTCTCGGCTTTCTACTGCGATGCATCGCCTCCGGGAGTGCCTCCGCCCAGGTTCCACGGCGTGAGCATCATCGCCGAGCTCGCGCTGGGCGCGGCTTGCAGGATCGGCTCCACGCCGCTCAGCAGCGTGATCGCCGTATGCGGACTCGTGGCCGTACCCTCGGTCGCCAGGATGATGACCGCATCTCCTTTTTGCAGATTCAGGTCCGCCAAAGTAGCAGATGGCATCCGGCTTAACATTCGCTGAAAGTCGGGCGGGCCGCCGGAGCGCATGCCCCCGCCATTGCCTCCTCCGGACCAGGTGCTGCCCGCGGGCGAGGGTGTCTGGCCGTTCGCAGGAACAGCAGGTTTTGCGCCGCCTTGTGAACCGCCGGCGGCTCCCGGCGTTCCCGGCGGCATCATGCCTCTCAGACGCATGGCAAACATCTGCGCCATCTCGGCGGGAATCTTGTGAAGCTGTGAATCGGTACTGATCTTCACCTGCAGCGTCTTTTTGCTGACGAGGTCCTGAACGCTGAGTATTCCCGAGCTGGGATCGACCGACTTCACCGTCGCCGTGTATTGCGGAAACACTCCCGCATAAATCTCTTCCGCCGTTATCTCGGTACCTTCCGTGTTCTTGTTCCCGCGCGCCCGCAACTGATCGCCCGAATGAATCTCCGCGAGGTTGCTCGGCTTCGCGTCCTCCGGCTTGGCCGAGTCCGGCGCATAGCGATAGACCACGGTATCTTTCGTCGTATGGACAACCACCGTCTTCTTCGCCGTCAGACTCGGAATCGAAATGGTCACCGTTGCGGCCGCGGTATCCACCGATTCCACCATCCCGCTCAGTCCACGCTTCTGCCAGTCCTGGCGGATCCGATCGCTCACTGCCGCAACCGCCGCCTGCGTGATCACGATGACCTCAAGCGCGGAGATGGAATTGCCGTCCGCCGATCCTGAGCCGCGCACCCGAACCGTATCGCCGATGTGCAGCTCCTGCACCTGGAGTGGGATCGCGTTCTTCAGGTCCTTATCGCCGGGCGCCAACCGCAGAATGCGCGCGTTAGGTTGCACCGTTGCCGTGACCTCCGGCCCCGATGTCGACACCAAAATAAGCGCGCTCCCGTTGATGGCTTTGATGGTGCCGATGCGCTTGGCGATCGCGGATTGCCCCTCCGTCGCCTGCGCCCAGGCAGCTTGTGGCAAAACCTCGTGACTCGTCACACAAAGCGCAACCGCAAAAAGTGCTACTGGCAGGGTTTTTCTTTCCTTCATACGCCCACCTTTACTGTACCGCGTCGGAACCACCGCAAGTCCATGATTTACAAAGTTTTACCCAATGCAAAACGACGATTACAAAGAGTCCAAACGCTGGGGCAGAAGCTGGCCGCGCACCCAGAGAGTAATAGACGTTGCATTCTGCCCACGGCTACGATTTTTCTGAGCGACTTTCTTCGAAATCGAGCCTGGGGAGCGTGTGTCTATCCTACGCTGGTTTTTGTGCTGGGCAATTTCGGCCGTGCTGCCGCTGTCGTCGGCGGGGCAGGAGTTGCCCGAAAAATCCGCCGGAGCCATCCTCCACACCCAGGGTGGAGTGTGGGTGAACGGCTACGAGGCCCACGATTCCTCGGCCATTTTCGCCGGCGATGTCATTGAAACCAAGTCCGACTCGTCCGCCAACCTCAGCCTCGAGGGATCGACCATCTTGATCGCGCCCGAATCGGTCTCCAAGTTTCAGGGCGATCTTCTCGAACTCGATCACGGCGGCGTTTCCGTTGCCACCTCGAAGAGTTTCCAAGTGCGCGTGAACTGCATCCTGGTTGTGCCCGTGCTCAATGAGTGGACGCAGTACGTCGTGATCGATCTGAACCGAACCGTCCAGGTGGCGGCGCGCAAGCTTGACGTGAACTTGTTGCACGAACGTGGACGCGGCAAAGAAGCACCTGAGCCCCAGCCCTCCCAGCAGCAGGCCTCGGTACACGAAGGCGAGCAGAAAAATTACGACGAGTCGGAAGTCTGCGGCCCTGCCGCTCGCCCCACAACTGCCCTGAAAGGCATCAGCCCGAAGTGGATCGCCACAGGCGCGGCGGGAGCGGGAATACTGATCTGGCTGCTGATCCACAGCGGAGGGAGCCCGAAGCCTCAAATTAGCCCCGCAGCGCCGTAATTCGCGGTACTCGGCAACCCAGTACTCAGTCTCGCGGCCCCGCGGGATCAACTCGTAACTGACAATCGAGAACTTGTTCTACCATGTTGCCGCCATGCAATTCTGGTTTGCGCGTGCCAGTGAAGTATCGATCCGCGAACAACTGGTCACTCAGGTCATTCTCGGCATCCTGAGTGACGACCTTTCTCCCGGACAACGTCTGCCGAGTACCCGCGAACTGGCTCGCAGATTCCACCTGCATCCCAACACGATCAGTGCCGGGTACCGCCAGCTCGAACGCGACAAGTGGGTTGAATTCCGCCATGGCAGCGGCGTCTACGTTCGGTCAAGCAAACCAGAGGCAGCTTCCACACCCGCGCTCGCCATGGACCAGATGATCGCCAGCCTGTTTCGATCGGCGCGAGAGCTCGGTGTAACCGATCCGCGGCTTCGATTCCGCTTGCGCCAGTGGTTGGAGTTGCAGCCTCCCGATCATTTCCTTTTGATCGAGCCCGATGAGGAACTGCGGCGAATCCTGGCGGCCGAGATCGCGCGGTCCGTCACCTTCCC
>Ga0075030_100004882_pt1 | contig 12106 bp, 8 predicted proteins | sample LitLauG_LLR_2012_FD_71393 | JGI IMG/M metagenome (GOLD analysis project Ga0075030, IMG submission 71393) | Freshwater sediment microbial communities from Pennsylvania, USA - Little Laurel Run_MetaG_LLR_2012 | ecosystem: Environmental > Aquatic > Freshwater > Creek > Sediment | place: USA... | reverse complement strand
ACGCCGCTCCAATTCACTACCGATCCTGAGACGAATCCTGCGCCATTGATCGTGAGGGTGAAACCTGCGCCTCCCGGCGCTGTGCTCATCGGCGACAGCGGCTGACCAATAAACGGAACGGGAGTCGATTGTGCTGACAGAGATCCGGCCGACAAGAGAACAACAAGACAAACACGACAGAGGATTGTCACCGCAGTGCCTCCACGACGCAAATTGCGGAGAGGGGGAGGGATACAACTCACCGCTGGGCGGTTTGGCTCCGGGCGTCTGCCAGAAGGGCGAATCGAATTATCCGTCCCGTCGAGCCGTCGGTCAACTCTCGAAAATGACTGGCCTAACCCATGGATCCAAACCGGCCTACGAGTAAAGAAGTAGTTTTAACCTCGGCTCTGGCGCACTTGGGCTGGAGTCATCTCGAAACAGGCTATGAGCTTAGGCTGTGGAAAAACGGCCGTTCACAGGAGCAACTTCGAATTGTGCATCGCAACCGGCTCGCCGCAACGTACAACCCTCTCTGCGTAAGCATCATCTTCACCGCATTATCTCGCTTGATTCTTTACATATATTTTGCAAGTCGTTCTCGCAATTTGCATCCAAACCGGATATGCTTTTGTAAACCAGTCCAACATACAAATTTGCAACGAGCATCGTGCGAGGCCGCGCGCGAACTGCAGAGGTGGACGAGCCCGTGGAAGTGACCAATATTCAGGTTTATATCCTCGCGGAGAATCGGCTGTTGCGCGAGGCCCTTGCCCGCGTCCTCAACAAGAGAAGTGATATTCGCGTGGTTGGCGCATCTGCCTTTTCACATCAAATGGTTGGCGAGATTTCAGGGGCCGCTCCCGATGTACTGTTGTGGGATTCGGCAGCTGTCGCGTTCTCAGACTTGCGCCTCGTCCCTGAACTTCGCCGGGCAATCCCCGGCCTTCGAGTGGTCATGATCGGCATGGAGTCGGACCGCAAGACCTTCCTGCGCGCCGTCCAGGATGGGGTGGTCGGTTACATCCTGAAAGACGCTTCGGCCGTCGAAGTCGCGGCCGCGGTTCGCTCCGTTGCCAACGATGAGGCGGTGTGTCCCGCAAGCCTCTGCCTGGCCTTGTTCGAGCACGTTTCATATCAGTCGGCCCAACTTCCCAATTTTCAGATCAAGCACAATCTCGGCCTCACCCGTCGTGAGCAGCAATTGGTACAGATGGTGAGCCGTGGATTGACCAACAAAGAGATTGCCGCCGAACTCAATCTCTCCGAGCAGACCATAAAGAACCACGTTCACCGCATGCTCCGCAAACTAGGGGCGTCAGATCGGCTAGCCGCCGTCGAGCTTTGCCGTTCCCACGGAATCTCCGCCTGAGTGCGAAAAACTGGTACTTTCTTGGTACCCACCTGCTTCAAATCTTGTGCACATTGGCTACGATGAGCTTAGTACTCCGGCAGTACTTCTCTCGCTGGCATGAATAGGACGCTTTTGAACCTGTTGCTTCTGTTGGCGAAGGGTCATACTTCGTCTACGGAGCGGATCGTGCAAAAAATAAGAGTTCTCGTAGCAAATCGGCCAAGACTCATGCGGGAATTGGTTTTGGCAACCATTTCGGACCAGCCAGATATCGAGGTCGTGGGCGAAGCTCAGAACGACGCCGATATCACCGAGATTGTCGAGCGCACACGTCCTGACTACTTGATCGTCGCTCCGGAACAACCGGAGGCACGGCCTGGGCTGTTGGGTTTCCTGCTTGGCCGTTATCCCCAGATGAAGATTCTCGCGCTGGCCGCTGAGCGCAACAGTGGCACTTTCTACTGGGCGTTTGTGGATATTCGCTCCAAGCCAGTCGAGTCCTCCGAACACGGGATTTTGAGTGTGTTGCGTGACAGGCCTGAGCTCGTGGGGATCTAGCAAACGTTAGGTGGCTGATACCTCCAGAAAGTGTTGCGACTTTGTACGGGCCGCGGGGTTTGGATTACGTCGTCGTGGGATCGGGTTTCGCATCGCGCGACTGCGCACTTGGTCGATAGCAGAGTTCGGTTAACTAGTTGTAACCGAATAAAAAATATAGGGTTAGCTCACATTCCGCCCCTAAGTGAGGGGGCGGAGCTTCAACATGCCGCTTCGCGGCGAATACATCGGGCGGGCTCGCAAGGGCAATCAGAACCATGCTGGTTCTGCCGCACCTGGTGATTCGCTTCGGGCTGCAGGTCAGGTAGCGGAATTATGACGAAACATTCAAACTGTCGAAACTTCAAGTCCCTCCTTCTTTGTCTCGTGTTCTTGCCTGTCATTACCGGTGTTCTCTGCGCTCAGGACAGCTCGCACTCGAAACGATCCAACTCGACAACCGGGGCGAATACTCGGGCCGACCTCGAAGCGGAACGGTTGGTTTCCCTGTCTGCGGACAAGATTGTATCGATCCTGAATGGCGAGCCGGGTCTACTGCTTGAGTGCAAGAAGTTACTCGTGCGAGCCGCCTATCAGGAAGGTCGACTACTTGATCCGCAAGATTTGGACGACGAGGTTGTGTTTCGCTTGGTGCGACAGGACGCAAACATCCGTGTGATGTTCACTCGCGAAATCGAGAATCGGTCATACGTGAAAGCTAAACCCTCGCGCGAGGAATTGGCTCGCCAGGGTGGTGGTATGCCATTCGAGTCCTTGCCCTTGGGGAATAACGGGATTGCCGATCTGAAGGCGCCAAGAAACCAGGAAGACTCGTATTGGTCCCGGCGTGACCAGACTTTCCCGCAGAACGGTCAACCAGATCTCTCCATCCCTGGCGGGCAAACGCCTCAGGCTCCACAAACTGCACCAGGGAATGGCACACCTGCAGTTGATCCTCGCCGCGCGCTCCTGCAAGCCCAAATGAGTGGCGCCGGCAACGCTTCCGCAGGAATGCCCAGCGTTAGTCCCGACCAACTTTCCGCGCTTCTCGATGCCCGCATGGCCACCGGCGGGATCACCGGCGGGCTTTCGGGTGAGGGTCTTTCGCCGATGGCCAAAGGCTTTGACATGGGCAGCATGATGGGCGGGGGCGGAATGTCCTCCTCGTTAGGGCTGGGATCCATTGGAGGCGCTGGCGTTGATCCCTACGCCAACAGACCTGACGAGTTCACAACACCTGACATTTCGAGTCGGCCCGCTCTACCTCCCGTACCGGCCAAGGAAGAAAAACAACCGGACCTGCGCCGTCAGCCAAATCCTTATGCGGACGTGCCTTCCCTGTACGATCTCTACTCTCAATACTCCTCGCACTCGCCCACGCTGGGGCGCTTCGGCATGGACATATTCCGAAACGGCACCGGCAATTTTGACCAGTTGCCGATGGACATGCCCGCCGGTCCTGACTACGTTCTGGGGCCTGGAGATGGTCTGAACATCGATCTGTTTGGAAGCGTGGCCCAGCGGTTGCGGCGAGTCGTCTCTCGCGAGGGCACGGTAGCTCTGCCAGACATCGGCGCCGTGCAATTGTCCGGGAAGACGCTGGGCGACGTGCAACACATGGTCCAGAGTGTGATGCGCACACAGTATCGCGACGTGCAGACCGACGTCTCTCTTTCCCGGCTGCGGTCGATCCGTGTCTACGTCGTAGGCGAAGTGGAGCGTGCGGGCGCGTACGATGTCAGTTCTCTCTCGACTCCGTTGAATGCTGTCTATGAAGCGGGAGGCCCGACTTCTCAGGGAAGCCTCCGCCTCCTGAAGCACTATCGCGGAAAGGAACTGGTCCAGAATATTGACGTCTACGATTTGTTGTTGCATGGCGTTCGGGCCAACATGGAAAGGCTCGAGGCCGGCGACACAATTCTTGTTCCGTCCTTAGGTCCGCAAGTGACCGTCTCAGGCATGATCCGGCGCCCGGCAATCTATGAACTGAATGGCGAGACGAACCTGGCTTCCGTGCTCGAACTGGCGGGCGGAGTACTGCCCTCAGGGACATTGCGGCATGTCGATGTAGAGCGCTTGGAGGCACACGAAAGCCGTACCATGCTCCGGCTCGATATTCCCGAGAACAACAACCAAGCCTCGGTAACGCAGGCCCTCACCGACTTCAGAATCCAGGACGGTGACAAGGTCCAGATCTCGCCGATCCTGCCTTACGCTGACAGGACGGTTTACCTGCAAGGCCACGTCTTTCACCCCGGGAAGTTTGCCTATCGCGATGGCATGACGGTGACGGATCTGATCCAGTCGTACAAAGATCTCTTGCCCGAACCCTACAAGCAACACGCTGAGATTGTCCGTCTCAAAGCTCCCGACAACACGCCCGAAGTGCTGGCCTTCAACCTTGACGACGTTCTGTCGGGCAAAGTGCCAAACTTGATGTTGCAGCCTTTCGATACAGTGCGTGTCTTTGGCCGCTTCGACTTCGAGGATCCGCCCGTGATTACCGTAACGGGCGAAGTAAGAGACCCGGGCGACCACGTCACCAACGGCGCGACTTACTTGCGCGACGCCTTGTACCTTGCCGGCAACGTCACTCCCAACGCCGCCCTCGATGATGTCCAGGTCTTTCGCAAGACTGACGATGGGAAGCTGAAAGTATTCAGCGTGAATCTCACAAACGCGCTCGATGGTGATCCCAAAGACAACATCCTGCTCTCTCCCAAGGATCGCGTTTTCATTCACCGGAACCTTAACAAAGTCGACCCTCCCACGGTGACCGTGGAAGGAGAGGTCGGTCGTCCCGGAAAATACCCCCTTGGTGAAGGGATGTCAGCGGCCGATCTGGTCCGGTTTGCAGGCGGTCTGAAACGCAGTGCCTATACCGAGCAGGCTGACCTGACCCGATTCAGCGTCGAGCAGGGCAGCCGCATGATCGCCGATCACGAGACCGTGCAGATCGCACGAGCGCTCGCCGGCGAACCCGACACAGATGTTCGCCTTCACGATGGTGATGTCCTCAGCATTCGCCAACTGTCCGGGTGGAACGACGTGGGTGCAACCATCACCGTAAAGGGAGAAGTGGTTCATCCCGGCACCTACGGCATCCGCGAAGGAGAACGGCTCAGTTCGATCATTCAACGGGCTGGGGGGTTCCGCAGCACCGCTTATCCGTACGGCTCGGTGTTCGAGAGATCCCAGGTCAGGGAACTGGAAGAGAAGAACCGCGCTGATCTGATTCAGCGAGTCCGCGGCGAAGCAGCCGAAGTAAAGGTCGTGCCTGGAATGGATGTGGATCAGCAAATGACCGCCCAGGCTACGGTCATGCAGTATCAGACCACGTTGGACAAACTGCAAAACACTCCGCCGTCGGGACGGCTGGTTGTCCATATTTCCTCCAATATGAAGCACTGGGCTAACACGTCTACCGACATTCAGGTGCGCGCCGGGGATGTGATCTTCATTCCCAAGAAGCCGAACATCGTTCTCGTGGATGGTTCCGTGTACAACCCGACAGCGGTCACCTTCAAGCCGGGTAAGAATGCCGGCTGGTACCTGAGGCAGGCTGGAGGTCCAACCGAATTGGCGAACCGGAAATCAACGTTTGTCATCCGTGCGGATGGATCGGTGGCGGGGGGCTCCGGCGGCCTGTTCAGCGGCAGTGTCGAGAGCACAGCCTTGCAGCCCGGGGACATGGTGGTCGTGCCGGAGAAGGCTTATTCGATCAACAATAAGTGGAAAACCACTCTTGAAGCAGCTCAGTTGGCCACCGCGGTTGGAATCGCCATCCAAGTGGCTAAGAGCTTCTAAGCAAAAGGAGCACGAGTGGTGAGGCATCCCCGGTAGAACCTTCAGCTCCAGATCAGAAATCGTTTAAATCGTCGAAAGGAGCGCTGTGCGCCCTGGGGCCTGAGCGGCAAGAATAAAGCCGTCATTCGTTCGCCAGGCAAATCGGGGCTGCCCATATGCAGATACGAGAAGTCGGCGTTGTTCTCCGTAATCTACTGTTTGGCGCAAACCTCGATTCCATGTTGGGTGTCGCAAACCCGCGTCAAGCCTACTATTACGTCGCAGAATCCAGATTTCTCTACAAGTGCCTTTTCCCGAAAAAAGGACTTCCGGAAAAGCGTGTGTGGGAAATGATGGGCGCCGACCGAGTTCCGGTCGTGCTCTCCACTCGATCCGCTAATCATTGGTTTCACTCTGTGCCTTCTTATGCCGCCGATCTGGTCTCGATGTGCATGTTGTGCCAGCTGGCTAAGCCGAAGGTCATTTTGGAAATCGGCACTCTTTATGGATCGGGAGCTCTCCACTGGGCACTGAACGCGCCCGAAGCCGAGGTCTACACGCTGGATCTGCCTCCCAAAACGGCTCCATCGCTCGCCACCACGCACGTGGATCGCGACGAAGTTGGCCGGCACGCGTCGGGAAGACCGATGGAGTTTGAGGGAATGCCCGAAGCGAAGAGAATTCACTGTCTGTACGGAGACAGCGCAACGTATGACTTCTCCCGGTTCTCCGGCCAAGTTGATCTTCTGTTTATCGACGGCGCCCACAGCTACCAATATGTTCGTAATGACACCCTGCGCACACTGCCGTGTTGCAAACCCGGAAGCGTGATTGCATGGCACGACTATGGCAGAGTTGGTTTCAACGGGGTTTCCAAATGGCTGCATGAGTTTTCGAAACAAGGTAGAGCGATCTACCGCATTCCTGGCGGATCCCTGGCGTATACGAAGGTCTAGCAAGCAGACTTACGGCCTTCCTCCTACTTGACTCAACATTCGACGATTTACGGGCGTTCCGAACTGCAAGTGGATGGCTGTTTGAATTCATTTCAACCCAAAGGCTCCTGGCCACTGATCTTGTTCCTCGCGTTCATGATGAGCCCGGCGGTACGTGCTCAAACTGCGACGGCGGACCCGCCTTCCCGTACTGCTGCCAACTCCTCCTCGAAGGTCGGCCCAGACAACAACAACGCCACCGATAACGCCGACTTGCAACCCGGCGACGATCCTGAGAATCGGCTGTTTAAACCGTTCGCACTTCACCTGGCGCAGGATCAGAAAGCATTTTGGACCAGTCCGGCGCATCTGCAGCTCAAGGATTGGAAGTGGGTTGGGCCGTTTGCCGGGGTTACCGCGGCATTTATAGCTAGCGACAGTTGGTTCGCGAAACAAGTTCCCGACAAACCCAATCAGCTCAAACGCAGCCAGGATATTTCCAACTACGCCGTTTATTCCATGATAGGAGCGGCAGGCGGATCGTATTTCCTCGGGCATTTCACGAACAACGACCATCTCAGAGAAGCCGGCTTCCTGAGCGGTGAAGCCGCAGTCGATGGAACCGCAGTGGCGTACTTGTTGAAGTTCGTCACGCAACGCCCGCGGCCGTTGGAAGACAATCACAATGGAGATTTCTTTCACGGAGGTGCGTCGTTTCCTTCCGAGCATGCCGCTGTCGCTTGGTCGGTAGCCAGCGTTTGGGCCCATGAGTATCCCGGCCCCCTCAGTCAGCTCGCAGCCTATGGTCTTGCCTCCGCCATCACGATTACTCGCGTCACCGGAAAGCAACACTTCCCTTCCGATGTCGTCATTGGCAGCGCTCTCGGCTGGTACTTCGGACGCCGGGTCTATCGCTCTCATCACGACCCGGAGCTCGGAGGCGCTGCATTCGGCAATTTCTACGAGGAAAAGACCGAAAATCAGGCACGCAATCCGGACTACATGTCGTCCCCTTACGTTCCCATGGACAGCTGGATCTATCCGTCTCTCGATCGCTTGATTGCGCTGGGCTACATACGAAGCGGCTTCCTGGGAATTCGTCCCTGGACGCGCTTGGCCTGCGCGCGCCTCGTGGAAGAGGCGGCGGATCAGCTCTCGAATGATGACTCCCCTGAGGAAGCCGCACGAATCTACCGCACGCTGTCGCGTGAGTTTACCGACGAGATCGCACGTCTGGACGGAGCTCGCAACCTCGGAGCAAAAGTCGAATCCGTCTACACCCGGTTCACCAATATCTCTGGGCAGCCCCTCCGCGACGGCTACCACTTTGGCCAGACCATTACCAACGACTTCGGCCGGCCATTTGGCGAAGGTGCGAACACCATCACAGGAACGTCCGCGAGCGCAGTGGTTGGGCCCTTGTCTTTTTACGTTCGCGGCGAGTACCAGCATGCTCCGTCGGTCGCACCGCTTTCTTCCTCGACTCTGCAAGCCATGTCGGCCGCAGATTTCCTCTCGGACTTCGGCGCCAACTTTCCGCCGCCGCCGGGTTACGGGCCCTATACCGGCTCGTTTGATCGTTGGCGACTGATCGAGGGCAGCGTGAATCTGACGCTGAGCAATGTGCAATTCTCTTTTGGCAAGCAGGAAGCGTGGCTGGGCCCTGGCGATTCCGGCCCCCTTCTTTTCAGCGACAATGCCGAGCCCATAACCATGCTCCGAGTCGACAGCACGACGCCTTTTCATATCCCTCTGCTGTCGCGCATCCTGGGCCCGGCGAGAACGGAATTTTTCATCGGACAATTGTCTGGTGCACAGTTCTTGTATCAGCCTCCGACCCTGTATGGTCCGGGACAAGTCAATCCACAGCCTTTCATCCACGGGAACAAGATCAGCTTCAAGCCCACGGAGAACCTGGAGTTCGGCATTGGAGTAACGGCGCTCTTTGGCGGACGGGGATTGCCCTTCACATTCCACAATTTCATTCGGTCGTTCTATTCGCACAAAGCCAACCTCGCTGACAACCCTGGCAAGCGCTTCTCAGAGGCGGACGTCAGCTACCGCATCCCTGGCTTGCGGAACTGGCTGACCGGTTATCTCGACAGTCTGGTGACAGACGAGTACTCGCCAATCGGGTCCAGTCGCGCTTCGCTCAATCCGGGACTATACATGCCACGATTTCCCAAGATCCCCAAGCTCGAGATCAGAGCGGAGGGCTTCAATACCGCCCATCCCAATGCCGGCCTTTGTTGCGTTCCGGGTTATACCTACTTCGACATGAGGTACATCTCCGGGTATACCAACGACGGAAACTTGCTCGCCAGTTGGATTGGGCGTGGCGGTTGGGGTGGCCAGGCATGGACCACCTACAACTTTTCGCCGCGCAGCATGTTGCAGTTGAGTTATCGTAGCCAACACGTGGATCGTGAGTTCGTCGGTGGGGGGAACTTGAGCGACTTCGCCGCGAGAACCAACATCACTTTGCGCGACGAATTGACCTTCTCGGGAATGTTGCAGTACGAGCACTGGAATTTTCCCGTCATCGGCCCCACCGGCAAGTCGAACTTTACGACATCGGTACAATTGACCTACTGGCCCAAGTGGGGACTGCACTAGGTGAACATGGCTCCATACGCGGCAACTTCAAAAAAAACAGAGCCGGCGCCGACCAGCGCTCGCGAGTTGGCAATCGAACATTGGAATAAGACTCCCCTGTTCCTCGAAGAGGACCAGCGCTATTCCATATATCCATGGCTCTACGAAGTAGCCGAGTTTCGTCATCATGCGGGTGAGCGGGTTCTCGAAGTCGGTTGTGGTACGGGCTCTGATCTGCTTCAGTTTGCCAAGCATGGCGCCCTGGCTTTCGGGATTGACGTCACTCCGCAACACGTGAAGCTTGCCCGGCAGCGCCTGAACGGGGCAGGCCAGGTGACTTTCGGAGACGCCACTTCCATCCCTTTTGCGTCGAATACGTTTGACTACGTGTATTCGCACGGAGTGCTCCATCACATCGATCAACCCCAGCGTGTAGTGCAGGAAATTCTGCGCGTGCTGCGTCCTGGCGGACGCTTCAATGTTCACGTGTACTCGCTGTACTCCTATTTCACCCTTTGGAGTATCTTGCGGCGAGGCCGGGATTGGAAGCGGTGGATTGAGAACAGCCGCGATCCTGTCCATATCGATCTCTACACCGCCCGTCAACTGCGGCGGTTGTTTGCGCCGGTCAAAGTTGAAACCAGGAAATATCACTCCAAGGTGTCATTCGAACCCTGGCTGGGGTGGTATCTGGTCGTGAAGGGCACCAAGCCGGAGTAACGGCCAAGAGGACGAGCGAACTTAAATGTGCGGCATAACCGGAGCTCTCGGATTCGATAGCGGCAAGTTTCGAATTACCGAGGGATACATCTCGCGCATGCGGGACACGATGGTCCATCGCGGCCCGGATGGCGCGGGAACCTGGATTTCGCCCGATGGTCAGGTCGGACTAGGACACCGCCGCTTGTCGATCATCGACTTATCGACCGCCGCTGACCAGCCCATGTCAAACGAAGACGGGTCCTTGCAGGTGGTCTTTAACGGAGAGATCTATAACCACGCGGAGATTCGTCGCGAATTGGAACAGATCGGTGGACACCGCTGGAAGACAGATCACTCCGATACCGAAGTGATCCTGCACGGGTTCGAACAGTGGGGCATCGACTGTGTGAACAAGTTTCGAGGCATGTTTGCGATCGCGCTGTGGGACGCGCGCCAGCGCGAACTCTGGCTGGTGCGTGACCGCATTGGCATCAAGCCTCTTTACTACAGCGTTCACCATGGACGCATCACCTTCGCGTCGGAGATTAAAGCGCTCCTGCAAGATCCCGACCAGGAGCGGGCCGTAGACGAGCAGGCATTCTTTCATTTTCTGTCGTTCCTTACGACTCCTGCACCCCAAACTCTGTTCCATGGCATCCGCAAGTTGCCGGGAGGAACGTGGCTCCGAGTCCGGGTCAATGGAGATATAGAGGAACGCCGCTATTGGGACGTATGGAGTCACACCCAGCCTCTGTCTGGCTCGACTGAAGAGGACGTGGCAGAACGTATTCTCGACGAATTACGCACAGCCGTAAGGCTTCGCAAGGTCAGCGACGTGCCCGTCGGTGTGTTTCTTTCGGGTGGAATTGACTCCAGCGTCAATGCCGCGCTCTTCTCAGAGAATCACCCTTCACCGATTCAGACTTTCTCCATCGGGTACGACGGCGAGTACCGGAGCTATCCGAACGAACTTCCATATGCACGCAAAATGGCAGCCCAGGTGGGTGCCGATCACCACGAATTCATTATTAAGCAGCAGGATCTGATTGACTTTCTTCCTGAAATGGTTCGCCTTCAGGACGAGCCGATCGCCGATCCGGTGTGTGTGCCTGTGTACTACGTTTCCAAACTGGCCCGCGATCACGGCGTCATCGTCTGCCAGGTAGGAGAAGGGTCGGATGAACTGTTTTGGGGTTACCCTTCGTGGCGCACGGTTTTGCGCCTTCAGCAGTGTGGCAATCTCCCCCTTCCCAACCAGTTCAAGCGGCTTGGTCTGAAAGGCTTGGAGCTTGCGGGATACGAACAGGGCGTGCCCTACGAACTCCTGCGACGCAATGTTGACGGCCTGCCGATCTTCTGGAGTGGTGCCGAAGCCTTTGGCGATACCCAGAAGCGACGCCTACTTTCCCCGCGCCTGCGGCGACAGTTGCGTGACTTGAGTTCGTGGGACGCGCTTCTGCCAATCCGGGATCGCTTTGAGACGAACGCTTGGCAGAAGTCCCCGCTCTCCTGGATGAGCTACGTCGATCTAAATCTACGGCTTCCCGAACTCCTGCTCATGCGGGTAGACAAGATGAGCATGGGTGTCAGTCTGGAAGCTCGTGTGCCGTTCCTCGATCACAAATTCGTCGAGTTGGCCATGAGCATTCCGGAAAAGATGAAGACCCGAAACGGCGAACTCAAACACATTTTGAAAAAAGCGGTGCGCGGTCTAATACCGGACGAGATCATCGACCGTCGTAAGCAGGGCTTCGGAGTTCCCGTGTACGAATGGTTCTCAGAGCAACTCGGAGACTTCACTCGCGGGGAATTAGACTCGTTTTGCCGCGAAACCGACTTCCTTGACCGGACCGAAGTCATGCGTCTGCTCGACGCCAACGACGGTCCGCGAGCTTGGTATTTGTTAAACTTCGCGCTCTGGTGGAAACAGAACATTGAGCTGAGCCAGCCGGAGCCGATGGCGGCATGTATCAGCTAACTGATTAGAACAGTTGAGGCACGTTCTTGAATCCCAGATTTAGCCAGCACGACGTATTGAAAAACGACGACCCTGTCGCCAACCGCGAGTATCCCTCGGTTGAGACCAATGGTAGTTCGCTCGTCTTGCCCGAGCAAGAAACGCAGGGACCCGGAGAACTGCTGCTTGGAGTTTGGCGCGAGCGCAGGTTCGTGGCCAAGGCGTGTGTCACCGGCTTTGTCGTTGCGGCCCTCATATCCT
>Ga0075030_100004881_pt1 | contig 12108 bp, 9 predicted proteins | sample LitLauG_LLR_2012_FD_71393 | JGI IMG/M metagenome (GOLD analysis project Ga0075030, IMG submission 71393) | Freshwater sediment microbial communities from Pennsylvania, USA - Little Laurel Run_MetaG_LLR_2012 | ecosystem: Environmental > Aquatic > Freshwater > Creek > Sediment | place: USA... | reverse complement strand
GCCACATGGTCTGGGCATCGATGTTCGTCGACCACAGCGGGATGCCCGGGTAGTCTTTGGCCACGGCCCTGGCTTCGTCCTCCATAATTCCCGAGGTCTCACGTAACACGTTGGGTTTTTCACAGATGGTGACCGACTTGTAGCCGTATTTCCTCGCCCACTCGAACGCGGCTTTGCAAATTTTGCGCGCGGCATTGCGGGTGATGATTCTCACCGAGATGGCCAAGTCAGGGCCGGGCACGGACGTGAACGGCTTGAATTTGGCATGAGTGGCGAGAGCCGCGCGAACCTGCTCGGGAGGATTGGTCCACTCCACTCCTGCGTAGAGGCCTTCGGTGTTCTGCCGGAATACGACAACGTTCACGAAAGGTTCGTCGAAACCTCCATCGGGCCGCTTTCGGATGAAATTCAGCGGATTGCCTGGGAATGAAATGCAGGGTCGGATGCAAGTGTCGAGGTTGAACCGCTGCCGCATGGTGACGATCGGGCTGAAGTAAGAATAGCCCTTGCCACGAAGGTCGGGAGTGAGTTCGGCTTCGGCTTGTTTCTTAGGCTTTGAGGTAATTGCCCCAAAAAGCCCGAGTTGGTGCTTGGCCAACAGATCGACCGTGCGTTGGGGCAGGGCATTCCCTTCGCGGCACCAGCAGTCCCATCCGATATCGGCGTGGATGTATTCCGCGTCCAATCCAACCGCCTTCAGAACGCGCACAGCCTCGGGAAGAACCTGGTTGCCAATTCCATCTCCGGGCATGGCGACGACAGTATGTTTTGCCATAATCGCTTAATCTCCTGATACGCCAACGATCTCTGGATGTTTTTTGCGATCCAGTCCCAGCTTCTTCGCCACTACATTTTCGGCTCCGCCGGCGATGACCAGCGACTGCGGCACTGTGCCGAGCGGTGGAAAGACAAAACGCTCTCCCTGCCACGTCACCGTGCTGGCGGTGAAATCGATATCGAGCTTTTCGCCAGGAATGAGTGTCTTTTCAGCGGCTGCGATCTCTCCTGCAAACTGCTCGCGAAGCCGCTTGACCAGTGCTGGAACCTCGATGCACAAGAATCCATTGTTGTAGGCGTTCCGTAAGTAGGTCTGCGAGAAACTCGCGGCAATGATCAGCGGGATGCCTTTGGCTTTCAGACAGGTGACAGCCTGCTCCCGGCTCGATCCGGTGCCGAAGTTGAATCCAGCGACGATAACGTCCCCGGCATGAGTACGAAGCGAGAACTGCGGATCGTAGTTCTCCATCACGACACGCGCCATCATTTCGGGCGTCATGTCGTCGCGATAGGTGTAGTCCTTCCCGTAAATCGCGTCGGTGTTGAGGTTATCCTGCGGCATGAATACCAGGCGGCCATCGATGCTATCGGGGAATCCCGGCAGAATCTCGACACGCTCAGCAGAGTGGCCATCGGCCGCGAATTCCTCGTAGCGTCGAACCGGGACACGATCCTGGAACTGACGAGGTCCGGTGATATAGCCGGCGATGGCAGAGGCGGCCACCACTTCGGGACTGGCGAGATAGCACTGCGCGTCGCGCGATCCCATGCGGCCTTTGAAATTGCGGTTGGTGGCGGAGATGCCGACTTCGCCTTTTTCCAGTAATCCGGTGCCGAGCCCGATGCACGGCCCGCAACTCGGGGGAAGGGAAATGGCTCCGGCCGCGAGCAGCGCCTGCCAGACGCCGCGCTTCTCAGCTTCCTGTTGTGTCCAGGCGCTGGCCGCACCCACGTAAAGCTTTACTCCCGGAGCAACTTTCTTTCCGCAGAGTACCCAGGCTGCAATTTCGAGATCGTCGATGCGCGAATTCACGCAGGAAACTAGATACGCCTTGTGGATCGCGATGCGCTTCCTCTCAATCTCGGCCAGCGACTGCATGGTCTGCACAGTGTCAGGGCCCGAAACGTGAGGCGTGACTTGGCTGAGGTCGAGCACAATGCGTGCGGCGTAGTCTGCGCCGGGATCTGGTTGCGGCGGAGCTTTGCTCCAGCGCTCGATGTCGGCCACTGTGAATCGCTCAACCCCTAGCTCGAGCAGGCGGTCGTGCGTGCGGCGCAGGTATCGAATCGCGACCTCGTCTACCGGGAACCAGCCTACGATTGGTCCCCACTCGGTGCTCATGTTGGAGATGGACAAACGGGCATCGATGGGGAGGCTGGCTACGCCGGGTCCGGAGAATTCCACGGCGGCGTTGAGAGCCTCCTGGTTGTAGAGACCGCAGAGAGTGATGATGACGTCCTTGCCGCTCACGCCTTCGGGCAGTTTGCCTTCCAACACGACTTGAATCGTGCGCGGAATCTGCCACCAGAATTCTCCTGTGGCCCACACGGCTGCAGCGTCCGTACGAACGATTGGTGTGCCGACCGCGCCCAAGGCGCCATACATATTGGAATGGGAGTCCGAAGCGACCACGAATGAGCCCGGCAGCACATATCCGCGCTCGACCATGAGCTGGTGGCCGATACCGGATCCGGCGGGATAAAAATCAACCCCGTGTTCTTTGGCGAAGGCTGCGATTAAGCGGTATTTCTTCAGGTTTGCTTCATCTTGATTCTGTATGTCGTGGTCGAGGGCGAAGACGAGTTGTCTCGGGTCGAAGATTTGTTTTGCGCCGATCGACTTGAATTTGCTCATCACCGCCGATGTATTGTCGTGGGTCATAACATGGAGTGGACGGATGGAGACGAAATCGCCGGCGCGCAAGGGGCGTTTCGGGCCCTCCGCCAAATGAGCCTGGGCAATTTGTTCGACAATGGTTTGAGGCATGAAACCTCTTTCGCACACGGATAGAGCCGCCGACTAGCGGGTGTTAGACCAGTACCGCCTTGCCGTTCTTTGATGATTTGCTGCGCGCGTTCACCTCGCTCTTCCCCTTGGTGTTTTTTGATTTGCGAGCGTCAGACTCCATCAACGCCATCAGGTCGGTGACGGAACGGACACGCTCCAGGCTCCAGACGGCATCTTTCAGCCGCTGCTGAGCGGGTTTCGAGAGCACCCCCTCAGCCAGCGAGGCGAACTTCTCTTCAATTTCCTGGTCCGTTAAAGGATTTCGCGGATCGCCTTTGGGAAAATCGAGTTGTTTGTGGAGCGAGCGTCCATCTCCGGTCTGAATTTGCACGATAACCCTTTGGAGTGCTGGAAATACTTTCTCGATCTCGGGATCCGCGACAACTTCAACTTTGTTCAATTGCTGCCGAATCTTCGGGTCCATGATTTTTTCCATCGTGAACTGCGCGGGAGTGACCTGGCGATCGACCAACGCGGCGGCGATGACGTAGGGGAGTGAATGATCTGCGGTTTCTTTCGTATGCGGATCGTACTTGCTGAGATCGGAGAGGATGTCGGCGGCGCGGGCCAGCGAGCGGATCTGGATTTTCTCCACGTCATCCGGCCGCAGGTCGTTGCTCTTGACCAGATCGAGTACGGCAGAGATCGCTGTATGGGTCAGGGCTTCGGTGGGGAAGGCTTTCATGCCGCATTGCGTGATGCGCCAGGATTCGCCCAGCCCGTTCGTCAGCAGATCGATCTTCCATTCCGGCTTGAAAACCTGAGTCAATCCTTCTTTGCCGTCGATCACATGCTCGGGACCTGAGTAGCCTTTCTCCGCCAGCAGCGCGGCGAACACGCCGCTCTGGGTGGCCATGGGATCGACTGTGTTTTTCATCATGGTCAGCTTGCCCGCGGTGACCGCGCCGAGCGTGCAGTGCCGACTGGCGGAAATGCCAATCGCGTGCTGAATTTGTTCCCAGGGCAGGCGCAATGCGCGTCCGGCGACGACGGGAGAAACGAATGCTGTTAGCGTGGCGTGATGCCATCCGCGTTCGCGGATGCCGGGGAAGGCGGCCTCGCACAAGCGCATCTCAAACTCGTGGCCGAGCACGAGCCCGACGATGAGTTCCTTGCCGTTGCTGCGTGCGCGCTCGCAACAGGCGATCGCCGCCGGAAAAATGTCAGAAGGATGCGATGGATCTTGCTTCCAATAGATGTCGTTGTAATCCATGCAGCGAATCATCAGCGCATTGGCGAGAGATGCGGAAACCGGGTCAATCCGGCGGCCAGTCCCGATTACGGTTGCATGTCCGGCGGCTGCGATTTCGTCGAGAACGGAGAGTGCGATCTTCACATCATGCTGCTGGAATCCGCCCAGCGCGCATCCGAGCGAATCGAGAAGGAATCGCTTGGCCTGATGGACGGCATCGGCGGAGAGGTCTTTGTATTGCAGATTCGACGCCCAGCGCGCCATCTTCGCTGTTACGGTTTCCTTCGGAGGAGTGATTGGATTGGGGGCTGGCAAAGTTCGCTCCTTACTCTGGTTTCGCCTTGATATTCTTCGGATTCTTGAACGGCAGAAACGCCATGAAGTCGGCGTGATGCACGATAAAAGCTTCTGTGGTTCGCTTGACCAGATCGCCTTCAGCGGCATGGGCTGCGATGATGTGACACACAGAATCTGGAACTCCGCATTCGAGCGCCAGCGCAACTCCGGTGAACGGATGCCGCAAAGCCTCCCCGCGTTCGCTCTGGCGGCTCTTGCCATCGGGCCCCAGTTCGTATTCCAGCAACTTGCCGACGTCGGCCAGGATCGCCCCCGCGATCACGGCGTCGGAGTCGATCGGCAAGGCGCGGCCCATGAATGTCTGCATGGCCATCGCACTGTCGCGCGCGATGTGGACCACGCAGCGCTTGTGCTCCATGAAAGTGATCGGGCAATTGGGGACAAGAAGCGTAAAGGGGATCTTTTTCAGGTCGTCGGGTTTCAGCGGACTGCGCTCCAGAGCCTTAATCCAGGTTTGTGTAACTTGCTCACGCAATTGGGGATCTTGAATCCAGTCGATCTCCGGCCAAAGGCGCTTGACGGTCTCTCGCATACCGGTGTCCGAGGGGAACCATAGAGGCTAGCTGGCCGCTTAGACCGAGGCCGCGACTGGAATCACAGGGGCCTGTGATTGGAACACACCGACGGGTGCGGAACAGCAGGTTCGCTCGGACGTAAGTTGTTGGAGAGTTGGGAGTAGCGACTCTAGCGGCTCGGCACCAGCGTAGCTATGTCCTTCTCGAACACGGCAGCGTCAGTCGCGCCGATGTGCTTGGCGTAGATGCGTCCGTCGCGGTCGATCAGGAAAGCAATGGGCAGGCCAAGGACTCCGCCGTAGGCCGCGCCGACATCCGCGGTTCCCATGACGACGGGATAGTTTATGTGGAACTGCTGATAGAAAGTTCGGACCGGTTCGGGGCTGTCATCCATCGAGACGCCGATGATTTGTAGGCCGCGGCCTCCATATTTCTGCTGGAGTTCGATAAAGTGCGGAGTCTCTTCGCGGCAGGGAACACACCACGTGGCCCAGAAATCCAGCAGGACGACTTTGCCCCGATAGGAAGATAAGTGGAACTCTCCGCCATCGATGAGAGGCAAGGTAAAATCCGGCGCCGGCCGATGTTTCATGCTCCTAGGTCCCGGGCTGAGTGAGTGCCGGAACGTGTAAAAGCCCATGACCGCTGCGGCGGCCGCAACCATCCCCACAAGCAGCAACTTTCTTCCGGGTTGCAGAACCTATTCTCCCTTGGCGGTTGGATAGCCTTTGTCTACCCAATTGGTTCCGAAATTGTCGGCGATGTACAGCACCTTCACGTTGGTGAATCCCATGGCATGCAAACTATCATCGGCAGGTTTGACGTTGGGGCAGTGGCTCCAGGGACAGCAGCCGCAATAGAGCACGATGAACTTGCTGCGGGGCAGAGACTCGACCCGCTTGCGCAACTGTTGCAGGCCCGCTTCGTTTGCACCCGGGCCAACATACTCGGAGCCGGGAATGTGGGCCTGCACGAATAACATGTGAGATCCGACCTGGAGCATCAGAGGCTTCTCTTTCCCGTACTGCAGTATCTTGACAAGATCCTCCGGATTGATGAGCCGGCCGGGTGCTATTGAACTCCACTGTGCGAATGCTTGAGTGGGAACTAAACAAATTGCGGATAACAACAAGAGTCCGAAGCTTCTTGCAGTTTTCATAAAGTATCAATCCAGACGTTACCAGCTTACTTCAAAAGCATATACACGGTGTCGCGCCCGTTATGCGCCTGACAATTCCCTAAGGCGCGCTGCAACGATCTCAGGCGTTATGTCGCGCTGGGCATTCCCCAGCATTTCAAAACCAACCATAAATTTCCTTATAGTCGCCGAGCGCAGCAGCGGTGGATAGAAATGCGCATGGAAATGCCATTCGGGATGTTTGTTTCCGTCGGTTGGCGACTGATGGAATCCCATGGAGTAAGGGAAGGGAACTCCGAATACCTTGTCGTATGTCGAGGTGACGCGGTGGAGCATGTGGCTGAGAAGACGCGCCTCCTCTGGCGTGAAATCGTTCATGCTTCCCACGTGGCGGCGGCTGCACACCAGAATTTCGAATGGCCAAACTGCCCAGTACGGCACCAGGGCGATGAAACCGTCATTCTCAAAGAGCAGGCGCTCCCGCTGGCGCTGTTCGACGGAGACGTAGTCGCAAAGGAGGCAGCGCTGCTTCGCCCGCCAGTACGCGCCCTGAGCGGCGAGTTCTTTTGCGGGCTCGACGGGGATTGAATACGTGGCCCAGATCTGACAGTGCGGATGCGGATTGCTCGCTCCCATCATGGCGCCGCGGTTTTCAAAGATCTGCACGTGGTTGATCGTCTCCAAGTTACCCAGCGCGCAGAACTGTTCCATCCATGTGCGAACGACGGGCTCGATCGCCTCCGGCGTCATCGTGGCCAACGTAAGGTCGTGTCGTGGAGAAAAACAGATCACTCGGCAGATGCCCGGCTCGCCCTGCGCCACCAGCAGCCCGAGTCCTTCCACGTCGACGCGCTCGCGCTCCGTTCCAGGTTTCAGAGCCGCGAAGTCGTTGTCGAATACAAAGGTCGATGTGTACTGCGGATTTCGAATGCCTCCAACCCGAGCGTTACCCGGACACAGGTAACACGTGGGATCGTACGCCGGTTCAGTCCCTGTCTGAAGCTGGGCCACCTCTCCTTGCCAGGGACGCGTGGCGCGATGTGGTGACACCAGCACCCATTCGTTGGTGAGCGCGTTCAGTCTGCGGTGCGGGTCTTCTGTGAGCCTCAAGGTTTCAGCCTCGCAGCATTTTACGATGAGGGGCAAATATATCAGGCGACGGGAGAGCTTACGGAAACTGCGCGGGCTCTTAGCGCTTTGCGGAATTCGTCATCATCAGCGTGAAGAGCAGAGGCAAGTAGATTACCGTGGCCTGCAGAACATGACGGGCGCGCATCTTGGAGCGCGCCGCGGCGAGCGGAAGATTAAGGAACGCAAGGCGCGCCCCAAAGTAGAGCATGGCGATTCCGAGAGCCAGAGCGCCTACCATATAAATCTTTCCAGCCATTCCCATATAGCTGGGCAAAATACTGATGGGAATCAGGGCAATGGAATATGCAAGAATGCGGCGAGCCGTCGAGCGTCCATCCTCTTCGACTACGGGAAGCATCCTAATTCCACCCTTCTCATAGTCCTCACGGTACAACCAGGCGATCGAGAAGAAATGTGGAAACTGCCACACGAAAAGAATCGCGAATAGAACCAGGGTCTCCCACTCCAGTCGTCCACGAACCGCGGTCCAGCCAAGAACCCCGGGCATGGCGCCCGGAAAAGCGCCCACGAAAGTGCAAATCGGGGAAACGCGCTTCAAGGGAGTGTAGGCCACCAGGTAGACTACCGACGTCAGGAAGGTGAGCAGTCCTGTTAAAGGATTGGTGAGGATCGCCAGGTAGAAAGATCCGCCGATCGACATCAGCAAGCCGACGATCACCGCGTGAGCGAGACTCATGCGGCCGGCCGGAATCGGGCGCAGAGCGGTGCGCCGCATTTGACTGTCGACATCGTGCTCCATCACTTCATTCAGCGCCGCCGTGCCGCTGGAAACCAGGCCAATTCCGATCAGCGCGTGCAATAGCCCTAAGCTAAACCATGATTCTCCGGCTTTGTGCGCGCCAAAGAAATAGCCGCACCATGCGGTCATCACGATCAAAGTGGTGACCCGCAGCTTGGTCAATTCGGCATAGTCGCGGAAAAGGGAAGTTACCCGTGTGCGGAAACCAGTGAGAGGAAGGATCGTGGAGCTCATTTGTTAGGCCGTGTCATTCGGGAAAGCTGATATGCGAAACAAGCCCGTCCGGACCCCATCCGAAACGGCTCAAGGAAAGCATAGGTACTCTGATAATTTTCCAAAGTCAAGCGGAAACGAAAAACTGCTGCTGATTCAGGCTATCACATCGGATGTCCTCTGCGCCGAACCCGGCCTACTGTCCGCCTGATGGACCAGTGGAGTCGAACACCTCCGGAGGATCGAAAAAGCATTGATGCCACAGCGCCGAATCCGTCAAGGTACCCGCCTTCCATTGCTGAAGAACGGACAGAGTGGCGCCGATCATCCCGCCATCAGCGGAGTCGAACACCACAACGACTCCGGCGAGTTCCGACTTCCTCTCGGCGATTTCGATGTAATTCTTCTCCAGAAGAAACTTGGCGTACTCCAACCGCTCTTTGGACCCTGCATTTTTTTCCGCTTCGTCGATCTTCTGCACGGAGATGATCTTTACGTTCTTGCCGCGAAGGGGCTCCCAATCTCCAGGAAAGGGCGCGGTTTCCTCACGAACTACGTGAAACAGATCGGCTGCGGTATTGCGCACCGGAGCGGTGGATGCCACGGTATCGGGGATGCCCTCCGGCATCTCCACGCTATTGCGCCAGATCCATCCTCGCGACAGGCCCGAGATGCGCACGTGAACCCAATCGGCGTTGAAGTCGAGCAATTCGAATTCATCGTGCAAGCTGGCAAGAAACTGCGGTTTGGCCGTCAGGCTTGGAGTAGGAACAACAGGAGTGCCGGATTTCTTGACGGCCACTAGATTCCTGGGATGGGCCGTATTCTTCAGAATCTCTTCAAGGTTGTCAGCCTCGGCCTTCAGCGAACTGTCTGGTTTCGAAGACGACTCTGCATACTTGTCCTCGGCGGAAGGCGAAGCGGCCAACTCCTTCAGCGACGAAGAGACCGTGCCGTTCGCTTCAGGGAATTTCCGTGCAGGTTCAAGGGCGGATGGTTGCTCGTCCTGGGAAACCTCGACCTCGGGCGAGGGCTTCACCGCGACTGCGCCGGTCACGCCTTTCTCAGAACTGGCAGCGAGTTGTTCCGCAAGTTGATCCAGCAGGTCCGATTCCAGCCGCCCATTGGAGGTGAGCAACTGGTATCCGGCGTGCGACGATGATGGATCCGAATACCAGGCTGTGACTTTGGCCTTGATCCTCACCAAGGAATCGCCGGGCGGATTGGGAACGACTTCGGCGGTCGCCTGATAATAACCGCGCTGATAGCGATCGAGTGGACGCTCACCGGGTTTAGCGAACCCCTCCAGGACCGGCAGGTGCCCGGCCATGTTGGCTTGCATCGCCTTGAGGGCTTTCTCGATCGCTGCCTTCGATTGCGGGAACGTTCTTTCGATCGAATTGGACTGCGACCACGCAACGATGGTCGAAAGAATCACAGCGCATCCACATAGGACGTAGTTGCGAGCGCGACAGCGGGTCTTCATGGCAACATCTCCAACTCGTCACGCAGGACCCATCCATGCTGGCCGTCGTGAGTTTCTACGCCCAACCAGTAAGGCGTCGTGATCACGATCAGAACCTCAACGCCGCTGGGCAGAGCTTGCAGCGTGCTCGCGGAGTGAAACGGTGCTGACTTCAGAGGTGCTCCAGGCGGCTTCACGATTCTCTCAACCTGGTGCTTGAGGTCGTGCACGCGCTGTTCGAGACCCACCGGGGATGTTGCCTCCAGGCTCTGCGGTGGATTGGGAGGTGTTTGGCTGGCTTGAGCAGTGGGCGTGGGTTTGATCGACGCCTCGCCGGGTACATCGGTCAGAGCAGCCTCCTGTTTCTTGGAAGACGATTCCTGGTTTTTCTTCTCGGCCTCGGCAGCCTCGGTTTTCATCAACTCGATGGAATCAAGATGGTCGTGGATATCTTTGTATTCCGCACTCTCGACAGAGCCATTCGAAGCATGCCCCACGTGGCGGAAATCTTCGACGAAGCGTGCGTCAATGCGAAGGACCGTGTGCTTGTCGTCCTGGGCCTGCACCACGTAGCGGACAGCCAGGGTTCCAACATCACCACTGTCCTTGAAATTCCGCGGATCCAGTGCCTTGAATCGAACCTTGTAGAATACCTTTCCGCCCTCAGTCCAGGCGGGGAACACGCGCGTGGAGGTGGCCACCTCGGCACCCGAAATGAATTCGTCCTTGTTGTATTCTTTGCTTCCTCGAATAATCCCGTTCTGCACAATTTCCTGAACAACTTGAGAAACTTCAGCCACGGGAAAGGGAAGATTGATGATGAATCCTGCTCCATACTGTGTGGTGTCTTTTTCACGAGCGGCAAGGTTCGAAACGGAAGCCGCAAGGCAAAACATTAGGGCAATACGGCGGACCACAGATGGAGCACGGCTCAAGTGCTGACGGCAAATCCCCTCATTTGCATCAGGAAGACGAGAAACAGACTTTTCCACAGCGCGCCCCCGCTGGCCAAGAGTCTCAAGTCTGTTCCTCGCTGTCAACTTTTTGGAGATGAGCCTGATTTTTCGCGGAGCGAGCGTCGTCCCTTGACGATGTAAAAAAAGTGTAAAAGTTAATTTTTCTGCGGTCAATTTTGTTTTCGTTTTTGCATGCGCCCCGGTAAAGTGGATTAACCTGAGCCGCTACAAACCGGTTTAGGCTCCCCCTGCGATGCTTTTCGGCTGTGGAAGGGGCTCCGCACCGTTACCGCCGAGATACCTGCCTTCGCATTTAGTGGACATGCGGATCGTGAAAAATCACACTGGCTTGAGGAGTGCTATGCACATGGGGATGCAGTCTTCTCACGGGGGAAGTACTTCAATGGGAAAGTATTCTTTGATCGCGGCTTTCGGGATCGTTTTTCTCGTTCTAAGCTTCAGCCAGCCAGCGAATGCGCTTCCGGCTTTCGCCCGCAAGTACGGGCTGCGGTGTTCGGCCTGCCATGAATCCTGGCCCATGCTCAATTACTTCGGCCAGAAATTCAAAGACAACGGCTACCAACTGATGAACGACAAAGATTCCCCGATCTGGCAGAACCCGAGCTACTGGCCGGTCACGTTCCGCATAACGCCGATCTGGCATCGGGTGAGTACGGACCACGTTGCGGTGGACCAAGCGCCTGCTGGAGTTACGCGCATCACGACCTCGGGCTTTGACTTGAGCGGGCTGGACTTCCACACAGGCGGCACGCTGGAAAAGAACATCTCGTTCTACGTCCTGCCTTCCTCGGACAACACCGCCTCCTTCCACTTCGAGACGGTGATGGCCCGGCTGGATAACGTGTTTGGCAGTCCCTGGCTCAACTTGAAGCTGGGCAAGTTCGAACTCGACAACATGCTCTCAGAGAAGCGAATCCTGACGCTGACGGCGAACGGTGGAATTTACCAGCTCTATCACTTCCGACCGGTGGGCGACGGAAACATTTTTGGTCAGATGGGCGACAACCAATTGGGCGCCGAATTGATGGGGCACTCTTATGATGACCGCACGCGTTACTCTGCGGCCTTGCTGAGTTCGGTGGACGGCAACGTCGGTCTGCCATACGGCAACGCCTATACAGGCTTCTTTACCTTCAGTCAGGCCTTCGACACCGGCAAGCTGGGCGTCGATCGCGTCGGCGGTTATGCGATGGTGGGCGAAGCCCCAACCTACTACCGGACCTCAGGTGGCCCTACCGGGGTGCTCGCCGGTACGGGAATCAGTAACAAATCATTTCACCGCGAGGGCGTCTTTGGCCTGTTCTACTTCGGACAGCACGTGGACGTGCAAGTTGTGACCCAGCATGGTTGGGATAACGCGTGGTTTGGGCAGGGCTATGGTGACTTGATCAATGGGGCAGCTGCGAACAACAACCTTCCCGGCACGTTCTTGCCCGCCGGTTCCCAGGCACCAACCTGGAACGGTGTTTTGATCGAGCCGCACTACGTGTTCAATCCTCAACTGACCCTCCTCGCGCGCTACGAGATGATCAAGATGTCGCGTCAGCCGGATGGAGCTGCGTACACGGGGACAGG
>Ga0075030_100004880_pt1 | contig 12111 bp, 7 predicted proteins | sample LitLauG_LLR_2012_FD_71393 | JGI IMG/M metagenome (GOLD analysis project Ga0075030, IMG submission 71393) | Freshwater sediment microbial communities from Pennsylvania, USA - Little Laurel Run_MetaG_LLR_2012 | ecosystem: Environmental > Aquatic > Freshwater > Creek > Sediment | place: USA... | reverse complement strand
CGAACTTTGGCTCGATCATTAGAACGGTCAACACCCCAACCAGCATCCTGGGCTCGTTCCTCGGTGGCGACGCTTCCCCACGACTGATTCAGTTCAAGGGGAGCCTCACCTTCTGATTCTGCTCTACCTCTCCTCGGCGGCCCTCCGGGGCCGCCATTTTTTCCGTTTGTTGTCTAACAGTTTGCTGAAAAACTCCGTTTCTGCTTTTGTTTTGAAAGGGCGCAGCCTCAGTCGCGCCGTAACTGCAACAAAAATAGAGACCGCTTTAGCGGCTGCGGGACTCTTTGCCGGAGTTCAGGAACTTCTTCAGCAAACTGCTAAGTCCTCGAGTCTGCCGATTAAGGTGTTTCCCTACATCCTGGCACGCCCGCGCAGCGAGTCAACATGACGACACGAGTGTCGGGATTTCTACTTCAATCGCATCCACCGAAATGCGTCTGCGCAGAGTCCGTTGAAACTGCGAATTATCACCCAGGATCGTGAGAGGAAGTTTGGAGGGCTATGTGCTTATGCGAGGGCAGCACGCCCAAGAAGCGACGGTGAGAGGAGCATGCTTGATAGTTGATAGGTTTCATTGTTTCTTCTCACGTCGCTTCTCTCCGCATCTCCACACTCTCTCCGGCCGTTGGGCTAGTGCGGTCGTGATTGTTGAAGCTGCAGGAGAGTTTGTAGATCAGTGCCCACGTCCTGCGAGAATTCGCGATTTACAAATAACGGAGTCCTTATGAAATATCTTGCGAGGGATCAGGTGACACTCGGGTTCATCGGCCTGGGAAACATGGGAAGCCGCATCTCACAGCGCTTGCTCGGTCACGGATATCAACTGTCGGTATATGACATGAATCTCGCTAAAGCGGAAACCATCGCTACACAGGGCGGCACCGTTGCGAATAGCATCCGGGAACTGGCGAGCACGGTCGATGTGGTTCTCTCGTGCTTGACCAACGACGAAGCAGTTCGCACTGTGTACAACGCAGCAGAGGGAGTTTTTGCTGGCGCACGACCGGGAACCGTCGTGCTTGAGATGAGCACTATCTCCCCGGACACCTCACGCCAGCTGCACACGCTTGCTGTCAGAGGTGGTATTCAACTGCTGGACGTCGCCATCTCGGGCAGCACTCCAGCGGCCGAGCAAGGAACTTTGACGCTGCTTGTCGGTGGCGACGAAGACTTATTCCGCGCCGCTGAGCCAATATTCCAGGCGGTCGCGAAACGGTACTTTCTTCTGGGTGGTGCCGGCTCTGGCACAGCGATGAAGCTGGTCGTCAATACGCTGTTGGGAGTTGGCATGCAGGCTATTGCGGAGGCGGTCGTCCTTGGCGAAAAAATTGGCCTCAATCGTGGACGGTTGCTCAAGGTCTTATCGGAAACAGCTGTGGTCGCTCCGGCTCATCTGGGAAAACTGGCAAGTGCAGCAGTCAACGATTACCGTCCGCAGTTTCCTCTGCGCCTGATGAACAAGGATTTGGCATTGATTCTGACGGCAGCGGTAAAAGAACATGTCTCCATGCCTGCCACTGAAGCCGCGTTTTATGTAAACTCCGAGGAGTTGTCGAGCGACGATGACCAGGATTTTTCCGCCGTGTTGCGGCGGATGGAACAGGCAGCCGGTCTAGAGGCTACCCCCTCGGACCCAGTTACCGGGTGACTAGGGGCAAGGCATGCCGCCCTGGATAGGTCTGGGAACGACAGCGTGCTTGTGCACACCTCATCTTGCGCCAGTCAACTCCTCCGTCACCCAGGCACACACTGTTTCTTATCCTTCTCGGTCAGTTTCGCCTCTGGATGCACGGCAGTGTTCAGTCGCGGCGACATCGTGCCTGTCGATATGAGCCCGCAGGTGGATTTCACACGTCAGCCCGCCCGAGTCCGCGCCTGGACGTTCTCAAGTGACGAACGATTGCGTGGCGCCTTGCCTACGGTTACAGAGTTGTTTCCGTCCACGAGTATGTGCCATTCGCTGGACACGAGTGTCGACCGGTGGCCATGACCGCCGCCCGATTTTCTCCCCGACGTTTCCGCCTCGCTTGATGCTCTTCATTTTGAGTGCTGCACAGCGAACCGAACGATTCGTACCTTGGCTGCTCAATTGCTTGCATTGCTGTCACGGTGAGTTTGCACAGTAGTGCTCACTCACTCAAAGGGAGACAAACCATGGTTTTCAAATCCCGCGAAATGTTCGCAATCGCCTTTGCTCTGTCATTGGTCGCAGTTTTGAGCATAAAGGCCCAAGAACCCTCGACTCCAAGTGTGCCAGTCAAATCAAGCTATCAGTTCCCGGTCGCCGAGGAGGAATTCTCATCTTTCTTTAAGAGGACCAGCGCCGACAAGCCGGAAGTGCGCAATCGCCAGATGAACGTTCTCAGCAAACGTTATGATCTGAGCGACCGTCCGGATCCAAATAGCAAGATGAGTCGCGGGAAACCAGTCCAGGCCGGCGTGCGCGTAAAGCTGCCCGCAGGCGTGAGTTGGGATCAGCTCGCAGCCATGAGTCCCGAGGAAATTCGCTCCAAGGGATTGTTCCCCTCCGGCTTTCTCCCTTTACCCCATCCAAAAAATGAAGAAGGGGGCATGGTCTTTCCGCATTTTGCGATTGAGGAAACGAAGAAGCAGACCGGAAGAGATTTGCAGCGCTTTGACGTCGACTTCGACATACCGGACCCATTCCTGCCCGAGTTTCCCGCAGCCATGTACTTGACCACACGTCCCGACCTTGGAGATGTCTCTCAAGGACAGTTGGTGACCACCAGCAACTATTACGAGCTTTTCAACGGAATCCTGAATCCTAAACAACTGGAAGGCCTGCGGTTACTGTTGACGCCGTTTGCGCAGCAACAGTTCAATCTAACCGCAGATCGCCGTTCGGAACATCCAAGTCTGGGAGTAGCGTGTTTTGATTGCCACCAGAATGGCAGCACCAACGGGGCCACGCATCAGGCGGGCGATGTTCGTCCCCAGGAGGTGCGCCATCGGATCGACACTCCACCCCTTCGCGGAGTCTACGTTCAACGACTGTTCGGTTCGCAACGGGCATTGAAAACGGTCGAAGATTTCACCCAATTTGAGCAGCGTGCAGCCTACTTCGACGGAGACCCAGTCATCGCGACCAAGAAAGGAGTCAACATTCTGGAGCGCGGCAGTCAGATTCACGACATGGGGGAATTCCAGGAGATCTTGGACTTTCCGCCTGCTCCGAAACTCGACGTTTTTGGGAAACTCGATCCCCAAAAGGCCACGCCACAAGAACTCCACGGGCAGGAGATTTTCTTCGGCAAAGGAAAATGCTCATCCTGTCACGAGGCCCCCTTCTACACCGACAACCTGATGCACAATCTGCACGTAGAGCGCTTCTACAAAGCGCAGGTCATCAACGGTTTGATCGCACCCTCAGGTGGCGACGGACCAATCAAGACTCCTGTTCTGCGTGGCTTGAAAGATACTCCACCCTACTTTCACGACGAACGGTTAATGACCTTGGACGACACCGTCGAGTTCTTCAATCTGATTCTCGGCACGAAGCTGACTCCCCAGGAGAAAAAAGACCTGGTGGCATTCATGCTGGCGCTGTGAAATTCGCTGAATTCTGGGCCGAACTGAAAGCAGAAAGATTGATCGAACAAAATGCATCGACGCCTGCTTGAGAAGGTGAAAACGATTATGTGCGAGCACACGGCCGTTCCAACACTCGTCATGCATAGAGGATGTCAATGGTCACACTGAATGAAGCACGCAGGGTTATCGCAGCCGCTGAAAAGAAAGCGGCTGAAATCAAGCAGCCAATGAACATCGCAGTTGTCGACGAAGGCGGCAATCTTGTTTCCCATGTCCGTATGGATGGGGCATGGGTCGGCAGCATCGACATATCGATCAACAAGGCGTTTACCTCCCGCGCCTTCGACATCTCAACTAAGGATCTCGCGCAACATTCGCAATCGGGTGGTCAATTCTTCGGAATTCACGTTTCCAATCACGGCCGCGTCATGGTCTTTGCCGGCGGCATCCCGCTGAAACGTGATGGACAAATTGTCGGTGCGGTAGGGGTTAGCGGCGGCTCTGGCCAGCAGGACCACATTGTGGCCGAAGCCGGCGCGATGGCGTTCTAACTTGTTTTACTAGGAGTGAACATATATGGCAAATAATCGTGGAGTTGTTTACGTAGGACCGGGAAAAGTAGAAGTCCAGTCGATCGACTTTCCAAAGTTAGCGCTGGGGTCCCGCAAATGTGAGCATGGTGTGATTCTCAAACTGGTCAGCACCAACATCTGTGGCAGCGACCAGCATATGGTGCGGGGACGTACCACGGCTCCCGCCGGTATGGTCCTCGGTCACGAGATCACGGGCGAGATCATCGAGAAGGGCCGCGACGTCGAATTCTTGAACGTCGGTGACTTGGTTTCGGCGCCGTTCAATATCGCCTGTGGACGCTGCCGCAACTGTCGCGAAGGCAAGACCGGAATCTGCTTGAACGTCAACGGAGACCGCGCCGGTGGCGCCTTCGGCTATGTCGACATGGGTGGCTGGATCGGGGGCCAGGCTGAATACGTGATGGCCCCGTATGCCGATTTCAACCTCCTGAAATTTCCCGACAAAGACCGGGCGCTGGAGAAAATCGAGGATCTGACGCTGCTCTCCGACATTTTTCCGACCGGTTACGATGGGGCGGTGAAGGCCGGAGTGACAACCGGTTCGACTGTGTACGTGGCCGGTGCCGGTCCAGTCGGCCTCGCCTGTGCCGCTGCCTGTCAGTTACTGGGAGCGGCCATTGTCATCGTCGGAGATATGATTCCCGAGCGTCTCGCGCAAGCGCGAAGCTTCGGATGTGAAACCATTGACTTGCGCGAGCGGATCCCTCTGGGCGAACGCATTGCCCAAATCCTCGGCGTTCCCGAAGTCGATTCGGCCGTGGACTGCGTTGGCTTCGAGGCGAAGGGTCAAGCCGAGCAGGCCGGCACAGAACAACCCGCCACCGTCCTGAATTCGCTGATGGCTCTCACTCGCGCCGGCGGGGCCATCGGAATTCCTGGCCTCTATGTCACCGACGATCCCGGCGCCAAGGACTCCAATGCCCGCAAGGGCGTTCTAGGCCTGCGGATTGGCCTGGGCTGGGCCAAGTCCCACAGCTTCGGAACGGGGCAGTGTCCCGTGCTGCGTTACAACCGCCAACTCATGATGGCCATCCTGCATGACAAGGTTAATGTTGCAAAGGCAGTAAATGTCACAGTATTGCCATTGGAAGACGCGCCGCGCGGTTATCGTGACTTCGACAAGGGTGTGGCGAAAAAGTTCGTGCTCGACCCGCACGGGATCGTCAGGTCACGTAGAGTCGGGGCTGAACTTGCCACGGCCGGTGTCTGAGTCCGCCGCTCGTCTGCAGGCATGGCGTCAGCGCCCACACCAGGATTCCGGCTGAATTCTGGGTTGGCTGAAAAGCCGAGAACTAGGTAAAACAAAATGCGCTGGCGCCTGCTTGAGACACTCAAAACAAATGTGTGGGAGTTCCACTCCCTCGTAATTACCTCTGTGCTCGCACTCTCGACAGCAATTCGCACGCTACCGGCGGAGAACTGCGTCCGGTCCGCGATGCACGTTCAGTTTGGTGGACGTCTCGAGACATCCGAGGACAAATCGAAAATAGCCTGTACATATGGTCAGTAGCGTCTACCTCGAGAGAGGAGTTTGATGAATGTTTGAGAGCGTTCTCTGCCAGGTAACGGAGTACGATCCTGAGATTCTCGATTCCCTGATTGAACTCGCCGTCAAGATTGCTCGTGAGGGACGTGAGGGACGACGCATTGGCACGAGCTTTTCTTCGGAAGTATGCGCCGCAGCATTTGGCTGCAAAACAAATGGATCTGCCCCTGCCTGCCTGACCTCTATAAGCGGTCCTCCCCTACACTTGAGCAATTGATTCAGAATCAGTTGCTCGATCGAGGTATCAAGGAAAACGTCAGACTAGAGTCCCAATGCGCGGCCTCCGCGTTTGCATAAGGCCTCGGTTTTTCCCTAATGCTGCGACCTCGGCTCGGCAGCAAATCAGAAAATAAGCTTCAGGGCCAATTGGATGTTGAATGGCTCACCCGGACCGATACCCGGCGCGCCATTGTAGTCGCCGATGGTGTCGGTGCTTTGACCAAATCCACCGAAGAGGTAGCCGCTCGGCGGCGCAAGGTTTAGGCGGTTGAAGATATTGAACATTTCCAGGCGGAACTGAGCTTTGAGGCGCTCGGTCACCGGAATGTTCTTGAATACCGAGAGGTCCACAGAAGCAAAGCCCGGGCCGGTGAGCTGATTGCGCCGCATCGTCCCAAAGCTTCCCTGCGGGGGATCTTGAAACGACGCCGGGTTCACCCACTGCACGTAGGAATGGCTGACCAGAGAATGAGAAACGCCCGCGTATGCATTGCCGATTTGGTCACCGCGGTCGGTGTTCTCCCCCGTGCCGCTGGTATCGGTGGTGGCATGAACGGTGAAGGGAAAACCGGTGCGGAACGACATCACGGTATTGAGCTGCCAGCCGTGGGAGAGCCATTGAGGGCCGAGCGAGGAGCCCGGGATGTTGTAAACGGCGTTAGCGGTGAAGTGGTGGCGTACGTCGTAGTCGGAATTGCCGTAGTCTCCCTTCAGATTTGTGCTGTCCTGAGGAAGAGTGCAGCAGGCCTGCGTCATATCGTCCAGGTTGTGTCCCCAGGCGTACGAGAACTGTGCCGTCAGGCCGTGCCATTGACTCGATCGGAGAGTGGTTTGAAGCGAGCTGTAGTTTGAAGTCCCCTCGGATTCCACCTCGTTGATCACACCGAAGTTCGGATACTTGCTGAAAAACCGCCGCGTGGACTGCTGGTATGAAAAAGTACCTCCGTTGGGTCCGATGATAGTAGTTGAATTGAAACCGCTGCCGAGTGCGGCTTGATTAATGTCTCCTAGAATAAGCAGTCGCCGTCCTTCCGAACCGACGTAACCGACTTGCACGATCCAATGTTGTCCCAAGCTCTGCTGGACGTTCAGGGAGTACATCTCGTAGTAGGGTGTACGGAGCGTTTGGCTGACGGAAAAAAGGTTAAGCACATTGCTTCCCGAGATCGGCACCGGCCCAGTTGGGAAGATGGGCTGGTTCTTCACGATCGTGTAGTCATTAGCCTGGACGCTGAAAACCGGATTGTTTCCAGCGGGATTATCGGGCGTGCCGAGCGGCCCATTGTTCAGGAGGAAGACGTTGTCGAGGAAAGGAATTATCGGTGGAGTATCAAAAAAGATCCCATAGGAGCCGCGCACCACAAGATTGCGGCTGTCCCGTGGCTGGTAGGCAAAACCAATCCGCGGGCTAAAGTTCAGGAAATCCTGGGGATAAATTGCGGGAATTCCATGCCCTGCAACCACGAGACCGCGAGACGGAATAAATACGGAAAGATCCTCGTTGTTGTCATGCAGCGGTCCTTCGTACTCGTAGCGAAGGCCAAAACTGAGGTTCAGCTTGCGCGTGACTTGATAGGAGTCTTGTCCGAAGAGATTGAAACTGTTGACATGAACCAGGCGCTCGGAATTGCCGATTGTGTTCGCGGACTGATAGACGTAGCCCGCCATGAAGTCGGCTAGGCTCAGCTCGTCCGTATCTTGGTTTGGGTTATTGGCCAAGCTGGCCCACGGTCCTTGCCCGCCGGTAAAATCGAAGACCCCGCGAGCACCGAAGTTGTAGTACACATCGACCTGAGTTCTGCGGAATTCACCGCCAAAACGAAGCTGGTGCTTTCCCGTGACATAGGAGAGTGTGTCAGTTAAGTGGCCGGTGACGTCCGTTCTTCCGGAAAAGGGGTTGACTCCAACTTGATCGAAGCCGGCAATGACGATGTTGGGAGCACCGGTCAGGATGGGCGCCGTAACGCCGGTGTTGAGGCCCAAAGCGATGGGATTGAAGTTTGTATCTGCATCCACGAAGGTTTGGAGGAAATAGTTGACGCCAGCGACGACTTGATTAGTGAACCGGGAAGAGATGACACGGTTGTAGATCGCATCATAGTTTTGCATGTGCGAGGGCACGACCTCCCAGTAGGGACTCAGATGTGTGCTGTTCGGGGCTGTCTGGGTCCCCTGCCCGAGAAAAACTCGAAAGGAAACGCGGTTGTCTTCATTGAAGCTGTGGTCGAGTTTAAGCAAGCCATTGTGGCTGTAGCCATTGGAAGGGTTTGGATTGAAATAATTAGCCGGCGCCGCAGGACCACTCAGCGCGGACGCAGGCCACAGTCCGTTGAGCAGACTTACAGAAACCGGATTCAAGGCGACGTTGAATTGCTGCAATAAGCCTTCCGCTTCCGATTGATATGCCTCCGAAGGTTCTGTGGAACGTGACTCGTTGCCGATCAAGTACTTCTGCTCCTCTAGGTTGAGAAAGAAGAAGGTCTTGTCTTTCCGAATGGGGCCGCCGAGCGAAAAGCCATAATGCTGATTCCTTAGGGCGTTCTTATGCAAACTCGGTGGGGCGAAGGGACTCTGGGCGGCGAAGAATTCGTTTCGGTTGTAGTAGTACGCCGTGCCATGAAATTGATTCGTTCCAGACTTGATTGCGAGGTTCAGCGTCCCGCCGGGGTTGCGTCCCGTCTCCGCGGCTCCCAGGCTCTGCAGCGAGAACTCATCAACCGAGTCAAGGGGCAACAGGACACCCGCGATTCCCCCGACGCCGACTTGATTTACGGACACCATATTGCCCCAGGGATCGTTGTTGTCGGCGCCTTCAATCTGCCAGTTGATGCCCGTTGGTCGTGTGCCATTCACGGAGCCCACAGCCATGTAACCTGAAAAGGCGGCGGACTGATCCACCAATTGAGTGAAGTCGCGCCCGTTGATGGGAATATCTCGAACGGTTTGCGTGGATAACAAAGTGTCGTCGGATACGGTTGTCGTATCGAGCGCCACAGCCGCTGCTGAGACTTCCACCGTGCTCGGTTGCGTGGCGACGTGCAGCTTCCCATCCAAAGTGTGAATCTTGCCCGCCAAGACTGCGACGCTCTTAAATTGGGTCTTCTGGAATCCGCTCGCTGTGATTTCGATCAGATAGCTCCCCGGAGGCAAGTCCTGGAACGAAAATACGCCCGCGCCTGACGAGGTGGTCTTGTACGTCAAGGCGGTAGCTTCATTTGTCGCTGTAACGACAGCCTGGGGTAACACAGCCCCTGTAGAATCCGTCACGCTGCCGTTGATCCCGCCACGGAACGTCTGCGCCACAGCGACAGCGGGCAGCGCAAAGCTGAAGCTAATAGTGAGGGCCAGGGCGCAGGCAGTCGTTTTCCAGCGGACCATAAATCACCATCTGGCCAGGAGATTTAAGATATCGAGAAGTATGTCGCTAGAAATGCGAGCGAATATATTCCATGCTCCCGCGCTTTGTCAATTTGCGCAGTCAACGGCCCGCTTCGTTCAGGATGACTACATTTGGCGCTAAAATGTGAGATTATTCCCGCAACCATCAGCTCTTGAGCTGCTGAAATTGAGAGATGATGGCCACCTCCCATGCCAATCTCACATGAACAAACGGCTCAAGGGTTCGACGTGGAACCGCGTCGAGTACAGGCGGTAAGTCTCGCTTCAAAGACAGTGAAACGAGACACTCCGAGACTGCTTCTGTTCTGCTTTGTCTTGTTTTGCCTCGCCCCAAGTCCCGTCGGCGCACTCGATACCACCAGGCAGATATCTCAGTATGGGCACACCGCATGGCGGATAGAGGATGGTGTTTTTGCCGGGGCGCCCAACGTGATGGCCCAAACCACTGACGGATATCTTTGGATTGGAACGCAATCCGGATTGATGCGATTTGACGGCGTCCGGTTCGTCTCATGGAGACCGCCGGAAGGGAGTGAATTGCCGTCATCCCGCATCATTTCTCTGCTCGGAGGGCGGGATGGAAGCCTGTGGATCGGAACCGGTGCGGGTTTGGCTCGTTGGCGGAATGGAAATCTGGCCAACTACAGGGACGCGACTGGAAGTATCATGGCGATCCTTGAAGACCGAACAGGGACAATTTGGATCGCACGGGCAAATCTGTCTGATACGCACGGTCCACTTTGTAAAGTCACAGACGCAGGAGTGCAATGCTACGGGAGAGACGATGGACTTGCGCTTACTTACGCGGTGACACTTGCCAACGATAGCCTCGGCAATGTCTGGCTGGCCGGTGGCGCCATGGTTTCCCGTTGGCCAACAAGTTCCGCCGACACTTACGTCCCAGCCGCGCTAAACCCAGCGGAGAATTTCAACGGAGTGGTAGCCCTTGCCGGGGGACCAGATGGGTCTGTTTGGGTCGGGCTGGTGCACGCCGGAAAGGGCGGCGGGCTAGAGCAACTAGCGCATGGAACGTGGAGACCATTCATCACTCCGGAGTTCGATGGCAGTGTGCTCGAGGTCACGAGGTTGCTAGTAGACCGAGACGGCTCTCTCTGGGTCGGAACCTTAAACCAAGGTATCTACCGCATTCAAGGACACAAGGTAGAGCACTTGCGCGGCTCGGATGGTTTATCGGGCGATGCTGTCGCTGGCCTCTTCCAGGATCGCGAGGGGAATATCTGGATTGCGACAGCCAGAGGAATCGATAACTTTCATGACCTTCGAGTGGCTAGCTTCTCCACGCGGCAAGGGCTGAGCACGGATCAGGTCAATTCCGTTCTAGCTTCGCGGGATGGCACTGTGTGGATTGGAAATTATAGTTTGGATGCTCTCCGGTCGGGCAAGGTCACTTCCATTCAGCCAGGGAACGGCTTACCAGGGCGAGAGATGACATCGTTGCTGGAGGACCGAGCCGGTCGGCTTTGGGTCGGCACCGACGAAGAATTGTCGGTTTATGAGGGGGGAAAGTTTACAAAGATTCATACGCGTGATGGCAGTCCCTTAGGCACCGTTCGCGCAATGACCGAAGATGTCGATGGAAGCATCTGGGTCGCGACATGGACCCCCGCAAACCGTATTCGGCTTCTTCGCATTCAGGATCTCAGAATTCGTGAAGAGGTCTCCTCCCCTGAATTACCACTCGCAAACACGCTTGCTGCTGATCCGCAAGGCGGTGTCTGGCTGGGCTTGGCGAGCGGTGACTTAGCCCGTTACCGAAATGGCCAGATGGAATTCATCTCCCTAAATCAAAGCCCTCATGATGGCCCAGTCCACGGCCTCCTTGTGAATTCCGACGGTTCGGTGTTGGCAGCGACGACGTCGGGGCTTGTCGGATGGCAAAACGGGAGAGTCCAGAGTCTGACGGTGCGGAATGGCCTTCCTTGCGACGTCATTTACGCCCTCATCTCTGACAGGAAAGCCACCCTTTGGCTTTACACGGCGTGCGGACTTATTGCGATCCCAAATGCGGAGCTGCAGCGATGGAGGAAATCGCCCGATACGATTGTGAACACCAGACTTCTTGACGCGTTTGACGGCGCCCAACCTATGTCTACTCCGTTCCGGCCAAATGCATCCCAGTCTCCCGACGGACGATTGTGGTTCGCAAACGAAAACGTCGTCCAGATGATCGACCCAGATCACCTGGACCGCAATCCGATACTTCCGCCCGTGCACATTGAAGAGATTATTGCGGACCACAAAAGCTATGCGCAGCGGGACGCTCTTCGTCTTCCAGCCCTGACTCGTAATCTTGAAATCGACTATACGGCGCTGAGCTTCGTGGCTCCTCAGAAGGTGCGGTTTCGCTACAAACTGGAAGGCCACGACTCGGAATGGCAGGATCCTGGAACACGCCGTCAGGCTTTCTACTCGAATCTTCCTCCGGCAAATTACCGCTTTCGTGTGATCGCGAGCAACAACGACGGCGTCTGGAACGAGGAAGGTGCCGCCCTAACCTTCAGTGTGGCGCCCGCCTGGTTCCAGACCTGGTGGTTTCGTGCGGGCTCGCTGGCCGCTCTTCTGGCATTGCTCTGGTGCATCTACCGGCTGCGCGTCCGCAGCATCCAGCAGCGTTCGCAGCAACTGGCTTCGTTTAACGCGAAATTGCAGGCGCAAATTTCAGAGAACGCCGATCTCTATTCTGAGTTGCAACGCAGCGAAGCTTTCCTCGCTCAAGGTCAGAACATAAGCCAGACGGGCAGCTTCGGCTGGAACGTTTCGAGTGGAGAAATCTACTGGTCG
>Ga0075030_100004879_pt1 | contig 12111 bp, 13 predicted proteins | sample LitLauG_LLR_2012_FD_71393 | JGI IMG/M metagenome (GOLD analysis project Ga0075030, IMG submission 71393) | Freshwater sediment microbial communities from Pennsylvania, USA - Little Laurel Run_MetaG_LLR_2012 | ecosystem: Environmental > Aquatic > Freshwater > Creek > Sediment | place: USA... | reverse complement strand
CATGCTTTGCGACCTCTCTTCCCCCTCGACGAATCGCGTCATCAAGAGCCTCCTCGCGTTTGAGGAAGATTAAATCCTCTCTCGCGCGAAGTGAAGAGTTTTCACACAATCTGGACCCACTGCGGCCGTCGCGCCGTATCCGCTTTCCGGCAGGCCGGCAAAAGCAAATGGAATCCAACTTGCTCATGGCGGCAATTCCTTTTGGCATGGTGAACCACCGCATTGCGCCAGTTGGGACATGACCGCGAATCTCGCGATAAATTCGAACAGGTCGTAAATGGTTGGCGCAAACGGCGCCTGTCTGCTATGCACGCTCGATGATGCGAGCATCCACGGCAGACTCGCCGCCGTCACACACTGCGGCCACGCTGGTCTTTGCGGGCGCGGACTCTGGCAGCCAGCGCGAGGCGGCTAGACCCGTCAGGAGTGCAGCTGTCATGTATACAGCGGGCGCCAACGGGCTGCCCGTCGTATCAACGAGCAGTTTGATCACGAACTGGGTCGAACCGCCGAAAAACGTCATTGCGATGGCATACAACGCTGCCAGGGATGCGGAGCGAACCGCCATTGGGAGCGACTCGGCGATGCTGATCAGCATCGGGCCGGAGGCTACGGGATACAGTATCCCCAATACAGCCGTTCCGATGAAGGTGACCCAGGCCGTCGGCGCGGCATTCATGGCGGCAAATATGGGAATCGTGAGCAACGTGAGTAGCATGAGCCCAGTTAGCATCACTGGCCTACGGCCGTATCGGTCTGCGAGAATTCCCGTCGTCAGATCGGCGCAAGCCTCGGCCGATCCCAGCACGATGGTGGCACCAAATGCCGCGCCGGTGCCGAGCTTCAGGCTGTCCTGGGCATAGGTTGTGATGTAGACCAGCACGTAGTCGCAAATCGCGGACATGGCCAGAAGGACGAGGGCCACGAAAAGAAACCGCCAAGGTGCCCTCGCGCGAGTCGTGGATCGCTCGGCAACGGCATGCATCGTCTCTGGAAGCCGGCGGCGTAGCCAGAGCCCCACCGGCACCACCCCGACCCCGAGCAAGAAAGCGACGCGCCAGCCCCAGTTGTCCAGATCGGCGGGCGGCAACAACTGCGAGAGCGCGAATCCGACCGCACCAGCCATTAGGATTGCGACGTCTTGGGTCACGTACTGAATCGACACATACAATCCGCGCCGGTGCGGCGGTGCGGCCTCCACGAGAAAGGCGGTGGCGGGCCCGACCTCGCCGCCGAGCGCGAATCCTTGCAGCAACCGGAAGATCAGCAATAGGAGTGGCGCAGCGATGCCAATCTGCGCATAACCCGGGGTCAGCGCCAAGCCCAGCATCGCGAGACCCATCATGGCGAAGGACAGCACCATGGCCGGTCGCCGCCCGGCACGATCACCGTACCGACCGATCAGCCAGCCACCAAGCGGTCGAGTGATGAAACCGATACCGAAGGTCGCGAGCGTGTACAGAAGCCCATGCCCAGTGGCGTCGCCCGGAAAAAATGTATTGCCGATCTGTACTGCGAAGAACGAGAACGTGAGAAAGTCGTAGAACTCCAATGCGTTGCCCGCACCTACGGCAACTGCCTGATGCAATGGAAGCGCTTGGACGGGCGGGCGCGTCTCGGCCAAACCGGGCCTCCTGTCCGTTCGCGTTTGGATGCAGCCCATATTCTCTGGCGCAGCATAACGCGCCGCTGCATGGGAAGAGCCAGATCCGATACATCCGCAGTGCAATGTCTCGCCGCTCGCGGCGATGCCGCCGACAAACAGCCGTCCTCGATCAGCCAACTGCGCAGCAGGTGCTCGCTCAGTCCGCTTGGCAATGCCACCGAGGAGACCGAAATGCCAAGGCGCCGGCAATCAGCACCACCTCCATCTTAGAATCGGCGCCATGCCGCCGGTGTCGTAGCCCAACGCACCTTGGTTGACGTCCATTTGTCCCCAAGGATTTGCAACGCCAACTGAGCAGGTCCCCACGGCCGGTTCCCGGTGTGCTGCGGACTCGGCCGACTTCCACCTTCACCGGACGCATCGCGACCGAGCCGACCCACAGCGGTAGTTGGGTGGGCAGGATTCGCAGCTGAATTGCGGACATTCAATCAAGCAGCGCCCCTAACCGGCGTGCTCGTAGCCAACTTCTAGTGCTTCTTGACACTCAGCCCATCGACGATCTCATGGTAACGGCGGTCGTCGATGCCCGTTCGTTGCTCACGCGCGCACGCGTGTTGAGCCTCTTCGGAAAACCAAACTGTTGGTCGCTGTGACGCGGTACCAAATCGCATTGTCGCTGGAAGATCTATTGAACTGTCGTAAATTGGAATCTCGTTGGCGAGCGCACCGATGGCAGGTGATTCGTCAGTTGCGTCTTGGGCGAAAACCTTCAAGTATCGCTCGAAGATTGGCCATTCAACCTCAAGCCATACACCCCAGCCAAACTCACCCTCTCGCTCCGTGAATGGGATGGGCAGCAGACATCGGATGAAGTACCGATTGCCAAACTGGCATAGATCCTCCGTCCATTTGGCCTTCGCTTTGCGCTCTTCCTCCGGAATTGCCCACACGTCGTCGGGCAGCGTGAAGGCTTGGTCGGTCAAAGGCTCCTCATGATCCTTGCCGCATATGCCACACCGAAATGTCATCGAGGACGCTCCAAGTAACTCCCGTTCCATTGCAAAACTTGGCCGTTAACCGCCCTTTGCTTGACGCAAGCATTCCGAAAGCTTTTAAATGTAAAGCAGTCGTTCGTGGATACCCGCTCATGGCCGACTGCAGCCTTGCCGCGGCGCGCAAATCTGTGGTCCGCCGCGACCCGTTCCGGCAGCATACCGGGCGCCCGGCGGCCTTGCTTCTCGACGGACTATCGTCCGGTGACAGCGAAGGCAACCCGCTCTTTTGCGTTCCCGACGGACTTTCACTTTTCCGCTGTCTTTTGCAACATCAACGACTTGCACGATCTCGTACCGACGGACTCTACTTTTACAGTCAGGACTAGCCAGCGACATTCCTTGCGGCTCGAATCACGACGCCGGATCCGCGTCGAGGCCGGCGTTCGTGCCGGAATGAAGCGCCGAGAGACGGCTTGCACGTGCCTCCGATCGGACGCGCCCCGATCCTCATTCCGGGCAATCCTGTCGATACCGTGCCGGCGCTGCCCGTGAATCGATCAGGGGGTCGATTCCATGCGAACGACGCCATCAAGTCGCAAAAATGCGAGCTTGTGGGCGTCGACAACCGGCTCCTTGAAATCGGCATATACAACCCACTCCTTGCCATCACCGGAGAAGGTAGCCTCGAACTTCGCAAAGTTGTCGGGATTGATTTTCCGTGCACGCATTTCTTGCTTCATCAAGAAAATCGCGCACGGTGCGTCGATGGCCCTTATTTCGGCAAAGCTCTTGCAACGCGAAGCGGCCTGCTCCTCCCCCGGGCTGCCTGCGCAAAGAACTGTCATCGGCGTGGCCAAGGAAGCGATCAGCAGGGCAGATCTCGACAGTCGCTTCAAAATGGACATCATGCAGCCCCACGGATGCGCGCCACTTCGGTTTGCGCGTTCTTCGTGTACTCATCGATGGGATTCGTCAAGCTGCCAGCAGGGTGCAACGCTGGATCCTCGCAAGCTCATCCTTCATGGAATCGCGAGCGACGGCCGTGTCGTAGTTTGCCTGGCCGCGAAGCCACCAGCCATCGCTCAGCCCGAAATACCGGCACAGCCGCAGATCCGTATCGGCCGTGATCGCCCGCTTGCCCGCGACAATGTCGCCGATTCGCTGCGGCGGAACCCCGATATCCTTCGCGAGGCGGTACTTCGTCAGTCCAAGCGGCTTCAGGAATTCCTCTGCCAGCATTTCTCCGGGAGAAACCGGGGCAACCGTACGCATTCGTATCCTTCAGTGGTAATCGACGATTTCGACATCCTTGGGTCCGTCGGACGTCCAGACGAAACACACCCGCCATTGGTCATTGATGCGTATGCTGTGCTGACCTTTTCGACGACCCTTCAGCGCTTCGAGATGATTGCCAGGCGGCACACGCAAATCATCCAGAACCGCTGACCAATCGAGCTGCTCGAGCTTACGCAGGGCGGGGCGTTCAACACCGATCCAGCGCCGTACGCGCCGCCCCGAAGAGAGCGCCTGCGTGTCCTTGCATTTGAAGCCCTTGATCGGCATGAAGGATATTAACGTTAGTCGTTAATAACGTCAATCGTTATGTCGTCGCCCTCGCGCGGGTGCGGACCTTTTCATGGGATTTGACAGCGTCCGAGGCAAGGACGACGACTTCCACGCTGCCAGCGGCAAAAGGAAGCACGTCTTTTCCCGATCGATAGCCTGATCCGGCGCCGGCAATCCCGGGTTAGCGGCGGCGCCGCAAGGCCATTCTGGACGGCCGCCGCGGCAGGACTTATCCTGGGGCGCTTCGCACCCCGTCCGGGGAGCGCGGTGCAGGCGCACGCCGGATCTTTCTCAGGCAACAAAGGAGAGGCCATGCGGTTTGCCGTGGCCACCGGGCTGGTGGCGCTGTTTTGTGTCTCGAATGCACTCGCGCAGTCCGCGGTCGATGACCCCTACCTCTGGCTCGAGCCCTTCGACACGCCGGCGGTCATGAAGTGGGTGCAGGCCGAGAACGAACGGACGCTCGGCGTGCTGCAGAAGGACCCGCATTTCGAGCCGTTCTACCGCGACGCCCTGGCCATCGCCCAGGCGCAGGACCGGATCCCGGAGCCCGCACTGCTGGGCGGCGCGGTCTACAACTTCTGGCAGGACAAGGACCACGTGCGCGGCATCTGGCGCCGCACCACGCCCGCGGAATACGCCTCGGCCGAGCCGCACTGGCGCACCGTCCTCGACCTGGACGCGCATGCTCGGGCGGCGGGCGCCAACTGGGTCTGGAAGGAAGCGGTCTGCGAGGGCAAGGCCGAGCGGCGCTGCATGCTGATGCTCTCCGATGGCGGCGAAGACGCGGTGATGGCGCAGGAATTCGACCTGAAGGCCGGGCACGTCGATGAGCACGGCTTCGTGCTGCCGCGCGGCAAGCAGACCGTGGCCTGGGAAGACGAGAGCACGCTGCTCGTCGCGCGCGAATTCGTTGCGGGCGAACTGACCAAATCCGGCTATCCCTATGTCATCAAGCGGCTGAAGCGCGGCCAGCCGCTGGCGCAGGCCAAGGAGGTCTTTCGCGGCCGCGCCGACGACGGCGGCTATGGGGTCAGCGCGAGCGTGCTGCACGATCGCGCCGGGCATCGGGCCATCGTCATCCAGCGGCCCCTGACGACCTTCGAATTCGAGTACCACCTGCTCACCGCGAAGGGCCCGCTGCGGCTCGCCTTGCCGGCCAAGGCCGACATCGACGCGCTGGTTGACGGCCGGCTGGTCGTGCACCTGAAAGAGGACTGGCACGCCGGCGGCGCGACCCATGCCGCCGGGTCGCTGGTCGCGCTGGACCTTGCCGCGGCCACGCGCAAGCCGGCCGACCTGCATCCGGTACCCGTCTACGTACCCGGGCCGCGCGATGCCGTGCAGGAGGTCGGCGCGACCGGCGACGCGCTGCTGCTCAACGTCCTCGAGAACGTGCGCGGCCGCCTGCTGCTGCTGCGGCCGCTGCCCGACGGCAAGTGGGCAAGCGAGCGCGCCGACCTGCCGGACAACTCGGCGCTCGCGATCAGTACCACGGACGTCCACGGCAGCCGCGCCTATGCCACGGTGACGGGCTTCCTGCAGCCCTCGACCCTGTGGGAGATCCAGACCCGGCCGACCGCGACGCGCCGCATCAAGGCGCTGCAGCCCAAGTTCGATGCCACCGCCGAGGTCGTCGAGCAGTTCGAGGCCGCCTCGAGCGACGGCGTGCGCATCCCCTACTTCGTCGTCCACCGCGGCGGCATGGCGCTCGACGGCGGCAACCCGACCGTGCTCAACGCCTATGGCGGCTTCGAGATCGCGATGACGCCGCGCTACCTGGCGACGATCGGCAAGCTGTGGCTCGAGCCCGGCGGCGTGTTCGTGCTGGCGAACATCCGTGGCGGCGGCGAATTCGGACCGGCCTGGCACGAGGCCGGCCTCAAGACGCACCGCCAGATCATCTATGACGATTTCGCCGCGGTGGCGCGCGATCTCATCGCGCGCGGCATCACGACGCCGGCTCGGCTGGGCATCGTCGGCGGTTCCAACGGCGGCCTGCTCATGGGCGTCGAGATGACCCAGCATCCGGAATTGTGGACCGCGGTCGACATCGCCGTGCCGCTGCTCGACATGGTGCGCTTCGAGCAGATCGCCGCCGGGACGTCCTGGGTCGGCGAGTACGGCAGCGTCGCCAACCCCGACGAGCGGGCCTTCCTGGCCTCGATCTCGCCCTACGCCGCACTCAAGCGCGAGGTGCGCTACCCCGAGCCCTTCGTCTGGACGACGACCAAGGACGACCGCGTCGGGCCGCAGCACGCGCGCAAGTTCGCGGCGCGGCTTGCCGAGTACGGCAAGCCCTACCTGTACTACGAGGAGACCGAGGGCGGCCACGGGGCCGGCGCCAACCTGGCCGAGCAGGCGCGTACACGCGCGCTCGAGTGGACCTATTTCACGCGCAAGCTGGTGGCGCAGTGATGGCCGCGCCCGGCGCTGTGCCGCTGGCTGCCTGCGGCTGATCGCATGGACGAATTCGAGCGCGATATCGTCGCCGTCCTGGCCGGGCATCCGGGCATCGGGATCTTCTCGACCGTCGCCGAGATTCCGGGCCGCGGACGGGTACGCCACTGGTTCTCGCTCGCCGTGGGACTGGGGTCGCTGCAGGCCAAGACCGAATACCGCGAGCGCTTCCGGACGGTACCCGAGTGGGTCCTGCTCTGCCATCCTTATCATCAGATGCGCCTGTGCAGCCTGGCATTGCGGGCCGATCGGAGCCTTCCGGCGGAGCGGCCGGAACCGGTGCCCGGCGCGGCGAGCGCAAGCGATGCGTAACGGGCCGATGGGTCGAGCGTCCACGCCCGTGTTCCCGTCCGCGCGACCACGAAACCATCGCCGCCGGCCTCCCCCGGCGGCCCCCGGCGAACGGTCGCGGCCATGAAGGATCTGCCGGTCGGCGCGCGGGGCCGCTTCGTCCTGACGGTCGCCCCCGAGCACCTGGCGAATCGCTACAAGGACCGGATCCTGCCGGCCGTGCTGGCCACGCCGGTGCTGATCATGATGATGGAGAATGCCGCGCTCGATGCCATGAAGCCCTACCTCGATCCGGGCGAGGCCGCGCTGGGCACCCGGGTCGATATCGAGCATGTCGCGGCGACGCCGGTCGGCCGCACGGTGGTCGGCGAGGCCGAGGTGACGCGGGTCGACGGTCGGCGCGTCGGCTTCGCGGTGCGCGTGCTCGACGGCAACGAGGTGGTCGGCCGCGGCACGCACGAGCGCGTGCTGATCGACGTGGCGCGGTTCCAGGAACGGCTGCGGGCGCGCTATGCCAAGGACCGCGAATGAAGGGCAGCGCGGCATCTGCGATCCGCGCTGCGGCGCCGGCTGGGCGCCGGCGGCTGCGCCTCACTTGAGGCGGGCGGCGCGCTGCAGGTCGGCGGCGGCGCGCGCGCGATCGCCTTTGTCGAAATAGGCGGCGCTGCGGTAGCGATAGGCGGCGGCATCGTAGGGATCGAGACGGATCGCCTCGGAATAGTCTTCGATCGCACGATCCGGGTTGCCGGACCTGGCGTAGGCCGCGCCGCGATTGAGCAGGGCGCTGGCCCGCACGCCGCCCCAGGTGTTGCGATCGACCAGCACCAGGCTGCAACCGCAGATCTGCAGGGACGGCGCGCTTGCCGGGTCGCTGCAGGCCATCGCGGCGAACGACACCGAGGGCAGGCGCATCAGGTCGCCCGCGGCACAGACCATGCCGCCGTATGGGTCGGCCACCGTACGCGGTGCGCCCGGCGCGTCGGCAAGCGGCGGCCCGCCGGCGCAGCCACATAGCGGCAGGACAACTTGAAGGCACCAGGCAAGCGCCTTGCGCCGCCGCCCGGACGACGCGGATCGGCCCGGCCACGCGGCCCGCCGCCGCGCGGCGGCGCCGGGTGCAGCGCCGCGCGATTCAAGCCAGGGCGGCACGCAGCGCCCCGGCACACAGGGTCACTGCCGTTTGCGCCTCGCGCAGCACCCGGCCCATGGTGATGAAGCCGTGGATCTGCCGCTCGAAGCAGACGTACTCGGCGTGCACCCCGGCGGCCGAGAGCGCGTCGGCATACTGCAGGCCTTCGTCACGCAAGGGGTCGAAACCCGCGGTGAGCACCAGCGCGGCGGGCAGCCCGGCGTGCGAGCGCGCCAGCAGCGGCGAGGCCCGCCAGTCGGTCCAGTCAGCGGCGCTCGGCAGGTAGTGGCCGCGGAACCACTGGATCGAATCGCTGGTCAGCAGGTAGCCCTGGGCGTTGCTCGAATGCGAGGGGGCGATGGCGCGCTGATCGGTCGCCGGATAGATGAGCAGCTGGAACGCCGGCCGCACCGCGTCGCCCAGTAGTGCGAGGCAAGCCGCCGCGGCCAGGTTGCCGCCCGCGCTGTCGCCGCCGATGGCCATGCGCGTGGCGTCGATGCCCAGTTCGGCGGCCCGCCCGGCCGCCCAGCGGAAGGCCAGGAGCGTGTCATCGAAGGCCGCGGGAAACGGGTGCTCGGGGGCCAGCCGGTAGTCCACGGAAAGCACGACGCAGCCCGCCTCGACGCACAACGAGCGGCACAGCACGTCGTGCGTGTCGACATCGCCGATCGTCCAGCCGCCGCCATGCAGGTAGACCAGCGCCGGCAGCGCCCGCCCGGCCGGGGCCGCGACGGCCGGGCGATATTCGCGCACGCGCAGCCGCGTCGCGCCGGCCGGCACCGCGTGGTCCCGCACGGTTGACACCGCCGGCGGGTCGGGCTGGGTGACCGCGCGGCGCACCAGGTAGACCTCGCGCGCGGCCTGCGGCGTGAGCGTGTGGACCGGCGCGACGCCGCGGTCCTTGAGCAGCTGGAGCAGAGCCTGGGCTTGCGGATCGAGCATGCTGGCACCTTCGGTCGGGTCATGCGCTTGTGGTCGGGTCGGGCGATTGCGGTCGGGTCGAGCGCTTGCTGTCGAATTGGGCGCGCGGCCGGGTCGTCCGTTCGGGTGTCGCGCGGATGGGGGCGACCGCGCTCAGCGACGGGACGCGGATGGAGCCTTGGACTATAAATCTTTTGCCTGCATGCGGCAGCGGCGCCATCGATCGCGGCGCCGGGCCGGCGCGCGGCACCGGGCCGGTCGCGCCCGCGGGAGGCGCGCCACGCCCGGCGGCCGCGGCTCGCGCCGGCGCCTCAGGCGCGCTCGATGACCAGGGCGATGCCCTGGCCCACGCCGATGCACATCGTGCACAGCGCGTAGCGTCCGCGCGTGCGCTGCAGCTGGTAGGCCGCGGTGGCGACCAGGCGCGCGCCGCTCGCGCCCAGCGGATGGCCCAGCGCAATCGCGCCGCCGTTCGGATTGACCCGCGGGTCGTCGTCGGCCAGGCCCAGGCCGCGCAGCACGGCCAGGCCCTGTGCGGCGAAGGCCTCGTTGAGTTCGATCACGTCGATCTGCTCGAGCGCGAGGCCGGTGAGCTGCAGCACCTTGCGCACGGCGGGGATGGGGCCGACGCCCATGATGCGCGGCGCGACGCCGGCCGTGGCCATGCCGACGACGCGCGCCATGGGTTGCAGGCCGTGGCGGCGCATCGCCGCCTCGCCGGCCAAGAGCAGCGCGCAGGCCCCGTCGTTGACACCGGAGGCGTTGCCCGCGGTCACCGTGCCGTCGGGCCGCACCACGCCCTTGAGCCGGGCCAGGGCCTCGAGCGTGGTCTCGCGCGGATGTTCGTCGCGCTCGACGCGCAGCGGTTCGCCCTTTTTCTGGGCGATCGATACCGGCACGATCTCCGTGGCGAACACGCCGGCGGCCTGGGCGGCGAGCGCCTTGCGCTGCGAGGCCAGCGCCATGCGGTCCTGCGCTTCGCGCTCGATGCCGAACTGCGCCGCAACGTTTTCCGCCGTCGCCGGCATGGGGTCGATGCCGTAGTGTTCCTTCATCCACGGATTGACGAAGCGCCAGCCGATGGTGGTGTCCTCGATCGCCGCCGTGCGCGAGAACGCCGATTCGGCCTTGGCCAGGACGAAGGGCGCGCGGCTCATGCTCTCGACGCCGCCGGCGAGCAGCAGTTCGCCTTCGCCGCAGCGGATCGCGCGCGCCGCCGAGCCGACGGCGTCAATGCCCGAGCCGCACAGGCGGTTGATGGTGCTGCCGGGAACGCTGATCGGCAGCCCGGCGATCAGCAGCGCCATGCGCGCCACGTTGCGGTTGTCCTCGCCGGCCTGGTTGGCGCAGCCCAGGTGCACATCGGCGACGGCTTCCCAGTCGACCTTGGGATTGCGGGCCAGCAAGGCGCGCAGCGGCGCGGCGGCGAGGTCGTCGGTGCGCACGCTGCTGAGCGCGCCGCCGTAGCGGCCGAAGGGGGTGCGCACGGCATCGCAAATGTAGGCTTGGGGAGTCATCGGCATCCTGCGGGCAGTAGGGAACGGCGGTGCGCGGCCACGGGCGGGCTCAATCGCCGGCCGGGCCGTCGCCGAAAGGCGGCGGCGCGATCTCGACGATACGCTGCAGCAGATCGGCCGAGCCGGCCCCGGAAAGGGGGTCGCGCCGGGCATCGAAGCGGGCCTCGATCAGCCGCCAGTCATCGGCACCAAGCACACGCGCCGCGACCGGCATCACGTCGGCCTCCTCGGTCCGCATGTGCGCTTCGTAGCGCCCGACGTAGGTTTCGACGGCCAGCGCGAAAGCGGGCCATTCGGCCTCGCCGCCCGCTTCGAAGCGCAGCAACTTCTGCTCCAGGCCGCGGATCGCCTCGGCGCCCGCCTCATGCTGGCGCCCCAGGGTGTCGAGCACCGCGTCGACCTCGTGCGACCGCGCGCGGATCGCCGGGAAGAGGCATTCTTCCTCCATGCGATGGTGGTGGCGTTCCGGGAATACGTCAAGGTAGTAGAGGATGGCGCGCAGCACCCGGACATCGGCCGCGCCGCGCTGTGGCGCATGGCGGCGCACCAGGTGCTGCATCGTGTCGAGCACCGCCGCGATCGAGCGATGATCGGCGTACAGACTGGCCAGCGACAGGCTCATGGCTTCCCTCCGGCGGCCGATTCGGAACGCGCCCTGCCGTCAGGCAATGACCCGGACGGCCGTCGCCGCCTGCAGCGCGTCAAGGTCGAGGCCCTCGACCATGCGCCGGACCCGGATGCCGGCGGGCGTCACGTCGAGCACGGCCAGGTCGGTATAGATGCGGCCCACGCAGGCCATCCCGGTGAGCGGGTAGGTGCAGTCGGGCACGATCTTCGGTTCGCCGTTCCTGGTCACATGTTCCATCATCACGAAGGTCTGCCTTGCCCCGACGGCCAGGTCCATGGCCCCGCCAACCGCGGGTATGGCATCGGGCGCGCCGGTGTGCCAGTTGGCCAGATCGCCGCGCCCGGACACCTGGAACGCGCCCAGCACGCAGATGTCGAGGTGCCCGCCGCGCATCATGGCAAAGCTGTCGGCGTGGTGGAAGAAGCAGCCGCCGGCGAGCAGGGTGACCGGCTGCTTCCCGGCATTGATGAGATCGTAGTCCTCGGTGCCGGCCGGCGGCGCCGGGCCCATGCCGAGGACGCCGTTTTCGCTATGCATCATGATCTCGCGGTCGGGCAGCAGATGATTGGCCACCAGCGTGGGCAGGCCGATGCCCAGGTTGACGACCGCGCCGTCCGGAATATCGAGCGCGACCTGGCGCGCCATCTGGTCGCGCGTCCAGCGCGGGGTCGAATCGGGCATGGCCGTGCTCCTCAGGCGGCGCCGGCGTGACCGCCGGCCATGGTGCGGGCGCGCTCGATGCGCACCACGCGCCGGACGAAAATGCCCGGGGTGACGACCGCCTCCGGGTCGAGCCCGCCCAGGCCGACCAGCTCGTGCACGGTGGCCACCGTGGTGCGCGCCGCCATCGCCATGACCGGCCCGAAGTTGCGCGCCGTCATGCGATAGGTGAGATTGCCCCAGCGATCGCCGCGCTCGGCCTTGATGAACGCGAAGTCGCCGTGCAGCGGCTGCTCGAAGACGTGGCCGCGCCCGGCAATGATGCGCGTCTCCTTGCC
>Ga0075030_100004877_pt1 | contig 12113 bp, 11 predicted proteins | sample LitLauG_LLR_2012_FD_71393 | JGI IMG/M metagenome (GOLD analysis project Ga0075030, IMG submission 71393) | Freshwater sediment microbial communities from Pennsylvania, USA - Little Laurel Run_MetaG_LLR_2012 | ecosystem: Environmental > Aquatic > Freshwater > Creek > Sediment | place: USA... | reverse complement strand
CCGCCAGTGTATCGAACAGGTGTTCTATCCGTCGCCGGGAGGGAGCGGCTCCTCCAGCGCCGCCCGCCGGTCGCGCTCGCCGTCGTCGCGCACGCGCTCCTCCTGGGCGACGTGCGCGGCCTCCGAGCGGCTGAGCATGAACACGCCGACGGTCATGAGGACCAGGCCGAGCGTCTCGAGTGTGCTCGGCGCGATGCCGGTGCGGATCCCCTCCCCGAGGCCGAGCGCCCCGATGGCGATGCTCGCGACCGGGTCGACGACGGTGAGCATCGGCAACGAGGCGTCCAGCGGGCCCGACTGGAAGGCGCTCTGGGCCAGGACCATGCCGATCACCCCGACCACCACGAGGGTGTAGACCTCCCACGAGGACAGCATCTTGACCACGTCGGCCCCGAGCTGGTGGGCGACCGCCTTGGTCAGCGCGGCCGAGAGGCCGTAGATGACCGCCGCCCCGGTGGCGAGCAACGCCGCCCGGGCCCGCTTGGAGCGACCTCTGGCCGCCACCAGGATCACCCCGGTGGTCACGCCGACCGCCGCGATCAGCAACGGCCACGAATCGACGTCGGCATGGCCCCGGCCCGGGGCGGCGACGACGAGGAACACGCTCAGCCCGGCGACCACAACGACCGCCCCGATCCAGTCGCGGGCCTCCATCCCGGTGCCGGCCAGCCACGCGCCGAGCGGGAGGGCGAAGAGCAGCCCGCACACCAGGAGCGGCTGGACGAGGACCAACGACCCGTGCCCCAGGGCGACGAACTGGAGCGCGAACCCGAGCCCGTCGCAGGCGATGCCGACCACCCACTGCGGATGGCGCACGAGGCGGCCGAGGAGGCCGAGGCGCAGCGAGTGGTGATCCGGTTGGGTGATCGCGGCACGGTGCTGGAGGACCGACGCCAAGGCGTAGCAGAGGGACGCCAGGAGGGCGCAGACCACTGCGATGAGCACCGCTCGACGGTACTACCGGGTGCGGGACGCCCTGTGCATGCGCCAGGCTTGGCGGGTGCCCGGCCTGGTGGAGCGCCTCGACCGCGTCCAGCAGCGCGTGCCCGCACTCGCGGTGCCGGTGGCGGTCTGGAGGAAGTTCGGCGACGACCGCGGGGGCTCGCTGGCCGCGCTCATCGCCTACTACGGCTTCCTGTCGCTCTTCCCCCTCCTGCTGCTCTTCTTCACCATCGTGAGCTACGTGCTGCCTCACTACCCGGGCGCGCAGCGCCAACTCACCCGGTCGGTCATCGGCCAGTTCCCCGTGATCGGGCCGCAGCTGCAGAGCAACACGGACAAGCCGCTGCACGGCAGCGCGCTCGCGCTGGCCGTCAGCCTCCTCGCGTTGCTGTGGGGCGCGATGGGGATCGCCAAGGCGCTCCAGGAGGCCACCGACGAGGTGTGGGACGTGCCCCACACCGAGCGGCTGCGCTTCTTGGGCCGCCTGGCCCGCGGGCTGGTGCTGTTCCCGGTCATCGGCGTGGGCGTCGTGGCGACCACCGCGGTCAGCAGCCTTGGCACGATGCGCGCCTGGGGGCCGCTCGGGTCGGTGCTCGCCGCCATCCCTGCCGTGATCGTCAACACCGCCCTGGTGCTCCTGGTGTTCCGGATCCTCACGCCCCGCGAGCACACCGCCCGCGAGCTCCTGCCCGGCGCCACGCTCGCCGCGATCGGCTGGCAGCTCCTGCAGACGATCGGGGTCAACCTCGTCAGCCACCAGCTCCGCCACGCCAGCCAGGTCTACGGCGTGTTCGGTGTGACCCTCGGGCTGCTGTCGTTCCTGGCCATCGCCGCCTCACTCACCGTCTACTCGGCCGAGCTCAACGTCGTGCTGGCCGACGGGCTCTGGCCGCGCAGCCTGCGGGAACGCCGGGCACCTGCGCCCGGTCGCGCCGCTCAGGCTCCCGGACCCAACGGGGACTGACCGGGCGGGCGCCGCGGCGAGCGGCGGAGGTGCAGCGACATGGCTCCCGCGGCGACGAGCACCGGGAGCGACATGACGACGCCCGCCGCCCGGAGGCTGACGACGGACGCGATGGCGCCGTCGACCAGGCTCCCGAGGGGACGGGTGCCGAGGAAGCAGAGGCTCCACAGGGCCATGACCCGGCCGCGTTGCTCGTGGGAGATCTCGAGCTGCAGCGCGGTGGTCGCCACCGTGTTGGTCAAGAGGAACCCGAAGCCGGCGATGGCCAAGCCGACGAAGGCGAAGCCGATCCCCGGCGAGAGCGCGAACGAGGCGATGCCGATCCCCATGACGGCACAGCTCACCGGGAGCCGACGGACGGGATCCCTGCCCCGACCCGCGACGGTCACCGCGGCGAGCACCGCACCGGCCCCGGCGGCGCCCACCAGGTAGCCGGTCAGGGTGTCGGCCCGGTGGAAGATCTGCTTGGAGAAGCCCGGCGTCAGCGTGTTGACCGGATCCTGGCTCAGTCCGATCGCGGCGACCGTCGCGAGGAGCGCGGCGAGCCGGGCATCCTCCCGCACGAGGCGGATGCTCTCGCGCAGGCGGGGACGCTCGACCGGCCCCCGCAGGTGCTGGACGGGTCGCACCATCGCCAGCCCGACGATGAGCGCGACGAACGATACGGCGTTGACCCCGAAGGCGGCCGACACGCCGAGGCGGGCGACGACCACCGCCCCGGCGACGGGGCCGATGGCGCGCGCCAGGTTGAAGGTGAGGGAGTTGAGCGCGATCGCCTGAGCCAGCTCGTCCCGGACGACGAGGTCGGCGACCATGGCCTGCATCGCCGGCGTGGCAAAGGCCGTCGCCAGCCCGAGCAGCAGCGCGAGCGCCATCACGACCGGCGCCGACGCCAGCCCTTCGACGCTGAGGAGGGCCAGACCGCCGGTCACCACGACCGACGCGACCTGGGTGACGACCAGCAAGGCACGGCGATCGAAGCGGTCGGCTGCGCCGCCGGCCCACGGCGCGAGCACGAAGACGCCGACGAACTGCGCGAAGTTGACCACGCCGACCAACAGGGTCGAGCCGGTGAGGCGGTACACGAGGATCGCCTGGGCGATGTTCTGGAACCACGTCCCACAGTTGGACAGCAGGCTGCCGACGAAGTAGGGCCAGAAGTTGCGACGACGAAGGACCCGCATCGGCGAGACCGGTTGACTCGCCGGCACGGCAGGCACGGTAGCCCGGGCCCGGTCGCCCGCGGCGCCCGGGCCCCGATAGCGTCGCGCCCCATGACCGTGTATGCCATCTTCAACTACGAGGTCGCGGATGCTGACGCCTACGGCCGCTACCAGGCCGCCGCGGGCCCTGCTTTTGCGGGCCGCGACATCAAGGTCGTGGCCTTCGACACCGCGACGACCGCCCTCGAGGGCACCGCGTGCGCCCACCAGACGGTGATCCTCGGCTTCGAGTCCGAAGAGGCCTTCCATGCGTGGTACGACTCGCCGGAATACCGGGCGGCCATCCCGGTCCGCCAGGGGGCGACCCGTCCCACGCTGAGCATCCTGGTCAAGGGCATGGGCTGAGGCATCGGGCGCACGGGCCGCGGGTCGAGCCGGGGGGTGCGCCCGGGCGTGAGCCGCCTCGGGCGGCTCCGGAGCCCGCGGGTCGACGGGGGGTGAGCCGCCTCGGGCGGCGCCGGGCCTAGGGTGCAGCGGTGGCCCACGTCCGGCACGCCCGACGGTCCCGCATCCCGCGGTGGGTGGTGATCCCGATGGTCGCCGTCCTCGCCGCCGGTGCCACCACCGGCGCCCTGGTGGCGTCGCGCCCAACTCGTGCGGCCCATGCGGCCGGACGCGCCGCGGGGTCCGCGCCGACCACGTCACCGGTACCGGCGTCGACCAGCACCATCGCCCCGACCACGACGACCGCTCCGGGCACCGCGGCGTTGGCGGCGCGCCTCGATGGCGTCGTCGCCGGGTCCAACGCCTGCGTGGTGGTCACCGACGGCCCGACACCGCTGTACTCGCACGGTGCCGGGACGGCGCTCGCCCCTGCGTCGACCCAGAAGCTGCTCGTCGCGGCTGCTGCGCTCGCCCTACTCGGCCCCGACACGCGCTTCACGACCACCGTCGTCGCGCCGGCCGCACCCGTCGCCGGGCGGGTGGACGGGCTGTGGCTGGTGGGCGGCGGCGACCCGATGCTGGCGTCGCCGGAGTTCATCGCATACGCGGCCACCCAGCCCCGCGTCGCCGCCATGAGCTGGACCTCGCTCGGGTCCCTTGCCGATGCACTCGCAGCTGCGGGCGTGCGCAGCGTGGTCGGCGGCGTGCACGCCGACGACTCGTTCCTCGACCAGCTCCGGTTCCTGCCCGCGTGGCCGGCCCACTACCACTCCGACCAGGAGATCGGCCCGCTCTCCGCGCTGAGCATCAACGAAGGGCTCCAGGAGTGGAAGCCCACCACCAAGCTGGTCACCGACCCCACCGCCTTCGCCGCATCGGAGCTGGCCCGCCTGCTCACCGCCCGCCACGTGGCCGCCGCGCCGGCCGCGGTGCCGACCCCGCCGGCTGCGGCACCGCCCTCGCCGGCCGGGGCGGTCACCCTCGCGCAGGTCACGTCACCGCCGGTCAGCCAGATCGTCCAGTTCATGCTGAGCGCGAGCGACAACTTGATCGCCGAGCTCCTCGTGCGCCAGATCGACAAGCACGCCGGCGGCACGGGCACCACCCCCGGAGGCGTCGCGGCCGTCCTCTCCGAGGCCACGCAGCTCGGCGTGCCGACCCCCGGCGCGGTGATGCTCGACGGCTCCGGCCTCGCGCCGGGCGATCGCGCCACCTGCCCCGAGCTGCTCGCGGCGCTGCAGGTCGGCACCCGGGCCGGTTTCGAGGCGATCACCGCCGGCCTTCCCGTCGCCGGGCACAGCGGCACCCTGGCGGGCCGCTACGTCACGTCGCCGCTCGCCGGCAAGCTTCGGGCCAAGACGGGGTCCATCGCCAACGTCGGCGGGATGGTCGGCACGTTGGACATCACCCGCCCGTTGAGCTTCGCCTACCTCGTCAACGACACGATGAACGAGACGCAGCTCTTCGCCAAGGAGGACCAGCTGGTCCAGGCCCTCGCCACCTACCCCGAGACGACGCCGTGAGGCGCCCGGACGGCTACGGTGGGCCGACGGGCGCGTGGTGGAACGGCAGACACGGCGGGCTTAAACCCTGCCGCCTTCGGGCATGAGGGTTCGACTCCCTCCGCGCCCACTGCATCTGGGGCGCGAAACCGCAGGGACCGCCGTGGGCCCGGTCCCTGCGAGGCGGGGCGGGCTCCAGAGTGACGGGCACTGAACCGCCGGCCCCGGCGTCAACGAAGGACGGCGCACGGGAAGCAGTGATCCGCGGCGCGCTCGGCTCTCGACGCCGACCCCGCTCCGAGAGGTGGTTGGATCAACGCTCAACCTCGTCGCGGGCGCGCTCCACGAGGCGCCGCGCCCAGCGCGCCGCGTCGCGGGCCCTGCGAGATGCGACGACCTCGACGCCGTAGTGGGCCTGGTCCTTGACGTCGAGGAGCCGGACGAGCAGCGACGCCAGGGCCCTGCCGTCTACGACCGCGGATGCAAGGAGGTCCGCGGCCCCCCGGTGGTCGTCCCCACGGTGACGTTTGCCCAGCCGAGCGCAGCAGATGCTGTCCGAAGCCGCGACCGCGGCGAGGACCGACAGCCCGGCGGAGACGCTGACGAACTCGTCGCGCTCGGGCTCGTCGAGCACCAACTCGGCAACCTCGAGATACGCCAACGCCGTTCGAAGCCGCGCAACCGCCTCCGCCCTCCCACACGTCGCCGTCCGCGCCGAAACCACCGCTAGCGCTCCTTCGCCGGCTTGGGCGCCCGGGGGAGCGCAGTCGGTTGAACCAGCACCACAGCGTCGCGGTCTATGTCGGCCATCAACCGAGAGGCCCTCGCACGCTGCACCGCCCACTCGACGACGGAGAGATCCACGACCTGGAGGGAGTTGCCCGTCCAGCTGCGGACACAGGAGCGCAGATCGTCCACCTGTCGGTCCCAAATCGCTACGTCAGCCTCCGTGGCTACTGGGAGCGTCGCGCCCGCGATGGCACCGGCGAGGGCGCCGACCACCCCGGTCGACCCAGCCTTCCACCCTTCATCCGGGAAGAGAGGATGCACCAAGAGAATGTCGACGTCGCTGTCGATGTCCCCGTCGCCACGAGCGGCTGATCCGAACACACATGCATGCAGCGGAGGTGGCTGCCATCCGCCCAGGGTCTCACGCAACCTCTTCCAGAGCTCGCCTCGAAGCCCGGAGAGAAGGACCGCGACGGGAGCGGCCACGTGATCACGGTTGAGCTCATGCACCCGGATCCGGCCGACTTCGGTCGCCCGTACGATCCCTTGCTCCACCAGGCGTCCGAGGCTCCGACGGACGCCGATCTCCGAGCCTCGAACCGCCTGAGCGGCCACCTCGCCAACCGTCAGAGGACGGCCCGCGGCAGCCAGGACAGCGAGCACCGGACCATCAAGGGTTGGCGTCACCGCTCGGGTGGGGTCAGTCAGATCCACGCTCATAAAGTATAGAGGTCTATCTAATCAGATAGACAGCGCCCTGATCAGATACCAACCTCGGTCGGGCTCGTTACGCCGGTTGCAGGGCCGTGCGCGGGGGGATAGGTTGGCCTTCAGCGAGAGCGTGGTTCGCGCCGGTCAAGGGGCTCTGCGGCCGGGGGGACGGCGACAGGGGGCGGCAAGATGGCCAGGCACAACGCGGTTCCCGGTTTCAGGGCGAGTTTGAACGGGCTGCATTTCACCAACAGCTGGCCGTCCGAGCCGGACGTCGTCGTCGATGTCCGTCCGCTGGGAAAGGTGGCCATCGGTGACGCGAGCAACGGGTTGTGCGGGGGGATGGCCTACACGGTGATCGACGTGTTCACGGCTGGCCTGCCTCCGATACCGGACACCACGAACCCGGCGCAGGGGTCGCCGTTGTTCAACTATCTGGTGTCGCGTCTGATGGCCAGCTTCGACATCCCCGGCGGTGTGTTGAAGTATTACGACTGGATGACCACGCCGGACCACGACACCGGCGTCTGGTTCGCCATCCGCCGGGGCGTGGCGTGGCACACGATCATGGAGGAGTGGCCGCGGGTGCAGGCCGATATCGACGCCGGGATGCTGTCGCCCCTCGGGCTGGTCACTGTCGAGACGACCGATCCGACCATGATGGGCCACAACCACCAGGTGCTGGCCTACGGTTACGACCTCGGCGACGACAACCGGCTCACGTTGCACCTCTACGACCCCAACACCGCACCGCCGGACGCCGACGGGGTGTTCTTGTCGCTCGATCTGTCCAACCCGACCCACACGACGCCGATCACCCACAACGTTGGCATCGGGAAGCTCCCGATCCGCGGGTTCTTTCGCACCACCTATACGTTCTCGAATCCGGCGTCGCTCGAGCCGGTCACGCCGTTGCCGTCGAACGCCATATTCGTAGGTGGGGGGGTCGGCTCGCCGCTGACCCCGGGGCAGACGGTGCAGGCCAGCCTCACGATGCAGAACCTGGGCGGCACCACCTGGACGGCGGGCGGGCCCAATCCCTTCCGCCTCGGCTCGCAGGACCCGCAGGACAACTTCACCTGGGGCCGCAACCGCGTCGATGTCCCCCAACCAGTGGTACCAGGTGACGAGGCCACCTTCACCTTCGCGGTGACCGCGCCGAGTGCGCCGGGCACCTATCACTTCCAATGGCGCATGGTGCAGGAGGGCGTCACCTGGTTCGGCGGCCAGACGATCGACCAGCCCGTGGTCGTCGCTCCGATCCTGCGCCAGATGACAACTGCCGTGTCCCCCTCGCCCGTACCGGTCAACCAACTGGTCATGGTCACCGTGTCCGCCGCCGACGCCCAAAGCGGGGCAGCCTTGAGCGGCACCGTGCTCCTCGACAACGTCGCCCACGGCACCACCGCGACGGCGTTTTCGATGCGCATCCCGCTTCAGCGAGTGTCCGACGGCAAGGGAGGATGGGACTGGGTGCCCAACCCGCCAAAGGGCACTGTCACCGTGCCCGGCTACCAGCCCGGCAGCATCGACTGGCCCGTGACCTCGCTGTGAGCGGCGCCGCGGCCAGCCGGCCGGACCAGGCATCCTGACCGCCCGATAGTGACCTGCCCAGGGGCGATCCAGCACGGGGCGGTCCGGCGTGCAGCGGGTCGGACGCGTGCTACCGCCGGCAGGTACCGAGGGCCACCGGCGTGACCCGCCGTGATGTCGGCTTGCCGAGCTCGCCTCGAAGAGACGCGTGGCGTGTTGCGCTGTGTCATACTGAATGCATGGCACAGCTCGTTACGCGTGTCGATGACCGGCTGCTGGCCGACGTCGACGCCCTGGTGAGCGAGGGGATAGCAGCCACTCGCTCCGATGCGGTCCGTCTCGGTCTCGAGGCTCTCGTGGAGCACCACCGTCGGGCGCAGATCGGGCAAGCCATCGTCGATGGCTATCGCCGCCATCCTCAACATGGCGAGGAGCTGGCTGGTCTTGACGAGGCCACACGCGCCTTGATCGAAGAAGAGCCGTGGTAGCGCTTCCCGCCCAGGGGGAGATCTGGTGGGCCGAAGCGCAGGGCAAGCGCCGGCCGGTGCTGGTGGTCACGCGGACCGAAGCGGTCGCGGTGCTCACCGGGATCGTGGTTGCACCCGTCACCCGGACCGTGCGCAACATCCCGACCGAAGTGCGACTTGGCGAGGGAGAGGGCCTCGATGTCGAGTGCGCAGCTTCCTTTGACAACCTGCAAAGGATTCGCAGATCGGCACTCGTCGAACGGATGGGCAGCCTCGGTCCTCGCGGCCCGGAGATCTGCCACTCCCTGAGAGCCCTCGCCGACTGTTGAGCCAGCCCCGCGAACGCGTCGCCAGGACCGCCTCCAGCGCACCGAGGCGGCCTTCGATCCGCTCCCCCTCGACGCCGAGGCGGCGCGTGCCTACGGGCGCGTCTTGGCCGCGAACCAGGGTGCGGGACGCAGAGCTCAGGGCCCCTGCGCCGTCGACCTGCTGAACGCCGCCACCGCGTGCGCAGCGCCCCAGGTCCCGCGAGCCAGCTCACGGGCCTGAGCGTTCCGCACGGTCGGCCGGGCCGGGCGCGGGCCTCAACCGCGCTACCTCTGGCGGCGTCAGCAGGACCACGGTCCTCACGCTGGCACGGCCTCGGCGGTCACCGCGGTCGCCGAGGCCGCGGCGTCGGTGCCACCGAAGGCGAAGTCGAACGAATCGAGCTTCCCGCCGACGCGGCGAGCGACCTCGCAGCAGCGGCTGCAACGATGGGGCCATGAGCGATGCCGCCGCTCCTGTCCTCATCTTGAGCGGGCCGTCGGGCGCCGGCAAGACGACCACCAGTCGGCTGCTCGCCGCCACCTTCGACCGGAGCGTGCACCTGCGGGTCGACGACTTCATGCCCTTCGTCGTGAACGGCTGGGTCGAGCCGTGGCTTCCCGCCGCCGAGCACCAGAACCACGTGCTCGGTGGCGCGGCCGCCGCCGCCGCCCTGCAGTTCGCCGAGGGCGGCTACACGGTCGTCTTCGACGGCCACATCTTCCCCGAAGGGCTCGCCGGGCTGGCGCCTTGGTGCGCGCGCCGCAGCGTGCCCCTTCACTACGGCGTGCTGCGGCCCGATCTCGCGACGTGTACGACCCGGGCCCGCCGACGGCGTCCGGATCATCCCGACGACCTCGACTCCTTCGCCCGTCTGCACGCCCGCTTCGCCGACCTCGGCGTCCGCGAAGCGAACGTGGTCGAGGCCACCGGGACCCCCGAGGAGGTCGCGGCCACCGTGCGCGCCGCCTTCCTGTCGGGACGCCTCAGGGTCGGTGCAGCGCCGCATCGCGCCCTCTAAGGTCCGGGCCATGGACGTCTCCGGCTACCACTACTCCGATTCGATCAGCATCAACCGGCCGGCCGCCGAGCTGTACCGGATCGTCAGCGACGTGGCCCGCATCGGCGAGCTCAGCCCGGTGTGCCAGTCCGGGGCATGGGACGACGACGCCCAGGCAGGCAGGCCAGGCGCCTGGTTCACCGGCCACAACGCCATCGGCGAGTTCACGTGGGACACCCGCTGCAAGGTGGTCGCCGCCCAGCCGGGCCGGGAGTTCGCCTTCGACAACTACGGGCCGAGCGGCGACGTCGAGCTCGTGCGCTGGAGCTACACCTTCCGATCCGAGGGTGGGGCCACGACGGTGACCGAGTCGTGGCAGGTCCTGCCCGCCTACCCGAGTTTCGTCAGCGCGGACGACCCGAACATCGACGTCAAGGCGCGCATCGACGGCATGGCGCAGATGGCGCGCGACGGCATCCGGAGCACGCTCGCCAACCTCAAGCGCGTCGCCGAATCCTGACGGACCGGGGGTCGTCCCGTGGCCCGATCGGGGCTCACGCGGGGCAGTGCGGCAGGGTCACCCACGAGAGCTTGCCGGGTTCGTGGTAGACGGCCCGCTCCCCCGCTCGCATGGTGGTGGCGGTGGCGTGAGGCTCGCCCGTGCCGAGGTTGCGGGCGTAGACCGGGTGGGCGCCGCTCGACACCATCACCCGCAGGTGGTGGCCGCGCGCGAAGCGGTGTCCGAGCGGCCACAGCGGCACCGAGACCCGAAAGGTGCCGTCGGCCGTGCGCCCGATCGAGGCGGCATCGAAGCGCTGCAGCCCGTCGCACACGTTGACCGAACGTCCGTCCGGCGCGACGTCGCAGAGCCGCACGAAGAAGTCCGTGTGGTCGACGCTGGAGCTCACCTCCAGGTCGGCATCGACCCGGCCGATCAACACCCGAGGCTCTTCCAACGCCGCCGAGGTGTAGACGAGCACGTCCGCACGGGCGGCGAGCGCCCGGTCGTCGCACGCGCCGCCGGTGAGCAGGCCGATCCCGCCGATCGACGGCGTCGGATCGGCCGGGTCGTAGCGGTACCGATCGGGTTCGCACGGCGCGCTCGGAGCGTCCGTTGCGAGCCTGCCCCCGGGATGGAGGTACCAGCGGATGGGCTCCGACGGCGGCGGCCAGTCCTCGAGGTGGCGCCAACCGCCTCCCTCTCCCTGGACCTCGATGGTCACCGGATCCGTCGGCAGGAGACCTTCCTCACCGCGCAGGTAGGTGTCGAACCACGCCACCGGAGCGTCGGTCATCCCGCCGTCCCCCCCGCCACCGAGGTGCCCGCCGGCGCCGATCCGCAACCACACCGGGGCGGGCGCGCCGCGCAGCGCAGCGTAGTCATCGAGCACCCCGGGCAGCGGGTAGTCGTGCCAGCCGTCCACGAGCAGCGTCGGCACCGTCCAATCCGCCAACATGGCGCGGAAGTCGAGCGGCGCCCAGAACGCGTCGTCGGCAGCGCCATGGGCGAGCTGGTCCTGGTACAGGGGCAGGTCCTCGCCGGTGACGTGGCGGATGACCTCGCCGAGGGGGAGGTGCGAGAACGCGGCGCTCAGCTCGGCCATCCGTCGCGCGATGGCCTCGGGTGAGACGTCGTTCAAGGTGTTGGCGTCCGCCGGCCGGTTGAACCGCACGGCGCCCAGGTCCCAGGGGATGATCAGCTCCAGCGCCAGCGATCCGCCCGGGTACCAGGAGTGCCGGCGGTCCGATGTCGACAGGGCGATCGCCATCGCCTTCAGGTAGGGCGGCCGGGTCGACGCCAGTGCCCACTGGGTGAACCCCATGTAGCTGGCGCCGTAGGTCCCGAGGGTCCCGTTGAACCACGCCTGCTCGGAGAGCCAATCCGCGGTGGCACGTCCGTCCGTGGCCTCGGCGAAGTAGCTGTGCGAACCGCCCGAATTGTCCGTCCCCCGGCAGGCCTGCAGCACGTAGCGGTACCCGCGCGCCGCGAGCTGCGGACCGGCCGCCGAGGACATGGCGCGGCGACCGTAGGGCGTGCGTTCGAGGATGGTCGGCGCATCGGCCACACCGACGGGGTGGTGGATGTCGGCCAGCAGCACGACTCCGTCTGGCATGTGCACCTCGACGTCGCGCTCGACCGCGACCTCGTTGGTTCGCGAACGCATGCGGCCCTCCCCGATCCGACCCACGGCCCGGTGCCCGAAGCTAGCCGAGGAAGCTCCGGCGCATCGATCCGGCCGCGACTGAACCACCCACGCACCCGCCGCGCCCTTGCCCGGCACTGCTGAGTCGGGCGCGACCTAGAGTGCCGCGGATGGCGACGCACTTCCGCACCTGCCCGCTGTGCGAGGC
>Ga0075030_100004873_pt1 | contig 12118 bp, 10 predicted proteins | sample LitLauG_LLR_2012_FD_71393 | JGI IMG/M metagenome (GOLD analysis project Ga0075030, IMG submission 71393) | Freshwater sediment microbial communities from Pennsylvania, USA - Little Laurel Run_MetaG_LLR_2012 | ecosystem: Environmental > Aquatic > Freshwater > Creek > Sediment | place: USA... | reverse complement strand
CGCCCTTCCCGTGAGCCAAAAAACTTATCGGTCATGGGTCTCAACACTTCGGCACCTGCCTTCACGGCCTGCGCGAAAACCGCATCCGAGTCTGCGACAAAAATCTGGGCAAGCAAGGCGTGTTCCGGCTACCCTTCCATTGCTTCGCCCAAATTCACGCCAGAATCGAGCGACGAGGGGCAGCACAGGGGCGTGGGTTCTTCGCCGGATGGAGAATGACGTAGCACGCTTCCATGACGCTTTCCTTTTGGGAGTCGCGGGGAGCGATTGTCGCTCTTGCAGGTGCCGATATTGAGGTCGCCAAATACTATCCGGAGGACGAGAAGTACCTGCTGTGACGCACTACGAGTTGCTCCAGTGAGTGGTGTTGGCGAAGTCAGTCGGAGCAAACTCGTCGTGCAGGCTTAGAATGGCGGCATGGAGACTGTCCCCGAAAGCCCCTCGCGATCTCACAAGGCGCTGCTCATCATTGATGTTCAAGTCGGGCTAGTGGAATGGATACCCGGCGAAATCCAAAGCAGTGTTCTGTCCAGAATTGGCACGCTCGTTGCGAAAGGACGCGCTTGCGGGACGCCTGTCATCTACGTTCAGCACGACGGCTCCAAGGGGCACGTACTGGAGCCCGGCACAAGGGGCTGGAACATTCACCCCTCGCTCAAGCCAGCCGCCGATGAGCCCATCATCAGAAAGAGGGAATCAGACTCCTTCTTTGAGACCACGCTCCAAGAGGAACTCAAGAAACGAGAGATCAAGCATCTCATCATTGCGGGAGGCATGACAGAGTACTGCGTAGACACCACTTGCCGACGGGCGACCAGTTTGGGATATGACGTTACGCTCGCACGCGATGCCCACCTTACGAGAGACAACGGCGTGTTGACCGCCGCTAACATCATCGCGCATCACAATTTTGTGCTCGATGACTTTGGCGCTGGAGATCACGTAATCAAGGTAAAGCCAGCAGACCAGATTGTTTTCTGAGTCCTTTCAATCTGTCACGGAATGCAAATTCTGACGTTCAAGCGCGGAACTGCTATCCCCTTGCTTGCCCTTGCAGCGGCTGGATGCCTGTGGGGAACTGGGTTTTTCTTCGGCAAGATCGCGCTAACCGAGATGCCCGTGCCAGCCATGATCCTGCTTCGTCTTGCGTTCGCGTGCATCGGGCTGCTGCCAATCATCTTCTGGGATCGTCCTCACTTTGACAGGCATGAATGGGGCTGGGTGTTCGCGGCCTCTGTGCTCGCAGTACCCGTGCTGTATCTGGTGCAGTTCAAAGGACTCTCCCTCACCACTGTCTCTCATGCTTCTCTGATGGTCGGTACGCTTCCAATGCTCCTCGCTATCGCAGCCGTCGTGTTCTCGGGGGAGCGGTTGCACTTCGGCGGTTGGCTTGCGCTTGTGGCCTCGACGGTGGGCGCTGCTTTGATCGCGTTGTCGAGCAAGCCAGGTTCCAGCCTCGTACACGCAACCATTCGTGGTGACCTGCTGGTGGTGCTTTCAATGTTTGCAGCCATTGCATGGATTCTGATTTCGAAACGTCTCATGGGACGGCATTCCCCACTGACGGTGACAGCCTTCGTGTATTGGATCGGCACGCTCCTTCTGGCAGTTGTCGTCGTGACCACGTCCGGCGTTCCTACGCTGCATTACTCAACTCGCGCATGGATTGCCTTGGCGGAACAGGGATTCTTTGCTACTGCCTGCGCAACGGTCTTGTGGAATTGGGGACTCAAGCGGGTTCCCGCATCGCAGGCGGGAATTTTTGTCAATTTGGAACCGCTAGTCGGCGCGATTCTCGGTGTTTCGTTGCTTCATGATGTCTTGGGGCTTACGGCTCTGGCAGGTGGTGCGCTGATTATCGGAGCAGCCGTCTACTTCAGGTACAAGCCCGAACGTGTCCGCCCGTGACTATTGGCTCTTCTGGCGCTCGCAGCTTCAAGAGCAGCATGCAAATGCCCGGCATCCATTATTCCTTCTCTCGTCGCACCGGTTTGTGCTGATCGTACGCCTCCGTGCGGTGGCGGATGCTCAATAGCTGTTTGCGTTGCATGATAAAGTGAGCCGGGCGTCCGAGCAATATAGCCACCCACTGCGGCAGACCGTATGGGCGATACCCGGACGCAATGCGACCTCGCACGATGAGGCGCGTTTGATCCGGCTGTGGTGGTTCCAGCACGAATGCCCAAGTGGTCTGATAACGTCCGTCAGGCAATCGCCAAGATAAGACGAGACTGCGCTCTGGCTCGCATTGCGCAACGACGAAAACATCCTTCGCGCCGGGGAGCGCCGGGAACACACTTCCGACCGTAGCATGTTGAAATTCGGGCAAGATGCTCTCCGCGCTCCGGTGACCGCCCTCGTCAATGAAATCGTATGAATACCATCCAGCACGGCCCGCACCCATCTGGACGAGCCACGGCCAGACATCGTGAGGGGGGCGACGAATGGTAATGGCATGATTAACTGCACCGATGGGATTGGAAATCAGGTCGTCACCCGGAAGAGACTCCCTCCGCTCAACGGCAGTGGCGTGAATCTGATGATCGGCATAGGTGGCGAATGCCAGCAGCACTGCCACAGCCCCAGCCAAGATGAGCAGGACTCTCCTTCTCAGTCGCATTCCTAAACGAGAATAATACGAAGCAATCGGCTGGTTCTGTGATTTGGATCATGAGATGACTGCCGATGCCAAAGCGAGTCATGCTAATTCTGCTGGACGAAGCTCACGACCTCGTGTTGATCTGTGACCATCTCGGGCCGTGAAAGAAGAAGCGCAACGAGACAAAATGGCGCTTCTACACAAACCCAACCTGGGGTGGGGGCGGTCACGGCTCTGGCCTACGTGCTGCGGATGGGCGATGTGAGCCGGTTTGCTCGTGGCAAGCAGGTAGTGAATTACTGGGAGGTTACTTGAGGCAGAGTGTCGACCCTCCACACAGCACTCGCTGGCTAAAGGAGCGGCGGCCGGCCGGTTACCGCCCCCGCAGTCTAAAACGACTGTGAGCACCGGGCCTCCAGGAATTGCCCCAGCCTGGCTGTCGCCTTGAATTGCGGGATGGGATCGAGTTCCTTGAATGCCGATGTAAACGCATTGGAACAATTCCAGATCGTGCGCGGACGGAACTCATCGTACTTCGGCTCGAAATAGAGGTCATGGTCGGCTCGGGCAAGGTGCTTGGGAGCTTCCAGTTTGCCCTCCGCGAATGCCTCGTAGATGACCACATTCGCCGTGACATACGTCAATTCACTTCTCAGCCATGCTTCCACTTGCTTTCGCACGGGTTCAAAATTCCGACGAGGGAAAACGACTTCGAGTGTTTGGCAGAGTACGGGAGTGAATTGAAGGCGATGTTCTGATCCAAATATGCACTATCGCTGCCCTCGGCGCTGCTCCTAAGAACCCGCCGGCGTCCGGTCGATGGTCGTCGACTAGGAGTCCTGGCAAGCGGTCCAGAAACGGGCTTGGGGCAGATGAATCGCGATCTCCTCGAAGCCGACTTAGCACTAAGACTTCTGGCGCGGAATCACTCCGGTTTGCCCGTTAGCCGATCGGAAGTACCAAAGCCGCGCGATCAACATGGGCAGTGACTGGGCGCTTCTCTGATCTGCTCCCATTGCTCAGGCGTCACGATGCTCAGCTTTGCTGATTTCGTTATGCAACCAAAGCTTAGCTGTGGTCCAGTACCTCTTCACGGTGGCCGGCGAGATACCCAGGACTTGCGAGGTCTCCTCAATGGAAAGCCCGCTGAAAAATCGAAGCTCCACGACTCGGCATTGTTGCGGGTCAAGTTTGGCTAGAGCATTCAACGCATCGTCGAGGGCTATGAGATCGACACAACGTGACTGTGGCAGCACATTCGCATCGTCGAGCGTGAGTTTGTATCCTGCGTTCCTTTTTGCTGCTTTCCGGCGGCGAGCGTATTGGACCAGAATCTCCCGCATTAGGTTGGCGCAGACTGCAAAAAAGTGTGCGCGGCTCTCAAAGTCGATCGACTCTTGTTTTATGAGGCACAGGTAGGCTTCGTGGACGAGAGCAGTTGTTTGCAGGGTGTGGTCGGGACGTTCCTTGCGAATGTGGTAGTGGGCTAGCCTTCGAAGCTCATTGTAAACAATCGGCACCAGCCGCCGCAGAGACTCTTCGTCACCGGCCCGCCAATTGGCCAGTAGCTCGCTGACAGGCTGGGACGTGGTTTCTGGCACCGCAGACCCCGCGCATCCGAATCGTCGGAAAGATATCGGCTTTCCGGACCGAAGTCAACGTATTGAAAAAACAAACAGTTGCTGTTCAATTTGCTCAGGATTCCCGCGGTCACCCGAAAGCTCGCGCAATTTTTTGCCGAAAGGGTGAGCCAATTCAGCGACGGATTGCGCATGACTGGTTATGGAGAAGACATGTGGAGCGCATTATGAAAAACGTAAAGAGTCAACTTCAGTTCGCAACGCTTCTGGTTTGCACCCTGGTTCTGCGGACCGCGGCATACGGGCAGATCACGCCAAGCGGCGATGCCTACACTAACACCGCTACTCCCACCACGAACTTCGGCACCAAGCCAGTGCTGGACGTGGAGAGCGCGTCGCAGACTAGCTACATTCAGTTTGACCTGTCCTCGATCCCCTCCGGCTACAGCGGCGCCAGTATCGCTAAAGCCACGCTGCGGCTTTATGTCAACGCCGTAACCACCGCGGGCAGCTTCAATGTGGATTTCGTCAACGGGACGTGGTCAGAGAAAACCATAACTGCCAACCTCGCGCCCGCCTTAGGCACGACGATCGTGAGCAGCGTTCCGCTGACCAGCACGAATGTGCACGATTACGTTCTGATCGACGTTACTCCGGCGGTGGTGGCATGGCTGGACGGCACCGAACCCAATGACGGCATCGCGTTGGTGGCCAACAGTCCGCTCAACGCCAGCTTCGATAGCAAAGAGAACACCGCCAACAGCCAACCAGCTGAGTTGGATATCGTGTTTGCCGGCGGTGGCACGCTAACCGGCGTGACCACCGCCGGCGGCAGCGGACTGACCGGTGGCGGCACCAGCGGCACGCTTAACCTGAGTCTCACGAATGCGTGCAGTGCCAACCAGGTCCTGCAATGGAATGGGAGCGTCTGGCAATGTGCGGCTGTCGGCGCCGGCACGATCACAGGTGTAAACGCGGGAGCGGGTCTGACGGGGGGCGGAACGAGCGGCACGATCACGCTGAATGTGGACACGACCAAGGTACCGCAGCTCAGTGGAGGAAACAGCTTCAGCGGAAATCAGAGTTTAAGCGGCAACTTCTCTGCCACTGGGTTAGTGAGCGGTGCGACCGCTGGTTTTTCCGGCAGCAACTCCAGCCAGATACTGAACGTGGCACAGAATGGCACCGGCTGGGGGATCTTCAGCACCAACGCGGCGCCACTTGCTGCCGCAATCTACGGAACCTCCTCCAATGCAAGCGGTGTTGGTGTTCAGGGATTCAACACGGCGGCGACTGGGGGATATGCCATGTCTGCTGCCACCAACAGTACCAGCGGAATAGCTTTGTTCGCCGCCGCTGGCGCAAGCACGGGGACCTCATTGGGCATCCAGGCACAAACGAACAGCCCCACCGGCACCGCCTTATTCGCCGTCAACAGTGCAGGTGGCACGGCAGGCAACTTCGTCGGTTCAGTGAAAGTGGCAGGAAACACCAGCGTTTCCGGCAATCTCAGCAGCACTGGACAACTGATTTCGACGGTGGCAACCGGGACCGCGCCGTTCAGCGTCAACTCGACCACACAAATCGCTAACCTCAACGCAAGTTTGCTCGGGGGGCAACCCGCCAGCGCCTTTGCCACCACGGGAGCCAATACGTTTTCCGGCAATCAGACGGTGAATGGGAACCTGAGCGCGACCGGAGTGGTGACGGGCAGCAGCTTCCAGATCGGAAGCAATCTCTTTGATTATGGCTCTTACGGAAGCCAAGATGCATTCCTCGGATTCGCGGGCAACGGGACGATTGCAGGCAATGGCAATACCGCCAGCGGCTTCGCTGCACTCGGCAGCACCAATAATAGCGGCAGCTACAACACCGCTGATGGTTTTGCCGCGCTTTCGAGCAACACTACCGGTACCCAAAACATCGCCAGCGGCGAGAACGCACTAACAAATAATACGACTGGCTTCGGCAACGCCGCTAGCGGCGAGTGGGCGCTCGAGTTCAACACCACCGGCTCCCTCAACACTGCCTCCGGCGCGCTTTCCGGCTACTCGCAAGACGGTTCAAACATAACCGGATGGACCAACACCTTCATCGGTTACCTCAGTACAATGGCGACGGGCACTCTCAACAACGCCACCGCTATCGGCGCCTACAGCGACGTCGCTGAGAGCAATGCCATGGTGCTGGGTAGCATCAACGGGCTGGACGGCTGTGGTCCGCCTTTCAATACTTGTGACAGTACTCTTGTCGGCATCGGTACCACGGCACCCACCTATCTGCTGCACATTGGTAACCAGGGAGGTGTATCCCACAACAATTTCTTGCGGATCGATGGTCCTTCCACCGGCAGTGGTAATGCGATCTCGATTGGAGGGCACGGAGACTTCGCCATTGACGCTGTCAATGTCGCCGGTGGCCGGTTCGTAGTGAAGGACAACGGCATTGTCGCCATTGGCATTCCCAACCCGCTAATAAATCCCTTCCAGATTAAGCAGGGCTTAGGCCATGCCATCGCCGACGGCTGGGACACCTACAGCTCGCGCCGCTGGAAGACCAACATCCATCCCCTCACAGACGCGCTCGGCAAGGTGGAGCGTTTGCGCGGGGTCTCTTACGATCTGAAGGCTTCGGGCAAGCACGAGATTGGAGTGATTGCGGAAGAGGTTGGTGAAGTCGTTCCCGAAGTCGTGAGTTACGAAGAAAACGCAAAAGATGCGCGCGGAGTAGATTACAGCCGTCTCACTGCTCTGCTGATCGAAGCGGTGAAACAGCAAGAAACACAAATCGCCGCGCAGCAGAGTCAACTACGCGAGCAGCAGCGTCTGGCGAGCGCACAGCAGCAAGAAATCAGGGCGCAGCATCGGCAAATCGCTGCCGAGCAGAAACGGATTTCAGCTCTAAAACAAAGGGCGACAACGCTGGAGTCCACGATGACGAAGCTTCAGCAGGAGCGGAAACAGGTGGAGCTAGCATCCGCGAAGTGAGCGGCCGCCCAGTCATGCCCAATCCCACTCATCCGACGAGTTGGCCCACTCAAGCCTGCCTTTGGCTTGAGTGGGGGTGGCTCCAATCCGGCGCAACCCCAAAAAAACCCAGAAACGTGAGCCAATTCACTCGCCGTTTCCGGTCTGGTAGGCAGAAGCGGGTTCGGGTTGTCCTCCTGGGGGGCTGGGCTGGAATCGTAGCCGAGAAAAGGGAGCCGCGACCCGGCCCTCTTCGAAGCCATTCGAGAGTTGCTGGTCGACTGTCGGTTCTTCGTACATTAGCCGTGCCAAAACCCGGGCTGATGTTCGTTGCGGTCTGCAAGGTCGAGGAATAGACTGGACCAGCTTTGGCCCGGGAGGGGAGACCCTCATGTTGAAGGAAAGGCAAGCGGAAGTCGAGAAGCTCTATCTAGCCGTCTGTGAGCTGGCGGCTGAAGAGCGGGAACCGTATCTCGACCGCATGTGCGGCACCGACGACGAATTGCGCCGTGAAGTCGAATACCTCCTGCAGTTCTTAGAACCAGTTCCCAGCCCAGCGTTGGACTTGCCGATTCCTCCCGGCGAGAAGATCGGCCCATACACCATATTGGACTTCTTGCGAGCGGGAGGAATGGGGGAAGTCTATAGGGCTCGAGATACGCGTCTCGACAGAGTCGTCGCGATCAAATTCCTCCCCAGTGTTCTAGCGCCAGATGCCGTGGCACTTGATCGTTTCCGGCGTGAGGCGCGTGCTGCCTCGGCCTTGAATCACCCCAATATATGTACAGTCCATGACATTGGCGATCATCGCGGACGGCCGTTCTTCGTTATGGAACTCCTGGAAGGGTGGTCACTCCACGAGCGCATCGCTGGCAAGCCGATCCCAGTTTCCCAGCTAGTGGTTCTCGCCGTCCAGGCTTGCGATGCACTGAAAGCCGCCCACGCGAAGAGAATTATTCATCGCGATATCAAGCCAGCAAATATCTTCCTCACGACGACTGGCCAAATCAAGATCCTGGACTTCGGACTGGCGAAGCTGGTCGAGGAGAGTCACCCTACCGCAACGACTGCCACTACCGTTGAGACCGAGATTATCGCCAGCAACGTCACACGCACGCGTCCGGGAAAACTCCTGGGAACACCGGCATACCTTTCGCCGGAACAAGCGCGTGGCGAGGAACTGGACGCCCAAACTGACATTTTTTCGTTCGGGCTGGTGCTTTATGAAATGGCGACGGGCCGCCCGACGTTTCGCGGCGCAAGATCGGGCGAACTCATCAATGCGATTTTGCACGAAACTCCGGTGAAACCGTCGGCATTAAATCCAAAGGTACCGCGTAGACTGGAACGCATCATCCTGAAAGCTCTCGAAAAAGAGCGGAACCCACGGTATCAGTCCGCCCAGGAACTGCTGAACGACTTGGGTGAATTTCAGCGAGCAAAACAGCGCCATGCTGCATGGACGACCCGGCTTGCACTGGGTGCCGCTGCGTTGGTCCTTGCCATGGCGCTCGGGATTGCGATCTTTCATTCCAAGGGGTCGGGCGGCGATGCACCGAACATCCTTCAACGGCAACTTACCTCCAATCCAGTGACCGATTCCGTCTATCTTGGCGCACTCTCAGACGATGGAAAGAAAATCGCCTATACCGATCTTCGGGGGGTTCATGTGCGGATGATCGACACCGGAGAGGTCTTCGACATCGCCCTGCCCCCGGATCTTTGTTTTCGTTGAGCGACTGTCAGCTGGTTCCCGGGGGGAACCAAACTTCTGATCAGCGGCCCGGGGGCGGCGGGAGTTACCGGAATCTGGACCGTGGCAACGATCGGCGGAGAGATCAGGAAGATTCAAGACAATGTGGGCGAGGCGGCCGTATCGCCGGATGGATCCCGGATCGTGTTCGAACGAGAGCAACAGTTTTGGCAGATCGGCCCAAGTGGTGAAAATCCGGTGCTGCATGGTGCGCTGGACAAGGCATCACACTGCGGAGCCGGAGGCGAGGCGTATGCCAATTGCTGGAACCTTGCGTGGTCACCAGACGGTCAGTGGTTCACCTACATTCGCAAAACGGGCGAAAACGAGCCCCCAGTATTGGAAGCCCACGGTGCAGAGTATGGTCGCACGACCATCATTCTCTCTGACCCGGATCTTGTGGGGTATGTCTGGCTGTCCCCCAGCAGAATCGTACTGAACCGCTGGGAGGCTCCCGACAAGCCGTTCTCGAACCTGTGGCAAATCGATGTCGATCCCAGCAACCTGAAAGCCATTGGCGAGCCCCGCCGCCTTACCAACTGGGCGGGGTTTTGCGTCCAAAGCATGACCGCGAGCCGCAACGGCAGGCAGTTAGCCCTAACCAAGCGGACTGACCAGAGCAATATCTACGTTGGTGAGTTGGCTGAACATGGTGACACTCTGTCCGATCTTCGCCGCATCAGCCCGGAGGATCGCGTGGAGTGGCCCGGGGCCTGGAGTGCAGATAGCAAGGTTCTGTTTTTCCAGTCTGATCGCACTGGAAATATGAATATCTACAGCCAGCGCATGGATTCAAGAAACGCGGAGCCCGTTATCCTCGACCAAGATGACAATCGCGCACCAGTGCTGAGCCCGGATAAGCAGTGGGTCTTCTATTTTGCCTGGCCGCGGTCTGCCCCACAGGTGAACAGCGCCAGATTGATGAGAAGGCAAATTGGAGGGGGATCACCCGAACTGATTCTGCGGGCTAACGGTCTGCCTGGTTCGGCGCAGACTTCTTATCGAGTAGTGATGCCGACCATGACCGGACAACCGGCCTTCCGCTGTCCTTCGCAGCCGGGCCCTTCTTGTGTTCTCAGCGAAGCGGGTCCACATGAAGTCGTTTTCTATTCCTTCGCTCCTGTACCTTTGGCGGAGAAGTCCGTGCTCTTTCGGATTGACGCAGGCAACCCGAATGAAGTGTTTTGGGACCTCACGCCGGATGGTTCCCGGATCGCCTATTCTGAGAACCACTGGCAGTCGGCTTCGATTCATATCCGCGACTTGAGTACAAACACCACTCGCGACGTGATTTTGAAAGGTCTGGCGGAATTGTCGACGCTGTCGTGGTCGGCCGACGGCAAGAGCCTATTCGCCACCAGATTCGGTCTTACGGGAAGTTCGCTGTTTCACGTTTCCCTCGATGGCAGATACCGGCTGTTGTATAAGGGGGCCAAAGAGATCGAAGGAGCCAAGCCCTCACCCAATGGACGGTATCTCTCATTTGGAGACGTTGTATCTGCCAGCAACCTCTGGCTCGTCGAGGAACTTCCCAAGTAATTTCAATCGTCTTGTCCCGCCCTTTCCCTTGTGACTAACGGTCCCTTGCGGATTGCCTCGGCCCATTCTGACGGAATTTTTTCTAAGCATGTGAGCCAATCCAGCTCCGAATTGCACACTAACTGCTAGAGAGACGCAGAGTAAGTGGGGTGGCGTGGATTGTCAAGAATCGCGCTGGGGCTTTCGCATCAGAGGAGGAGGATATATGAAGATCACGAGTGAGTCGCGGCTAATTTGGAAATTTTCATTGGCGGTGATTGTTCTGATTTGCTTCAACACCGCGTTTGCGCAAACCAGCTACAGAGTGACCGATCTGGGTGCGCTGCATGACGGCGTCTTTGGGTGCGCCATGGGCCTCAACAACAAGGGCTGGACGGAGTCCATGGATGGGTTCTTGGATGCGTCGGGAAATTTTCGAGGACGCGCGGTCATCAACGTTAGCGGACTGAAGATCGACCTCGGCACGCTGGGAGGACCGGATAGCTGGATCAACTGGGGCGGGATCAATGAGCAAGGGGAAGCAGTTGGTTTGGCCGAAACGTCGGTCCCGGATCCAGACGGTGAGGATTTTTGCGCCTTCGGCACAGGACTCACCTGTCGTCCGTTCATTTGGCAAAACGGCGACATGAAGGCTTTGCCCACGCTTGGTGGAAACAACGGCCAGGCCAGCGCGATTAACAACCGAGGACAAATCGTGGGCCAGGCGCAAACGAAGGTGACCGACTCTGGGTGCCCGCCTTACCAGACTGCCCTGCCGGCGTTATGGGGAAAAGGCAAGGTCAAGCAGCTTCCTACAGTGGAAGGCGACCCGGACGGCTATGCCATTGGAATCAACGACAGTGGCCAGGCCGTTGGCGCGTCGGGAATCTGCAGCGCACCTTTTACCGTCCCGCTTCACGCGGTGCTGTGGGACAACGGTACTCCGGTCGAACTTCCAAATCTGGGGAATGCGTCCAACAACCAGGCTGTCGCTATTAACAATCAGGGCCAGATCGTTGGCCAGTCCAGCAGCCCCGACGGCACGACGTTCTACGCCGTTCTTTGGCAGAACGGAACCATCACCAACCTGGGTACGCTGCCTGGAGATTTTGCATCCTACGCGACCGGCATCAACAACAAAGGCCAAGTTGTCGGAACCACGACGGACTCGAACTTCAACCCGTCTCATGCTTTCATCTGGGAGAACGGGGTGATGACCGACCTCAACACAGTGCTCCCCGCGAATTCCAACTTGTACGCAACCATGGCGAACAAGATCAATTCTCGCGGTCAGATTTCTGGCATGGCCACCGTGCTCAGCGGCCCAGACGCCGGCAATATCCACTCCTTTCTGGCAACACCTGTTGACGCGAGCATAGGCGAGTCGATTGCGGCGGTCGCAGTCCAACACCCGAAGGCCACAATGCCCACGAACGTTCGCAAGCAGCTTCTTCAGAGATTAGGAGTCAGCCGACTCGGCCAATGACATTGTTCGCTGCTGGATGCAGAGCGCCGAGCCACCACCAGAGCTCGGTGCTCTGACATCGCATTTTTGCGACTAGCAAATCCGAAATCGCGTCGATCACAACCGGTGCAGGCAATTTTAATGAACCCTGCGAAGTGGTCTCCTCAGGACGCCAAGAACAGTTCCGGACTGTCGGCCAACCCGAAGTTATCCAGAAACTGGCTTCGCCGATTAGTT
>Ga0075030_100004872_pt1 | contig 12119 bp, 6 predicted proteins | sample LitLauG_LLR_2012_FD_71393 | JGI IMG/M metagenome (GOLD analysis project Ga0075030, IMG submission 71393) | Freshwater sediment microbial communities from Pennsylvania, USA - Little Laurel Run_MetaG_LLR_2012 | ecosystem: Environmental > Aquatic > Freshwater > Creek > Sediment | place: USA... | reverse complement strand
CTTCAGCACTTTCGCTGCGGCGGCGACATCCTTGTCGCCAAGGATGATGGCCGTCTGGCCGCGAAGTTCGCCGAGGTCGGGCAGGCCGGCGGATTTCACCGCGAGACGCAGGTAGCTGTTCTTCACGACCGAGCAACGCGCGCCGGCCTTGTCGAGGCGGTTCCGCAGTTCGGAGAATTGGGTGACGTCCAGCCCGGTGTAATCGGTGACGAAAAGGAACGGCGAATCATTAAGCCGCTTGTTGAGGTCGGTGACGACGGATGCTTTTGCGGGATGCATGGTGTGTGTCCTCTGGTTAGGCGAGCTTCAGAAATTGCGAGGCGTCCACGGTGACGCCGGGCGTCATCGTCGCGCTGAGTGTGATATTGTCAACAAAGCGGCCCTTTGCTGTCGCGGGGCGGGCCTTGATGATGGCGTCAATGACCGCCGAGCCGTTCTCGACGAGTTGCTCCGGCGCAAAGCTGAACTTGCCCACGGGCACCGCGATGTTCGCGTTCTTGTCGAGCTTGAACTCGACGCGGCCTGCCTTCACTTCGCGCACAGCTTTCGCCGTGTCTTCAGTGACAGTGCCGGTCTTTGGATTCGGCATGAGGCCGCGGGGTCCGAGGACTTTGCCGAGTTTGCGCACTTCAGCCATCGCTCCGGGCGTGGCGACTGCGATATCGAAATCTTGGAAACCACCGACACACTTCTCAATCATGTCCTTGTAGCCAACGTATTCCGCGCCTGCGTCCTTTGCGGCCTGCGCTGCTGCGCCTTCTGCGAAGACGAGTACGCGGACGGTTTTGCCCGAGCCATGCGGTAGCGGGCAGGTGCCACGGACCATCTGGTCGGATTGCTTGGGGTCCACACCAAGCCGGAACGCGAGCGTCACGGTCTGGTCGAACTTGGTGGGAGGCATCGCCTTCAGGGCGGCGACTGCTTCAGTGAGCGGATAGACTTTCTTCCCATCGCGCTTTTCCGCGGATGCGCGGTATCGTTTTGAACGGTGTTGAGCCATGTGTGGTTTGCAGTGCTGGCGGGCGGGGCTGCCCTCCTGCGGTTGATGTTGTCTGCCTTTGCCCAGCGGCACAGTGCCGTTTGAAAAAGGGCACACATCTTAATCCACGTGCAGGGCATGTCAACCGGGAATTCTCAGCAACGCCGCAGGGCTCGGCGGCGGCGTCATCAGCGGCATGAGCGGATTGCCGCTGGTCTTCGCATTCACGGAAGCAAGTCGCAGTTCAAATTCCGTCCCTTCCACATCCGAACGGAGCAGCCGGACGTCACCGCCCTGCGCATTCGCAAGTTCCCGCGCGATGCTCAGGCCGAGGCCGTGGCCCGCGCGCGATTCATCGCGATTACCGCGTGCGAAGCGATCGAATATCCACGGCATGCGCTCGATAGGGATCTGGTCGCCGGTATTTGAGACAGAAATGAAAATCCCGTCGCGACGTTCACCCGCACGGACGCGGATCGTACCGCCCTGCCGGTTGTACTTCACGGCGTTTTCGAGCAGGTTCAAAAGAATCTGCTCCGTGCGCCCAGAATCGGCTAGCGCCCGCAGCCTCGCGGGGATTTCCCGCTCGATTCGGATTTGCTGGTTTGCCCCCAGCACCTCCGCATCCTCAATGCACCGTTCCAAAATCGGGATTAGGTCCGCTTCGTCTGGCTGTGTCTTGATGCCGCCCGCGTCCGCGCGCGCAAGCAGCAGCAGACCCTCGGTCAGGGACGAGAGCCGTCGCGTCTGGTCGAGTAGATCGTCCAGAATCGCAGTCTGCTCCGGGCGCAGGCTGGCATCCGCGAGCAGCGACTCGATGGCCGCGCGCATCACTGTCAACGGAGTTTTGAGTTGATGCGACGCGTCCGAGGCAAAACGCACCGCCTGCAGGTAGCTGCGCTCCAACCGCTCGAATGTGTCGTTGAGCACATTCGTCAGCAGTCGGATTTCGTCCCGCGCTGCAGGCACGGGCAGCCGCTGGTGCAAGTCATCCGCAGTGATGCGCGCCGCGGCCTCGGTAATTTTGCGCACCGGCCTCAGCGCGCGCCCCGCAACCCAATAGCCTCCAAGCAGACTCAGCAAGGCCGCCACCGGCAGTGCCAGGAGGCTCGCAGTCTGCACCCGCGCCAGCGAAAGCTTTGTGGGCGCAAGCGGATACCCGAGCAGCACCGTCAGCCCTCGCTGCTGATACGTAGCGATCTGGTAGGACGCTTTTCCAAGCATCGCGTGGTGCGGTGCCACAGGGCCACCGCTGAGTGTCCGTTCCTTCAACATTGGCGCACGGTAGAGCAATTTCTCCCCCGGTCCGAGAATCTCGATGGGAAGCGCGCCGACGGAACGCGGCATCATCTCCTTGGTGACTGTCGTGAGCCTTTCAGCCGGACCTTCCGGACGGTGATCCAGTTCCCAGAGGACATCCTTTGCAATGCGCTCCAGACGCTGCTCGACGACGGACACCAATTCGCTCTCCAGCACCCTCGTCATTACAAACAGCGAACTGCCCATCGTAATCCCGGTGAGCAAAAACGACCACAGCGCCACCTTCGCGGTCAGAGGCAGCTTTTTCATTGATTGGCAGGCCCCATCACATACCCGACTCCGCGCACAGTCTGGATGAGTTTCACAGCCGGATCTTCGTCCACCTTTGTGCGGAGCCTCTGGATATAGACATCCACGGCATTCGTGTCGTTTGCCAGCGCGCTTTTCCACACATGCTCGCAGATTTCCGTCCGCGTGATCGTCCTCCCGGCGTGCTGCATGAGGAAATGCAGCACCTCATATTCCCGCTGGGAAAGGTGAACAGTCTTCCCATCCCGTGAGACGATGTGCGTAGTTTCGTTCAGCACGAGGTCGCCCACGCGCAGCAGCGGCGAAGCATCCTCGCCCTTGCGCCGCGTGAGCACATGCACGCGCGCCAGCAACTCCTCCATCGAAAACGGCTTCGCGAGATAATCGTCCGCACCGCGGTTCAACCCAGCGATGCGATCCTTCACATCTCCGCGCGCCGTGAGAATGAGCACCGGCGTGCTGATGCTGCGCTCACGAATCCCGCTCAGAATCGCCAGCCCGTCGCGCCCCGGCAGTCCGAGATCGAGGATGATCACATCGTGCGGCTCACTGGTCGCCGTGATGAACCCGGCATGCCCGTCCGCAATGAAGGTGACCGTGTGGCCTGCACCGGTGAGCGCCTTGGCCACGTAGGATGCAATCTTCGCTTCGTCTTCGATGAGGAGAACTTTCACGCGTCTGGGTGACGCGAAAATGGCGATCTTGTGCCGGAATGCGAACGATTTTTCACCGACACTTCACACCGCCCCGTTCTCCACATCCGCCGCAGTACTACGCGAGGATTTCGTTCACCACCTTGCACGGTTCGACGCCTGTGAGTCGGAAATCGAGCCCCTGATGCCGGTAGGTGAGCCGCTCGTGATCGATGCCGAGCAGGTATAGCACGGTCGCGTGCAAGTCGTGAACGTGGACGGGATTCTCCGCGACGTTGTAGCTGAAGTCGTCGGTCGCACCGTAGTTGATGCCCGGCTTCACGCCGCCGCCGGCCATCCACATCGTGAAACAGCGTGGGTGATGGTCGCGGCCAGCCTCGGGACTGTCCCATTTTCCCTGCCCAGCGACTCCGCGGCCGAATTCGCCGCCCCAAATCACGAGCGTGTCGTCGAGCAGCCCGCGGCGCTTCAGGTCGGTGACAAGCGCGGCGCTCGGCTGGTCCGTGTCGCGACAGCGCGCGGTGCACCACGAGGTGAGGCGGCTGTGGTGATCCCAATCGGGATGGAAAAGTTGGATGAAACGCACGCCTCGCTCGACGAGGCGGCGAGCAAGGATGCAGTTCGCAGCGTAGCTGCCCGCGCGCCGCGAATCCGGACCGTATAGATCGAAAACTTCCTCCGGCTCGTCGCGCAGATCGGTGAGTTCCGGCACGCTCGTCTGCATGCGGTAGGCCATCTCGTATTGGCGGATGCGCGTCGCGATTTCCGGATCGCCAGTCTGCACGAGCCGCATTTGGTTCAGTTCCGCGAGGCCGTCGAGCATCCCACGGCGCACTTCGCGCGGCAGACCATCGGGGTCGCGGAGGTAAAGCACGGGATCCTTCGCATTGCGCAGCTTTACTCCTTGAAAACGCGACGGCAGGAAGCCGCTGCCCCAATAGTGATCGTAGAGCGGCTGGTCGCTCGGACGCTGCATCTTGGAAATGAGCACGAGGTAGTCCGGCAGGTTGCGGTTCTCGCTGCCGAGGCCGTAGCTCATCCACGCGCCCATGCTCGGCCGGCCGGGAATCTGGTGGCCGGTGAGGAACTGCGTCATCGCCGGTGCGTGGTTGATCTGATCCGTATGCATGGACTTGATGAAGCACACGTCGTCCGCGACGCGCTGCAGGTGCGGGAGCCATTCGCTGATCGTCGCGCCGCTTTTTCCGCAGCGGAAAAATTTCGTTGCCGCGGGTTTGATGAGCTGCTTCTGGTTTGATGTCATCGTCGTGAGCCGCTGCCCCTGCCGCACGGATTCCGGCAGTTCGATGCCCGCCCATTTCATGAGCCCCGGCTTCTCGTCGAAGAGCTCAATCTGCGACGGTCCGCCCGACTGCGTGAGGAAAATGACGCGTTTCGCTTTCGGTGCAAAATGCGGCAGCCCGGTGAGTGCGCCGATCTCGTTGCGTGCCGGCTCCGCCGCATTAGCGCGGCAGAGAAGCCGCGAGAGCGCCATCGCGCCGAGCGATACACCGGTGCATTTTCCGAGGAAGTAACGGCGCGTGATGTTCAGCGGGTCATTCATGGGTAATGGCTTCATCGAGGTTTTGCACAAGGCTGGCGACAACGGTATAGGCGGCGAGTTCCGGGGGCTGCTGCGAACTGTCCGCAGGCGCGCCGACTGATGCGAGAAACTTCGCAGCGTCCGCCGGATTCGCGCGGTAACGGTCGAGGGCGCGATCCAATTCGCGGCGGAGCACGGTGAGTTCGCGCGGTTCGGGTGCGCGGGAAAGCACGCGGAGGAAAATCGTACGCAGGCGTCCGTCCGTATCGCCCGATGCGCTGAGCGCCTGGCCAGCAAGCGTGTGCGAAGCCTCCAGCATAGTGCGGTCATTCAGCAGAGTGAGCGCATGAAGCGGCGTGTTCGTGCGCTGCGTGCGGACCTCGCAGACGCGGCGCTGCGCGCTGTCGAACAGAAACGTCGGCGCGATGCTGCGACGCCAGAATGCGTAGAGCGTGCGGCGGTATTGCGCGGCACCCTCGCTCGGTTCGTATTTGAAACGGCCCATGAAAATTTCCTCCCACACGCCATCGGGCTGATACGGCCGCACCGGTGGACCACCGAGCGCGGAATTCAGCAGGCCGCTGTTGGCGAGCGCCGCGTCGCGGAGCATCCACGCAGGTAGGCGAAAGCGTGCGCCGCGTGCGAACAGCCGGTTTTCCGGATCGCGCGCGAGCAGCGCCTCGCTCGTCGCGGAGTCCTGCCGGTAAGTCGCGCTCGTGACCATGAGCTTGAGGATGTGCCTCACGTCCCAGCCACTCTCCATGAACTCCACTGCGAGCCAGTCGAGCAGCTCCGGGTGCGTCGGACGCTCACCTTGCAAACCAAAGTCCTCCGGCGTGCGTACGATACCCGCGCCGAATAGCATCGCCCACAGGTTGTTCACCATCACGCGCGCCGTGAGCGGATTCTCGCGTGACACAATCCAGCGTGCGAGTCCGAGGCGCGATCTATCCTCGCCGAGCGGAAGCGCGCCGACTGACGTAGGCACACCGCGTTCGACCTTCTCTCCCTTCTTGTCCCACACGCCACGGACGAGTAGGTGCGTGTCCCGCGGCTCCTTGCGCTCGGCGAGCACCATTACGTTCAGCTTTTTCGCGGCGGCCTGCACTTCGGTGAGCTGGCGGATTGCGCGGTCGAGCGCGGACTTTTCGATTTGGTAAGACCCAAAATCAGCGAGGAATTGCTCGAACAGTTTGCCGCGCAGTTTAGCGTCCATCTTCGCGATGTCACCGATGCCGGATTGCGCAAGCTGCTCCAGTGGCGCGGGCTCGACGCTGTGAACCGCCGTACCCGCCTGGTCTGTCGCGGAGATTCGGAAACGCCCGATGTTCGCATCGCCATTCGTAGAGCGCTGTTTCAGTTCAAAGACCAGTTCCTCGTCGGCATCGAGCACCAACGGTTCGGCGAGCGCGAAGACTCCGACGTGCGGCCCGATTTTTGGAGCGCCCGCTGTCGTCCAACCGTTGCGCGGATCGTCGTCGAGCACTCCCTTGATGTCGCCGTACTCGCGCTTTTCTTTCACCGGAGGCGGATAGTCGGCGACGGCATCGCCCACGAGGATGTCGCGAATCTGCGAACTGCTGCGGCGGCGCACCTGCACCTTGATGTCAGTGAGGATGAACTCGCCGGATTTTCCGCGCGAAAATTTCCCGCCGGTGTGCGCGGCATCAGGGAGCACTTCGAGCTTCAGGCCTGTGATGCGCGGCAGCTTCACCGGCGCAAAGACGCGGTAATCGTCCTGCTTCGGATTCGCCCCGCGCGCGACGATGGAGCCGTCGTCCATAAGCGAAAGCTCCGTGCCCTCGATGGACTCCAGCGCGACCGGCTCCAACACGCGCCACGCCGCGAAACCACCGCGCACCTCGCCCGCGCGATCCGCAAGCCACTTTTCAAACGGCCCCTCCGCAGCCTTGCGCGCCGCGGCTTCCGCGGGCTTCCGCGTCTCGACCAGCTGCTGCGCTTCCTCCACCGAGCGCACCGCGAATGGCGACTCGTAAGCGAGGTACGGCTTCGCGCCCCCGCCCGCCTTGCCGTCTTCGTCAATGCTGTCGAAGAACGCAAAGAGTTGGTAATATTCCGACTGTGTGATGGGGTCGAACTTGTGCGAGTGGCACTGGCAGCAGTTGAGCGTGAGGCCGAGCCAGACGGTACCGGTGGTGTTGACGCGATCGAGGACGTAATCAATACGCGATTCCTCGGGATCGCGCCCGCCCTCACCGTTCGTCATGTGGTTGCGGTGAAAGCACGTCGCGAGTTTTTGCTCCGGCGTGGCATTCGGCAGCAGGTCGCCGGCGAACTGCTCGATGGTGAATTGATCGAACCGCTTGTTTGCATTGAACGACACGATCAAGTAGTCGCGCCAAGGCCAGTTCGTACGCGTGGCATCGGCCTGAAAGCCGTCCGTATCCGAATAGCGCGCCGCGTCGAGCCACCACATCGCCATCCGTTCGCCGAAGTGCGGCGAAGCGAACAACGTATCCACGTAGCGCTCAAATGCTCCGGGTTTCGTGTCCTTTTCATAAGCGGCGAGCGCCTCTGCGTTCGGCGGCAGCCCCGTGAGGTCGAACGCCGCACGGCGCGCAAGTGTATGGCGTGCAGCTTCTTTTGCGATCGAAAGTTCTTCTTCCGCGAGTCGCGACGCGACGAATGCATCCACAGGATGCACAGGCCCCGGCGGCAGTGGCGCTTTCTCCGGCCTCTCGAAAGCCCAGTGCTTTCCCCAAGGCGCACCTGCCTCGATCCATCGCGTGAGCATCGCGACCTGCCCCGCGCTGAGTTTCTTCTTATGCGATTTCGGAGGAGGCATGGCCTCGTCCGGATCGTCTGACACGACGCGCGCGAGCAGTTCGCTGTCCTTCGGCCTGCCGGGGACGACTGCGGCGGTGCCATCCTTCACTGCCGTCGCGCCTTCGCGTGTGTCAAGGCGGAGGCCACCCTTGCGCTGCTTCTCGTCATGGCCGTGGCAGGCGAGACAGTTGTCGGAAAGCAAGGGCAGCACGTCACGGCTGAAATGCAACGCATCCGCGGCAAATGCGGATGCGCCCATCGCAACGAAGATCAGAATGGATTGTGCGCGAAAAATCATGGCAACGAGTTTCGCTCCGGCAAACTGGAAATGGAATGGAGCAATGCGGAAAAGAAGTTGTAGTATCCGCTCATGCCGGAACCCCATGAAAAAAGCCGCTTTCCAGTTTCCCTCTACGCCACGCCGCATCCGGCGCATCAGGATGTTTTCTATACCGTGCCACGTGCCGGACATCTCGTCGGCGGCACAGACCATCACATCCAGCGTGAACATTTCCCGGGGCATGAACTGCTGCTTTGCCTGCGTGGGCGCGGTTTTGTGCGGATTCACGGGCGACGGCATCCGGTGCGGGCTGGGGACTTTGTCTGGATCAACTGCCACCATCCGCACGAGCACGGCGCCGAAAAGGACGAACCGTGGGAAGTGCTCTGGGTGCGTATCGAAGGCCCGGCGCTTGCGAAGATGTGTGCTATCCTGTCCGTTCAGTCCGCGCCGGTCTTTCACGGTTTTGGCCGCCGCTCCGCCGAGCCGCTCTACCGCGAGGTTTTCGCCCTCATGCAGAGCGACGCGCCGGACGCGCCACCCCGGATCCATGCCGCTATCGCACAGTTGCTCGCGATCGCATTCATCGTGCGGAAGCGACACGGCGCGGCGCATCAGCCAGAAGTTCCGCCAGTGCTGCGAAAAGCCGTGCAGCAGATGAAGCTTTTCTATTTTGAGCGCCACAGCGTCGCGGAGCTGGCGAAGCTTGCAGGCATGAGTGCCTCGCATTTCAGCCGCATGTTCAAGGCCGCCTTCGGCACCAGCCCGATTGACTGGCTGCGTCGCGAGCGCATCAGCCAGGCAAAACGCCGGCTCGTGGAGACGGCGGATGCGATCAAGGAAATCGCCGGGCAGGCGGGCTACAGCGACCGCTTCTTTTTCAGCAAGGACTTCAAGCGCCTCACCGGCCACACTCCGCGCGAATTCCGCAAACGCGAACAGTCAAAGCACACACGCCATTTTTCCTGAGAGGGGCGCATCACTGCTGCGCTGCCAAAGTGTGCCTTACGCCGCAAACTTCCGCTCGCCGGATGGCGGTTCGTCTTCTAAAAGACCGCGCAATTTTATGTCCACCAAGTCCGCCAGGAAAGACATGCCGATTCTTGCAGCAAAAAAACTCCTCGTCGCCAATCGCAGCGAGATCTCGATCCGCATCATGCGCGCGGCAACGGAACTCGGGCTGCGCACGGTCGCAATTTACGCGGAAGAGGACAAATTTTCCATGCACCGCTTCAAGGCCGACGAGGCCTATCGCGTGGGTGAGGGCAAGGGGCCAGTCGGCGCGTATCTTGACATCGAGGGTATCGTCGCGCTCGCAAAGGAGAAGGGCGCGGACATGATCCATCCCGGCTACGGATTCCTCTCGGAGAATGCGAGGTTCGCGGCGGCGTGTGCGGCGGCGGGCATCACCTTTGTCGGACCGAAGCCGGAGTTGCTCGACCTCATGGGCGACAAGGTGGCGGCGCGCGCACTCACGCAAAAGCTGAAAATCCCGACGCTGCCCGGCACCGAGGAACCGGTCAGCGATCGCAAAGAGGCACTGAAGGTCGCGGCGGAGATCGGGTTCCCGCTGATCATCAAGGCGGCATTCGGCGGCGGCGGACGCGGCATGCGCGTGGTGCAAAAGGCCGGTGACCTCGATGCGCTGCTCGACGAGGCCCAGGGCGAGGCGGAGCGTGCGTTTGGAAACAGCGCGGTATTTTTGGAGCGCTACATCGGTCGCGCGAAGCACATCGAAGTGCAGGTGCTCGGCGACCGCCACGGCAACGCAGTGCATCTCCACGAGCGCGATTGCTCGGTGCAGCGCCGACACCAGAAGGTCGTCGAGATCGCGCCGAGCTACGGGCTTTCCGACAAGGTGCGCCACGAGTTATGCGAGGCCAGCACGCGCATCGCGAAGGAAATCGGCTACGACAACGCGGGCACGGTCGAGTTCCTCTTGGATCTCGACACGGAGGAGTGGTTCTTCATCGAGATGAACCCGCGCATCCAGGTCGAGCACACAGTGACGGAACAAATTACGGGCATTGACCTCGTGCGCTCGCAGATGCTCATCGCGATGGGTCACGCTCTCGACAGCGAGACGGTCGGCATCCCCGCCCAGGACAAAATCCAGCGCAACGGTTTTGCCGTGCAGTGCCGCGTGACGACGGAGGATCCCGCGAACAGATTCACGCCGAGTTATGGAAAGATCATCACCTACCGCAGTGCCGGTGGCTACGGTGTGAGGCTCGACGCGGGCATGGGCGACGCGGGCGCGGTCATCACCCCATTCTACGATTCGCTGCTGGTGAAAATCACAACGAGCGGTTCGACCTTCCACACCGCGCTGGATCGCATGGACCGTGCGCTGCGCGAATTCCGCATCCGCGGCGTGAAGACAAACACACCGTTCCTCGAGAACGTGATCAACCACCCGACGTTCCGCAGCGGCGCGGCCACGACCACGCTGATTGACACGACGCCCGCGCTCTTCGACTTCAAGCCGCGCCGCGACCGCGCGACGAAGCTGCTAAGCTTCCTCGGGAATGTGATTGTCAACGGCAACCCGCACGCAAAAGGCTACAAGCCTGCGCAGCCGCTTGCCGCCGCACCTTTGCCAAAGTGGGACGGACGCGTGGAGCCCGCGAAGGGCACGCGCCAGTTGCTGCTCGAACTCGGTCCGAAGAAATTCGCCGAGTGGACGCTGAAGCAGAAGCGCCTGCTCATCACCGACACAACTTTCCGTGACGCACACCAATCGCTCATGGCCACGCGCGTGCGCACGGCGGACATGCTCGCAATCGCACCCGCAGTTGCGCGACGCACGGCTGAGCTTTTCTCGCTCGAAATGTGGGGCGGCGCGACTTTCGACACCGCGATGCGCTTCCTCAACGAGGATCCGTGGCAACGCCTCCGCTCGCTGCGCGAAAAGGTACCGAACCTTTGCTTCCAGATGCTCCTGCGCGGCGCGAACGCCGTCGGCTACACGAGCTACCCGACGAACGTCGTCGCAGGTTTTGTGAGGCACAGTGCCGAGGCGGGCATGGACATCTTTCGCGTATTTGATTCGCTGAACGATCTCGCGAACATGAAGGCCGCGATGGAAGCCGTGCAAGACACACACGGCCTCTGCGAAGGCTCGCTCTGCTACACCGGCGACATTCTCGATCCGACGCGCACGAAGTATTCGCTGAAATACTATGTCTCACTCGCGAAGGAGTTGGAGAAAATGGGCGCACACATGATCGCCATCAAGGACATGGCGGGGCTTTGCCGTCCGTATGCCGCGAAGGCACTCGTGAAGGCGCTGAAGGACGAAATCGGAATCCCCGTCCACTTTCACACACATGACACGAGCGGCGTGAATGCCGCGAGCGTCTTGCAGGCGACCGATGCCGGCGTGGATGTCGTGGACCTCGCCATCGCGAGCATGAGCGGCAGCACTTCCCAGCCGAACCTCAACAGCATCGTCGCCGCGCTGCAAAATACGCCACGCGAGACAGGGCTCGACCTCGATACGCTTAACGAATTTTCCGACTATTGGGAGCACGTGCGGAATTTCTACGCACCCTTCGACACCGCGCCGAAAACCGGCAGCGGCGAAGTGTATCTCCACGAGATGCCCGGCGGCCAATACACGAACCTCCGCGAACAGGCCGCAAGCATGGGCCTTGGCCACCGCTGGCCGGAAATCGCGCGCTGTTACCGCGAAGTGAACGACCTCTTCGGCGACATCGTAAAGGTCACACCGTCGAGCAAGGTCGTCGGGGACATGGCGCTGTTCCTTTTCACCCGCGGCATCAGGCCCGCCGACGTCGTGAACCTCGAACCCGGCAGCATTGCATTTCCTGAGAGTGTGCTCGACATGCTCAGCGGCGGACTCGGCGAACCGATGGGAGGTTTCCCGAAGGATGTCGTGCGTGCCGTGCTCGGCGACAAGAAGCTGAAACGTACGAAGCCCGAACCTGTGAAGCTCAAGGAAACGCGCACAGAGGTCGCCGAAAAATCGAGGCGCGAGGCGAGCGACGATGACTTGTATTCGCACCTCATGTATCCGCAGGTCTTCGCGGATTTCGCAAAGTTCCAGGCGAGCTTCAGCGACGTGAGCTGCCTGCCGACGCCCGCATTTTTCTACGGCCTGCGCCCCGGTGAGGACGTCGCCGTGAGCATCGAGGAGGGCAAGGTGCTCATCATCAAACTCATCAACATCGGCACGCCCGACAAGGACGGCCGCCGCGTGATCACCTACGAACTCAACGGCCTCCCGCGCGAAGCCATGGTTCTCGACAAGAGCATCTCGAAGGAAGTGAAGACGCGCCCGAAAGC
>Ga0075030_100004870_pt1 | contig 12123 bp, 7 predicted proteins | sample LitLauG_LLR_2012_FD_71393 | JGI IMG/M metagenome (GOLD analysis project Ga0075030, IMG submission 71393) | Freshwater sediment microbial communities from Pennsylvania, USA - Little Laurel Run_MetaG_LLR_2012 | ecosystem: Environmental > Aquatic > Freshwater > Creek > Sediment | place: USA... | reverse complement strand
GGAGCGGTCGTGGCAGTCGTTCAGGCCGACGGCGACGACTGCGCCGTGGCGTGCGGCGTGCGGCAGCAATTCTGCGAGCACCGGAGCCAGCGCGGCCTCCTCGTCGCGCGCCGGGAGGATTACCGCGACAGTCGGTTTCACGGTCACGCCTTTGCCTTTTCCCGCATTTGCACCGGCGATGCTGCGAGCTTGTCGAGCACCGGGACACCGTCCTCGCCGAGTTGGCCGAAGCTCAGCACACCGGTGGGACACTGCTGAACGCAGGCCGAGCAACGCACGCATTCCGGGTCTTCCATCGGCATTCCTTTGTTCGCGAAGTTCATGATGTCGATGCCCTGATGACAGACGGAAGTGCAGACATTGCACGAGATGCATTTCTTTTTCTGCGCAAAAATCCGGAACCGCGAAAAGCGCGCGTAGATGTGCATGAGCGCCGCAAGCGGACATGCGAATCGGCACCACACGCGGCCCGAGAGATGAAAATAAAACGCGACCCCGACGACACCCGCCCAGAGCAGATCCACGAGGTATTCGTAGTTCAGCAGCGGCAGGCCGGGTCCGAGCGGCGCGCCTTTTTCGAGGAAGTGAAAAAGCGATGCCGCTGGTGATGTCGGGAAGATCCAGCCGGTGATCCGCAGCAGCATCAGCACGACGGCGAAGGCGAGGAAGAACTGGCCGATCATGTTCCAGCGCGTGGCCTTCGGGCCGTGCGGCATCTTGTGGCGTTGCGTGTCGCCGAGGGTTTCAGCCAGTGCACCGCAGGAGCAGATCCAGCCGCAATACGCGCCTTTGCCAAAACGGCGCACGAGCCACGGGATGAGCACGAATGTCTGGATCGATCCGACGATCAGCCAGCCCCACATCGGTTTGTCCGTGAACCAATTTGCGACGATGAGCGGCCATGCGAGCACGAAACCCACGACGCGCCAGTAGGAGCGTTCCTCGCCAGCGACGAATGCGGCAGCACGATCGGCTTCGGGGAGTTTCGCAATTTTCCAATCGGCGACCTCGAAGAACTGATCGGCGAATCCACGCAGCGGCGCGCCCTCGGCGAACCATCCATTGTGACCCGCCCACGGCAGGAGCAACTCCGGCAAAAGAAAGAGCGGGACCGTCGCGATGAGCACGAGCGAGAGCGTCTGCAGTTTCACGTACGGCGTCTGCCGCCGTCGAACACGGCGGATGCCGAAAGTGATCACGACGACGACGTAGGCGAATGAATACCAGAAGCTGCGGTAGCGCGCGGCTTCCTGCAGCGTGTAGCGGAAGCTGGTGCGGTCAGCCGCCGGCTTGGCGATGACGGCGGCGGGATTTACATCGATCGGTGTGCCGGCGAAGAATTCTTTTTTCCAGTGGTAGAGCCACACGAAGGCGAGGAACGAAAGCACGATGGTGATCCACCATTTGCGCCCACGGTCGCCGCTCACGGTGAGTCCGCTGCGGCGGAAAAATTCCAGCGGTGCTTCGCGTCCGATCATCGCGAAGACGAAATCATTTCGCAGTGTCTCTTCGGGGCCGGTTTTTCCGCGACGCAGGGTGACGTGATCCGGCTCAATGCGAGCCGGAGCGGTGCCGAGCGCGAGCTTCAGCGAGCCCGCCGGATGCGCGCCGCGCATTTCCGAATTCGCCGCTGTCGTCACGCGTTCCGAAGTCGGCTGTGAAATCTCCACGGCAGCCGCGGGATCCGCCGCGAGCATCTTGAGCTTCTCGATGTTTTCCGGCTTCGGACGCGTCAGCTCTTCGCCGCGATGGGAAAGCGTCACGCGTGCGCCGCAGGCAACCAGCGCGACTGCCGCCTCGGCCGCGCTGTCGCCACCTCCGACGACGAGCACGTCTTTGCCGGCAAAGTCCTTCGGGTCGTGCAGGCGGTTCATCACCTTGTCGAGATCTTCGCCCGGGATTCCCATGCGCCGGAAATTCCCGCTGCGCCCGATCGCCACGATCACCCGCAGCGCGCGAGTCTCGGTCTTCTCTTTGTCACCATGATGCAGGATGAAAATGTCGCCGCGCTTTTCGATCCGTTCGATTCGCGCGAATACCGGCTCGATTCCCGCCTCGCGCCTCTGCCGCTCCATGTCGTCGAGCAGCGCCTCCTTCACGTTGCTCGTGGGCGCATACTGGATGCCGCCCGTCGGTGTCATCCCCGTCGGGTAGGTGAAAATCGGCTTCGCCTTCGGAAAATTTGCGACGGTCGAGAATACCTGCGTCGCCTCGATGAGTTGGAATTTAAGTCCCGTCTTCGCCGCCTCCATCGCCGCGGAAATGCCAGACACGCCGCCGCCGACGATAGCCACATCGAGCACCGCGGGATCTTTTCCACGCAGCCGGGAAAAATCTGGCTCCGCGAGAATTGCACGCAACGCCTGCACGCCAGTTTCCGAGCTGAACTTGAGCAGCGGCACGCCGGAGAGGTCGCCGACGATCCGCACACCGGGCACATTCGTCTCACCGTTCTCGCCAACGACGGGCAGCTTCTCCACCACGCCCGCAGGCCATTTGCCGTGCAGCCAATGAAAGTATCGGGAGTAAATGCTCATCGGTGGTTCCTCGTCATAGTGGTTGGTTTTGGGGCGACAATGTTTTCGGCATCCTTCTCGAAGACCTCAATGCTGGTCGCTGGCGGATCGCTGGAATTGCCATCATGCACTCATGGGAGCGGCTCACGCTGCGCCGGCGCGAGAAATTGCATCGCCTTTGCAGGATCGGTCCGGATGGTCGCGTGGCCACGTCACTTCGCCGGCTTCCTCGGGTTGGCCTGAGTCTGCTGGCGGAACAGCTTGCCTGGAGCAGCGCCAGAATCAGCACAACGCTTTTGCGGAAAATTGCCGTCATATGCAGATGCGTTGAGTCATACGTCAGATTTCATGGGACCGGAAGCAGCCCAGGTGCTTCGATCCTTGGTGAAGAGCAAGATTGACTATCACAGGCTCGGAAAGCTGAGCAATGAAGAGCGTTTCGGAAAGGATCGGTCTCGCTCTGAACGGCGTATCCAGCAGTTGCTGAGGCAAAGCGGAATTTGAAGATCGACGGGTGGATTTACAGAGGGCGATTCGCCGTGCCGACACGCGCCGCACTGTTTCAATTGCTGCTCACACCTCCACACTCGCCGCGGAAATCGAAGGCCAAATTCGTCTGACAATTGAGAAATCCGACCCTTCTGAAACGAAGGCTCCACGGCCATGGCCTGAGCGGACGGGAGTGGTTCAGTGTTTTTGCCCTTTCATCATCGTGAGCGTGGCTTCAGCGAATGCCCTGCCCATGAGCGCGAAGGTCTTCGCGCAGCCGAGGTAGTGATAGCCGGCGTTGGACGCGCCGCGTTTCCAGAGCGCGACTTCTGCGGGCGAGATGAGATCGGCCTCGTATTTTTTTGAGGTATTCCTTCTGCTCCGCCGCGCTCATCGTGCCATCCTTGTTTGCGGCGTTCTTGTCTTTGACCCGGAGCAAAAATTCCATCTGCCGGATTTTCGCGTGCTTTTCGTCAATGACCGCAAGCTCCTCCGCCCAGAACGGCGCGGTCGGCACGGCGGTGACGTTGCCCTTGAATTCCGGCATCAGCGAGGGCGCGGTCATCGCCTCGCGGAAGGACAGCGTGCCGCCTTTTGCCTTCAGTCCGTCCACGCCGAGTACGCCGATAACGAACGGCATTTTCGGCGCGCCGAGATCCTTCCGCACATCGCGGATGAAATCGGCCAGCCACTCACTGTATTTGCCGTAGTCCCGCGTCTTGCCGTCGGCTTTCATCGGGTAGGTGCCGCCGTCCACGAGGTCGTTGAAACCCTGGAACCAGACGAAGCCGGCGATCTCGTAGCCCGCCGCTGCGTCGTAGGCCGGGCAGACGCGCTTCGGGTCGGCGAGCACGCGTTTCACATGCTCGACCATGTAGCGGTAAAAGCGCCCGGTCTCCTTCGCCTTCGCCGCTTTCTCCGCGGCGACGTCCTTGCCCTGCTTCTGCATCTGCGCGAGGTGCGCCTCGCTGAACTCGTACGGCCCCGCGCTCGGCGGGCGGAACTCGGTGTTCAGGCTCCGTCCGCCCCACGCGGTCTTGATGATGAGCAGCGGCTCCTTCAACGCGGCGTCCATGGTGAGTCCGAACATGAACTCCGGACCGATCTGGCCATTCGGTTTCGTCGCATCGTCTCTCGCGCCAAAACCAGCCGTGAGCTTCCCTGTGCCCTCGCCATTCGCGCTGCCATCGTATCTGCCTGTGAAATACGAAATCCAAGTGTGGTCGCACACGCGCGGCTTACCGTCCGCGCCACGCATCATTTTCAAAAGCGGCGCAGTCGCCGGGTCATCGCCGATGTAGTCAAAGGTCTCGATCCTCGCGTGCCCCTCCATATTCGACTGGCCGGCGAGGATGAAAACTTTCAACGGTCTCGCGGCTTGGGCGACGAGGCTGCCGACAACAAATGCTGTGAGGGTGACGAGGATGTGTTTCATATTTTTGCTTGGGGTTTTTGTGGAGGACGTGCGGGCAGAGGACCCGAAATTTCTGCGAAAAGAGCGAGGATTTCCGGCTCGGCCTTTTCCTGAGCAACACCCGGCACCGCCATCGGCGTGAGCAGCAGGGCGGAGATAAGCATCAGGGTGTGTTTCATCGGCGCAGGTTTCAGATTCACGGAGGAACCTGATGAATCGGGCGAACAGTTTTGTGCTGGTGAGCCAGATTGCAGGATGGTGATTTCTTCACTCCACGACCAGCACGCCCCGCATGATGCGCCAGTGGCCGGGAAAAGTGCAGAGGTAGGGATAGCGGCCGGGCTCGGCTGGGGCGCTGAAGCTGAGTTCGGCGCGGCCGTTCGGATTCACGAGTGGAGTGGCTTGGAGGATTTTCGCCGAGTCGGGGAGATAGTTCTTTGCGAGGGCGTCGGGCTGGGTCGCCATCTGGTCGGCGAGTGCGCCCACTTCCTCGTCGGCACCGGCGGCGACGAGCACGAGGTTGTGCTGCATGAGGTCGGGGTTTTCGAAAATGATGCGCACTTTCGCACCCGCCTTCGCGCGGAGTTCCTTCGGGGCGAATTGCATGAGGCTCGGCACGGCCTGCACGTGGAGGGCGTTCAGGTCGGCGGCGTGTGCCTTTTCCCACTCGCTCGCGCTCGCGCTGAGCGCGGCCTGATCCGCCGGCAGATGCGCGGTGGCGAGCGGCTGGCCAAGGAGGTCGTAGATGAAGACGGTCGGCGGCGTGGCCTTGGCGCGCCGGTAGCCGATGTCGATCTGGTTGAGTCCCTTTTGCAATTCGATCTGCACCTGCTGCTCGGTGCTGTAGGGGCTGTCGGCGGTGAGGAGCTGGACGCCATTGGCGGAGACGTCGAGATAGCCGTGCTTCACGCTGAGGAGCGCGGTCTGCGCGGCGTCGGCGGTGATGAAGGTGCGGTAGGTCTTCGTCTTGGCGGGCGCGGGCTTGCCTTTCTTCGGGTCGGCGGTGCGGGGATAGGCTTCCTGTTCGCCGGTGCCTGTCTCGCCGACGAAGAGCCACTCCTTCACCTGGGATTCCGGCGCGATGTTCAGCACGGGAACGGAGCGTCCCTTTGCCGGCGTCGTGCCCACTTTCAAGTCGCCGAGCATCTGCTGCACCGCGGGCTCGGTGGCGACGATGCCGGTGAGCGCGTGGTCGCCGTGCATGTCGCCGTTTGCGCGGAGATGTGCGACGACGTTGATGACGGCCATGCGCACGCGCGGGTGCGGGTCGCGTGCGGCGGCCGCGAGGAGTGCGTGCGCGTCGGGCAGTTGTGCGGTTTGGAAACGGATGAGCTGCACGGCGGCGGCGCGGAAGAGCGGGTCGTTCGATTTCAGCAAGTCGCCGAGCCACGCGGGACGCGCCTGACCTTTTGCAGCGAGCACCCAGAGCGCTTCGAGCTTCGCCTGCTCGGTCGCGGGATGCGCGGCGTCGAGCGCGGCGATGATTTCGTCGCCCTTTGCGCGCAATTGAATCCGCACGTGATGACGCACGATGTTCTGCGGGTGGTCGAGCAACGCGATGAGTTCCGGCACGCTCGCGCCTTCGATCTTCGGCCAGTCCTTCACAACGGGCTTCGCATTCGACACGACGCGCCAGATGCGGCCGCGCGTGTGGTTCCACTGCGGGTCGCGCATCGGATGCTGCGCGTGGCCGATGATGCGGCTGGCGAAGTCCGAGACGTAGAGCGCGCCGTCGAAACCAAACTCGCAGTCCACCGGGCGGAACGCGCTGTTCTGCGATGTGAGCAAGTCGAGCCGCTCGGTGCCAGTGATCGGACCGCCGTCTGCGGTGACTTTCGAAATGGAAACCGTGTAGCTGCCGAGCAGCGTCGCGGACGCGATTCCCTGCTGGAAGTCGTCGGGGAAATTCGGGCTCGAGACGACGCTGAGTGCTGAGCCCTTCGCGTAGTTGAGCACGGTGCCGTTGCCATACGGGTGATACACGCCGAGCGGTGTCCACGTCTGCGCGAGTCCGTCGAGCACATGGCCGCCGCCGAAGCGCTGGAAGATATTGCCGTAGCGATCGAACGAGACCTTCCACGGATTCGGCGTCATGCCCTGCCACTCGGTCTCGATGCGACCGGTGTCGGGATGCAGGCGATACGTCGTGGAATCAATGCCGCGCACGACGCCGAACGGCGTCTCGAACTGCGAGCGATGAAACACGCCGTCGCAAAAAATCACGTGCCCCAGCGGATCGGTCTCGACCATGCCGCCGTGGTGCGAATCGGTCACATCCACGCCGCGGAGCAGTTCGGTCTGTGTGTCGGCGCGGCCATCGCCATCCGTGTCCCGCAAAATCAGCAGGCGCGGCTGCGCGGAGACGATGACGCCCTTTTCGTGAAAGGCCACGCCATCGAGCGCATCGAAGCCTTCCGCGAACACCGTGCATTTGTCCGCCCGCCCGTCGTGATCGGTGTCTTCGAGGATGAGGATTTTGTCGTGCGGCTGCTCGCCCGGCACGGTGTGTGGAAAGGACGGCATCGTCACCACCCACAGCCGCCCGCGTGCATCGAAAGCCATCTGCACGGGATTTTTCAAATCGGGGAACTGCTCCTCCGATGCGAAGAGATTCAGCGTGTAGCCGTCCGCGACTTTCAGATCCTGCTGCTGCTCGGCGGGCGCTTTGAGCACGCCACCGCTGAAACGATCCGGGATGGTTTTCCCCTCGGGCAGCGGCGGCAGCGACGGCGGCGGAAAGTCCGCGAACCGCGAATCCGGCTTGCTCACGAGCGTGTGCAGAATCGTGTCCGCCTGCTCGATGAGCTGATGATACCGCGGCACCTCCGCCGCATTTTCCTCGGGCCGCTTGCGCACGCCGAAATACACCACGCCGTTTTTGGGGCGCACGATGTCCGCCACGGCGCGCGACTTCTGCGCCGCGGCCTTGGCGACTTCATCCACGCGCCACATGGGAATGCGTGCGATCGCCGCATCGCCGGCAATCTGCCGCGCGATGAACGCACCAATTTCGCGGCAGCCGATTTCATTCAGATGAATGCCCTGCGTCGTCAGCAGCGTCGCGCTTTTCGCGTAGGCGGCTTTGCTTGCGGCGAAAAGATCCACAAACACCGCGTCGTGCGCCTTTGCGAGATCTGCGATGGCCGCTGCATACGCGGCGACATCGGTATTGCGCCGCTCGTCCTTCTCCACCGCGATCGGCGAAAGGAGCACCAGCCTTGCACTCGGATGCAGCCGCTTCATCTCGCGCAACAGCAACTCATACTGCGCGCGGAATTCCTTCAGCCCGGCCTGCCCCGCAAACGACTCGTTCATGCCATAGCCGAGCACGACGACATTTGCGGGCCACTTCGCAAGCAGCGTCTTCAAATGTTCGACGTAGCCTTCCGGTCGCGCGCGCCAGCCGACTTCGTCACCCGTCCACGCGAGGCTGCGGATGCGCAGTTCCTTGTCCGGATGCGCGAGCTGCACCTGCGCCTCCAGCGTGCCGGCTTCCAGCAGCCGCTCGACCATGGAGTTTCCGTAGAAGAGGATCGTGTCGCCCTTCGCGAGCGGGACGTCGGCGCAAGCGCGCGAACACGCCGCGAGCAGTGCGATGAGGAGGAGAATCTTTTTCACGGCTGGACCTCTGACGGCTTCATGCGGCGTTTGAAAGAAATCGTTGCCGCCAGTGGAGTCGCGTCGGCCTTTTGCGGAATGGCGTCGTCCATCGCGACCATCCGTCGCGTGCCTACTGGATGAAAATGAACTGCTTCGTATTCAGCAGTGCGTAGATGAGAGCCTCGACGGTTTTGCTGTCACCGGCCGTCGGGAGCTTCGCCTTTTCCTGCGCGGTGGGTTTGCGCGAGAGCAGCGCGAGATAGACGGCGTCCACTTTGTCGCTGGCGTTGGCGACGGTGTGCATCAGCGGTGAGAAGGGCGAGAGCACGCCTTTCGATGAGATGAGGTCGCCATTCATCAGCGCGAGTGCCTGCGGGATGGACGCGTTGGGGTTCGCGTTTTCCACGAAGTCGCGGTCGCTTTGGCCCATCGTGCGCAGGAAATGTCCGCGCGGCGCGGGGCTGTCGAGTTCGCTCGCGCGCATCCATTCGGTGCGCGCCTTTTCGCAATACGCGACGAATGCGGCGCGATCCTTCTCCGCGTAGCCGAGCTTCGCGGCGAGTGCGGTGAGGCGCTGCTTTTCCGCCTGCGTCTCGGTCGCGAGTTGCGCGGCGGTCTTCGGCGCGGGGCCGTAGCCGGGGACATACAGGCGCTTCCAGGTTTCGGTCGGGAGCGCGCGCGGGTTGGTGTTCAACTTGTAGGTTTCGTCCACGATGATCCTCGCATCGCGGCCGGGCTTCGCTCGTGCGAGATTCGTGAGCACGGGCATGATGAAATCCTTCACGAACGTCTCGCCGCGCTCACGGTCGAGTTCGCCTTCCTGATGCCTCAATTCGATTTCCTTCGTTTTGTCGCCGGATCGTTTCGCGACGATGAGCGCCTCCTTCACGGCTGTTTCGCGCTTCTCAAGTTCGATCTCGGCCTGCAACCGCGCGTAGGCCATGTCCACGAGCTTCGTGCCGTCGAAGTTCAGATACGCGTCGCACGCCATCTGCGAGACGCCGGTGCGCCGCGCATTGCGGTCCTCGCGTTTCAGGTCGCGCGCATCGGGCTCGTGGTTCGCAAGTGCCACGACGGAATCCCAGATTTGCTCCGCCGTCATGCGCCGGAGCACGGGGCCCTGGAAATGGAACACGTCGCCGCGTGCGAACTCCTCGCGCATCACGGCCGACTGGTAGGCGCGCGTGTTTGCGATGACGCCGAGGAATGTGCGCATGTCGTAATGCAGCGAGACCATCAGCTTTTCGAGACAGGCTTCCGCCTCGGGCACCATCGCCTTCGTGTCATCGCGCAGTTCGTCGAGCGGCTCGATGAGCGCGACCCCGAGCATCTTCTTCCACAGCCGGTTCACGATCACTTTGGTGAATGCCGGATTCTCCGGCGAAGCAACCCAGCGTGCGAAGACTTCAGCGCGGTCGTCGCCGGGACTCGGCTCGGGAACCTTTCCGAAAATCGGTCGCGGTGTCATCTCATCGCCGGGCTTGCCGTCGGACTGATGGAAATCCGACGGAAGTTTCAGCACGGTGTTCGCCTTTCGCTCCATGCCGATCGGGCTGAAGAGATGGCCCACGCAGCCTTTGATCATCCCGATGATTTTCCGATACTCCAGCGCCTTCATCCGCTCGTCCTTCCGCTCCTCGGCAGCCCGACCGCCATCCTTCGATGCCGCCTTCTCCTTTTTGAATTCATCGAGAATCGTCTGTTCACGTTTCCTCTGGGCCTGGCGCGCGCCGTCGAAAGCCTCATCCACCGGCTTGTTGCCGTAGCTGTAGGCCGCGAGGTGGTAAAACTCCGTCTGCTTCCACTTGTCGAACGGATGGTCGTGGCACTGCGCGCACTCGATGCGCGTGCCGAGGAACATGCGCGCGGTGATGGCCATGTTGTCGAGCGGCATCTGCGGGTCGCGAAGGTAGTAGCCGACCGCGCCGTTGTCCCAGGCATAGCCGCGCGCCGAGAGCATCTCGCGCACAAACTGGTCGTAGGGCTTGTTCGCGCGCAGGCTGTCCTTGATGAACTTCTCGTAGGCCGCCTGCACGACGCCCGCACTGTTCACATACGTGGATTTGAAGCGCAGGATGTCCGCCCAAAAGTTGTAGAAGTTCGACACGTAGCTCTCACGCGCGAGGAGGTCGCCGATCAACGCGGCGCGCTTGTCCTGCCGCTTCGATTCGAGAAAGGCGCGCGCCTCCGCCGCAGTCGGGATGCGCCCCGCGAGGTCGAGGTAAATGCGACGCACGAATGTCTCATCACTCACCGGCGCGTTGGGCGTGATGCCGGCAGCCTTCCAGTGCGCGGCGAGCAGCGAGTCAATTTAAGCGGCAGCCTTTCGGGTTTGCTCGGGCGTGATGCCGGCAAACGCGGGGGCTGCGACGAGGGCGATGACAGTAAGGATGGAGCGAATCATGGGAGAGAAAATGGGTTGGAAAATGGGTTGGAAAATGGGGCAGGCAATGGTATCGGTCACGGCATGACAGCCACACTCGACAAGGCAGGCCGGATCGTTCTTCCGAAAAAGCTCCGCGAAAAACTGCACCTGAAACCCGGCGCGAAGTTCAACATCGAGGTCGTTGGGGATAAGATTGAGATCGAGCAGGAGGAGTCGGAGACCAAAATCGTATGGAAGGACGGCGTGCCGGTGGTGATGGGATGGGACGGATTCGACGCAGTGAAAGCCTTGAAGGAAATGAGGGAAGAGCGTGAGGCGCATCTGGCATCGCTCTCCCGAAAACGGTGAGCGACTTCGTTGACAGTTCTGTGCTCGTTGCCTGTATCATTGGCAGCGAAGATTGGCATCAGGAATGCCGCGCCTTGGTCTTGCGCGGAAGATGTGGCATGTATGCCCACGGCATCTCCGAAACCTTCAGCACTTTGACAGGCGGCAGCCGTCCGTTTCGATTGGGAGCGAACACGGCTGCGCAGTTTCTTGAGGATCACTTCATTCCGTCGTTGGCGATCACCACGCTCACACCCGCCGAAATGCTCCGCGCGTTGCGCGACGCCGAGAGCCGCGGCGTCCGCGGTGGAGCCGTCTTCGACTACCTCCACCTCGTCGCGGCGCGGAAGGCGAAAGCCCGGCGGATCTACACGCTGAACGTCTCGGATTTCCGCGCGTTTCACCGTGCCGGCGATCCGGTGGTTGCGCATCCGGGCGACTGAGCGGGGCGTCGTGAGTTTCACGCGAAGACTGCGGTGACCGGTTTGCCCTTGTCCGCGATTTTGAAAGGCCGGCCATTCGGCGCGAGCACCGTTTCATCGAGCGGCAGGCCGAGCGCGTGGCCGATGGTCGCGTTGAAATCAGGGATCGTGATCTCGTCATCCTCCACTTCCTCGGCGGTCTTGTTCGTCGAGCCGAAGACGAAACCGCCCTTCACGCCGCCGCCGAACATCGCGGCGGAAAATGCCTTCGGATAATGGTCGCGCCCGAGCGACTGGTTGATCTTCGGCGAGCGGCCGAACCCCGTCGTCACCACGACCAGCGTGTCCTTCAGCATCCCGCGCGAGTGCAGATCATTCACGAGCGCCGCGAGGCCGCGGTCGAGCTTCTCGCAGAGGTCGGGCGTCGCGGTGAAATTGCCCGAGTGCGTGTCCCAGCCGTGCAGGCTCACCTCGGTGAACCGCACGCCATGCTCCACGAGCCGCCGCGCAAGCAGGCAGCCCTGGCCGAATGGATCGCGCCCGTAGTCGTTGCGCAGCGAATCCTTTTCCTGCGTGAGATCAAAGGCCGCGATGTCCGCACTCGCCATCATGCGATACGCGCCGTCGTAGGCGCCCGTGTGCGCGGCGACATTCCGCTGCTTGCCAAAGGCGCGCACGAAGTCCGCATCGAGATCGCCCGCGAGCTTCATGCGCGCGTCGTGCGAATCCTTCGTCAGCCCCTTCTGCAGTTCGATATCGCTCAGTCCCTTCTCCGGATTGTTCACGAAAAGCGGCGCAAGCTCCGGCGGGAAGAATCCCGCGCCGGGATGACGGCTCGCATTGCCGACATACACCGAGCCCGGCAGCGTCGGATTTCCCGCGCCGCGGAAATGCGCGAGCCACGCGCCCATCGAGGGATGATTGATCGTGCCGCGGAGCTGGTAGCTCGTGTGCATCATGTAGTTCCCC
>Ga0075030_100004869_pt1 | contig 12125 bp, 9 predicted proteins | sample LitLauG_LLR_2012_FD_71393 | JGI IMG/M metagenome (GOLD analysis project Ga0075030, IMG submission 71393) | Freshwater sediment microbial communities from Pennsylvania, USA - Little Laurel Run_MetaG_LLR_2012 | ecosystem: Environmental > Aquatic > Freshwater > Creek > Sediment | place: USA... | reverse complement strand
TCCCGGGCGTCATCAGGCAGCGAAGTGAACCCTCCCCAGCCGGGCCCGAGCCAGCCGAGCCTGCCGCCGCCGGGGTACCCGCCGGGTGGGTCAGCGGGGTACCTCCCGCCGCCACCGACGCCCAGGACGCGGCCGCCGTGGGTGGTCCCGGTCGCAGGCGGCGGAGCGGTCCTGGTGCTGGTGATCATCCTCGTGGCCGTGCTCGCAGGCGGGAGCAAGCCGTCGCCCCACCCGTCACCGAACGTCGTGTCGACCCTTGCCACCCAGTTGACGCCGCCCGCCTTCATCGCCCGCGCCGATGCCATCTGCACCTCGGTCGGACCGCAGCTGGCCGCGGCGGTCAACGCAGACAACCCTCAAGCCTTCGCCATCGGCTTGCAGTCGATCTTCACGCAGACCCGCGCCTTGGGCGATCCGACCCAGGGAGCGGACAACATCCATGCCTACCTCGCCGCCGTCGCCAACGCGGCGAGCGCGTACAACCAGGGCCAACGAGCGACTGGCAGCCAGTTCGCGAACCAGGCCGGGTCCCTGGCCGGGGAGTACGGGATGTCCGTCTGCAGCGCGCTGTAGGTGGCGCGCCCGCCCCACCGGCGTCACGTCGAGGTGCCTGTCGTCGGCGGTGCCGCGCAACGGGACGGGGGCGGCGCCACCGACAGGGCCGCGGCCAGCCGTGCCGCGGCCGCCCAGTACCCGCACGCGGTCGGGTGGAGGGCGTTGACGTTGATGGGCTGGGCGGTGACCGAGTTGAGCCACGCGGACTGGCCGGGCGCCGGGCACAGACCGGTGGGGCTGACCGGGACGGTCCGCCCGTCGAGCGCCTTGACGGCCACGTCGAGCTCGTTGCGCCAGTCGACGAAGTGGATGTTGCCGGCGCGCGGATGGGTCCCGGTCGTCAGCGCGCGGTTGGCCAGGTCCACGGCCGCGCGGATCGTGTCGCCGAGCGTGATCGCAAACCGGTTCGCCGCCACCGCCTCGGCGGGGGAGAAGAAGCTGCATCCGGCGAGCTGCGCCAGCGGGGGCCAGGTATCGGGGTTGGCGAAGGCGAGGGGGTAGCTCAGCACGTAGAGGTCGCCGCGGGCATCCATGGCGGTGCGGATGCGGGTGTAGACCTCGACGAGGCGGTGGGAGAGCACGGCCCACGCGCTGCCCGTGACGTCGCCGGGATCGGGTGCGATGCCGGCGGGCTGGCCGGGCTGGGCTGGCGGCGGTTGCCCGTCGAGCAACCACGCCGGGCAAGCACCGAGCACGCACTGCTCCGCGATCGATGCGAAGCCGACGTCGTCACCTCCCACGGTGATGGTCACCATGGTCGTGTGGCCGGTCACCTGGGCCAACTGGCGGTCGAGCACGTCTGCGGTCGTCGCCCCCGAGCACGCGGCCGAGGTCATCGAGGCGTCTGAGCCGAGGGACGCGGCGAGCTGGCTCGCGTAGGACGCGTCGGAGGTGGCGCAACCACCCGAACGGGCCTCACCCGTCCCGGCGGAGTACGAGTCGCCGAGGGCGACCCAACGGATTGCGGGAGACCCGGTGGGATCGGACGTCGACGGGGCGGGTCGGGAGGTCGGCGCAGGGTTGCCGGGTGCAGCCGTGCTGGACGCCGCGGACGGGAGCGGCGACGAGCTGCTCCCCAACCCCGGGGCCGGCCCGGCGCGGGCCTTGACCGACCCGGAGCAACCGGCGGAGACGACTCCTCCGACCAGGACGAGCGTCGCGGCGAGCACCCCGACCCGCGTGCGCCTCATGGCAAGAATCTACCGGGCAGCTGCCCGGAGGCCGCCGCGCCCGGGCGTCCTCGCGGACGTCCGGTCAGCCGAGCCAGATCTCGGCGCTGGTGCTCACCGCCAGGCGCAATGCGGTCATCCACACCACCGGGTCGAGAGCGCGGAGCATCACCTCGAGGACCTCCCGGACCGACACGATGCGCACCTCGCCGTCGGTCCGCAAGATGATGAGGTGGCGCAGGCCGTCCTGCAGCATCGCCGCCGCCGCGTCGACGACCGGGAGGCTCCCGGCCACCCAGTGGGGGCTGGTGGTCGCGACGGCCGACACCGGTGTCTCGGGACCGAGGCCGAGGCTCAGGGCGCGTGCGAAGTCGCGCTCGGTGATGATGGCTTCGACACCCTCGCCGACCAGGAGCGCGGAGGTGTCGGCCTCGCGCATCGTGCGTGCCGCCTCCCCGACGCACGCGTCGGGCGGGAGCCGCGGGGCGGTCCGGGTGGCGAGGGCTTCGACGGGGGAATGGGGCCCGATCAGGTGGTGCTGCATGTCACCATCGCGTCGCTGTGCCCGGGGTGCGCGACAGGGCCCTTGGGCAGGAATGGTCCGCCGTTCGGCTCCATCGCCCGGGCAGGGCCGCGCGCGACGAGGCTGCGCCCGGGTCGCATGGGCGGCGGCGGGACGAGATACGTTTGGTGACGGTGCCGGGCGTCCTTTCCATCGTGCTCGCCGGCGGCGAGGGAAAGCGGCTGATGCCCCTGACGCTGGACCGGGCCAAGCCGGCGGTGCCCTTCGGCGGCCACTACCGCCTCATCGACTTCGCCCTGTCCAACCTCGCCAACGCCGGGTTCCTCAAGATCGTGGTGTTGACGCAGTACAAGAGCCACAGCCTGGACCTGCACATCTCGCGCACGTGGCGGATGTCGACGCTCATCGGCAACTACGTGTCCACGGTGCCGGCCCAGATGCGGCGGGGGCCGCGGTGGTTCGCCGGCTCAGCCGACGCGGTCTATCAGAACGTCAACATCGTGGGCGACGAGAAACCCGACCACATCTGCGTGTTCGGCGCGGACCACATCTATCGCATGGACCCCCGCCAGATGCTCGAACAGCACCTGGCGACGGGGGCCGGTGTCACCGTGGCGGGGATCCGGGTCCCCCTCGCCGACGCGGCCCAGTTCGGTGTGATCGCGCCGGGGGACGGCACGCGGATCCGCAGCTTCGAGGAGAAGCCGACCTCGGCGGGGGGCCTCCCCGATGCGCCGGACCAGGTCATCGCCTCGATGGGCAACTACATGTTCAGCACCCAGACCCTCATCGACGCGCTCCACGTCGACGCCGACGATCCCGCCTCCCGCCACGACATGGGTGGGGACATCGTGCCGATGCTGGTGGCGGAGGGCACGGCCCACGTCTACGACTTCGCGCACAACCGGGTCCCGGGCGCGACCCCTCGCGACCGCGGCTACTGGCGCGACGTGGGCACGCTCGACAGCTACTACGAGGCGAGCATGGACCTGGTGTCGGTCCACCCGGTCTTCAACCTCTACAACGGCGAGTGGCCCATCCACACCGCCAGCCCGCAGTTGCCACCGGCCAAGTTCGTCTTCGAGGAGCCGGGCCGCACCGGACAGGCCCTCGACTCGATGGTCAGCGCCGGGGTCATCGTGGCCGGCGGGACCGTCCGGCGTTCCATCCTCTCACCCGGCGTGCACGTCGAGTCGGGCGCGCTGGTCGAGGACTCGGTGGTCATGCAGGACTCCGTGATCGGCGCGGGGGCGGTGGTGCGCCGTGCCATCGTCGACAAGAACGTCGTGATCCCGCCCGGTGCGCGGGTCGGTGTCGACGCCGGGCTCGACGCAGCCCGCTTCTCGTTGTCCGCCAAGGGCGTGGTCGTCATCGGCAAGGGCGCCAAGGTCGCTGCCCCGTGAGGGTGCGGTGAAGGTCGCCCTGCTCACCCGGGAGTTCCCCCCCGAGGTGTACGGCGGCGCAGGGGTGCACGTGGAGTACCTGAGCCGGGAGCTCGCCCGGGTGGTGGACGTCGCGGTGCACTGCTTCGGTGCGCCGCGGGCGTCGAGCCTCGTCGCCGGGGCGTACGAGGCGTGGGGCACGCTTCCCGCGGCGGGCGCGGGGTCGGTGCTCGGCACGCTGTCGGTCGACCTCCGCATGGCGGCCGCGGTGGCGGGCGCCGACCTGGTCCACAGCCACACCTGGTACACCAACCTCGGGGGTCATCTGGCCAAGCTCCTGCACGGCATCCCCCACGTGGTGACCAGCCACAGCCTCGAGCCGCTCCGCCCGTGGAAGGCCGACCAGCTCGGGGCCGGCTATCGCCTCTCGTCGTGGTGCGAGCGGACCGCGATCGAAGCGGCCGATGCGGTGATCGCGGTGTCCGCCAGCATGGCGCGCGACGTGGTCGCGGCGTACCCCGCGGTGCTCCCCGAGCGCGTCCACGTCATCCACAACGGCATCGACACCGTCGAGTACCACCGCGATCCGGGCACCGAGGTGCTGGACCGCTGCGGGATCGACCCGCAGCGGCCCATCGTGCTCTTCGTGGGGCGCGTCACCCGCCAGAAGGGCATCGGCACCCTCCTGGATGCCGCGGCCCTGTTGGCACCCGAGGCCCAGGTGGTGCTCTGCGCCGGGGCCCCCGACACCGAGGCGATCGGCCGGGAGATGCAGGAGCGGGTCGCCCAGCTCCAGCAGGAGCGCTCCGGGGTGGTGTGGGCGGAGGAGATGCTGGCTCGCCCCGCGGTGATCCAACTGATGAGCCACGCGGCAGTGTTCGTCTGCCCGTCGATATACGAGCCATTCGGATTGATCAACGTCGAGGCCATGGCCTGTGGCGCGCCGGTCGTGGCCAGCTCGGTCGGGGGGATCCCCGAGGTCGTCGTGGACGGTGAGACCGGGCTGTTGGTCCCCTTCGAGGCGTCCGGGGACGGGACCGGAGCACCTCGCGACCCGGCACGCTTCGCGGCCGACCTGGCGGGGCGGGTCAACCAGTTGCTGGAGGATCCCGATCTGGCGAGGCGCCTCGGGGACGCCGGCCGCCGCCGGGTGGTCGAGCACTTCAGCTGGGCGGCGATCGCGCGGGAGACCCATCGGCTGTATGAGGCCGTGCGGGGCGCTCGCGGCGCCCGCCCGGCCTGACGCGGGGTGTCGCAAGCGGGCAGACTCTCTGCGGGCGTTCCGCCCGGAGCGGAGGATCGTGATGAAGGTCGAGCGGATCGTCGTCGGCGTCGATGCGTCGGACAACGCCCGCCGGGCGGTCGAGTGGGCCGCAGGGTTGGCCGCATCGATCGGCGCCGAGGTCGTCGCCGCCCACGCCTTGGGGTTGCTCGAACGGCTGCCCGGTCATCCCGACCCGGTGCCGACCCACCAGCACCGCGCCGAGGTCGACCGGCTCCTGACCGAGGTGTGGTGCGCCCCGCTCGCCGAGGCGGGGGTGCGCTGGCGCGCCGAGGCCCGGGAGGGCAACCCGGTCACCGTGTTGCTGTCGGTCGGCGACGAGCTCGACGCCGACCTGCTGGTCGTGGGCAGCCGAGGGTTGGGTGGGTTCCCCGAGCTGCTCCTCGGGAGCACCAGCACCCAGGTGGCCCAGCACAGCCGGCGCCCCGTCGTGATCATCCCCGCCGGGCGGTGACGGCCCGGGTGCCCGAGAGAGGCTGATGATGTCCGACGGTGTGACCCTTTGCTGGCCCGATCGCGACCGCATACCGGAGCCGGCGCGCACGGCCCTGATCGGTCCGGGCGCCCCTTTCGAGCTGGTGGTCGAAGACGTCCTCGGCGCGCCGATGGAGGTCTTCGCCCGTCGCGCGCCGCATCTGCCGGCGCTGCTGTCCTCGGCCGCCGAGCGCTTCGCCGAGCGGCCGTACGTGGTGTTCCACGATCACACCTACACCTACGGCGGGATCATCGAGCCGGTGGCGCGGGCGGCTGCGGCGCTCCGCGAACGCTACGGCATCGGACCGGGCGACCGGGTCGCCATCAGCGCCGCCAACTGCGCGGAGTGGGCGTTGACCTTCTGGGCGGTCACCTGCCTCGGGGCGATCACCGTCGCGATGAACGGGTGGTGGACCGGCGCGGAGATGCGCTACGGCCTCGACCTCACCACCCCGAAGCTCCTGGCGGGCGACCGGCGACGGCTCGGGCGCCTCGGCGAGGAGGCGCCCGGTCTGCCCGTGCTCACCTTCGAGGAGGACTTCGGCGATCTGGTCGCCTGCCACCCGGCCGAGACCCTCCCCGAGGTGCCCATCGACGAGGACGACCCCTTTCTCATCCTCTTCACCAGCGGCACGACCGGGCGGCCGAAAGGTGCCGTGCTGTCACACCGCAGCAACATCCACTTCATCCTGGCGTCGCTGGTCGGCGCACCGGCCAGAGCCGCCGTGCTCGGCATCCCGCCCGCGCCGGCGGAGCCGCCTCGGATCATCAACGCCGCGCCGATGTTCCACGTCGGAGGCTTGAACTGCCAGCTCGTGATGTCGACGGTCACGGGCGCGACCATCATCTACCCGCCACCGGGGAGGTGGCGCGAGGACGTCCAGTTGGAGCTGACCGAGCGTCACCGGGCCACGAACTGGTCGATGGTGCCGACCCAGCTCTGGCGGCTGCTGCAGTGGCCCGAGCTGGACCGCTACGACCTCACGTCGCTCCGCGGAGTGGGCGGGGGGAGCGCGGTGTGGCCGCCCGAGCTGCTCCGCTCGCTCGAGCAGCACCTGCCCTGGGTGCGCCCGGGCCTCAGCACCGGGTACGGGATGACCGAGACCAACGGGCTCGGTACCTCGCTCAAGTCGGCCGACAGCTTCGAGCACCCCGATTCGATCGGGGAGGCCTGCGTCGCGACGGAGGTGCAGGTGCGGGATCCGGCGACCGGCCAGGCGCTGGCGAGCGGGGACGTCGGCGAGATCTGCCTGCGAACCGCGGCCGGATTCCTCGGGTACTGGGACAACCCGACCGCGACAACGGCTGCCCTCGACGCCGACCGCTGGTACCGCACCGGCGACTTCGGCCGGATCGAGAACGGCTTCGTGCACCTCGAAGGACGGCGCCGGGACCTGATCATCCGTGGGGGGGAGAACATCTACCCGGTGGAGATCGAGAACCGCCTCCTCGAGCACCCCGACGTCGATGACGTCGCGGTGATCGGCGTGCCCCACCCGACCCTCGGCCAAGAGGTGAAGGCCGTCGTCGTCGCCCGGCGCGGCGCGACGCTCGCACCCGGCGAGGTGCAGCGCTTCGCCGGCGAGACCCTGGCGTCGTTCAAGGTGCCCACCATCGTCGAAGCGCGCGATGTCCTGCCCTACAACCCGGCCGGCAAGGTCATGAAGCACCTCCTCGAGCAGCCGGACCAGGTCAGCGGCTTCGTCCAGGAGTGAGCGCCCTCGGGCGAGCGCCCGCGGCGCGATTGACCGATGGGAGAAAGGTGCCCCGTCGCGGCCGTGAGCGACCCGTAACCTGCGGGCGATGTCCGACGACGGGGCGATGGTGGACGTGGTCCTGGCCGACGCCGCCGCCGACGCGGTGGGCGATGTCCCGGACGCGTCGACGGACCCGCCGGGGCGGAGGCGCCGCCGCCGCTGGCCCGTGGTCGCTGCGGTGGTGGTCCTGCTGCTGGCCTGGGGCGCGTTGAGCGCGCTCGACCTGTACCGGGCGGCGCGCGCGGTCAAGCGGGGCGCGGACTCGATCAACGAGGTCCGCAACGAGTTGCACGCCGACGACATCACCCAGGAGCGGGCGGTGCCGCCGTTGCGGGCCGCCGCGTTCGAGTTCGGCCAGGCCCACGGTCTCCTCGGGCGCCCGGAGCTTGCGCCGCTTCGGCTCCTGCCCTTCGGCGGCCGCCAGCTCCGCTCGGTCGACGCCCTCAGTGCGGCCGCGGCGAAGGTGTCGCAGCTGGGCGTCGGCGCGGTGCACCAGGCCCATCTGATCCTCGCCGAACACTCCCACACGCCCGAAGCCCGCCTCCAGCTCCTCCGGGACCTCTCCACGCTGGCCAACACGACCGACGCGCAGCTCCGCACGATCACGCTGGGCCCGTCGTCGGGGTTGGTCGGCCCGCTGGCCACCCGGAGGGCGGAGTTCGCAACCGATCTGACCCGCGCCGTCAACGGGCTCACCCAGGCGGGCGCCACGGCAGACGCGCTCGTCGACTTCCTCGGCAACAACCGCAACTACCTCATCCTCGCGGCCAACAACGCCGAGATGCGCGCCGGCTCGGGGATGTTCCTCCAGGCTGGGGTGATCACCACCGACGGCGCGGGCAAGTTCGCCCTCCGCTCCGTCGGGTCCACCCAGGACCTCCTGCTCCCGGCCCCAGGGCCGCCGATGCCCGCCGACCTGGCGGCGCGCTGGGGGTTCCTGCAACCCAACCAGGAGTGGCGGAACCTCGCGACGACCCCTCGCTTCGACACGACAGCAGAGCTGGCCGCCCGGATGTGGCAGGCCAAGACCGGCCAGCACGTCGACGGCGTGCTGGCCGTCGACGTCGCCGCGCTCCAGGCGGTGCTCGAGGTGAGCGGCCCGATCACCGCAGGCGGGATCACCGTCGACGCCAACTCCGTCGTGCCCTACCTGACCCACGACCAGTACCTCGGCATCCCTGACGGAGACCCCGACCTCGAGGTCCAACGCCACGACCACCTCGGGGTGCTGGCCACCGCGGTGTTCGACACGGTCAACGCCACCGAGGTCAGCCTCGCCGATCTGGCCCAGGGCCTGGCCAAGGCGGCGGACGGCCGCCACATCCTCGCCTGGTCCTCGGATCCGGCGGTCGAGCAGAAGTGGGTGACCGCCGGTGTAGGAGGGCGCCTCGGACCCGATGACGTGTCGCTCGCCGTGCTCAACCGGGGAGGCAACAAGCTCGACCCCTTCCTCGCGGTGTCGAGCCAGATGAGCTTTCGGCCCGACGGCGGCGGCAGCGTGGTCGAGGTGACGGTCCAGCTCCGCAACCAGGTCCCATCGGGACAGCCGAGCTACATCGCCGGCACCGGTCGGGAGGCGGGCGCGGTGCCGGGGAGCTACATCGGCTTCGTCACCCTCGACGTGCCCGCCCGGGCGGGCAACCTCCAGGTGGTGGGGGACCAACCCGTCGTCGCGGCGGGCTCCGACGGCCCGGACAACCTCGTGCAGGCTGCGCAGGTCGTGATCCCGCCCGGCCAGGGCGCCTCGGTGGTGTTCCGGTTCCGGCTCGCCGGGCTCCACGGTCAGCTGCGGGTCCTGCCGTCGGCCCGCATCCCTGCCGTGAGCTGGCAGGCGGGCACCAGCGCGTTTGATGACATCTCCGCGCATGTCGTCAGCTGGTAGCCACGAGGTGGCGTCGGCCGCCGAGCAAAGCTACCCGTTCGGATCGTTTCGACGCATGGAGCGAGGTATGTCCCCCTCCCCAGATTAAGGGAAGGATATGATCGCGCACACGGTGGTCGAGGAAGGGCTCCCTGAACACCGTGTGGAGGCATGACGTGCGTGCGTTCCGGGCATTCTTGACCGCTTTCATGGGTGTTGGGCTCCTTCTGGCCGCGATGGTCGCGCTGCCGGCGGCGGCAAGTGCCAACCCGACCTGCTACACCTCCGGCGCGCCGGGCGTCACGACCCAGCCCGGGGACTGCGCCACCGTGACGGTGCCGCCTCAGGTGCTCGGCAGCGAGCGGCAGTCCCCGCCTGCCGCCGGGCACGGCGACGTCCTCGCGGCGACGGTGCACGCCCAGCCGAGCAGCCTGGCGTTCACCGGCTCCGACGTGGCGGGCACCGTGGCCATCGCGCTCTTGGCGCTCGGCGCCGGGATCCTCCTCGTTCGCATCAGCCACCGCCGGACGGCCTGAGCACTCGCCCGCCGTGGGCCGCCGAGGCCCTACGCTGCGCCAGAGGCCGCGGCGAGCGCCGCGCGGTCGCGTCGCGGTCGGTCCGGGGCCGCGACAGAGCGGAGGGACGGAGCGTGCGGATCGCGGTGCTGATCAAGCAGGTGCCGAAGTTCGAGGCGATGGCACTCGGCCCCGACGGCCGGCTCCAGCGCGACGGCCTGGAGCTGGAGATGAACCCGTACTGCCGCCGAGCGGTGAGCAAGGGTGTGGAGCTGGCTGCCACGACGGGGGGGAGCTGCACCGTGCTGACCCTCGGGCCCCCCGCGGCCGAGGATTCGCTGCGCGAAGCCGTCGCAGGCGGCGCCGACGATGCGGTGCTGATCACCGACGTGCGCTTCGCCGGTTCGGACACGCTGGCGACCGCCCGAGCGCTGGCCGCCGCCCTCCGACGGGAGGGTCCTTTCGACCTGATCCTCGCCGGGCGCAACTCCGTCGACGCCGACACCGGCCAGGTCGGGCCGCAGGTGGCGGAGCTGCTCGGGTTGCCCATGCTCTCGGGGGGCAAGCGTCTCGACCTCGACGGCCGGCTCGTGCGAGCCCACCTCGAGTACGACGACGGCTGGGCCGAAGCCGAGGTCGAGCTCCCGGCCTTGCTCACGTGCGCGGAGCGCCTCTGCGACCCCACCAAGGTCGATCCCGGTGGTCGGGCTGCGGTGCCGGCCGAGCGCATCCGCCGCGTCGGGGCGTCCGAGCTCGGGCCCGGGCCGTGGGGGCAGGCCGGTTCGCCGACCGCGGTCGGGCAGGTGCGGGTCCTGGAGGTCGAGCGCGATCGCCTGATGCTGTCGGGGTCGATCGACGAGCAGGTCGCTGAAGCGGTCCGGGTCCTGGCCGACAGCGGCGCGTTGGCGCGCACCGACGACTCCGACGCGGACGACGCCCCCGCGGTTGCGGAGGGCTGGACCCGGGGTGGCCCCGTCGTCGCCGTGGTCCTCGAGCCGGATCGGGCCCGCGTGGCGCGCGAGTTGCTGGGCGCAGCCGCCCGCTTGGCGTCGGCGCGGCGAGGGCGCGTCGTCGCGCTGGCGCCGGTGGGTGGGGTCAGCGAGCGCGAGGCGGCCACCTGGGGGGCCGACGAGCTGGTCCTCCTCGACGGTTCCACCGTGGAGGAGGACCTCGCGCATGCGGTGGCGGGGTGGTGCCAGGAGATGGGGCCGTGGGCCGTGCTCGCCCCGGGGACGATGTGGGGCCGGGAGATCACGTCCCGCCTCTCGGCGCGCCTCGGCGTCGGGCTCACCGGTGACGCCGTGGACGTCGCCATCGACGGTGGCCGCCTCATCGGCTGGAAGCCCGCGTTCGGGGGACGCCTCGTCGCCGCCATCACCTCGAGCTCCGCGGTGCAGGTGGTCACCGTCCGACCGGGCCTGCTGCCCGTCGGCGCGCCCCGGCCGCCCGCACCCATCCCGTCGGCGCGGCGGGTGGTCCCCGGGACCAGCCGCGTGCGGCTCACCGGCGCCGGGCGCGACGACGACATCGACGAGCTGGCACTGGCGCAGGCCGTCGTGGGCGTCGGCGCCGGGGTCAGCCCGGACGACTACGCGCGCCTCGACGGCCTCCTCGAGGTCCTCGGCGCCCAGCTCGGCGCAACCCGAAAGGTCACGGACAAGGGCTGGTTGCCGCGGGCCCGCCAGATCGGCATCACGGGACGGAGCCTGGCACCCCGCCTCTACGTCGGCCTCGGCGTGTCGGGCAAGTTCAACCACATGGTCGGGGTGCGCGGTGCGGGCAAGATCCTCGCCGTCAACCCGGATCCGGCCGCGCCGGTGTTCGAGTGGTCCGACGTCGGGATCGTCGGTCCCTGGCAGGAGGTCGTGCCGGTCCTGGTCCATGCCCTGGCGCGCCGTTCGGCGGTGGTCGCGGAGCGCTGAGCACGGTGCGCGGCGCGCTGGTCCAGCCGGGCGAACCGCTCAGGCCCGGGCCGGTGCGGCGACCAGGACGCGCAGCACCATGACGTAGAAGGCCACCCCGGCGAACACGACGAGGGCATGGAACACCTCGTGATAGCCGAACACGCCGGGCCAGGGGTCGGGGCGGCGCCGGCTGTAGACGACGGCGCCCACGGAGTAGAGCGCGCCGCCGAGCAGCAGCAGGGCGAAGCTGACCCCGCCGAGGCGGTGCCACAAGGTCGGGAGCACGCCGACGGCGACCCAGCCCACCACGATGTACACCGCCGCGACCACCCAGCGAGGCGCGCCGAGCCAGAGGTTGCGGATGATGATCCCGACCGCGGCCAGCCCCCAGACGACCGCGAGGAGGATGTGGCCGCTGCGTCGCGGGAGCGCCACGGCCGCGACCGGGGTGTAGGTGGCGGCGATGCCGACCAGGATCATGGAGTGGTCCAGGCGGCGGAGCCGCTGGCGCTCGGTCGGCGTCCACCTCCCTCGGTGGTACGCCGCGCTTGTGGCGTACATCGCGGTCAGGCCTACGGTGTAGATCCCGGCGGCGATCCGGCCGGCCGGCGTGCGGGCGGCGACGACGAGGGCGACGCCGAGCGCGGGGAAGACGGCCGCTGCCGCGAGGTGGGAGATCCCGCGCAGCCGCGGGCGCTCGGGG
>Ga0075030_100004864_pt1 | contig 12128 bp, 11 predicted proteins | sample LitLauG_LLR_2012_FD_71393 | JGI IMG/M metagenome (GOLD analysis project Ga0075030, IMG submission 71393) | Freshwater sediment microbial communities from Pennsylvania, USA - Little Laurel Run_MetaG_LLR_2012 | ecosystem: Environmental > Aquatic > Freshwater > Creek > Sediment | place: USA... | reverse complement strand
AACCTGCCCTACGGCAAGCAGCGCCTGCTGGAGATAGGCCGGGCACTGGCACTGGATCCACAGCTCATCCTGCTCGACGAGCCGGCCGCGGGCCTCACGGCCCCGGATATCGCGGAACTGGTGAGCATCATGCGCAAGATCCGCGAGCACGGCATCACCGTGATCCTCATCGAGCACCACATGGACGTCGTGATGGAAATCTGCGACCGCGTGTCCGTGCTCGACTTTGGCAACAAGATCGCCGAAGGCGCGCCGGCGGACATCCAGGCCAATCCCAAGGTCGTGGAAGCCTATCTGGGTGGTGTCGCCGAGATGGAAGAGCTGGGCGACGGTGCGGGAGGCGGGCGATGAGTGCGGCGGCACAGGTGCCGGTGGTGCCCGCGATAGCGGCCGGCGACGGCAAGGCCATGCTCAGCATTCGCGATCTGAGCGCAGGCTACGGCAAGGTCCAGGTACTGCATGGCGTGTCCCTCGACGTGCCGCGCGGCAAGCTCGTCACGCTCATCGGCTCCAACGGCGCGGGCAAGACCACCACCATGCGCGCCATCTCCGGCATGATCCGTCCCACCGGCGGCGCCATCACGCTCTCGGGCAAGGACATCACCGGCCTGCCATCGTACAAAGTCACCTGCTGCGGCCTTGCGCACTCGCCCGAGGGGCGGCGCGTGTTTCCGGTGCTGTCGGTAGCCGACAACCTCATCCTGGGCGCTTTCCCGCGCCTCACCTACCGTCGCGCCCGTGGCGATGTCGACGCCGACCGGGAACGCATCTACGAACTGTTTCCGCGACTGCGCGAACGGCGCGATCAGGCCGCCGGCACGCTATCCGGTGGCGAGCAGCAGATGCTGGCCATGGGCCGCGCCCTGATGCTCAATCCGGATGTGCTGCTGCTCGATGAGCCCTCCATGGGACTTGCGCCGCGCCTCGTGGCCGACGTATTCCGCACGCTGGAAAAGCTCAAGGCGCAGGGCATCACCATGCTGCTGGTGGAGCAGTTCGCCGCCGCCGCCTTGCAGGTGGCCGACTACGGCTACGTGCTGGAAAACGGCCGCATCGCCGTGCATGGCGAGGCGGCCAGCCTGAAGAACGACCCGGCGGTGCGCGCGGCGTATCTCGGGCATGCCCACTAGGCCCTAGCCGCGGCAACTATGCCGCTGGCACCCACCCCGCGTCCGCCCGGATCGTCCGCCTCTCGCACCATGGCAGTGTCGAGTGCACGACCTCCCCGGCCTGTGCATCGGCATCCCAGCGCCCTGTCGACAGCTCCATGTCCAGATAGGCGGTTGCAGCCGGATCGTCGACCACGGCCTCGAGATGATCGATCGCCGGTAGCTGCACAGCGCGATCCCGCAAGTAGAAGAAACAGCTGCCCGCCACCAGCAGAAGCTCGCCAAATGACGGCGCAGCATCGCTGCCGACCGCCCACGGGGTAGGTCTGCGCCATGCAGCCGTCGGCCCGGCGCTGTGCGGCAACCTTACCCAGGTCTCCCGGTACTCCGCATCCACGCCAAATTCGTCCAGTGTCTGGCCATCCGGGTAAAAGACGATGCGGCCGTAGTCCCGCGTTTGCCGGGTCGGCTGGTAATCCACCTGCCGGTGCCACTGACAGTAACTTGCCGGGTTGCCATCGTGAGCTGGTGCGGCGCTTATCTGCGTGATGCCCGCAAACCCCTTTTGCCGGACCAGCCAGCGGCGCTGCTCTGGCGTGCAATCCGCGAGCCGATTGCAACCCGCAAAGTCCGGCCGCCGGTCCGGTAGGCGCAGGTCACCGTGCCAATGGGGGGTTTGCAGCCAGAAGACCAGCGACCCGGCCTCCCTTTCAGCGCCCGCCACGTCGAGCAGCGTGCGCTGCCATACGCCCACATACGCTGCGGGCACCGGCCCATGGGTAACGCCACCCATCATCCGCCTACAACCCGAACTCGGCCCGCACGGCAGCCGCAACCCGGGCGATCACTTCCTGCGAGATGCGCTCCCCCTTGTCGCGCGTCGAGCCCAGCGCCGAGGAAAGCACGCCGGATGCCGGCACCCACTCGGTACGCGTCGGGTAGATGTCGTAGGGAGGAAACTGCGCCGGACCGTCGTTGGGAATGCTGTCGAGGCGGACGAGTTCCGGGTGGAAGTACAGCATCATGGACGTCTCGATGACCGCGGCGTGTTCCAGCGCAAAGCCCGGAAAGCCCTGTGGAAAGATCGCAGCCAGGGTCTCTTCGGTGCAAAAATCCCAATACTCCAGCCGCATCACGCGCAGCTTGCTGGCAGCACCGGCAGCACGGGCGTCGCGCATGCCCAGGTCGATACCCTCGATCATGAACCACTGGTTCTCGAAGTGGCCGTTCACCAGTACCAGGCGCTCCACGCCGTGACGCACGAACTCGCGCACCGTGTCGCGCACCTGGCCGATGAGCGTCGCCGCATCCACGCTGGTGGTGCCGCAGAAATGCTGGCCGCCGCCGCACTTGGGTTGAGACTTGTAGCCATAGGACAACGCCGGCGCAACGATGCCGCCAACCAGGGCCGCGGCGCCGGCCGCAATGTCACTCGCCAGCAGCGCGTCGGTTCCCAGCGGCAGGTGCGGCCCGTGTTGCTCCAGAGCACCAACCGGCAGAAACACCGGCGGCTTGTCGTTCGTGATGCGATCCCGATACTGCGTCCAGCTCATGCGGTTCATATGCACTTCGTTCATGCCAACTCCCGTTGCGAATTTCCGGCTTCCCAAATGTCGATGGCGGCGGCGGCCAGGATCAAGCTGCCACCCAGCAACTCCAGCAGCGAGGGCGCGCGGCCCGTGACGAGCGATGCCGAAGCCACGGCGGCCAACAGTTCGGCGAGCAGGATGATGGCCGAGCGGCCCGCTTCCAGATGGCTCATGCCGTAGGCCGTGGTGGAACTGCCGCCCGCGATCCATATCAGCGCGAAGGCGGCCACACCCAGGGCGGTGGTGCCCGACAGGGCCGGCAGCGGCACTGCGTAGACCACCATCAACAGGCCCGATACCGCCGCGCAGCCCAGCATGAGCAAGACCGCCTTGCTGGCCACTGGAATTTCGCTGGCGGCGCGGGTGACGAGATTGTTGCCGGCAAAGGTGATGCTGGAACTGAGTGCCATCAGGTCTGCGGTGGTGATGCCGCCCCACGTCCCGAGCCCGTCCCCCGCCCCGCCGGCGCGTATGACCAGGTAAGCGCCGGCCATCGCGATACCAACCGCCACTATGCGAGACAAGCCCAGCTTTTCCTTCAGGAGGAAGCGCGCACCCAGCACCGACCATGCGGGCGCCAGATAGAACAGCAGCATTTCACGCACGACCTCGCCTTGCGTCATGGACACCACGAAGCTGGCTGACGCCCAGCCACCCAATGCGCCGATCAAGAAGCTCTGGCGGAGCTGTCCGCGCCACTGCGGGCGCTGGTGCCACAGCAGTGGCAGGCCCAGCAGGCCCACGCCGCCGTAGGCCATCAGGGTGAGAGCCGGCGCCGGCAGCCCCAGTGCCGCCAATTGCTGCATGGGCCACCACGACAGGCCCCACAAGGAGGCCGAGAAAAGCAGCACCAGACTGGCCGTGCGCGTCGAACGCTGCTTTGTTTCGGCATTCCCGGCGCCTACGTGTGTCGGCGTGGTCCCGGGAACCGCGCTCACAACATGACCTGGCCGTGGCTGACGACAATGCTTTGCCCGGTTATGGCGCGCGCGTCATCGCAGGCCAGATACAGGAAGGCACCCACCACGTCATCGGCCTCGAGCAGATCCGGCACGACCTGGCCCGCCAATATGCCCTCGAGCAGGTCCTCGGCTGGTCGGCCGGCGGCAAAGGCCATGGCGTCCAGCGAGCGCAGCGCGGCCGGTGTGCGGACCCAGCCCGGGCACACCGCATTGACCCGTATACCCTTGGGCCCCAGTTCCCAGGCCAGCGAGCGGGTGATGCCCAGGACGGCGTGTTTGCTCGCCACATACGCGGAGAAATCGGCGACGGCCGTGTGCCCCCAAATGGAGGACTGATTGATGATGGCGCTGCCACGGGCCATGAGGGGCAGCAGGGCGCGCGTCAGCCGCACCATGCTGCCCGCATTGTTGCGCAGCAATTCCTCCCAGCGCACCATGAAGTCGGTAGCGACATCGGCGAGCGGCGTTGCGTCTTCGCTGCCGGCGTTATTGATCAGGATATCGACGCGGCCCGCATGCGCGCCGATGCGCTCGGCCAGGGACTGCACCGCAAGATCGTTGCCCAGGTCCGCGGTCACGCACAGAACGCCGCCGGCAGCCGATTCGATATCCGGGTGGGAAGCGGCGTCAGCCAGGCGGCCTTCGTCGCGGTCCACCAGCACCAGTTGCGCGCCCTGTCGCCCGAAGGCGCGCGCCAGGGCCGCGCCTATGCCGCCGCCCGCGCCGGTGATGACGGCGACGCGGCCCTCGATGTCGTAGCGCACCATGCTCAAACCGCCGTGAGAAAGGAGACGCCTACGGCCCCATAGAAGCCGCCGGGGAACAGCCGGCCGTCTGCCGTTTCCACCACTTCGCCGTAGTCGTCCGCGATCAGCCGGCGCACCCGGTAACGGTGGTAGGCCGCCAGCAGCGTGCCCATGGGCAATACCTGGGGGTAGTTGGCCGCGTACAGCTTGTCGTGCAGGGCGGGGAGGCGGTACCAGGGTTCGATGGGACGCTCGTGATGGGCGTTGTGGTACGTGAAGTTGAGCAGCAGCAGGTTGGCCAGCGGCGCGCGCGCCAGCACCACGTTGGAGTACGTATGGCGCTGCTCGTAGGCGCGATCGCGCACCTTGTCGGCCGGGATATCGCCGCCCTCGAGAATGGCGAAGGCATCGTAGGTGTGCTGGTAGGCGTCGGCAAAGCGCAGCGTGTGCAGCATGATCAGGTAGGCAATGGCATATCCCAGCAGGCCGGCCGGCGACACCCAGCCCAGTAGCGCAAAGCCGCCCAGGCGCACCAGCGCAACGCCCAGCACGTGCGCGCGCCGGTGGGCGCGCTCGGGACTCATGAAGGGCAGGGCGATGACGTAGCCGTGCATGATCAACTCCACGGCCGGCACATAGGCCCATTCCAGCGCCACCACCAGGCGGCGCAAGGCCGGACGGCGCTTGAGCAGGGCCTTGTAGTCGTAGGTGAGTACGTCCGCCCGGTCCACATGGTGCCGCATGTGCTTGTTGCGCAGATCGGCAAAATCCGCGTAACACGCGCCGTTGATCCAGATCATCAGCGCACCCCAGCGGGCATTGGTCTCGGCCGAAGCAAAGATGGCCTGGTGGGCGAATTCGTGCAGGTAGTACGCCGAAATGATGAGGGCGTGCGCGGTGAGCAGCACGCCGGCCACCTTCCATGCGCCGGGTGCGAGCGCCAGCAAGGCAACGCCGCCGGCCCAGCCGAAGATGGCGTAGGAGAGGCCCAGGAAGTTGGGGAGGACGCCGTCGGGATAACGAAAACTGCGGGTGAACATGGTGCGAACCTCTTGTGCCGTACGTATCTGATTTCAGGCTACTGCAGTTCCCCTCTCCCGCTCGCGCAGGAGAGGGGAGTATGCCGTCCAAGTTTTACAAATCATCGCCTAGTGCGCCGCTAGCGCCTTGAGGAATTCGTCATCAACCGTTTCCTCAAACGGCGGCTCCTTCTCGATCTGGCCCTTGGATTTCAGTATTTTGCCAATGATGGGCGCGCTCACCGCGAACGAGGCGGTGCTATTGGTGCGGGTGAGATTGGCCAGCATCTCCTGCAGCGTGGGGTTGTGCATGGCGTGCATCTGCGTTTTCACCTCGGCCGGGCTGATGCCCATGAACTTGCCGATCAGCACCGCTGCCTTCTCGGGGTTCTTCTGCATGTAGTCGAGCCCGTCGAAGTAGCCCTGCATCACGGCCTTGATCTCCGCCGGATGCTGCTGGATCTGCTTGCGCTCGAAGGCCAGCACATCGCAGATCAGGCCGAAGGCATCGTGCGAAGAGTAGATCACGCGAAAATCCTTGCCGCCGTTCTGCTGGGTGATCTGGCTGACAAAAGGCTCGTAGGTGACGCCCACCTTGATGCGGCCCGACACCATGGCCGCCGGTATGGATTCGGGCGTCATGTCGGCCACGACGATGTCCTTCTCGCTCAGTTTCTGTGTGGACAGCGCGTACGACAGCAGAAAATCCGACGGCGACAGCGAATTGAAGGCGATCTTCTGGCCCTTGAAATCCGCCACCGTTTTCACCGAGGTGGCGGCGACGATCGCGTCGCCCCCGTCGGAATAGTCCACCGGCATTACCACTGCCTGATGCTGGCCCTTGGCGTCCTGACCTATCACCTGGTCATAGGTGATGACGCCGCCTTCGACGGCATTGCCGGCCATGGCCGGCGGGATGAGCGCGGGATCGTTGAAGACCTGCAGCCGCACTTTCATGCCGTGGTTCTTCCACAGACCCAGGGCGTCGGCAACGTAGAAGGGCCCGTAGCCGATCCAGATCACCACGCCGATGGTCATGGGCGCGAGCGCCGGGGCAGCACTGGCCGCATGGCTGGCGGTACTCAAGCCTCCGAAGCCTAGCGCAGTGGCGAAGGCCAGGGCGGCCGAACAGCGATTGAGTACGCGATTAATGTGGCGCATCAGCGTGCAAACGGTCAAAGTCATCGGGAACTCCGCGGGTGCTTCCACAATTTCAGCAAGGCTCGAAGCATAGCCGCCCGGGACGGCGACCATCACCGCCGGCAGGCATAGCCGGACCCCAAAAAAAAGACGGGAGGCGAGCCATGTAAACCACATGGCCAACCCCCCGGCTCACGCTACGTCGGTGTGAAGACTAAGCGGTCAAAACTGCAGGGAGCCCGTGAACCCGATCGTCAATGGTCGCACGGTATAGCCTTCCTGCACCGTATTTACCGACGGGAATTGGATAACCTTCTTGCTGTCCAGCAAATTCTTGGCATACAAGGCAAGGGACATCTTCTTCTGCGTTATGCCGATATTGAGGTTGAGGATTCCATAATTTGGCGAGTAGTGGTTTAACACGGTGCTGCTGTTGTAGTAGGCGTGCGAACGACCGGTATAAGGGAAGTCAACGCGCATGAAGCCGGTCATGGTGTCGGTGATCGGCGTGTCATAGTCGGCCGCAATGGTCGCGGTGTAGTCCGGCACGTTGAGGATTCCCTCACCTACTTGGAACACACCGGGTTCGCTCGTGCGGGTGATGAATGCATGCGTAGTTCCGGCGTTGAGGCTCAAGGTCAACTCCTGGGTTACCAGCGCGCGGACCTCAAACTCCGTGCCGTAACTCTTGGCGTCGCCAGCATTCGTTGTGAACGAGAATCCGCAGGTTGGCAGGTTCACGCTTTGCTGGATGTTGTTCCAATTGATGGCGTACAGGGCCGCGTTGACCGACAAACGGTTATCGAAGTAACGACCTTTCGTCCCCAGTTCGTAGCTCCAGAGTGAATCGGAGTCGTATTTGAGCGGTGCACCAGCAATCCCCAGATTCTTGTAATCATTGTCGCAGGACGCGCCCGGCACGTTCGCAGGGTCTGGTCCGGTGGGGCCGCCCAGCCGAAATCCCTTGGAAATCGTCGCGTAGACGTTGACGCTCGGGTTGACAGCATAGTCGAGTGAGAACTTCGGCGTCGTTGCGTTGAATGTCTCGGAGTCGCTATACGGATTGGGCAAGCCATAAGCAAAGAACCCGCCACTGGTGAATCCGTAGCTCGTCTTGGCCGATACGTATCGCAGCCCAACGCTGCCTTTGAGGTTCGGGGTCAGATCGACGCCCAACTCACCAAACGGCGCAATCTGCGTCTCTTGCGTGTGATTGTGGGCCAGATAGATCAGATCGTTGGCGTACGAAACTCCAGGGCTGAATGCACTGCCAACGGCTGTCTGGTCGATGGTGAAGCCGGGGGCGTTGAAGATCTGGCCGAAGTCGGCTTGCAGCCCGGGCATGAACTCGTCGTCAGTGTGGGTTTGCCGCAAGTTCGAGAAATAGACGCCACCAACCCAGTTGACCGGGAATCCGGCAACCTTGGCTTCGTTCGAGGCCAGGCGCATCTCCTCGGAGAACTGGTCGGTCGTGGTGTCGTAATACACCGGCGAAGGTATGAACCCGATTATTCCAGTCGTCTGGTTTTGGAGGCGTGGTATCTGCCCCTGTAAGCTGGCCGGGAGCGGGGTCACAGGCAGATTGTTTTGGTTGGCGCAGGTGGCCGTCAGGCTGCAGCTGAGAAAGAATCCAAGAACGTTGCTGTTGTAGTACGTGCCATCCGTCGTGCGATGGAAATCACGGCGAAAATAGCTGGTAACCGAGGTGAGGTCGGCAAAACCAAAGCCCTTGGTCACTGTCAGGCTTGGCACCGTAAGTATGTCTTTGCCGGGCTCGCCAATCCGCTTGTCTTGCGCGTACAGGCCGATGGACGGGTAAAAAACGCCCGTGTCGCCTTCCGTCGTGCGTTGGAATAATAGTGCCGGGAGTATCGTGAGATCGCCCGGCGCCTTGTACTTGGCCGACGCCCGAAACACTTCCGTGCGCACGCTGTTTACGCCCGTCTGCGCCAAAACGCCAGTGCTGTCGTTGGTGTTCAAGGTCAGCGGCGTTGCGCCGCCCGGGCAGCCCGTCCCCGTGCCTATCGGTGTCGCGCTACCGGGGCAACCAGTCGCTGATCCCGTGTAGTGATCTATCCAGCCGCTGTCGTACGAAACATCCGCGCCCAGCCGTACGGCAAAGGTGCCGGGTATGAGCGGAAGGTTGAGGACTGCATTCGTGTCGTTATTGATGCTGCCGTGCTTCGTGTAGGAGATATCTTCATAAGCAGTCCCGGAAAATTCGTTGAGGTTGGGCTGCTTGGTGATGAAGCGCACCGTGCCGCCCATCGAGCTCGCGCCGAACAAGGTGCCTTGCGGGCCGCGCAGCACTTCAACGCGGTCCAGATCGAACAGCTTCGGCTGCACCGCGCCATCGTAGGTGTTCTTGACGGTCACGGAAACTTCGTCGACGTAGATGCCGACAGTGGCGGAACCGGACGTCGAGCTCACGCCACGGATTTCGATGTTCGAGAGCCCCGGCCCGGCGCCCGCCTGGAAAGAGATGCCAGGCACCGTACGGGTGATGTCATCGTAGTTGGCAACGTGGTGCTCAAGCAGCTGGTCGCCATCGATGGCCGAGACGCTGGTCGGGATGTCCTTGATGTCTTCCCTTCGCTTGGTGGCCGTTACCGTGATGGACTGCAGTTGGCCTATCGTGTTGGTATCGGCCGGGGCCACGGCAGGCGCATCCGCGGTGGCCGCATCAGCGCTGCCCGCATCCGCGGCGGCCATGGCCGCGGCTGGCACGCCGGCAGCAAGAGCCGCCAGGATATTCGCCATCAAGACCCGGCGCAGTGCGCCGCCCGCCTGTGCCGGTTGCGGCTTGCCCGCCCCGGTGTACTCCGATGATCTGCTCTTGCTCACGTTGGCCCCTAATCAAGATAAATACCCGAAGGACTCAACTGCAAGAAACGTACCCGCCGCCATGGGTCGCCGGCAAACTGCGGGGTATACCGGCGATTTTTACCTGAATATCCTGTTTTAAAACATATTCTTACGGAGTGTTCCCCATGCCCGCATTCGTTCCGGGATCGGGCGTAGGGTGGAGCGCGAAAGGTCTATCTATCAAATGGTATTCATGCACCGCGAAGTGGCGTGCGGCCGGTCACACCACCAAGGTGGTGCATCGTTACCGCTAGGCCTCGGACGATGCAGCTTGCCGCCGCAGCCCAGGCAGCGCCACAACGCACGGCTCAGCGCATTGCCGCGCCACCATCCACGCCGTAGCAGTGGCCCGTGATGAAGCTGGCAGCGGAGCTGGCAAGAAAGCCGATCACCGCCGCAACTTCGTCCGCGGTACCGATGCGGCCCAGCGGATTTTGCTGCTCCAGCGCCTGTTGTTCGGGCGTCATGTCGGCAAAGTGCAGCAATGGGGTATCGATGGGGCCGGGCGCTACCGCGTTGACCAGGCCCCGGGGCGCCAGCTCGCGGGCCCAGGAGCGCGTGAGGCCCAGCACGGCTGCCTTGGTGCCACAGTAGGCGGATGCGCCCGCGCGCCCCAGGTAAGCGAGCTCGGAGGCGACGTTGATGATGCGAAACGCGTCGGCCGCAGCCGGCGGCCCCGCGGCCTGCAGGTGCGGCAGCGCTTCGCGGGTCACCAGGATGAGGCCGCGCACATTGACGGCGTACATCCGGTCGAGGTCGGCCGCGCGGATGTGCGCCAGCGGCGCCTCGATCTCGATGCCGGCGGAGTTGACGAGCAGGTCCAGCCCGCCCAATTGCCGGGCGGCTTGCGCAACCCCGGTGATGACCTGTTGCTCGTCGGTGATGTCGACCCGCAGCATCGGAAACGGGGCGCCGGCGCCGCCAGCCGGCGGCGCGGCGATGTCCAGGCCGACAACGGCGACCCCGGCCTCCACGAGCAGGCGCGCGCTGGCCAAGCCGATGCCGCTGGCAGCGCCGGTGATGATCGCGCGCCGGTGGCGGACGGTGAACATCGTGCTGTCAGCCTGGGCGGTGCGCAGGGTTGGCATGGGCGGCCGGCCCGCCTCAGCCCGCCTTGATAACGCCACAAGCCACGCGCTTGCCCGAATTGCCGCTGGGCTGCGTGACGTGGTCGTCGGGATCCGCGTGGATCACAAAGGCGCGGCCGATGATGCCGGTGGGCCCCTCGTCCAGGGTCAGGCCGGTAATGACAGAGGACAGCGACGCCGCGCCTGCGGCATCGGCGGTGAGGTCGGACAGGTCACCGGCGTGGCCACCGTGCGGCTTGCCGCCCGGGTTGAAATGCCCCTTGGCACTGCTGGCGTCTGGCGCGCTGCAGTCGCCCACCTCATGCACATGAAAGCCGTGCACCCCCGGCTTGAGGCCAGTTGCCTTGACCTCCAGGCGCACGCCCCCGTCCACCGCGGTAACGGCCACCGTGCCGCTGACCGCGCTGCCGGAAGCCGGCCCCAGATCCGCGTGCGCGGTGGTGGTGGCGGCGAAGGTGGGTGGCAGGGCCAGCAAACCGGCGCAGGCGAGGAGTGCTGACGGCAGGCGATAGCGTGATGGTGTCATGGTTTTCTCCAGGGGAAGTGCGCGACGCGGCACCCGGCGATTCTGCCCGGTTTGCCGGGAAAAAGCGGGGCCATTCGTTATTGCGGCACGCGGCGCGCGGCTAGCGCGGCCGCGCTTGGGCGCCCAAAGAAGCCGCGCCTAAAGATAGCGGTAAAGCGAGTAGTACAGGTCGCTGACGGCGCTTTGCATCATGCGGCGGCGGAGCTTTTCGAACCAGCGCGAGCGGTCAATGCGCCGCGTGTACGGGCCAATTTGCGACGCTGCGCCCAACAGGGGATCCTCGCGCAACACCGCGGGTTGCAGGACCCCGATGCGCGGGCGGGCCCGCGGTGCGCGGCCACCCAGGTAGTGATCGATGGGCAGGGCAATGGCCCGGTGGTCGGCCGCAAGAAAACGCTGTGCATAGGCGCGCGTGATGCTGTAACCCCAGGTGTTCAGTATCACGCCTACCGGCTCGTGCACCTGGTAGCCCGCGATGGATATGCGCCGGCGCTGGGATACGTTGCGCGACGAGGTTCCGAGATAGACGATATCCAGGGTGTCACGGCCGCCGAGTGCCGCGATGGCCGCGTCAAAACCCGGCAACAGGGTCAGGTCGTCCTCGATGACCGTGCAGGTGGCGTTGGCCGACCGGGCCAGGAGCTGCCACGCGGTGAGGTGGGAAAGCCAGCAGCCGATCTCGGCGCTGCTGAGCGATGTGCGGTCGAAGCGCAAACCGGGAAAGCGGGACGCGACCGCGGCATCGACATCGGCTGCGCGGACGACCCGCATGTCGACGCCGACGCGCGTGAACTCCAGGCCCAGGGCCGAGAGTTGCTGCGCCATCGCCCGGCGGCGTTCGACGGCTGAATCCAGATTGATGAGCACGAGCATACGCGGTGCGAGTGTGTCGCGCGGGCGTTACCGGCGCATGACTCGGCGGCGTACGGATCCGCGCCGCATGACCCGCCACCGCCAACTAGCGGCGCCGCAGCAGGTTCAGCCAGTGGCCGAGGCGCGTCGACAGGGGCATGCGGGCTGGAGCAGCCTTGCCCGGCGCGCCGATCATGTGGGCGCGCACCCGTGCGTCCGCGCTGGTGTCGGG
>Ga0075030_100004862_pt1 | contig 12131 bp, 9 predicted proteins | sample LitLauG_LLR_2012_FD_71393 | JGI IMG/M metagenome (GOLD analysis project Ga0075030, IMG submission 71393) | Freshwater sediment microbial communities from Pennsylvania, USA - Little Laurel Run_MetaG_LLR_2012 | ecosystem: Environmental > Aquatic > Freshwater > Creek > Sediment | place: USA... | reverse complement strand
TTTTTCTTCGTTCTATCTTTATCGTTTGTCCGCGTCAAATCCTTAGACGCTGAAACCTCTAAAAAGGTTCAAGCTTCGTTGCAATTTAACGACGGGTTGTGCCTTTGGTCCCAAACCCTCCATGCGAGAAGGGCTCCCCGGAGAGAATTGGCCGATCGGCCAATCGCGCAGAACACTTTAGACCAGGCCAAAGCATGGTCTTCTCGCCGGGCCTCCACCCGAGCGATGGTTCCGCTCTCCAAATCTGCTTCGCACAGCATAGCATACTAACGTCGAATTTGGCAAGCAATTATGCTGCCAAATTATTTCCCTCGCCTATCCCCTGCACTTCACCCTACAACGGTACCGTCCGCCTGCATCGTACTCCTATCGGTCCCCAGTACAAAAAGCATTACGTCCCCAACGGTTTTTCGGATGATCCTCGATGCCTTATACTGTCTGAGGAACCGGAGAAACTTCTCAATCTTTGCTTGCACTCCCGAAAAGATCTGTCCGCTGGCTGCCGCTGGCGATTTCCTGCCTTTTGACGCTGACGGCCGGGTGCTTTCTCATTCCCTACGCCGGCATCCAGATGGATGAGGCGCTGTTCGCGGGCCCATATTACCAGCCCGTGTCAAGGGAATTTCGTCTCAGGATGTTCCATCATGACATTCCCTTGATGATCATGACCTATATCGGGACGGCCAAGACCCTCCTCTACTGGCCGTTGATCGCCATTTTCCGGTCGACTTTCGCTGCGCATCCCAGAGCAGCAGCCTGGGTTTTTCGTCTGCCGGTGGTGCTCGCTGCGGCGTTAACGGTTTTTGTTTTCTTTTACTTAACAGAGCGAGCCACGAGCCGCCGCGCGGCCATCGTGGCTGCCCTGCTGTTGGCCTCCGACCCAACGTTTCTCCTTACCAACACCTTCGACTGGGGTCCAGTTGCGCTCGAACATCTTTTCCTTGTGACTGGCTCTTTCTTCCTGCTGAAATTCGCGCAAAACGGGATCGAAAGGTACCTCCCCTGCGGCTTTTTCTTTTTGGGATTGGCCTTGTGGAATAAAGCGGTGTTCGTGTGGGCTCTGGCTGGCCTGACGCTGGCGGTGGTGTCCGTATTTGGTCGCGAAGTCGCGAAAACGGTCACCCGCCGGCACCTCGCTTTGGCCGTTGCGGGATTTTTGCTGGGTTGCCTGCCGTTTGCCATTTACAACGGTCACCGCCGGATGGAGACGTTCCGGTCCACCGCGCATCTGCAGCCTTCGGGCGCGCCGGCGAAGTTCATCCATGTCCGTAGCGCGTTGGGAGGATATGGGTTATACGGCTACATCGTCTCGGAAGAATATACCGATTCCCCCAAGCCGGCGGTAAGTTTTCCGGGTCGCGTGGCTTCGTTTTTGCGCGACCATCTGGGCGAGCATCGCGGCGCGGGCATGGAATACGCGGCGCTGCTGGCTTTGCTGGCCGTCCCCTTATGGTGGCGGAGCCGGGCGGCGTGGTTCTGCCTGATTTTTTCCGGCGTGGCTTGGTTTTTGATGGCGTCCACCAAGGACGCAGGCGCGTCGCTTCATCACACTGTGCTGCTATGGCCCTTTCCGCAGATGTTCGTAGCCATCGCCATCTCGCGTATGCCATGGCGCTGGCTGGCCGGAGCCGTATGCCTGTTGCTCGTTGCGCTAAATCTGCTCACCCTCGCGCAATATATTTCGCAATTTGAGCGAAATGGCGCGGAAGGCCCATTCACCGACGCAATCTATCCGCTCTCGGCAGCCGTCGCCGAGATTCCAGGGCAGACGGTTTACCTCCTCGATTGGGGAATCGAGCTACCTTTGGCCGTGTTGCACGACGGACGCCTGCGCATGCGGAGCGGACACGACCCGCTGATGTCCGATACGCCGTCGGATTGGGACCGCGACACGGCGGGCCGAATGTTCCGCGATCCGGGGGCTTTGTTCCTGCGGCACGTGGAAAAGCGCGAAAACTTCACCGGTGTGGCTAAACGGTTCGACGAACGGAGCGCGGCGGCCGGCTGCCAGAAGACCAATTTCAAGACAATTCCCGACTCCAACGGCCGCCCGGTCTTTGAAATGTTCCAGTTAAGCTGCCCCTAAAGTTTGGGTCGAAGTGTCCCAACCGTGTGTCACAGGTCCACAAAACAGGCCAGGATACCGCAGTTAAGTCTTTTCCTATCATTTCCTTTGGATCGGCATGGATCGTGCTCTTTCCTGTGGCGAATGCGGATCCTGTTCTCCATCCTCACCGGCGTCGCGATGGCCACCTCGGCTGGCGCAACCACGCTGTTGAAGATGTCGATGAACGATTTGATCGTCCAATCCACCGAGATCGTCAGGGCGCGTGTGGTCGGGTCGCGGACGGCCGCGATCGGGCAGGATGTCTACACCTATTACCAACTCGCCGTTGCCGAATCGCTCAAGGGCGGGTCGGTTCCGGCGGAGGTAGCGGTGCCGGGAGGCCTGCACGGAGGCCTGCGGCAGGTTGCGGTGGGATCGCCGGTGCTGGCCGAGGGCCAGGAATACGTGCTGTTCCTGTGGACGAATAAGCACGGGATGACGCAGTTGATTGGCCTAGCGCAAGGACTGTTCAGCCTGAGCGAGGACGCCTCCGGCGCGAAGGTATTGAACCGGGCGGCCATTGCCGATCCTATGCTGGACAAGGCAGGCAAGCCGGTGACGGATCAGGCGGTGCGGATGAAATGGAGCGATCTGCGGACGCAGATCGTGAAGACGCTCGGAAAGCCGGCGGTGAAATAATGACGTTCCCGAAGCGAATTCTGAGGATCGCTGCCGCGCTGGCCGGCCTCTCTTCCATCGCTTCGGGCTATTATCATTTTGTTTACTTTCCCAATCGCGTTGGTCCGTTCAATCCCATCAACCTGCAGTTCGATCTGACGCAGGCGCCCAATAACACCGTCTACTACTTCATTTCCGATCAGGGCCCGAACGTGTTTGTGCAGGGCGACAGCTACACCGCGGTGATCAGCGAATTGCAACTGGCGGCCAATGCCTGGAACGGCGTGTCCAGTTCGCAGTTGAAGCTGGCCTATGGCGGCCTGGAATCGCTTTCGACGCCTCAGGCGGCTCCCGGAATCGACGTGGTGTTCGACGATACCAACATCGCCCCTGGGATCCTGGCGCAGACCAAGCTGACTACCTACGCCGACGTAAGCTTCATCACCAACACCACTCCGTTTCTGCCGATTCTGCGCTCGCGTATCCAGATGCGCAAGAATCTGACGGTGACAGTGCCGCAGCAGGCCAGTTTCTACGACAGCTCCTTCACGACGATGGTGCATGAGTTCGGCCACGCCATCGGATTGCAGCACACCGAAACCTCGGCCACCATGTCCACGTACACAACGCGCTCCACCACGAAAGCGATGCCGATTGCAGCCGACGATGTGGCGGGCGTTTCGCTGCTCTATCCGGTTCCGGGTTATCTGGCGGGCACGGGCAGCATCTCGGGCGAGGTGACGGTGGGCGGAAACGGCGTGAATCTCGCCAGCGTGGTGGCGCTTTCCCCCACCACAGGCGTGGCGATCAGTTCGCTGACGAATCCCGATGGCACCTATACGATCGGCGCGCTTCCTCCGGGAAGTTATCTTCTGTATGTGCATCCGCTGCCTCCGGCGGCGCAGGGCGAAGCGGGGCCGGACGGTATCATGCCCCCCGTAGACGCGACGCAGAAGACGTTTACGGCCAATACAGGCTTCGTGACGCAGTTCTACAATCAATCAGCGGCGGGCACGCGGGACTGGACGCAGGCGACGTCCATCAACGTGGGCGCAGGCAGCGCGGTGTTAAGCGTGAATTTTACCGTACAGCAGAGCGCGGGTCCGGCAGTGTATGGGATGGAGCTGTCTGGTTACCTGAACAACACGGTGGAGGCAAGCCCGATGCTGCCCGCCAACGGTAGCTTCAGCATGGATTTTTACGCGCCGGGCACAGTGGTGAGCGGCAACAAGCTGGCGCCGGGATTAACGGTGTCGGTGATCGGTAGCCAGGCTCCCGCTTCGGTGGTGCCGGGATACACGAAATACTATACGCAGGGCTATGTTTCGATGGCCGTGTACACGTACGGAGTGCAGACGACTACGCCTGTGGCCCTTGCAGTTTCGGTCAGCAACGACGTATACATTCTTCCGGCGGCCTTCTTTGTGGTGGCGTCTGGTGCGCCGACACTGGCAAGTCTGACTCCGAATACGTCAAACGGCACGGTGAACGTCACGGGAGCGAATCTGTCCCCGGCCACGACGTTTGTCTTCGATGGCACGCCTGTGGCGTCCACGCCGAACTCCGACGGATCGTTCACGCTGACGGCTCCTCCGGCAGCCAGCGGTTATAGCTCCTCGGTGGAGGCTTTGAATCCGGACGGGCAGACGTCGGGACAGGCGATTCCGTTCGGCACGCCTCCGCAGTATGTGTACCCTTCGGCGAATACGGCAACGATTACCGCGGTGACTCCTTCGACGCTGGTGCCGGGAACGGACATGAAGATCGAGATCGACGGCAACAGCACCAACTTCATCAGTGGGCAGACGCTGGTGGGCTTCGGGTCGAGCGATATCGTAGTGAAGCAGGTGTTCGTGGTGACGCCGGGCGTCCTTTTAGTCGACGTGTCGGTGAACGCGAATGCTCCGCTGGAGACGACCAACGTCACCGTCACCACCGGCCTGCAGATCGCGACGTTCGCAGTGGATTTGGGATCGGGCACGGGGGCAGTGATTTCCGCACCGAACACAAATCTGGTCAGCTTGCACGCTCCCGTGCTGAACGCGGCGACCGGTTTGCCGGGCGTTCCGGCGGGCGGAACGGCAATCATGGGCGTGAGCTTCCCGCAGGGGCAGACGCCGCAAAGCCTGAATGGCTGGGCGCTGATGGTTGGGGGCCAGCTGCTTTCCTCCCCCACGCTGGTCAACGGCAACCAGATTCAGGTAACGATCCCGGCGAATCTCACGCCTGGCCCCACCGACGTGCAACTCATTTCGCCCCTCGGCGTGGCGACGCTGGTGATTGAGATGAAGGTGGATGCGGCGCCTCCCGTAATTTCCTCGGTCGCGAGCGCGAGCGGCGCGGCGATCGCGTCCTCGCAGACGGTGCAGCCGGGCTCGGCCTTGGTGTTGAATATTTCCAACTTCTCCGATGGCCAAACACCGGTGAACGCGCAGACGGTGTTTGTGACTGGTGTCACCGTCAACACGTCCTCGGCATTCAGCATCCCGTTCACGCTGACGGGCGCGAATACGGTGCAAGTTCAGATTCCGTCCTGGGTGCAGAACGGGACTCTGGCGGTGAGCGTGGGCGTGGGCACACGCGTCTCGGCACCGGTAGTTCTGAACATCCACAACTAGCGGGGACCGGCTGCAATTTGGCAGGCGGAACCGCCTGCCCTACCGCGGAGTATTAAGTCTTTAGAGACAGGTTGGACAGGCGGTTCCAGCACGCCGCCGCAACATCCATAATTAGAAGTTGGAGCCTTCGACTGAATCACGGCATCTCGCCGCCGCCGCTCACGGAATCGAGCTTTGCTACATCGACATCTGGGGACGCACGCACCAGACGCCGGACGACGTTTTAGACGCCATTATCGGTGCGACGGGATCGCCGGATCTCAGTCGTCCTTTGCCTCCTACGCTGGTGGTGCGGCCGAACACACCGTTCATTCCGCTGCATATCACGCCCGAAGAAAGCGGGACCGTCAAGCTGGAAATTCAGTGGGAAGACGGCGAAATTCAGCATCACTGGTTCTGGCTGCCGGAACTGCCGTTTGAGGACGGCGCACGGCGCATCCCTTTGCCGGGCGGCATGCGTCTGGGCTATCACCGCATTCGCGTCTATCGCGTGAAGGAGCCGGAACTGGAGACGCTGGCCGAGGCGCACTTCATCGTCGCACCTGAGCGTGCCAAGAGCTTCGAAGGGCGCGCGGCGGGTGTCGCCGTGAGCCTGTATGGCCTGCGCTCGGCGCGCAATTGGGGCTGCGGTGATTTCACCGACCTCAAGGCGGCCATCGATTCGCTCGCCCGCGCCGGCGCGGCGTTCATCGCGCTGAATCCCCTGCATGCGATTCCGAACCGGCAGCCGTATAACACTAGTCCGTATCTGCCGCAGTGCTCGCTCTACCGGAATTTTTTGTATCTCGACGTCGAGCGCTTCGGCGTTCCATTAACGGACGCGGAGCGAGCGGAGATCAAGGTTCTGCGCGCCACGGAATTCGTCGAATATGAGGGTGTGGCCGCGCTGAAGCTGGCCGTGCTCCGGCGCGCCTACGATACGTTCCCTGGCTCGGCTGAGTTTGACGCCTATATCGCAAGGGAGGGCGCGCGCCTCCACGATTTCGCGCTGTATTGCGCGCTCGATTCGGAGATGCACCGCCGCGATCCCAACATCTGGCTGTGGACCGATTGGCCAGAGCCATACCGCGACGCCCGCTCGGAAACGGTGGCGCAGTTCGCACGCGATTACGCGAATGACGTGCGCTTTTACCAGTTCCTGCAATGGCACGTAGATCGGCAACTGGCCGAGGCGCAGGCGCACGCGCTGGCGGCGGGCATGAAGATCGGTATTTATCACGACCTGGCGCTCGCCACTGATCGCTGGGGAGCGGATTTGTGGGCCAACGGAGCGTTTTATTCGCGCGGCGCAAGGGTGGGTTCGCCTCCGGACGATTTTTCGCCCAGTGGGCAGGACTGGGCGTTCCCGCCTCCCAATCGCGAGGCGCATCGGGAGAATGGCTACCGCCTATTCGCGCAGTCGATCCGCAATAACGCTCGGCACGGAGGAGCGCTGCGCATCGACCACGTGATGCGGTTCTTCCGCCTGTACTGGATTCCCGACGGCATGGAGGCCACGCGCGGTGCCTACGTGCGTGATTATTCCACCGATCTACTGGGTGTCCTGGCGCTGGAAAGCGTGCGCGCCAACTTCATCGTGATCGGTGAGGATTTGGGCACGGTGACCGGAGAAGTACGGCAGTCGCTGGCCGAGCACGGCATCCTCAGCTATAAGCTCTTCTGGTTCGAGCGCGACGGAAGCGGCAATTTCCGCCGCCCGGAGGAGTATCCGCAGCACGCGGTGGTCTCCACCACCACGCACGATCTTCCGACGCTGGCCGGGTTCGCCACGGGCCGCGATATTGAAGCGCGAAAGGACGCGGGGATCATCGACGAGCAGGCCTATTGGACGCAGAAGCGGTCGCGCGAGGAGGAAGTCGCGCGGCTGAACTCCGTGCTGCTGGCCACCGGATTCACCGGCGATGCCCTAGGCTTCTTACTGGCGACGCCGTGCGCGCTGGCGGTGATCAATCAAGAGGACCTGACGGGCGAGGAGTGCCAGCAGAATCTGCCGGGCAGCACCTGGCAGTATCCGAACTGGCGGCGAAAGATGAAAATCCCCGTGGAGGAGTTCTCCGGGATCGAAGCGCGGCTGAAAGAAGCGATTCTGAGGAGCGGCCGGCGGGTTTAGTGAACCCGTTCCTGGACGCGCTTACCGGTGCGTTCGCGGTCGACCAGTTCATCGAAAATGGCCAGGACTCGTTTGCGGAAGTGATAGACACGATGGAACTTTTCTCGTACCTGGTTCTCGTTGCGGTGGCGCTTCATCATCTTGTCCAGCACCTTGCGCGGGACGTCGATATCCTTGCGGAGAGCCTCGGCGGAATGGCCGCGCAGGAACAGGCCGTAGAACATCGCGGCTTCACGCTGCGGGGCGAGTGGGTCGATCTCTTCTTGAATCGTCATCGCGACCACCAATGAAAGGCAGTATAAAACGCCTATCGTCATTGTGCAAGCTCGCGATTAGTACAAAAGAGTTAACGGCCCCGTTACCGGACGGCCGCCGGGCGCTTTCGCACTCCATTGGCCTTCGGCATCAGTAACTGTTCGACCTGCGCTTCGGGCAGCAGCAGGCTGATATGCGCGGTGCTGCCGTTGACGGCGAACTGCGCGGAGTTGACCAGGGACGCAACCCCGGGGTTCGCGTTGGCGTTGCCGGCGATCATGCTGACGAAGAACTTCATCACGTCCACCAGCGCCTGGGCGTTCTGCGGATTGGCGGTGACGCAATCGGCGGTGAGCGTCAGCGCCGTGGTGCCGAACTGCACGCCACCCGAGGCCGCGATGATCGACTGCATCAGGCCGCTCTGCGCCACCGGACCGAGGCTGGTGCCGGCCCGCGCGCTCATGAAATCCGACAGAGGCGTATTGGTGGCGAACCAAGCGCTATTGTTCGCGCTGACGGTGGTGGCCGAGTCCGCCAGAGGTCCGCTAAACTTGGCCGAGGCGATTTTGCGGTCGATGGCGGCCATGACCGACGCCGGATCGCCCATGGCGGCGGTGGCTCCGTCCAGGAACGAAACCGCGACGCTGGTCTGGGGCGTGGTGGTTGAAGTCGATGGCGGCGGCCCGATGAGCGTAAATCCCTTATAAGACGTCAGCACCGCGCCCTTGGCTGTGGCCGTGGAGATAATCATGGCCGGATTGAAGACACCCCGGCCCAGCAGGAGGCCACTGTGCGTGGTGGACGACCCGTTGGAAGGCGTGGCGGCCAGAATCTCATGCAGGTCCTTGCGCGGATCGAAGCCGGTGGCGGTCAGCAACTGCTGAAATTCCGTGTCGTTGAACTGCATCTGAGACAGAATATACTGGCCGAACGGCGACTGAATGCTCTGATCCACGTTCATGCCGGAAACCACAGTGGCGTCGGGCATGACCAGGTTCAATAGCGCGGGGGTCACGGCGGCGGACGCGGACGCGGCGGCCAAGCTCAGGCATAGGGCAATCGATTGCAATTGTTTCATCGGGGACCTTCTCTCCATTCTACGAGTAAAGACGCGGCAGGTTCGTAATTATTACATCGTCAGCTTCTTGTAAAAAACCGTGGTATCGCACAAGCGGCCGTCGGGGAACAGCGCGTAGTCCGGAATCACGCCGACCACCGTCCAGCCCAGGGTTTTATACAGTGTTTCGGCGACGCTACCGGTGACCGTATCGAGCACGAGGAGCGTTTTTCCAGCCCGCAAGCTGGCCTGCTCCACCGCCTGCATCAACAGCTTCGCGACGCCTTTGCCGCGCGCCGCGCGATGCACCAGCAACTTGGCGACGTCCGCGCGATGCGGCTGATTGGGAGGCGTCGCGGGCACGACCTGCACTGTGCCGATGAGCGCCGCGGCATCGAAGGCGCCAAGTAAGATGCGCTCGCCGCGCCCCACGGCGGCTGCGGTTTTCTCGAAGAACGCTTCGGCCTCGGCGCGCGAAAACGGAGCCAGAAAATTGACCGAAGCGCCTCCCTCCACGCAATCGAACAACACTTCGCCCAGCGCGGCTAAGTGCTCGCGCGCCTCGGCTGCTGTTAGTTGGCGAATCTCCACCATGAAGACAAGGTACTTTACCAGGGCGGATCGCGACAATCAGGGCAACCGGATGTCATCCCCAGGCATCGCCACCAACCCCAGGATTTCGTTTCTCTCGAACTTCACCGGAATGTACTTGCCGCGATACAGACGCCGCACCGACGTGACTTGGATTTGCTGGCGAGGTTTTTTCGGATCGGTCAGCACTTCGCCCACCGTGCCTCCGACACGAGCGAACGTGTCCACGCCATTCACCTTGACGTAAAATCCGGCGTTCATGCCCGCCTGCGGACCAATGGACTGGCAAAACACTCCCGTGGCAGGCGCGGCGCAGTAGCCTTCTGGATCGTCCAGAAACTTCGCTGTGGCGGCGACAAGCGCGGGACGTTGGTCCGCGCCTAAAATCGTCGCGCGAAAGTTGTGCGCCGAGGCTCCGGTCCAATAAACGTAGCGAAAATACAGCGTGGCGTCAGGCAGTACCAACGCTTTTCCCTCGCCTGAACTTTGCGCGATGCGCACGCGTCCCCCGTCGCCGTTTTGCGCGGCGTATAAGGAAATATCGATGCTGGTCCCCACCCGGCTCAACACACTGAGCAGCGAGCCCTCGCCCAGATCGACGAATCCGGTCTGCAAAAATACGCCGAAGCGCACGTACGCCGCGATCTGCGGGGGAAACGGCAGCGTCTCCGTGATCGAGCCCTCCAGCCGCGCGGCATCTTCGATTCGCAGGCAGCCCGCTTGCGCCTTCACGACGAGCGCGTCGCGGAACTTATCGATGTCGTCCAGCGAATCCTTGTACATCCTCGGACCCGCCTCGCGAATCGTCAGCCCGGCCGGATTCGGCTGCGCGACGTCGCCCGCGGGCGGGGCGAAATACTCCTCCGTCCTGGCCGAAACGCGTGCGGTATTTCCGCGCCAGGTGAGCGAAAATGGCCCGGCAGTGACGTCGCAGCCCGACTTCGCCTCAGGATGCGTGCGCGCGTTCTTGATCTCAGGCTTGCCTCGCGGAGGCGTCAAAATCTGCGTCCTGCCTTGCCTTACCAGCGTGTACATGGGATGCCGGCACGCGGCGAGCAGACAAATGGACAGAGCGAGTATCCAGCGCATTTTATTCCGCTAGCATTTCGCGGACCGCTTCCGCATTGGCGTTGGCGATCTCCGTGGCGATCTGTTCCGCGCGCTCATCGAACTCAAACGCCGGCGCGACGTGATGAACCAGGCCCCATGCCAGCGCGTCGGGCGTCGAGAAGACGCGACCGCTGAGCGACAACTCCAAAGCGCGGCGTTCTCCGATGGCATTCGCCACAGCGTGATGAATCGCGCGATGCCACGAGCCTTCCCGAATCCCTGTGAGCCCGAAGCTGGTGCCCTGCGCCGCGACGACGATGTGCGCGTTCGCGACGAGCGCCAATCCTCCGCCCAATGCGACGCCTTGCACGGCGACAATGAAGGGCTTCAAAATTTCGCGCCCAATGGACAGCAGTTCTTCATGAGGCTCGCACGCGGCGCAAAACACTGGCCCTTCGGCCTCTAATAAAATCGCCCCGATGCTAGGGTCGAACGCGGCCTCGCGCAGTTTGCGCAACAGCTCCGCGCAGGCTTCGCGATCGAGCGCGTTGCGCGTCTCGGGCGACGCCAACGCAATTCGATACAGGCGGCCTTCCTGCTCCGGGCGCAGCTTCATATGGTTTCCAGCGCAAGATGCTCGCGCGATGCCGCCGCGGCTTCGAACGCGAATTGCAGCACACGGCGTGTTTCCAGCGGATCGATGATGGCATCCACATGCCCGCGCGCGGCGGCGAACTTCGCATCCAGCCAGTGCTCATAATCGGCGCGCGTTTGCGCGATGCGCGCTTCCAGTTCAGGTGGAATCGGCGCGCCCGATTCCTTCAACTTCGCCAATTCCGGACCGTGCACCGCCTGCACCGCCGCGTCGCCATCCATTACGCCGATGCGCGCCGTGGGCCACGCGAAGGTGAAATGCGGATCAAAGCCCTGTCCCGCCATCGCGTAATACCCCGCCCCGCTGGCATGATTCAGGGTCAGAATGATTTTCGGCACCGTAGCGCAGGCCATCGATTCCACCATCGCCGCACCCGCGCGAATAATTCCGCCGCTTTCCGCCTCGACGCCTACCATGAAGCCGGAAACGTCCTGCAAATAGAGCAGAGGGACGCGATGGCGGTCGGCGTTTTCGACGAAATACGCCACCTTTTGCGCCGATTCCGTATACACAATGCCTCCGATGCGCGGCCCGCTGGGCGTCTTCAAAAATCCGCGACGGTTGGCGATCACGCCGATCTCTCGTCCACCGAGCCGCGCGTTGGCGCACAGCATTTCAGGCGCGTGCCCCGGCTGAAACTCCAGAAAATCACCGGCGTCTACAATGCGCGCGATGATTTCCTCCACGTCGTAGGGCAGCCGGTGATTGGCGGGCAGCAGATCGTACAGGCCCTCCGCCGGTTTCGCCGGAGCGTTCCCTTTCAGCGCCGGCGCGGGCGACGGCAGCTCGCGAATCTTCGCTTTAATGATCGACAGGCACTCCAAATCGTCTTTGGCCGAATAATGAGCCACGCCGCTAACGCGCGTATGCAGGCTCGCGCCGCCCAGCGACTCCGCGTCCGTCACCTGGCCCACCGCGCCCTTCACCAGATTCGGCCCGCCGAGCCCCATGAAGCTGGAGCCCTCGACCATGATGATCACGTCGCTCAGCGCGGGCAGATACGCTCCTCCCGCGATGCACATGCCCATCACGGCGGAGATTTGCGGAATCCTCAGCCGTCGGCGCATCAG
>Ga0075030_100004861_pt1 | contig 12136 bp, 7 predicted proteins | sample LitLauG_LLR_2012_FD_71393 | JGI IMG/M metagenome (GOLD analysis project Ga0075030, IMG submission 71393) | Freshwater sediment microbial communities from Pennsylvania, USA - Little Laurel Run_MetaG_LLR_2012 | ecosystem: Environmental > Aquatic > Freshwater > Creek > Sediment | place: USA... | reverse complement strand
GACGGATGCGTAGCAACGCAATCATCGGACCATCCGAAAATGGCGTGATTTCGATTTATCCCAAAACGAGCCGAACAGCCAGAGCCCGGCCGGCGCTTGTTGCAAGGGAGGTTATCCTCATCGCGGAAGTATGGGCAGCGAGTGCGCTGCATGATGTTCCCGCCAATGCTGGCCATATTTCGGAGTTGGCCCGATGCGGCAAAGAGGAGGCTCTCTACGATTACCGGGAAACGAGAGCGTACATACGGGTCCGCCGCCACCTCACTCATCCGCGCCAGGGCGCCTATTCGCACGCCACCGTGAGGCAACACCTCGATCTGCGCCAGACCCGGCAATCGGTTGATGTCCAGGAGACGCTCGGGAAGAGCTACACGGTCTTTCATGAGACCGATCAAGTCGGTTCCGCCCGCGATGAAGGCGAGATGAGCGTCCCGCGCATGGGCTGCGATCGCGGCTGAAATGTCGGTCGGCCTTGAAAGCGCGAATGGATGCATGGTTTAGAGCCTCCCTGCCACCTGCGCGGCGGCTGCAACGATGTTCGGGTAACACGAGCAGCGGCACAGATTCCCACTCATGCGCTCCCGAATCTCGGCTTTCGACAGATCGCTCATCGTGAATGGTTCCGTGACATCCGGCGTTGCGGCGCTCGGCCAGCCGGCCTTCGCCTCTTCGATCATCGCGACGGCGGACATGATTTGCCCTGATGTACAGAATCCGCATTGAAACCCGTCATGCTCGATGAACATCTCCTGGACTGGATGAAGCTGGCCGTGGCATTCTAGCCCTTCGATGGTGGTGATTCCTTGACCATCATGCATCGCCGCCAAGGTCATACAGGACAGAACCCGCCGGCCTTCTACATGGACTGTGCACGCTCCACATTCGCCGCGATCGCATGATTTCTTCGGACCAGTCAAGGCTAATTCATCACGCAACGCATCGAGCAATGTCGTACGCGGTTCGGCTCTTAGTGTGCGTAACGAGCCGTTCACTGTCATACTCACATCCATGCGCGCGTCACTTTGCGCTTGCTCCGCGTAAGGCTTGATCATATTTCCGACCTGTGAATTCTGAACATTCTGCGCTTCCAAGGAAGATCTTGCCTACAGAGATGCAGGTCCAGCACCAACCAAAAGCGGCTGAAAGTAAAAGTGTTATTGGATTTGGTAATTTACGAACCTCGTCAATTAACGAATTTCGTAAAAACTTCTTGTAAGGTAGGTGCGAATCAGGCCGGAGGGCTGGCTGTTTTTCGAATCGAGGGATCTGTCCCCTTGAAGCGGTTCTTGTTGATCTTCAGCGCCTTGATCTTTGATTCGAGAGTAGTGCTGGGAAGGCCCAGTCTGGCAGCGGCTCCTGACGGCCCGGACACCCGCCCGCGGCACTCGAGCAAGGCAGCCTCAATCAGGGCTTCCTCCTGAGCAGGACGCCTGTTCAAGGGGCCCGACTGGATATCCGGGACACCGGGCGCACTGGGCAAACTCTGCCGCGAAAGCCAACTTCCATCCACTGAAAATGTCTCTGTTTCGCTCACAATGACCGACCGCTCGATCACGTTCTGTAATTCCCGAATATTTCCGGGCCAGGTGTATGCTTCGAGCAGATCCAGGCTCCACTTGTCGACCGCGGTAAAATGCCTGCCCGCTTTCCGAGCGTAGCGATTCAGGAAATACCTCACCAGCAAGGGAATATCCTCTCTTCGCTCCCGCAGCGCCGGCATCTCAACGGGAAAGACATTCAGCCGGTAAAACAGGTCCCTTCGGAACATACCCGCGGCGATGGCGGACTCCAAGTCGCGATTGGTGGCGGCGATCACACGAACATCTGCGCGAATCGTCCCAGTTCCTCCGATGCGCTCAAATTCGTGTTCCTGCAGCACTCGCAATAGAGCAGTCTGGGTTTCGGCCGGCAGTTCTCCGATCTCGTCCAGGAAAAGCGTGCCTTTTTCGGCCAGCTCAAAGCGCCCTAAACGACGCTGCGTTGCTCCCGTGAACGCGCCCTTTTCGTGGCCAAATAATTCCGATGCGATGAGGTCACGCGGAACCGCGGCGCAATTCACACTCACAAATTGGTGTGAAGATCGCCGTGACCGCCGATGAATCGCGCGCGCAACCAGTTCCTTGCCGGTGCCGGTCTCGCCGGTGATCAGAACGCTGGAGTCGGTCGGCGCGACCTTGGATACGCTGGAGAGCACCTTTTTCAAGGCCGCCGAACTTCCCACAATCTCCTCGAACATGGATGCTTTGTCGAGTTCTTCGCGCAACGAAACATTCTCGTCAACGAGCCTTTGCTCCGCCGCCTTTCGATCCTCGATATCGGTTCCGGCGACATACCAACGGGTGAGGCGTCCGTCCTCATCCCGCAGCGGGTTCCAGCGTCGGAGAAACCAGCGATATTTCCCGTCCTTTCCCAGTAAACGCACTTCGACTTCGTGCGGGAGGCCGGCGGCGATTTTGCTTTGAGCCTCGCTCTCCGCCCGCTCCCAATCGTCCGGGTGAAAAAGCTTGCGGCGGTCGCAGGCCCGCCACTCATCAGCGGTGAGGCCGAGATAATCGAGCGCGGCCTGGTTCACATAGAGCCGCGTGGTGTCCGGGTCCGGCCCTAACACATAAACGTGCTGCGGAGCGACATCCAGAATCTGTCGAAGCTCCCTTTCGCTTTGGCGGATCTTCTCTTCAGCCAGCTTTGCCGCGGTAACGTCTGTCACGGCACCCACAAATTCGAGGTTGCCTGACGAGGTCTGCAACGCGCGGCCAATGGCGTGGACGTGTTTCACTGCGCCATCCGGCATCAGCAAACGATTCTCAACATTGAAATCCGTCCCTTCACTGGTAGCGTGGTCGAGAGTCTGCCGAACGAAATCTCTATCGTCGGGATGAATTCGCTGAAATGCCTGGTCGAACGTTGGCTTAGCCGTTCGATCGTACTCAAAGATGTTGTAGGTCCCGTCCGACCAATAGATCTCTCCGCTCGAAACATTCCAGCCGAAACTGCCCGTTTGGCTGATCCTCTGGCCCTGAGCCAGGAAAGCTTCGCTGCGCTGCAGATCGGAATAGAGCCCGGCATTCTCCAGAGAAATGGCGGCTTGCGAAGCCAGCAGTTCCAGCACGGAAACGCGGTCCGGCGTGAAGGCGCATGGAGTCAGGTTGTTTTCGAGAAAAAGCACACCGACAAGCTTCGATTGGTTGACGATGGGCAGGCACAGGATGGACTTGGAGTGCTTTTGGCACACATATTCGTCCTTTGAATACACGTTATCGGTCGAGGCATTATCCAGGACCACGGCCTCCAGCGTCCGGATCACGTAATGCAGCGCGGAATGGGGGAGAGCCGACGGCGTGACTGCCGCCTGCCTAATGGCAACCTCGATCCTCCCGGGGCCAATTGTAGCCTCGGCTTCGATTCGCGGCTCGCCGCCCCGAAGCAGGAGAAGCAGACTTCGCTCGGCCCCCGCATGTTCCACCGCTATTCGTACCAGCTTCTCGATCAGCTTTTCAAGCACCATCTCGCCCGAGACCGCCTGCGAGACCCTGATTACGGTTGCTAGATCCAGGAACTCAGTCGGCGTCACGATCGTGCTCGTCGTGCCACGAACACACTCCTCCACCCTGAGGTGGGGATAGAGCTGGTCGAGCTGCCTTACTTTGCCGTCGGCCCCCCAACGCTGATAGCAATACCTCGCTTCGAGCAAGTATGCGTCTGCGAACTTTTGGAAACCACGTGCCGCGTAGAAGCGGGCAGCAACCTCGTAAGCAACCGCCTCATTGTGAATAAATCCGTTTGCGTGCGCCGAGTGGATGGCCTTTTCATAAAGACCTTCGGCATCCACCAGGCGCCCTTCTATTCGCGCAATTTCGGCACCCACCAACGCGGCGCGGTTTTCAAAATTCTCCGCGCAATGCTCCGCCCATAGTTCGAACTCTTTGTGGTGAGCCGTTAAAGCCTCGAAGTGCTTTTGCCTCTCGTCGGGAGCTGCGGAATCCCAGGCGCCCGCGTGCGAAAGCGCACCATAGAATCGGAATGCCGCTTGTTCAAGCAATGCTGGTGCTGACCAAAGTAGTTGTTGCGCTCTCGACGAGGAATCGACGGCGGAAGCATAGTCATGTGCAAAGAACCGTGCTTGTGCCTTGAGAGTCCAGTATCCAAATCCAGCAATCGCTAAATCGGGGCTTGCCAGATGCCGCTCAAACTCAGCCTCGTCGAACTCGCTGTCGTTGAATGAGCCGAACTCATGCGTCAATCCCCGGAAACTCCGGATCAGCTGGAGATCAGACCTGACGATATCGACAACGTGTCCCATCCTCGCTCTGCTTGTAAAGTCAACGCCTTTTTCCGCTTCCTCTTGCGCCTCGGCAAGAGGATCGCCCACAACCAGATAATTCGTGACCAACTGTGTAAAGCTATAGGCGGCGTATGTAAAGTCGCCCATTCGATACGCGAGATCGAAGGCATGACGCACTAGCTCGCGGCTGTGCCGTACATGTTTCGTCCTCGGGGCAACCACGCTGAAACACATAGAAGTGCGAGCTTCATAACGTCTCAAACCTCGCTTTCCCAATAAGTCATAGCCCAGCTGACCAAAGCGAAACGCTTCTTCGTAGCAACCGAAGCGCGGTCCCACTACGATTCCAAACCATACATACGCAAAGCATGAGGCGTCGCTGTTGCCGTGCTCAAGACTAAGATTCACCATGCGACAAATTACGAGTGCGCACAAGTCCTTGTCGAAGAACACGGCAGGCGTCACAATTTGCGTCAAAACCTCTAGAACGTCCAGAATATCGGGATGGGCGACCAAGGGCAGATCAATGAGGTCCTCAATATTGCGATTCCCGAGTAGTGACCAAATCCGATCATATTCGCGCAGAACCTCGTCGCTAGTCGGATGAACCGACCAGTTCGTCCCGCCACGCCGAAGATGTTCAAGGCATATCTCGATGCCTCGATCAAGCCGATCCATCGCCGTGTATAGCGTTAGCTGCAGGCATGTTACAAGAGCCAAATCATGGGCGCTCTTGGCATGCGCGGCGAGCATCAAAAGTCGCTTTTCAGCAGACTCCATGTCGGTGGTCAGCAGTTCACACTCAGCGATCAGGTATTCGAGCGAAAAGACAAGCTCGTAATCTGTGTTCCAACTCTCTTCTGTCAGTAGCGCCCGACCCGTCGCCAGGTAAGAAAGCGCTGAGGCATAGGCGATCGAGAGCTTCGCCCGCCTGGCCGCGATCAAGTTCAATTCTGCGACCCGTCTTCGCTCGTCATTTGACGTAATGAGGTGAGTGGCGCGATTGAAGTGGTTCGCGATCTCGAAGATCCTCTCTTCGCGCTCGTGTAAAGGAGTTCGCTCTGCCAGGAGCCTTCCTATTCGGAGGTGCGCCTCAGTGCGTAATCCTTGTGGGATCAAAGAATAGGCTGCTTCCTGGACCCGGTCGTGGAGAAACCTATAGGAATCTTCCGAGCGGATGATGAAACCCGCTTTGACCGCCTCCCACAGTTGGTCGTGCATCCCCTCGTTGGATTCCTGATATACCATCCGAATCGTGGCAAACTCCGCGCTGTTGCCCAGGCAGGCAAGCTGCTGTAAAGCACTCTGGGTTTCGACCGGAAGGCGATTCAACTTCCCGGCCATAAGATCCACCACATTGTCGGTGTAACCCTTGGCGTAAAGACGACTAAGGTCCCAAGACCATCCCGCTTCCCTACTGTCGAATTTGAGTAGTTGTTCCTCGGCAAGAGCGGAAATAAACTGGATGGCGAAAAACGGATTGCCTGCTGTCTTCTCGTGGATCAGTTGCGCCAACGGGGCCGCGTCTTCTTGGCCGCAATGGAGAGCATCCGCAACTAGCCCTCCCAAGTCGTCAGCGGTTAGGGGCACAAGAACGATGTTCTGCAATATCGCTCCAGCCCGTCGGATCGCGTCGAGCTTGTGTGTCAGCGGATGAGAAGAATTGACTTCATTGTCTCGATACGCGCCGATCAACAGCAATTGCTGCACGTCCGGCTGGATCAACAGATCTTCCAGCAATTCGAGCGTCGCCGCGTCCAGCCATTGCAAATCGTCGAGAAAGAGGGCCAGTGGATGCTCGGGTCGCGCAAATACGCTAACGAATCGACGGAATACCAACCGGAAGCGGCCTTGCGCGTCCCGTGGCGGAAGTTCCGGTACCGGTGGCTGTTCTCCTATAATAAGCTTCAACTCAGGGACCAAATCTACAATGAGCTGTCCGTTCGGATTTAATGCTTCATTGAGGGCGTCGCGCCATCTGGTGAGTTCCTCTTCGCTCTTCGTCAGAAGCGGAACGAGAAGGCTCTGAAAGGCCTGCGTCAGAGTGGCATACGGGATGTCGCGCTTATATTGGTCGAACTTGCCTGATGCGAAAAGGCCGCGCGGAGGCACTAGCGGTTTATGGAGTTCATTGACGACCGAGGACTTGCCGATACCGGAGTAGCCGGAAACAAGAACAAGCTCCGGCCTGCCGCCGGCTACAACACGGTCGAAGGCGGCAAGCAAGGCGCCGATTTCCGAGTCCCGGCCGTACAATTTCTCTGGGATCACTAGCCGGTCTGGCGTATCCTGTTCGCCAAGCGGGAATTCGTCAATGCGATGCTGCGTTTCCCATTCCTCCAGGCAGCGCCGAAGATCGCGTGCAGCGCCAGCCGCTGTCTGGTATCGCTCCTCCGCAGTTTTGGCGAGCAACTTCATGATGATCGCAGATACCGGTCCCGGAATTCCCGGCAACCGCTCTCCCGGCGGCACGGGCTGTCGCGCGATGTGGGAGTGAACGAGTTCTACCGGATCCGTAGCGGAAAAGGGGAGAGTCCCGGTCAGCATCTCGTAAAGCGTCGCACCGAGGGCATAAAGGTCGCTCCGGGAATCGATGGAGCGGTTCATCCTGCCCGTTTGCTCGGGTGCCATATAGGGCAGTGTTCCGGCGATGAACTCGGGGAGGGCGGGTGCCTGGCGCTCGCGAGGAAGACGCGTAGCCATCCCAAAGCCCATGAGCCGGACCTGACCCGTCGCGGGATCAACCAGAACATTGGCCGGCTTCACGTCCTTGTGAATCAGCTCACTTTTGTGCAACCCGCTGAGTGCGGTTGCGAGACCGATGGCGAAGCGCAGGAGCCGCGTCATTTCCATCGGGCCTGGAAGGAATCGATCGAGAGTTTCGCCGCCAGGGTCTTCGAGCACCAGCATCGTCTGACCGTGTTGCTCGGAAAGGGCAAGGGGCCGAACTGCCCAGGCTGAGTCCAGCTTGTCCCTCAACGAGTATTCGTGCTCTAGCTTTCTTAGGGTCCCCAACGCTGGCCGCGTGGACGCAGGACCTAGCAGGAGAACGGGCGGTGAGCCGGACTGGTTCGGGTGCTCGCCCCGGTACAGGACGAACTCCTCGTCCTGGCGGAGACATTCCCGCTCGTATCCTGAGGTCTCTACAATGCCTAGCCTTGCCGCCATCGTGACACTCTTATCGATGTTCGTACGGGTAGCCTGTCCGGAAAGAGAGCCGTTTCAATTGGTGTGTTCATTCTGCCTCCGTTAGTCATTTCGGGATGTTGCTCAACCAAGAGAATGCAACGCGTGTGCCAAGTCGAATCGCTCTTCAAGCGCTTGATATCATTGAGCGCCGGGCAGCAGCGTAATCACCGGCCGGCCTGGTGTCAAAACTGTCAAGGCGATGGTGACACTCTGCGGCCATCATTCTGTTGGCGGCGGCTCAGAATCCGTATTTTCAGCGGGGGCATTCCGCAGTCCCTCGCGGGTCTTAAGGCCAAGTTGCCGCAGGACTTCCTTTATGTACACGCCACTGAGGAATTTGACTTCTTCGCGCATCAACGGCAGGAGCACGTCTTCGCCCTCAGGGCCGATTGCCGTTAAGCTCCTCAGATCGACAATCAGTTCACGGTCTTGAAGATGTGCTCTGGCCGCTTGGTAGGCACTCGTGAGTTCAGAGGCCCAAGGAGCGATGAGTTTGCCCTCAACGATCACTCGGCGCCGGCGTTGGTCCTCGACAACCGTGATCTTCAACATGCCGCACCTGTCCTTGCCCCTGGCGCAAAACATGTACCAAGTACCCACTGCTCCAACTGCTTGATTTTCAATGCACGGATGCTGATCAGCCGCTGGAAAATCGTGACTGTCAATGCGGCGTTGACAGTAGGCTGCATCGAGTGTCAGGAGTAATCGCGAGGATTGATGCCAAACTTTTTCATACGGGCGAGGAGAGTTGTCCGATTCATGCGCATGCGCTCGGCGGCTCCGCCCGCCCCGCCCACTCGTCCTTTTGCCTCCGAGAGTGCGCGCACGACCTGATCACGCTGTTTTTCAGCCCGATCGTCCGCAGCATTGCTATTCCCATGTAGGACATTAATTGTTTCTTTTACGATCCGAGCAATATCGTCGTGATTGGCCGCGCCAGATTTGGGTTCATCGATTTTCACCTTGCGGAGCTCTGTGATTGGCGCCGCCAGCGACCTGCCGCGAGTGAGGATCACGGCGCGCTCGACGAAATTTCCCAGTTCGCGAACATTCCCAGGCCATTCCCATGCGGCCAATGCTTTCATTACGGCCGCGGGAATGTTCTCTATCTTCTTCTGCATCTGTTTCGCGAACTTCTGAACGAAATAGCCCACTAGCAGTGGAATATCTTGCTTGCGCTCCCGCAGCGGTGGTATGCGAATCGGAAAAACGTTCAGCCGATAATACAGATCGCTGCGAAATTCACGCGCTGCGATCATCTTTTCAAGATCCCGATTGGTGGCGGCAACCAGGCGAACGTTTACTTTACGGGTGTTCGTGCTTCCCAGCCGTTCGAACTCCTGTTCTTGCAGTACACGCAGCAGCTTCGGTTGGATTTCAATCGGAATGTCGCCTACTTCGTCAAGAAACAGCGTGCCTTGGTGGGCCAATTCGAGACGGCCAATCTTCTGAGTGATGGCGCCCGTGAAGGCTCCCTTTTCGTGGCCGAACAGCTCGCTCTCCAGAAGACCAGTCGGAATCGCCGCACAGTTCACCTTCACAAAGGTGCGGTCCTTGCGGCGGCTACGGTCGTGAATCGCGCGAGCGATCAACTCCTTGCCAGTTCCAGTTTCACCGAGCAGTAGAACGGTTGAATCACTGGCGGCGACCGTCTCGACCAAGTCCAGGACTCGCTTTAGCGCGGGGCTGCTTCCGACGATCTGCTCGAAACCCATGTCCCCACGAATTTCTTCTTCGAGATAGAGTTTCTCCTGGGCCAGCTTTTCCTTCAGTTCGGAGATCTCGCCATATGCGAGGCAATTCTCAATCGCGATGGCTATCTGCCCCGACGCCTCTTTGAGAAAATCGATCTCCTCTGGCATGAAAGAAGCCTCCGTCGTCCGGGCTATCGCCAGAAAACCGAGGACTCGGCCGTGATGTACGAGGGGTATCACACACTGAGTCTTCACTCCCTCAGCAATCAGCAGTTCGTACAGCTCAGGGGGGAACTCATCACGATTGGCAGTGTTTCTAACGGCCGGCTCGAGTGTTTCCAAAGCTCTCTTCGCGGCACCAACCGGCTCGATTACCAACTCCTCCTTGACGAAGCCTTTTCCCTCCGGGAAATCCAGGGCCTGCACGCGGAATTGCCCCGATGCCGGATCCGGTAGCGAGATGTGGACTGCATCGCAATGCATCACCTCCCGAATACTCGCTGAAATTGCGCGCAGCACTTCGCGAAGCTCCAGATTCGAAGTGATCTGTTTCGTCAATTTCAAGAGAAGTTGTAGGCGAGTATTCTGAACGGCAACGGCTTGCTCCGCTGTTTTGCGCTCCTCGATGTCGGTATTTGTTCCGTACCATTTCACGACCGTGCCGTTGTCGAGGGATGGAGTCGCGCGCAATAGAAACCAGCGGTATGCTCCGTCGAAACGGCGCAGGCGCGCTTCAATTTCACCTGACTGCCCGGAGGCCAACACGCCTCGCCAGTAATCCGTAAGCCTGTTCAGATCATCGGGATGAACCGCACTCGTCCAACCCCAACCTTGCACCTTATCCGCCGAAAGGCCAGCGTAATCTAGCCACCGCCGATTAAAAAATTCGGCCCCGCCGTCTGCTCCTGCTGACCAGGCCATAACCGGAATCGTTTCGATGACTTCCTGAAGTTCCCTTTCGCTGCGTTGCAGCCGCTCGTTCTGGCGTCGTAATTCCCGTTGGGCAGCCTCGGCCTGCCTGAGATTGAAATTATCGTCAATCGCGAAGGCAACCACTCGCCCGATCAGACGTAAGAAGCCAATGTCTTCGCTACTGTAGGCGGTTCCAGGAGGTCCGGACATGCCCAGCGCCCCCAGCCGCCGATGCGGTGTCGTCAGCGGCACAAAAACCAGCGGTCCGATCTGAAGACCCTGGGCTGCAATTCCCTGCTTGAGCCGCGCCGGCACCCTTTCATCTGCATCCCAATCTGCAATGTGGAACGGTTCCTGTGTAGCGTATGCCCGCCATGATGGCCGCTCTTGTACCGGCACATCGGCGTACGCACTGATGAGGCTCTTCTCGGACCCCACCACAGCCCATTCGACTTCGGTGGAATTTTCCTTATAGACGATGATGTAGAACTGGAAGAAGTCGAGGAATTCGCCCAATTGTTCCGAGAGGATTCTCGTCAGATCCTCAGGCTCTCGGCATGCGGAAAGTGCTTCGCTGATTCGAAGCAAAGCCTCATAGCGTTTGCCCTCGCCCCGCTCCTGAAGGGAGGCATCTGGGCTGATTTCGCGTTTCGGTAGAAACCCCATAACCGTTTTTGGCGCGGACAAGCGTATTTACAAGTGCGGATGATTGAACTGGATTGAACGTCGCATCCCGAGTGCTCCGGCGCGCGACCGAGCGACACGGCACCCACGGCAGGCAACTTCATCACGCTGAGGCAGGAAGAGATATGCTCGACGAGTACGTTGATCGACCATCATTGCAATCCATTGGGATTGGCAGCCCTCGCGCAGAGCCAGATCGCGTCTTCGTTCGCTTTGCTTGGCCGGTTGCCGTCTCCCTGTTCCCATGACATGCATCCTTTCCTATTATGGCTGCCAGCGTGGCTGCTGCGTGGGATGAGAACAAACGACATGGACTTCTACCCACTCGCCTTCCAAAGGGCGCGCACAGCTGGGGAGACAGTCCGCCCCACGTACTCTGTCCAACGTGTACCGCAGTCGCAAGACCACCGCGAATGGCTCGGATCGTGTGCGGCAGTTCCTGACGCGCTTCGGATTCGAATGGGGTGTGACGACGTTATGTGCTCAGAGTGACCAGCGCCTTGATGCCGATGGCGTCGAGAATCTCTTGCAGTCGGGCTATCGCCACGGTTTGGTATTCCGTCTCTTCGTACCGGCTGATGACCTGTTTACTGACGCCGAGCCTGCGCGCAAGTTCAGTTTGAGACACTCCCTTGGCGATTCGCATCTTCGCGACAAAGGGCGCGATCTGATCGAGTCGATCGACGTTCGGCAGAGTCAAATCGCCGGACTTGAGCCCGTCGTATTCGCGCAATTCGTCTTCCAGTTGTCTGATCATACCTTCGTAGCTGCCGCGAACCGCCATGGCGCGCTTGCCGGTCATCTGCCGGTCTACCTTGGTAAGTGCTTGCCGAAAGCCTTCTATCTGAGCCGCCGTACGTTCTCTCTGTGCATCGCTCTTGATCATGATAATTCCGACCTGACTACCTGAATTACACCTCTGGGCAATCCGTCTCGGTCCTGCCGGAAAAACTCCGGAAACCCGACCATCGCTCTCGCCTCCATGGCGGGATGGATGAAGAATTCGACACCGTGATCCACCCACATCCGCCACTTCCACTTCCGCACCTGCGGAACGAGAATCAGTTCGAAGTCGATCCAATACGGATCGATCCGATCATAAACATCGTCGTCCGGCTCGACCCAATAACCGTCCACATCTCCCGGATCGGGCTTGTCCGTGCAGAAGCTCCCGTCGATGAATATGTCCTCAATACCGGCCAGCCAAAATGCTTCGACGGCCGCCCGCAAGCCTTTCGAGAGCCAACGCCGTCGCGGAGTGAACCCGAACCGGCTTCCTATTTCCTCCAGTGTTGCCCTGTGATCACCGGGCGGCAACGCACCAGTGCTAGGGTCGAAAGCCGGAATCACACCACCTCCATGATGTCAGGGACAA
>Ga0075030_100004860_pt1 | contig 12140 bp, 16 predicted proteins | sample LitLauG_LLR_2012_FD_71393 | JGI IMG/M metagenome (GOLD analysis project Ga0075030, IMG submission 71393) | Freshwater sediment microbial communities from Pennsylvania, USA - Little Laurel Run_MetaG_LLR_2012 | ecosystem: Environmental > Aquatic > Freshwater > Creek > Sediment | place: USA... | reverse complement strand
CCTGGTTAGCGACAACACAAGGGAGTTTGCTCAGGTGCGAGGCCTACAACGAGAGAACTGGCTTCGTCCCTCTTAAAGGGAAAATACTCTTCCTATCTAACTCTGTGCAGCCCAAGGGAACGTCAACGCGCCGCGAAGGTCCGGCACTTTGCGAGCCTGCTTGAGTCTGATCGAGGAGGCTCGCGGACGCACGCAATCGGCGATGAGCACTACCAGCTTTATCATAAAGTGACCGCGTAGGATTGTTCGCTAGCGAGACCCGTACTACAGTGGATCGTCTCTCCTCACGAAGAAAATACTATGCATATAGCACCTTAAAGGCCCCTGATAAGGGCGAGGTCGGTAGTTCGAGTCTACCCAGGCCCACCATTCAAATCACTAGTAAATACGCGTCGATTCTCACTTTCCCCCTTTTCGGGGCTCTCCCTCAAGAAACCGTTTTGTCAACCGTTTGTCGATTCCGCGGCAATACTCTCTGGTTTCAGCCGCTGTTCGGAGGCCTGCTCGTCGGGGTCATGGGGTGGTTTGTGCCGAGAGCCTCGGCGTCGGCTACTCCTACGTTGGAGATGTACTCAACGGAGGTATGGGGCTGAAGTTGATGCTCCTGCTTCTGGTGCTGAAGCTGATCGGCGTGACGACTTCCTATGCGTCCGGCAACGCGGGTGGAATCTTCGGGCCTGCTCTATTCATCGGAGCGATGCTCGGCGGCAGCCTGGGAACCGTGGCGCACAATTTGTTTCCGGCGTTCGTGGCTGCTCCCGGTGCTTACGCCTTGGTCGGTATGGGTGCTGCCTTTGCTGGAATCGTGCGAGCGCCGATGACTTCCGTGGTGATGATCTTTGAGATGACGCGGAACTATGCGGTCATCGTTCCGCTGATGATCTCGAACCTTGTGAGCCTTTTCATTTCATCACGTCTGCAACGCGAACCAATCTACGAAGTGTTGGCCCATCAGGACGGCATCCATTTGCCGAAAGCGGAATCGCGTTCTTCGGAAGGACAGCGACGCGTGAGTCGAGTGATGCGACCAGCGACGGAGGTGCTTGATGCTTCGCTCACGGCGCGACAAGCGATCGAAAAAGTGCGCGGCACGCAACTGCGTGCTTGGCCTGTTCTGGACGCGCACGGAGTCGTGGGCGTGATAACCCTCGATGCTTTGGAGAAATCCGCCGCAGAAGATGACGCCAACCGCAAACTCAGTGATCAGGTAAGTCCTCTGAATTTTCCTCATCTGCATTCCGACCAGCCCCTGAATCTCGCGCTCGAACGAATGAGTGCGGCACGGCTCGACGTTCTGCCGGTGGTCAGCCGTGCCAATATCCATGAACTTGAAGGAATACTCACATTGCAGGACGTGCTGGATTCCTACGGCTTCAGCCGTTCTGCGCGTTCGACTTAGTCCTGTCGTGCTTCCCGGTCGCAGCTCGTTACTGCCGTTTGCCGGCCAGTTTTCGCGTCAGCCCGACCCGCATGAAACATCCAAAGTCGGTTACGGAAACCTGGCTAATTTGTTCGATCCTAGATGCTCACTTTGAAGGCATGTAGCAGCGGGTGGACACCGGCAGGTCATCGAATCACGTGAGTCCGGGCCCGACCAACGAATCACAGTCGCAGACGGTCTAACTCCAGCAGAGATGACTTTTATCATTCCTGGACCACGATGCCCGCTTTGGGTCAGCCATTGATAGATTTCGGTCTAGCATCGCGTCAATCAAATGTAGAGTTTGTTGCCGGAGGCAGATTGGGGTAAGATTGTCTTACCATGGAAACTAAGGTTTCAACGAAAGGTCAAGTCGTTCTTCCTGGTCCGATTCGCCGCAAACTTGGCCTCAGGACGGGAGACCCACTCGACGCAAAGGTGGAGGGTGGGCGCATTGTGTTGACGCCACGAAGCACGCGCGCACGGAAAGTAAGTATTGTCGTTGATCCCATTACCGGTCTCCCGGTTCTGAGTGCGGGTCCCGACGCTCAACACTTGAGTAGCAAACAGGTCTATGAGATTTTGTCCGACTTCCCATGAAGTATCTTCTCGACGTGAACGGTCTAGTTGCGTTGGGTTTCCTCCAGCACGAATTCCACGAGCGCGTTGCTAGCTGGGTGCACACTCTGGCCTCAAGGGGGGTTCCGGAACTGGCAACTTGTTCGATTACTGAACTTGGCTTTGTCCGGGTCCTCGCACAGGCACCGCAATATGGATTCACCATCGCCCACGCACGTACCCTATTACTCCGCCTTAAAACAGGAAATTCCCTGAAGTTCACTTTCATCCCCGACGATCATGATGTCTCGCATATTCCCGCTTGGGTCAAGACTGCAAAGCAAACTACCGATGGTCATCTCGTGCAACTCGCGAAGGCGAAGAGCGCAATCCTTGCGACGTTGGATGAAAGAATACCGGGAGCATTCCTAATCCCTACCCAAAGATGATATAGCTGCCTTAAGTGTGGTGTTTTAGATTGGCACCAAGACGGGTGAGTGGTGCCCTACGATTCCATTCACCGTTCTTCGCGTGGATTTCTGAGTCACTGCGCAATCCTCGCTCACCTCAGCCCCCTGATGAGGGCGAGGTCGGTGCCAGGCCCACCATTCATCAAATACGAGGCGATCTTCAATTTTCCCTTTCCGGGGATCGCCCTCAAAAAACCAATTTGTCAACCATCTGTCAACTTTACGATTGGCCGGGTGGCACTACACTCTGGGCGCTAAGACCGTTCGGGTGAAGGCCAAACGGCTAGCATCGATTCGGCTATGTCGAGAACGCTGCCCTCTCAGGTCGAAGGACATGGCTTCCACAGGAGTTGGGTTGCCGGCCATCCAAGTGGGTCACAGATAGTAAGAAACATGGAGCGGAGTGACCAATCAAAGCGATAATGTTCTGATAGATGAGGATTGGATTGATCTCCAAGCCTATCTTTCTAATAGCTTGCACGAGTCGAGGAACGAAAACTAAGAGACGCCGTGATCGAGCAAAAAATTAACGAATTCTTTGGTGATGCCGAGTCTACCGGCTTTGGAACGGGTTGGTGGAGTGGGATATTGTCAGCCTTTTTTGGATTTCTTTCATTCGGAGGAGTTCTGTGCCTGCATTTTCCTCAGCTACTAAGCTCTCCTGAACTGCGTCCACATTACCCAATGCACACCCTGCGCGTTTTAATCCAATGCCTTATAGTTGCGGCAATTTTATTCGGAGTGATTTCTTCGATTCTGCGTAAGAAAAAGGCTTTGGCATGGACGGGAATGTTGCTTGCCGTCGCCGCAACGGCTCTGGGCGGATCCAGCGTGCAGATTAACGGAGCTGTGCACGGTGGGCTTGCAATCGGCCTGGACTGGTTTTTGCTTGATTTGTTTTTGATGGCACTCATCTACGTGCCACTCGAAAGACTCTGGCCCCAGTATCCAAAACAAGGAACATTCAGGAACGCGTGGACTTTGGATGTGGTTTATTTCATGTCTACTCACCTCCCTCTGCAAATCTTATCTTTTCTGGTTTTATTGCCCGCTACCCAGGCCACTAAATATTTGGGTGTTCCGGTTCTTCAAGAATTTATCGCTCGAATGCCTTGGTTTTTGCAATTTTTTTTGGCCGTTGTGGTTGCGGACATTGCTGAATATTTTATTCATTTAGCTTTGCATAAAGTGCCTTTTCTATGGCGTTTTCATGCGGTTCACCATTCTTCGAAGGCGCTTGATTGGATCGCGGGCTCACGCTCCCACTTTGTAGACGACACACTTGTGCGCGGATTTATCCTTGCCCCTCTCATGCTTGGATTTTCGCAGTCGATCATCCTGGCCTACTTGATTTTTGTCACCCTTCACGCCACTTGGACCCATTGCAATTTCGGCCCCAATGCCAAATGGCTCGAAAAGTTCTTGGTTATGCCCAGATACCATCATTGGCACCACACTTCTCAAAAAGAGGCCATCGACAAGAACTTTGCCATTCATTTTCCCTGGATTGATAAACTTTTTGGAACTTACTACTATCCTGAAAAATGGCCGGACACGTATGGCCTGGACGGCGAAGAAATTGCTCCTGACTTTTTCAGGCAAACGATTGATCCATTTACAGGAAGAAAAAGAACGCCTTAGAAATCGAGTGCTCCTAATGGAGCGTCCTTGGGTACCTCTTCGCCCGTTCTCGTTGCCTTCACCAAGCCAAGATATTTCATAAATTTGACAGTTACAAATCCAAAGTCGTATTCCGATTTGTCGTGGCTTAGCCGCAAGAAACCCGGATAGTGGTGATGATTATTCTGCAAACAAGCGCTAAAGGTAGCCGTTACGGGCAGCCACTCGCCAATGTTCATGGCGTTGTCGTCTTCATCTTCATACCGCCGGTATCCAAATCCTCGAGTGTGAGTCCAATAGTTTTGAATCATATTTACCCACAGTGCAAAAAGTCGGATTCCAAACCACATCACCAGCACGAACTTCAGATCTCCTACTAACTTCCAGAACAAGTAAAAACTAAAGGCTTGTGCCAGGATTGCAAAAACCGGATTCGCAGCGACCCGAAAAGTCCGGGACTTCAAAATCTCGTCGCCAGCCAGATTGTCATTGCATTGATATGGCATTACACAGAGATATAGAGTTCGCCAAAAACCATCGCCTGAAAGTTTATTGGGATCCCCTGGATGGTCAGCATGTTTATGATGCAATCGATGGCGATTCACCCAGGCGATCGGATCTACATAGAGCCCGAAGGAGTTATTCACGACAGTGACGACTTTCATGAACCATTCCTTATAGTCGAGTGAACGATGAGCGATTCCCAAATGAAGCACATCGGCCAGATACAAACCGCCAAGAAACCAGCAAAAGATAAAATAAATTCCGCCTATCAGCATTCCCATCCAAGGTCCCAAATGAGCTGGGGCGACATACATACAAGCCAGCATGTAGGAAAAAATAATCAAATAGCCTGTGAGATTGTATATTTTCATGATGGCTCCCCGTGGGTTATTCAAACAGAAATCGGAGCTCCTTTCAAATAACAAGTTAAAGAGTAAGCAGCTTCACGCAAGGGACCGTAGGGGTGCCAGCGATTTGGTGCTCTGCGAGCGTTGCCGCTCGGAAGATCGCGTGTTGAACTATACGGGCATGCACCTGCCCATCCAAAATCTTTCGTAAAGCTCCCTTAAACTGGCGTGTCAACACTATCTAGCACAATCTAGATTTGTCTTGATATTTCCGCCGGCGGGTTTAGAATAAAGTCCAGAGGCCCACCATGGCTAACCGGGCGACGGTCAAGATAGGTCCTGCAATCAACTCGAAGTTGTACAAGGAATTCGTCGCGGTCGCGAAAGAAAACGGACAAACCCAGAGATTTCTGCTGGAGAAGGCCATCGAGCATTACATTCATAACGTGGTTCCCTCTCAGCGTACGGTACGACCGGAAGCGATTGAAGCGTTCCGCCGCTCCAACGAAAAATTCCGGGACCTGTATCGGAAGCTGGCCGAGTAAATGGCGGAACGGGTCTGCCTAACCGTGGGCGAAGTCCTGCAGATCCATCACCAGCTAATCGAAAACTACGGCGGGGCTCATAGACTCCGGGATAAGGGGCTCCTCGAGTCCGCCGTTTTCCGCCCACAGATCGGGTATTACAACACTGTTGCCGAAGAAGCAGCCGCGCTGATGGAATCGCTAGCCAACAATCACCCCTTCCTCGACGGCAACAAGCGTATCGCTTTCGCCGCTGCACACACCTTTTTGCTAGTTAACGGATATGACCTTGAAGTGAGGCCCCTTGCAGCGTACGAGTTTATGATGCATTCCATCGCAAGAGGAGAGTTCCGTTTCGGGCCCATTCTCGAGTGGATCAACAATCACATTCGGCAAGAATAGTTGAAGCGATAGAAGGATGGAGGACTATAGTCGGTGGGCGGCGTCTTCGCCGTGTAACCGGAGGGCGAGGTTGGTAGTTCGAGTCTACCCAGGCCCACCATCCAAATCAGTAAATACGCGAGTGCACGGGAAACGGATCAAGCATTCCGCGATCGGCGCAATTGCCGGTCTACCAAACGATGCGCCTCGGAATCGCCAACTTGGATAGCGAGGAACGGGCTTCCAAAAAAGACGACGATTGACGAAGCGGAATTTGACGGCGCACTGGGATGAGCGTTACTTCGCTTGCTTTGCCCACACGATGTCGTACGTGCGGTCGAACGTCACGAACATCAGACAAGTATTCTTTGATTTGCAGGTAAACCAGTGCATGGCTTTGCTGGGCATCATAGCAAAGCCGCCGGGGCCAAGCGTCGCTTCCGCCATACCGTCCATCCCGGCGAGCACGTCGCCCTGGACCACCATCAATTGTTCTTCAGCGGTGTGATAGTGGGCGGGAACCACGCACCCGGAAGGAGCTTCGAGAAGGAAAGTTGATGCACCTTTGTCTGGATCGCCGTTCTCGCGCGCAACTTTGAGACACGCGGGTTCGCCATCGAAAACGAGATTGGCACTCGCGAGCGGCGTGACCATACCGCGCTTAGAAATCTGTTCCTGTCCCCGCGATGATGCGGCCACGAACAGGGCCATCAACGCCACGACGCCAAGAAGCGATTTCGCTGTTCTTCCAGAAATGCCATTCATTTTTTTCATATCGGCCTCAACGAAAAGCAGCGACGAAAATTCCGACTATGTGCAAATCATAACTTACTGAGCGGACAGCCAGAAGAGAGTTCCCCAGGGGAGATTGGCACGCGCCGCTGCAGGATCATGAAACCGCAACCATGAGTCCTTCGCCGGCGGCTTTGCCTGCCCGCTTCTTGAAAAAGTCAGCCACAGTTTCCGCCACTCCAACTTTTTCGGCGACCGCTGCCGCGATCCATTGGTTCAACGGCACGCCATCTTCCTTCGCGAGCCGCTGGGCCTTCTTGATGGAGAGGGGAAGCTTCAATGGATAGGTAGCTTTGCTCATGGTTTCGCCCAATTCAACAGTTCGCCCGGACGCAGCACAGAAATCCTAAACCGCTTCGCGGGCCCGGCAAAGTCTGCGACGTTGTAAGTCACTAGCGCATCCGCCCGGCCATTGATCGCGGCTTCGAGCAGCATCTCATATTTGGGTCCCGCGACTGCGGCCGCCACTGAAAATGAACTTCAACCGGCTCGACCAACGCGGCTAACTCCGCCAGAAATTCTTCAGTCGCCTCGGGCGTCAGGCCATGTGCTAGCCGATCCTCAGAACCATCGCAAGATGTTCCGGTGGCGGTCTTAGGTAAGAAGCTTCCGACTGCGACGACCGCCTATTCAGCCTCAGGTGTCGCAGTCCACGGGTTGATGACCGTGATGCCAGCGGCTCGGAATGGAGCTTCATCGCGTGTAGCTACACTGAATCGACGGGAAGCGGCAATGGCCGCAATCTGGGCGTCCGCAACAGCGATCGAATGACCACGCCGGCGGGCGCGTGTAACAATCTCCGCGTAGGCTTCTGCTCCAGCGATATCGAAAGGCACGATTCGCTCTGCGAACAGCGAGATGATCCGTTCGTCGAGGGCTCCGGCGAGTGCACTGCGGCGTTTGCCGGCCGGGAGACTCGCGATACCGAGCAGCAGCTCGGAGAGACTCACGGTCGCGAGGTAGAGGCTCTCCACCGGTTGCGCGTCGAGCCATGTAAGCACGCTTCGGTCGGGGTTCGACCGCATTGGCTCGGAGACCACGTTCGTATCGAGCAGGATCACGCCAGGCTCGCCGGCTTCGCTGGCTTCTTGTCTCTTTTAATTTCGAGCTCGAGGCCGCCGAATGGTTTCACCAGCGCAGCGAGCGCAGACCCGAGCTTTAGACGTGGCCGTACGACCCCATCAAGAATCGCACGAATTTCGGCTTCAGTGCTCCGTCCGTGCTGCCTCGCCCGTACGCGCAGTGCCCGATGAGTCTTTGCGGAAATATTGCGGACAACAATTGCTGGCATGCACGACTCCTCAAGTACCCTGAAACGATATCACATATTGTGAGATGATATCAATAGGCGAAAAGGACATTTCCGGAATAGACAAACGACCACATCCGGCCGACTAGCGACCACGATCGGGATCGAGCGCGCACTCGAACGGAACTGGTCGGTCAAAAACTGGCCTCACGGCAAGAATCCGGCATTAACTCCCAAACGCAAAGCGCACGCGAATGCACGTATCCTTGAGCTATCCAATTACTCTTGACTCTCTGTGTGCTTCGAACGGGGTGTTCGGAGGAGTTTGGAACCTGGAGATTGAGTCCTTGACAGCAGAGCAAAATCACGTCGGACATGCCAAGCCGTTGCAAACGAGCCGTACGTCCTCCTCGCTAAGGCCGCTGCAGAGAGGGTTGGTTCCTCTTCGAGGGCAGCCCACATATCAGCCCGGTAACTGGGTCCCACCATGACCCGGCAGCAATAGGCATGATGACGCCGCGCCAGGTCCACAGGCTGTAACACATCGGCGACTCGATCTCGAAGTACATTCGCGGCTACGCGGAGCGCACTTCCTTCAAAACGAGAATCTTCACCATGACGCTTCACTTGAAATTCTGTACCCGTTTCAATTAAGTCTAACCGCGGTTCGACATACAAGCTGGCAAGGCGAGCGAAACGTCGATCTCTCTTCTGCCAGCGGGCGACAGCGGACCAGAACGCTCTAACCCGCGGTGCGCCTTGCGAAGCGACTAATTTCGTTAGCCGGTCAGCATTAACCCAAGCTGCGTGTATGCCAAACCAGGTAAGCAGCACTGCTAGAACGCGCAGGTCATGTTTTTCGATGCCCTCTATGCTTGCGAACAGGATTGTGTCCTCGATATTCGGCTCGGGAACGGGGGGCGCCGCAAAGTTCATGCCGATTCCAACCATGCGGGAGGTGAGTTCGTCCGGCTGAACAAGTGGAGAGGGGGCAAAAGCCCTCCTAAATGCCATGACCGAGCCTCCTCCGAAGATCAGCAAACGTCGCGCGAACATGATCTGGCCTGTCAGGGTTAGCATCCTGTCGCTCCAGCCATGGAACCGCACTCTTCAGCTCGTTGATGTTCGGCGCCAGAGCGAGGCAGTCTCCTAGATCTATACCGCGATCGCAAAGGGCGAAAAGTTTTGCGCAGAGCAGATCCTCTCGGCCGAGACAACGGAGATGAATGGCCGTGCCGGCGAAAACGGTTTGGAGGCGCTCCTCCCATCGCGGCAGAAGGTGACTTGAAAGCGAACTCGGCCCGTTGTTCAGCCAGTTGTCTTGAAGCGTGCCGCCCCTGGCCCGGACCTGAATGGCAAAGCGACGCGACGCCTCGGCAATCTCGTTCGGGATTTCCGGATGCAGAATGTCGCAATCCTTCGTCAAGCGAGACACAACACCTAGCAAATTAAGCGCGGCGCCACCAATCACTACCGCATGGAACTGAAGCCGTCTCTCGGCCAGGTACTGATCAAATGCGAGTAAGATTGCTCTTGTTTCGTGCATGGTATCATTATAACAGATACTCGTGAAATGAGAAAAGGATTTGAAGGGAGCGAGCCCGCACTTTCGGAGACCTCGATGGAGGTAGAAATCCCTGATCGATGAGATTTAACGGCCGTGATGACTGCTGGGTGCAGGAGGCAACGACCTCAATACTGATAAGGGCGAGGTCGGTAACGAGCGTACCCAAGCCCATCATTTGATTCAGGTCCGGCCCGGACACATCGAGGCCACGAACTCTACCCAAGGTCGGACGGGCGCGACGGCTACGACTGGGGTGAGAAATTCGGCGCGAATCGGGCCACTGCAATCAGCGATCGGAGTGTCGCATGATCCTGTGCGCGGAGCTAGGGGCTTTAGAACTGATTAGCCTAGCTGTCCGCCCGGAAAAATCATTTCGAACTATCTGTTTCCTTGGCAGGACGTCGACCTGAATTGAATTGGTTTCGACTGCGCCCTGAAAAATTGAAACCTTGGATGCGCGTAGCGCGCGCTCTAAGTCCGACGCTTCATGTGGCGGACGGCCCACGACATATCTGCCATGAAGTCTATATTCCCCCGGTGGAACGTCAAGCAGATTCAAATTGAAGTAGGTTCCGATGAAGGTATGTGGGTACAGCGGTACCCGCCACTTCAGAATTCCATTTTCCAGCTGTAAATCGGGTAGCTCAAATAATCCGCGATCGCTACGAGGGATACAAGATGTTGGCGTCCAGCCGAGTCCTCTAATTGAATCTCCATGCGAGATGGGAGACTTGAAACCCAATTCAGATCCTTCCAAACGAGCACAGGATGGTCGCTGATGTTCTGGATTTCGGCCCTGACTTTGAATTGGCTCCCTTCATAAAGCTCATTTGTCAGCAGGGTAAGGTGCGCCTCTAGCTCGGGTTTGGACGGACTGGCTTGTTCCAAGGCAGACGGGGCAATGATGAGAACACTGGCGAGGACGAGCGATAGCAATTTGAGCCGCTTTATCATTAAGACCTCCTACGGTTTAGTGGGCGGATTCATCGGTGCGTGCCGCAATCAACGCGGCTAACGCCGCCAGAAATTCTTCAATCGCCTCGCGCGCCAGGCCATGCGCTAGCCGATGCTCGGAACTCTGCGGTTCTTCAAATCTGTTCTAAGAACCATTCTGGAAAGGGACGAAAATCCGAAAAATTACCAAAGGACCTTGAGACCTTTGTACAGGCTGAATTTCTCATCGCAAGTCATCACCGGGATCTCTTCCGACAAAGCCTGGGCGATGATTTGACGATCGAAGGGATCCGCGTGCAGGAGCGGCAGATCGAAAAGAGAGAATGCATGGTTCGCAGTGTACGGCAGTACGCGAAGGTCCAGGTCCTCAATTGCGCGGCGCGTGTCCGCTACAGAAAATTTTAACTTGCCGCGGGCTGCTTTAATGGCGATTTCTGAAAGAGAAATTGCGCTCAGTTCAAGGATGTTTTCTGTATTCTGCAAAATGGCGGTCGCGCGCTTGGTGAACCGTTCTGGTGACTCTACAGCGAAAATCAGTGCGACCGTGTCCAGAAGCAATCGCACCTAGTCTCGCCCTTCTACAAAGTCGTCGGCTTGGTCGTCCGACATGGGTTTCCACCAGTCGATATCGAGAATCTGAATTTTGCCTTTCAGTGTCCCGAGCTTCCGCTTTTTGCGCCTAGGCTTTTTTGTTCGGATGATATCCACGGCAGGCACACCCCTGCGGTAGATGGTCACTGTTTCGCCATCCTCGACAGCCTTGATTAGCTCGGGAAGCTTGTTCTTAGCATCCGCCACGCTGACTTTCATACTCTCGATGATAGCTATCTAATATAGCTATGTCAACCTTACGCTCGCTCTCTGTATGCTCGCCGTCCGCCATCCTCTTAATCGAGAGAAAAATCGGGGCACGTCCTCTTCAAAGATCCGCTACCACTAGGTAGGAGACCGACGACCGCAATACTGACAAGGGAGAGGTTGGTGGTTCCCAGCAGGCTGCGGAGCGGCTTCTTCGGGTCGCCGTTCTTCTCTTTCAGGAAGTTGATCCCGGACGTAAGACACGGCTGGCCGCCCTGGGCTTCAAAGGTTCTAAGATCGCCACCTAGGGCCCACCATTTATTTCAATAATCTGGGAGCGCGGAGTGGCGCTGACGTCCCGTTTGCAGTCGTTTGAGACGGAACTGTTGGCGTAAGTGAAAAACCTGGCCGGTTTGGCTTCAATCAACCGCGAACTGATCGCCAAGGCGGAAACCATTCACTCTCCCCAGCGGGTGGTGCTGGACATGGACAGCACCGAGAACCCGTCTATGGCCAGCAGGAGGATAGCGCATACAACGGTCAGTTCGAATCCACCTGCTACCACCCGCTGTTGCTGTTCAACGGCGAGGGCGACTGTCTGGCTAGATGTTGTCTAACCGAGGTTCGAGGAGGCAATCTTGAGAATGGCTGCCGGTTTGCAAAGCTTCGGGGAGAACTGAGAAGGCAGTGATTGTTCAACGGTGCGAACGAGGGGACCTCAGTGTACAATCTTTGCAGTTTTCGAAGTCAAAGTGGAAATTCTGGATTGATGAGCAATATTCGAAATCGAATGCAAAGAGGAGTCTCAATATCTCGCCCTACCAAAATCATCATTGTTTGGGCGAACCAGTCCTGCCGAACCGACTGTGATTTTGATCCGCAATTTGTAAAGGAGTGCAAATGAACTATTCACGTCTCGCGCTGGCGGCGCTTGGTGGCACGGTCGCGTCTTTTGC
>Ga0075030_100004859_pt1 | contig 12140 bp, 12 predicted proteins | sample LitLauG_LLR_2012_FD_71393 | JGI IMG/M metagenome (GOLD analysis project Ga0075030, IMG submission 71393) | Freshwater sediment microbial communities from Pennsylvania, USA - Little Laurel Run_MetaG_LLR_2012 | ecosystem: Environmental > Aquatic > Freshwater > Creek > Sediment | place: USA... | reverse complement strand
GACGACGCGGCGGACGGGGTGATGACTCCGGAGGTGAGGCCCAACGGCATCGAGCTCTGCGTCTGCAGCAGTCCGTCCAGGATCCACAGGAGTCCGAACGAGATGCGCAACAGGCGACGGGCGGCGGGCTCGGGGTAGGGCCAGGGCGAGGCGGGCACCGGCTCGGTGCCGCCGGCGAGCACCATCCGGCGGTAGCGGACGGTGCGGATGGAGTTCCACACGATGGCCAGGACGGCGGCCAGGAACAGGATCACCAGGAACTGATGGACCAGGGCGGTGCGGAACGCCGCGGTGACCGTCGGGTCGTTGGACGACAGTCCGTGCCCCATGTTCATCGGCGAACCACGTCTCCTCCACAGTCCTGGGCGGGGCGCATCACCGGGAAGCCCCGTCGCCACGGGGAGTCAGGGGCGCGGGCACCGCCGAACACTGTAGATCGGGTCGACCACCAGGTAGTAGGCGACCCCGGCCCCGGTGGCGGCCATCGGGCATGGTCCGTCGGACCGCCTCCGTCGGGCCGCGCCCCTCAGACCCTGGTGGTGCCCTCGCCGGGAGGCTCCCTGCTCTCGGCCTCCGCCTGGGCGGCCTGGAGTTCGCGCTGGTGGGTCTGCCAGGCCTCCAGCATGCCGGCGTACTTCGGGTCGACGGCCGGCGGGGCGGGGCGGTTCTGGCGCGCCCGCCTCCTCTGGCGTTGCCCACCGTGGAGGATGCTCCACCACATGTACACGCCGAAGATGGCGAACAGCGGCCACTCGAAGACATAAGCCCAGCTCAGGCTGTTGCCGCCCAGGGCCCGACTCAGCTCGAACCGGAATGCCACCGCACACAGGAGCAGGGCGGCCACCAGGGTGGCGTGGACCTTGACCGCCTCCACCCCGGTCAGTCGGGCCGCCGGGTCGTCGCCCGTGCCGCCATCCGCCGGGCCGTCCGGACCGGGCGGGGGCCCGGTGCCAGGGGGGACCACCACGCGAGTCACCCTACCGGTGTCCGGCCCGCCAGGGCCGGCCGCGGGGCGTTCAGCTGACGGTCAGTCCGCTCACCGTGGCCGAGCCGAAACTGGTGGCCACGGTCACGGACCCCGACACGGCCCTGGTCGAGACGGTGACCACGATCTGGGAGACGGTGTCGGAGGCGATGGTCGCCAGTCGGCCTCCGACGGTGACCCTCATGGCCGCGCCGAGGCCCGATCCCGAGATGGTGAGCGTGCCCCCGCGGGCGACGGTGGTCGGTGCGAACGAACTGATCGACGGGGCCAGGTCGAAGGCGCGGGTGCTCGAGGCCGTGCCCCACGGCGTGGTCACGGCGAGCACGCCGTTGCCGGCTCCGGCCGGCACGGTGACGGTGACCGAGGTGGTCGTGTCCGCGGTGATCGCCGCCGCCGTCCCGGCGAAGGTCACCGAGGTGGCGCCGCCGAGATTCGTCCCGGTGATGGTCACCCGGGAGCCGGCCACCGCCTTGACCGGGGTGAACGAGTGGATGGTCGGGGCAAACGTGGTGATCGGGGCGCCGTCGGAGCAGGCACCCCTGCCGCTATTGGCCCGGTTCGACCAGGTGCCCTGGACGGCGACCGTGCCGTCCGCCAGCACCAGGTTGAACATCGGTCCGACCGCCGGGGCCGAGACGTAGGCGCACAGGTCGCCGTTCTCCGCCCCTGCGGTGTCCGACCAGCCGCCCGGTGGCGTGCTCTCGGGAAACTGGTCGGTCAACGTCTCGGCGTATTCGTGACTCGCCGCCTCGGTGGCCCCGTCGAGGATGCCGGCCGACCCGTTGACCGTGTCGGACCCGCAGCTGAACCCGGCGTCGGGCACGTAGGGGAGATTGGTGAATGCGACGATCGGTCCGGCCACCGGCCCGCCCCCGGTGATGGTCGGGTCGTGGGTGTCGTCGTGGTAGGCGCAGTAGCCCGTTCCCGGGTCCATCCAGCCGTCGGGATTGGTGCCTGTCGGCGACACGATCACGTACTGCGTGTTCCGGTTGGAGGCCTGGTCGGTATTGCCGAAGTAGGTGGCCGCCGCCTCGGCCTCGGCCGCCAGCTGGTTGCCGGTCAGGTTGGCCGACTCCTCGTTCGTGGCCGCCGTCGAGTTGTCGTACCAGATGCCGGACAGCACGCCACCGGTCGGATCCGGCACCGAGGAGTCGCCCGGGGAACAGGTGGTCGCCCCGAATGCGGCTCCGTCGCAGTACTGGGTCATGACACCGCTCCACGTCTCGCCGCCCGTGCCGAGTCCGGCGTAGAACCTCTGGAGCGCCGGGGCGAATCCGTCGGCGTCACCGGTGAAGGTCTGCTGGCCGGCCACGGTCGACTCGACGCCCCACTGGCTGCCCATGAACACCAGGTACACCTGGGGTTGGCCGGTGGTCACGCCGGCCGCCGTCAGGCCGCCGGCGGTCAGTCCGCCCCCGTAGTGGAGGAGCTTGCTGACCACGGTCCCGGCGGCCTGGGTACCGGGTGCCACCGGAGCGGACCCGAGCGCCGTCACCGCGGCGACGTCACGGGTCCGGCGGGGCACGGCACCGTGGCGGTAGCCATGGTGGTTTGCGGTCGGCACGGTGAGCACCACGGACCCGGACGGGGTCGACGTGGCGGCACCGGCAGATGTGGCCGGTCCGGCCAGGGCGGCGACGGCGGTGCCGGCCGAGAGCACGGACGCGGCGAGCACGGCGACCGTTCGAGCGTGGCCGGACGTGGGCCGGGCAAGGCGGGAACTGGACATGTGAACCTCCGGTGCGGTGTCGACCCCCGCATGCCCCGCAGGTCCGGGCCCCCGCTCGGATACGACCCTCCGGTGCATGCAACGCCGTGCGGAATGGCTCCGGACGGTCCTGTCCTCCTCAGGCTACAGGCCACAGGTGCCCCGGGAGGAGGGCGCCCGCCCTCGTCATCAGCCGAAGAGCAACCCGTAGTCGGCCCCCCGGCGCAGGTGGTGACCACCGTCGACGGCCAGGCTCTCCCCGGTGATCCACCCCGACTCGGGTCCCCCGAGGAACCGCACGGCGGCTGCGATGTCCTCGACCGTACCGACCCGGCTCACGGGCATTTGGGCCAGGTAGTCGTCGAGGAGCGGTCCTCCGGCGGTGATGGGCGCCATCAGCTCGTCGTCGACGATCCCGGGCTGTACCGAGTTGACCCGCACCCCGGCGGAACCGAGTTCCTCGGCGGCGCACCGGCACAGCATGTCGATACCGGCCTTGGCGGAGCCGTAGGCCCACAGGTAGCGATGGGGAAAGCCGCCGGCACCCGACGACATGCCGATGATCGAGCCACCGCGGGCGGCGCCCCCGTCGACGCCCGCGCCGACACCGGCCGACATGAGCGGCGCACCGTGCTTGATGCACAGGAAGGTGCCCACCATGTTGAGGTCGATGGTGGACCGGACCGCCTCGACATCGGCCTCGGTGATCGGGCCCATGGTGAACGAGCCGCCGGCATTGGCGAACAGGATGTCCAGGTGCCCACGGGGCGACGCCGCCTCGCCCACGGCCGCGGCGATCTGGTCCTCGACCGTCACGTCGGCCACGACGTAGCGGGCCGACCCCACCGGGTCACCGGCCGCGGCGGCGTCGGCCGCCGCCTGCTCGAGCGTGGTGAGGGCGGAGGCCAGCCGCTCCTCGGTGCGACCGCAGATGGTCACGTGCGCCCCGTCGCGCACCAGTCGGACCGCCGTCCCGAGGCCGATGCCGCTGCCTCCGCCCGTCACCAGCGCGGTGTATCCGGCGATGCCCTTCATGGTCCCGGTGGCGTCGGTCACAGGTTCTCTCCCTTGGTCGTCGGTGGTGGCCCGGTCGGTGGTGGCCCGGTCAATTGTTGCGAGGCCGTCGAGCCGGCGGTCCCCGACCAGGTGCTGGGCGGGTGGAGTGGCTACCGTTCTCGATTCCGGAGCAGCATGCTACGGACGGCGCGACGCGGCAATCCCGAACCGGGAGGGATCCTCCCCGTCGACGAGGCCCACCCCCGGTGGCCGTACACGTCGCCGCCAAGTCCGGGGACCCAGTGGTCGACGTCAGGCGACGTCAGGCGACGTCAGACTCCGGTATCGCACACCGGATGTCGGCGGTGACGGCCACGGCGTCCACCACCCGGTCTGCGGCACCGACCAGCGCCTCCTCGTCGATCTCGACGGCCAGTCGGACGGCAGCTTCGGGCCACAGCCCGACCACCCGTGCCGCCACCGACCCGTCGGGCACGGCGAGTGCGGCCACCAGGGCCAGGTAGGCGAGTTCCTCGCGCCAGCCGTCACCCGGGCGACCCGACGCCACCGACACCAGGGACGGCCGGGCGTCGCTGGGATGGACCCGCGCTTCGACCCGCCCCCGCAGGTGGACGGGTCCGGCCGCGGCACTCGACCAACGGTCGTCCGAGCCGCCGAAGATGGTGGAGGCGACCAGCGGCGGCCAGTCGAACGTGGCCCACAGCGGGGTCGCCCAGGTGACCGCCTCGGCCAGCACCACCGACCGGGCGCCGGCACCGAGCCCGGCGAACCACGGCTCCCAATGGAAGGTGCGCCATCCGGTGCGACGCCAGGCGTCGAGGGCGTGGTCGGCCACCGGGCCGACGGCCGCGGCCGGGGCCCGGAACCGTCCCTCTGCGCAGGCCCGCACGACTTCCAGACCGAGCGACCGACGGACGAACGCCGGCTTCCATGCGAATGCCTCGTCGACGAGACCCAGCGTCTCCGGCCGGTAGCGGGCCCGCCGGAGGTAGGGAAGTCCGATGTCGATCGGCGCGCCGGTCGCCGGACCCATGGCGTCGGCGATGCCCGACTCCAGACGCGCCCGCACCCGGGTCACTGTGCCGTCGACGAGGTCGTGGAGCGGCGGGGCCAGAAGTCCCGCGGTGGCGACCTGCCAGCGGTCGCTCACGCGGCCCGGACCACGGGGAGATCGACCGCTGCCGGAGCAGCCCGGTCGGTGGTTCCCGAGATCGGTGCACGACCGGGCAGGGCCGCGCACGACGGGCACCAGGTCACGTCGTCCACGGCGGTCGCCGCTCCGGCCAGGAGCCGCGTACCGGCCACACAACGCCTGGCCGCCTCGACCAACCCGTCATGGGTCACCGGCATGACGTCCAGCTCGCCGGTCCGTGAGTAGTAGGTGGCCACGGTGAAGGGGGGCGCCGGATTCCTCAGCGCCTCGATCAGCGCGTAGAACCTGAGATCGTCGCGGTGGCCCGGTCGACGGGCCCCGGACTTCAATTCGACGATGGCCACGGTGGCCTCGTCCCCGGCCGGCCGCCCGACGGCCAGGTCCACCCGGGCGGACAGCTCGACCAGTCCGCCCACCAGCGACGCCCGCACCGACTCCTGGGTACGGGGAAGCCAGGCCGGCTCGAGCGCGGGCCACCGCTCCACCAACCGGTGGGCCTGCCGGTCGACCTCGGACCGGAGCTCGGCCAGGTCGGCGGGCGGAAGTCCGTCGATCCACGCCATCAACGGCGTCTGACGTCCCCCCATCCCCAACCCCTCCAGCGCCTCACCCATCGGGTCGCCTACCGCGCCGACGGTCACGATCTGGCGGAACAGCACGTCCACCAGCGCTCCACAGGCCAGTGGGAGGGAGAACTCCCGCTGACCGAAGCGGTCGACGTTGCGGTGGACCGGACAGCAGAGGGCCCGGGTCAGGCGGTCCTTGGTGACGACGAACCGGCCACCGTCGGCCGCGGCGCCGTCCGGCGACAGGTCCGCCAGGCCGGACTCGAGCACTTCCCGGAGATCGGCGGCCCGCGCCCGATCGGCGACCGGACGGGGTCGACCCGTGGCCCGCAGCCGCTCGAGCAGCCCCGCCCCGGCGAGTGGGCGCCGCGTCGGGCCCCACGGATGTGTCGCGTCCGCACCCGCCGGGTCTTCGGTCGGACATCCCCGACCGATGCCCGTCCGACCAGCGTCGCGGGGCGCCGGGCACCGTCCTGTTCGATCCCCCCCTGTTCGATCCCCACCTGTCTGTGCCCCCCTCGGATCAACCGCCGTTCGCATGCCCACAGTGTGGACGCGGGGTGTCACACGACCCGTTCCCGGCCCACGCTCCCGGTAGCCTTTGGCCGATGACCGTCACGGCCTCGATCTCCCCGTTCGCCGTCGTCTTCGGTCTGTTCGTCGTGGCCGCCGTGGTCCTGATCGTCCTGACCGTCCGCTTCATCGTCGGCCGGGCCAGGGTGGCGAAGGCCGAATGGCTGGCGTCCCAGACCGCGGCGGCCGACGCAGCCGCGGACGATGAGGTCGGGTACGAGGACGAGGGGATGACCGCCCTGGTGCTGGGCGGGGGCAGCACCAGGGGCGCCATCCAGATCGGGATGCTCCAGGTCCTGACGGAGCACGGGTTCGTCCCCGACCGGGTCTACGGCGCATCGGTCGGGGCCATCAACGGCGCCGGGTTCGCCGCCGACCCCACCCGCCAGGGGGTCGAGCGCATGGCCCAGATCTGGCTCCGGCTCAAACGCGAGGACGTCTACCGCGCCGGCCGCCTGCACGGGCCGTGGCTCTACCTCCAGCAGCGGGACGCCGTCTACGCCAACTCGGGGCTACGCGAGGTGGTCAGCGCCGGATACCCGCTCGACCGGCTCGAGGAGTCGGCCATCCCGCTCGAGGTGGTGGCCACGTCGTTGACCGACGGCGGCGAGCGCTGGTTCACCCACGGGCCCTCCGTCGAGGCCATCCTGGCGTCCGCAGCCATGCCGGCCATCTTCCCGCCCGTGGAGATCGACGGCGAGAAGTACATCGACGGCGGCATCGTCGACAACGTCCCCATCCAACGGGCCCTCGACGCCGGGGCGACTCGCATCGTGATCCTGCTGTGCTCACCGCCGGTGGTGGCGCCGGCCCCGTCCCGCCGGCCCGTGGAGGGCATGGTCAACGCGCTGCTCATCGCCATCCACGCCCGCTTCGTGCGGGAAATGGCCCGCCTGCCCGAGGGGGTGGAGGTGATCCTCTGCGCCGGCCCCGAGGGCGCCACCCGGGACTTCGACGACTTCTCCACGACTGAGCACCTGATCGCCCTGGGCCGGGCCGAGGCCTCCGAGATCGTCCGCCGCTACGGGCTCGGGACGATCCCCTATCCCGCCCCGCCGTTCCCGGTCACCTCCCCGGACCACGTTCCGGGTGGGGACGCCGGCCCCCATGGCGGGGCACCGTCCGAACGGGCGTCCGACGCGGCGACCGGCGAGCCGTACCCGGTCCCCGACCTCGGCGCCGGCCCGGGAGGGTCCGCTCAGTCCGGCGAGCCGGTCACCTCGGGCGCCCCGGCCGCCGAGCCGGCCACCCACCCCGATCCCGGGAGGTAGCGCCGGACGACCTTGGCCGGCACCCCGGCGAGCACGCAGTGGTCCGGGAAGGTGCCACGCACCACCGCCCCGGCGGCCACCACCGTGTTCCGACCGAGCACCGTGCCGGGCAGGATCACCACCCCGGTGCCGAGCCAGCTGCCGTCGCCGACGATCACGGGCACGTCGTGGGGCCACTGGACGTGGACGACCTCGTCGGGGTTCTCGTACCCGTGGTTCTGGTCGGTGATGTACACGTACGGGCCGGTCTGGACGTCACTGCCGATGTCGATCGAGAAGTGGCCGACGATATGACTCCCCCGGCCGATCATCGTCCGGTCGCCGATCCGGACCACCGGATAGGTGACCATCTCCTGTCCGGGCACCATGCCGGCCGACAGGCTGACGTAGGGGCCGACCAGGGTGTCCTCTCCGATGCTGATCCACTGCTCGCCGAAGACGGCCCCGGTCGGGAAGGCCAGGCAGCTCCCCTGCCCGAAGGCGCCGAACCGGTCGGCCAACCGGTCGCCGGGGCCGGTGGCACCGTGACGTGTCATCCATTCCCACCCCGTGTGGATGAGCGAGTGGAGCCAACGGTGGCCCAGCCGGCGGAGGTCCCGTCCCGACGTGACCGCCGGGTGGGGCGGCAGTCCGGCGGTCGCCGGCCCGTCCCCGCCCGTCTCGGGGGCGTCGGCCCCGGGGCCGGGCTCGTGTTCTGCTGCGCTCACCCCGCGACCGTATCTGACGCACTCGGGGCCGGGCGATCCCGGTGCCACCTTCCTACGATGGGGCGATGGGCGACACGGCACGGCACGCTCCGGACACGGTGGCCACGGGTGTGGAGGTGAACGTGGACCGGGTACTGGCCGACAAGGCCCTCCTCGGGCGGTCCGGCTTCTCGTCGGGCTCGGAGCTCTACGAGCGGGCGCGGCCCGGGTATCCGGCCGACGCGGTGGCCCACCTGCTGACGTCGCTCGCCATCGCTCCGTCGTCGCGCGTGCTGGACATGGCGGCCGGCACGGGCAAGCTGACCCGCGCCCTGGCGGCGACCGGGGCGTCGGTGGTGGCCTCCGAGCCCTCGGCCTCCATGCGGGCCGTCTTCGCCTCGGTGCTGCCCGGCACGCCCCAGGTGGGAGCCACTGCCGAGCGCCTACCCTTCGCCGACTCGACGTTCGACGCCGTCACCGTGGCGCAGGCCTTCCACTGGTTCGACGCCCCGGTGGCCCTGGCCGAGTGCGCACGCGTCCTGCGCCCCGGCGGGGGCCTCGCCATGGTCTGGAACGAGCGGGACGAGCAGGACCCGGTCGTGGCCGAACTGACCCGCGTCAGCAAGTGGGACGTCCACCAGCCCTACCCGGTGGGCATGGACTTCTCGGCGGCCATCGACGCCAGCGGGTACTTCGGCCCGGTCACCCGCACCAAGTTCCGGTTCACCCAGGAACTGGACCGGGACGCCTTCGTCGAGCAGGTGGCGTCGCGGAGCTACATCGCCATCCTTCCCGAGGACCGGCGCCAGGCGATCCTCGCCGAAGTGGCTGCCCTGGCGGCGCGGCTCGACGAGCCCATCCCCCTGCCCTACCTCGTCGACACCTTCTGCACCCGGGTCGCCTGAAGACCCCGGCTTGCCCGCGGGGACCTGCCGGGTGCAGCCTCTGTCCCGAGGGTCCGCGGTCGCGCCTCCTCGGCCGACTCGCACCACTGCCCGAGGAGGATTCCGACCATGATCAAGCTGACCTGTCTGCTGCGGCGCAAGGAGGGGCTGACCCCCGCCGAGTTCCACGCCTACTGGCGGGACCACCACGGTCCGCTGATCGCCAACAGCAGCGCGGCCAAGTACGTCATCCGCTACGAGCAGAACCCCCGGCCGCTCGACGACTACCGGGACGACGACGACCGGTCGGGCTACGACGGGGTGACCGTCCAGTGGTTCGAGTCCATGGAGGCGTACTACGCCCACATGGGCGAGGACGACTTCCCCGCCATGATGGAGGACATCGCCCGATTCCTCGACACCGACCGCCTCGAGGTCGTCCTGACCGAGGAGCCACGGATCGTCATCGACGGCCGGGTCGACTGGTAGTCGGAGGCGCGCCGCCGGCACCGTTCGTTGACATCGGGACACGACGCACATACCATCTTCCATCAATCAGACAGGGTGTCCGATTGATGGGAGGGGGCGTCCGACATGAGTCAGACGGAATTGGACATCAGCGGGATCGACTTCTCGGACATCAACCTCCTCGACTCGACGGTCTTCGCCGAGCGGGTGCCCCACGAGTGGTTCGCCTACCTGCGCCAGAACGCGCCGGTGTGGTGGCAGGCGGAGCAAGACGGTCCCGGGTTCTGGGCCGTCACCACCCTGGCCGAGGCCACCCAGGTCAACCGGGACTACGAGCACTTCTCGTCGGCCCGCAAGGCGACCTACCTCTGGGACCTGGCCGAGGACGACCTGGCCCAGCAGCAGCTGATCATGCTGAACATGGACCCGCCGCTGCACACCCGCTACCGGCGGCTGGTCAACAAGGGCTTCACGCCCCGCATGATCAATCAGCTCCACGAGCGGATCCACGCCGCCACCGACGACATCATCGACTCCGTGATCGAGACCGGCTCCGCCGACTTCGTGACCGACATCGCCGCCGAGCTCCCCCTGGTGGTCATCGCCGAGCTCCTCGGCGTGCCCAACGAGGATCGGCACCGCATGTTCGACTGGTCCAACCGGATGATCGGCAGCGACGACCCCGAGTACCAGTCGGCCGGCGAGGCGGCCCAGATGGCCTCCATGGAGCTCTACGCCTATGCCTCCGAGCTCTTCGGCAAGAAGCGGATCGATCCCCACGAGGACCTGATGAGCGTCCTCACCCAGGTCGAGATGGAGGGCGAGCAGCTCTCGTCCCTCGAGCTCGAACTCTTCTTCCTGCTGCTCACCGTGGCCGGCAACGAGACGACGCGGAACCTCATCTCGGGCGCCATGGCCACCTTCTTCGATCACCCCGACCAGTGGGAGCTCCTGCGCAATGACCGGTCCCTCCTTCCCGGCGCCGTGGAGGAGATGCTCCGGTATGTCACCCCGGTGATGAACTTCCGCCGCCAGACCACCCAGGAGTTCGTCCTCGGCGACCAGAAGATCGAGGCCGACTCGAAGGTCGTCTTCTTCCACATCTCCGCCAATCGGGACGAGAAGGCCTTCACCAATCCGCAGACCTTCGACATCACCAGGAACCCCAATCCGCACATGGCCTTCGGGGCCGGCGGCCCCCACTTCTGCCTGGGCGCCAACCTGGCCCGGATGGAGATCCGCGTGATGTTCGAGCACCTGCTCGACCGGATGCCCGACATGGAGCTCGCCGGCCAGGTGCAGCGCCTCCAGTCGGCCTTCATCAGCGGGGTCAAGCACATCCCGATCTCGTTTCCCACCGGCCCACCCGTCAACGCGGGTTAGGTGCCGGGCCGCAGGACCTCCGACGGTCTGAAGGAGGTCATCCGGGACTTCCGCCGGGACCAGGTGATCGACGTGGCCCGACGCCTGTTCGGCGAACGCGGCACCACCGACGTGTCCATGGACGAGATCGCCTCCGAGGCGGGTGTGGCCCGGTCCACCGTCTACGTGTACTTCGCCAACCGCGACGAGCTGCTGCGGGCCTGCCTCCAGCGCATGCACAGCCAGCTGACCGAGGGCATCGCCATCACCTGGGAGCAGGAGGCCGAGCCGGCCCAACGGCTCGAGCGCCTCATCGACGAGATGCTGGCCAGGGTCGACGACAACCCGGCCTTCTTCCGCCTGGCCCTGCTCACCCAAGGCACGCCGGCCCGGGGTGGAGAGGCGGTGGGGTCGGAGCTGGCCCTCATCGGCCTGTCCATCGCCCAGCTCATCCGCGACCTCTTCGTCGAAGGGGTGAATCGGGGGGAGTTCCGGCCGATGGATCCCGACCTGGCCACGACCATGGTCGGCCAGCAGGTCTACGGGGCGATGGCGATACGGGCCGAGGACCCCGCCCCCCTACCCCGATCCCAGGTGGCGGCCGATACCGTCCAGTTCATCCTGCACGGCCTGTCTGTCTGAGCCGACGCGGCCGGACGGCACCGGTCGACATGATCGTGGTCGCCAACAGGGCCAGGGCGAGGTCCCAACCGGCACCCACCTGCTCGGCCACCTGCGGCATGGCTGTCTGCAGCTGTTCCAACTGCTCGTGCACCAGGGTGAGAGTGGTGGCGGCCTGCGGCGCTTCGGCCGATGTGGCTTCGGCCAGTGTGACGGTCAACAGTGAGTCGAACCTGGGTCCGTCATTCCTCTCGGGGCCGACGAAGCCCCACCGGAACACGAGGCGTCGGTCCGGGACCAGCTCGACGAGCTCGCAGTCGAAGCCGCCCGCAGCCGACCCCGCTGCCGTCTGCCAGATGCGGAAGTGCCCGCCCACCCGCTCATCGACCTCGGCGCGATCCACCTCCAGGCCGCCAGGAGCCAGCCAACGGCACAGCAGATCGGGTTCGAGCCAGGCCCGGTAGACCTGGTGGGGTGGGGCAGGAATGATGCGCTCGAGTCGGACGGCGGCATTCGCTTCGGTCATGGGAGTCATCCGTTCTTCGCTTCCGATCCGGGTTCGACCCGATAGAGGGCTTCCAGGGCATCGAGTCGCTGGTTCCAGTGCCGCTCGTAGAACCGCAGCCAGGCGTCGGCTGAGGCGAGGGCGGCAGGCTCGAGCCGGCAGACGTGGTGGCGGCCCCGAGCCGACTTGGCGATCAGGCCCGCCCGCTCCAGGACCGTCACGTGTTTGGCCGCAGCGGCCAACGACATCTCCAACGGTTCGGCGAGCTCGCCGACCGTCAGCTGATGTTCCGCCAGTCGCACGAGCATCGTGCGCCGGGTGTCGTTCGCCAGGGCGTGGAA
>Ga0075030_100004858_pt1 | contig 12142 bp, 7 predicted proteins | sample LitLauG_LLR_2012_FD_71393 | JGI IMG/M metagenome (GOLD analysis project Ga0075030, IMG submission 71393) | Freshwater sediment microbial communities from Pennsylvania, USA - Little Laurel Run_MetaG_LLR_2012 | ecosystem: Environmental > Aquatic > Freshwater > Creek > Sediment | place: USA... | reverse complement strand
AAACCGGGGTTATTCCGATATCCCCGGTTTAAGTCATCGTCGCAAACAGGCCGAATGACCATAAACTACTGATTTTATGTATGGTTGGGCGTCGTTCCAAAGTAGCCACACCCAAATCTTTTAGCGACTTGATCCGCTCCAGCATAGAGCGCTGGCTGTTTGCCAAATCCTTGGACGGTTTCTTTCCAAGGAGCGCGTCGACCGCGTTTTGCGGAGTCCACTCCTGGTCGCGAGACTCATAAAGCTGGTGAATGTTGGTGAGGAAGAGGTTGCCGGATGTCGTCGGCTCGGTTGTCTCTCCCCTCAGGATCACCTTCTGCACGAATAAACCCCGCCACTCGGGCGGGATCAGCGGGAGCTCATTGAAAATTCGATTGCTGGCAAAATCCTTCTCTAGCCGCTGGTAGACGATGACGTTCGGTGCAACGATAAGGAAGTTTGTGGAGAGATCCGACTTGGGTACATTCTTCTTGTGAAAATACGACCACACGACCACCATCGCGATCACCCAAGTCTTTCCGGAGCCAGTAGCCATCTTGAATGCAAAGCGGCGCAAGTCTTGGGGCGGTAAATCCTGCACACCTTCTCCCTCCAACTCCGGCACGTAGCGACGGATCTGCCGGCGACCGTCCATAGTGGTCTGAAAAACGATGTTGTCGGTATAGAGGTCTTTCTTGTGGACCTCGGCGTGAGACTGGATCAGGTCCTGCACGTCGCTTTGTCCAGCGATCTCGACGAGCCAGACAAGCGTTTCGATGGCCTCGCGCTGGCAGAAATGGTAGCGGAAAGGCACAGGAAAACCGGTCACCTCGTGGTCTTCCTCGAACCAGTACTCAAAGAGACGCCGGGTAACGTCCGACGCGCCGGGGTAGCCCTCTTTCCGCCACGCGTCCACAGACGCGCGAATTTTTGGTACTAGCAATAGATGGCTGGGACGCCTTCCAGCTGTGTCTTCCCTCCAGCCGGTCGGTGCACTGTCGTCCTTCACCAAGAACGAGGTTGGCTTCTCCCAGGGCCTGCGGCCGGAGATTTCGGGCAGGTCCTTATCGTAGGAGATGAGGGCTCTGGCCATGATTAGCTAACCTCCACGTCGAAGGCCTGCGAAGTATCGTTCCCGAAGATGTCGATTACCTTGACCAGGATCCGATGTTTACCCCGCTTCGCGTAGGTGTGCGTGTCGGAGACTAGCGGCAGCTTACGCTCGTCACGAGTTCGATAGGTGACCCAGCCCTGCATGAATGTGTCGCTCTGAAAGTCCCAGTCCACCGCCCAGTAGTCTATGTAATCCGACCATTTCTTGACCTTCTTCCTCACCTCTTCGGGGATCAGCTCGGTGTTTGGGATAACAAAATCCTTGAGGGTCACCTGCACGGCGAGCGTGGCGGGATACTTTATCTCGGCCTCCAAGTACGCGAGCTCGAAGAACCGCACGTCGCCCTTGGCGGCGGCCTGTTCCTCCATCACTTCACGTGGGATCTGTAAGAGCAGGAGCTTTACACCCTTCTTCTTCGCAGCCTCGACCATAAGGTCGTACAGCCCCATCTCCCACTCCCAACCTAGAACGTGCAACTCCCCTTGCTTGAGTTTGGCGCACTCGTCGACTGCGGCGTCTATCTCGGTAATCGTCACTGGTGCATCCACTGCTCCGATATGCACCAGCGCCTTGCCCTTCTTGCCGTGGAGTTGCGCCAGGCCTGCCACTGGCTGAGCGCTATAAAGTTTGAGTATGAATGCAAGGTATTCGTAGAGGGCTCGCTCGGTCAGCGGCTTATCTTTAGTGTCACCGAACGTCACGCCTTGCCAGTATTGGCGCTCGTACTTGCCCAGGTTCAGCACTTCGAAGGGTTTGCAGTTTTCAATCCCGAGTAAGCGCTTGCGCGTGACGTGGGTAGCCCATCGACCGAGGTCGCAGCCTATCCACCGACGACGCAGCTTCTCAGCCACAGCCAAGGTCGTTCCTGAACCACAGAAGAAATCCGCTACTAAACTACCTTCGTTTGAAGAAACACGAATTATCCGTTCAAGCAGTGCTTCCGGCTTTTGTGTCGCATATCCTGTCAGCTCACTCGACTGGTTGTGAATCTTACTAATATCGGTCCAGATATCTTGCAGCGGGACACCCTCGTGCTCACTTTCATATTTCTTCAGCCTGGGGACTCCACCTTTCTTTTGCGGCCAATGAAGCCTGTCCGCGGCATCGTGCTTGCGAAGCGTTTCGATAGGACATCGCCAGAGTGTACGTACTCCTTTGTACTCATAATCATATCCGCCGCCTGATAGGCCTCCGGCAGAGAGGCTTAGTCGCTGGTATCTCTCTTTCCTTTGCTCGTCATACTGATCGAAGAACGTGTCGATGTATTCCTTATCAGCAGGCTGTCTCATGTCATTCCACTTCCACTTATCTCCCTTCCTGTAATAAAGTATGACGTCATGAATGATGCCGTATCTCTGAGAATCGCTGTGTCCGAATGCGCGACGCCAGATGATTTCATTGGAGAATTGCAGACCTCCGAAGACCTCGTCACAAATGAGCCGAATGTAGTGGTTGACGTTCGGTCCCATGTGCACATAAATGCTCCCGGTTGGGGACAGGAGGTCGCGTAGCAGTACGAGCCTGTCGTACATCATTTGAACGAAGGACTCTGTGCCCCGCGCCCAGGTGTCGCGATACGCCTTCTCCTCGATTATCGACTGCTCCTTGGCTATCTCCTCGCCGGATTCTCCAACCTCCGTGGTGAAGGAGAAGTCCGCCCCCGTCGCGAAGGGTGGATCGATGTAGATGAGGTCGATCTTCCCCGCGAACTTTTCAAGCAGTGACCCCATGACGACCAGGTTGTCGCCCCAAATTAGCTTGTTCCGCCAGCCCGCTTCGAACGTGTCACCTTCCTTTCCCTGGTAGGTGTCAAACAAACCCAGGCTGGTAACCTTTTGCGCTTCGCGAGTAGCACGGCTTTCGTTGACGGTCTCGATAACCTGAAAAGGCAGGCACACCCGCGGCACCTCCCTGCGAGTACCATCTTCGTTGTACTTGCCAGGCCAGACCAACTCGGGTTTCGTGATTTCGACTTTTGGCATTTCAGGACTGTTCCTCTTCAGCTGGGTGTTGAATTGGGAGTGCTCGATGATCAGGCTCAGCAACGTTAAGCCAACCGTGATCAAAAGTGAAGGTGAGCGCCTTGCCGGCAGGATCTTGAATCCGAATGCTCCGCGCTTCATCAGGCGAGCCGGCGTGCTCAACGACATAGAGCCAGTATTGGAGGCCGCGCTCCTGGGCTGTCTCAAACTGTGTGTGAGAGAGTCCTACCGGCCTGCTTTGGAAATCTCCCGTCATGGCCTTTACTTCAACCCACCGAACTGGCGTCCCGTCGGCGTCCAGTTCGACCAAGTCGAAGCCGGGATTGTTTGTAGGTGTACGTCGAAGCCTCGAATCCTGGGCGAGCACAAAGCTCACAGCCTGTTCTTCCAGTTTCAATCGTTGCTCGTGATCTACACCATCGGGATCTGGCGCATCCTCACTCGGATGTGCACCAACGTACGAAATAAACGGGCGTCCGCCCTTCGAACCTGCCGTGCGGGCATGGCCGTGTCCACTTGAGCCCTGCGTTCTGCTTCCTGCCCCGTTACCGGATGAACCTCCTACATGCGTACCGGTGTGGCTCTCGGAACCGGCCGCCGTACTGTTACCCGTCGGCGCAGTTCCCCCGGAACTTCCTCCGGCGGAGCCGTCGTGCCCCTCGGCTTTCACGGGCGGTGTGGGTTCCCCGGTAATACCCAGTTTTCGAAGCGCGTCCTCGGGGCTCTCCTCACCTTTTGCGGCCGATGGAGATTCAGGCGGTGTATCCTCGGCAGAGATGCCGAGGCGCGCTTTGAGCTCTGCCTCACTCGTGACGCCAAGCTTCTTGAGCAGGTCCAGGACACCGGGCTCGATCCCCGCTTCGCGTGCGAGCGTTTCGATGATGGGCGGTTTGAAACGGATTTTCGAAACCAGAAATTGGTTGTCCTTCCATCCAGTTTGCTCGAACAAGACGCCTCTCGGCGGCTGCAACGCGCCGTCTCGCGCCGGTATCCACGGCATTTCGTTTAACAGGCGCACGAACATGGCGTCGAAGGTGCTGCTCTGACGCCGATAATAGTGCCAGGTGTAAGTACCTGAGAAAGCTCGGGTGCCGCGCCGGTCCTCCAAATCGCAAAGCGCTTCCCACAGCAGCCCGGCCCTTTGGGCGGGATGCGGCGCATCGAGCCCCGGAAGCGCTTCAAGTAGCTCTTTAAGGCCGCGGATGGTGAAGTCTTCGATCTGCTCGCCTCCAGAGCTGCTCTCGCAGCCCGCCTCGCGCCTCATTTTCGCTTTCTCTTGCCAAGTGAAAGTGACGGCTGCGGGCAACGGCTCCAGATAGCGCGTCGCGCCACACGCCTCCAGCAATTCGCGAACGTCCTCGCCGTGAAGACAGTCGTACGAATCGTCGACCAGATACACGCCGGCGACGCCCCCGAACAACCCTTTGAGGCGTTCCGTCGCAATGTACACGCCTTGGGGTTTTGCGTAATATCGCTTTCCCGTTGCGGCATCGACGGCGGCGAGAAAAAGTGTGTCGCTTAATGCCGAGACGAGCGCTTCTCGTCGGCTCTTCGAATCTGTCTTAAAGGCGTTGACGATACGCCGGACGTCCGCTTCGTAATCCGAACCCGATGGCCGCGGCGCATTCCGGTACCGTGGCAGCACATTCCGAACAATGTCATCCACCGGATCGGGCTCTGTCAGGCCAAGCCCCTTGAGCAAATTCAACGCGTCTTCCGTTCCGCAGACAGACCGGCGCACGGTAGGAAAACCCGTCTGCGTCGATCCGGGTAGGAACGCCTGCCACTGGCCGTTCTCAAGCGGCTTGACGTGAGTTCCGCTTTCGAGGCGAATGAGGGGAAGATATCTGAGCGTTCCTGATCGCGTCACCGCCGACTGGCCATTGAGAAACTCATACAGGCGGACGATCCAGCCGTCCGTCTGTTTCTCAAGGAATTCCTTTGTGAACAGCGGGACGATATCCTCTGGCCTCACTTCTGGGACCTTGAGCTCCTGTATGAGATAGGCACGCAGATCATGCGTCCGATCCTGGGTGATATCCTCGCTGATCCACGCGATTTCGTGTTCCTGCCGATACAGTTCGGTCAACTGCGTGGGACTAATCAGCTCACGAAGCTCCTGTGTCCGCGCGAGCCTCGCGTGTCGGGCCGCAACATGGCCGCCACCGAAGCGCGGAATCAAGGCGTCCGTCCCGAGGGCATCGCGCGCTGCCTCGAACAAGGGTGCAAAGAGACTCCCCGGCACGAATTTCGAACGCTCAATCGGAAGAGTCCTCAGCGCGCCGGCATTGAGCAGTCCCATGTCGCGCAGGGCCAGCAGCGACTCGCGCAGAAGCACTCCGGTTTCCGCTACCAAATACTGGTTCCAAGCATCATCGATCGGCACATTATCCCGGCTCGGCGTTGTGCGATATGGACCCTGGATCAGGCAGCCGGTGTGGGTCTGAACGATGGTCGGGAAAAAGACGACGAGGGCCGAATTATCGACGGGGCGGACGGAGACGCGCTTGTCGCCTTTGCTCTCCCCTAAAGCGAACGCGATCTCGACATAACCAGCCTTCTGCCCCTCCGGCGTGCACGCTTGCTTTGAAAAGATCAGCCATGTCTCTTCAGTTACCTCCTCTGCGCCGTGATCCTGGCCGATTACGGTGATCCTTCGCGCATTAGCACCGACAGTTTGTGCGCTGTCGCGCACATATAGGCCTGACGGACCGTCCTTAACAGACCAGGACACTTCCTCGATCTCGCGAAGAAAGAGAAGAACTCGGGGTCCCAGCTGCTGGAAGCCTCGGGTAATCTCCTCGACTGCGGTCTGGTCCTCCAGGTTGAGCGGAAGAATGAAACGAGTCTCTTCCGGTTCCAGAGGAATGGGCGGCGCTTCCTCGGGCCAGACGAAGGATTCGATGGCGAAATGCTCGTCGCCTGAGTGAATTTCCGGGCGGCTGGTGAAGGCATATACGGACTTAAACCCGATGCCAAAGCGACCGATCGACGTCAGATCCTTTGTGCTTTCGAGAATGCCGCAAATGCCGATCACGTTCGGCTCCGCGAAAGGTAAGCCGCTATGTGAAACCCGGAGGACGCCGTCCGCGAGCGTGAACCGGACAGCGCGCGACCCATGCCAGTCGGTTCGCCTCGCTAATGCGTCTTCGGCGTTCTGAAGTAATTCGAAGATAAAATGAGTCCGGTCGTGATACCGGTGGGCTAGAAGCGTCGGTCCGATTCGACCGATGTCGGTGCCATACCGCTGAATATTGCTTGTCTTAATTGCTACGTAATCTGAAGGCATGGCTACACCGGAAACTCCTGAATGAGCCCTTGCCGGGAGCAGATACTCTTGAGGTCGCATTCCTTGCAGACTTTGCGTTCCGGCACTCGATCAATGCGGAAATCCTGGGCCTGGATCTTGGCAACGACTGAATCGAAGCGTTTACCGGCACCGTCCACCTTCTCAGGCGCGTACGGAATTTCCATGAGAGCCGCCGCTTTGTTTTCTTCTGCAGTCCAGTACAGCAGCAGCCGCTCGGGACGCTTTCCATGCCGGCGCTCAAGGATGTGCGCGTATGTGCAGAGCTGATCCTCGTAGGTTGCCAGCAAACGTGGATCTGTGCTGCGCTCGGAGGTCTTGAAATCGAGCAGTTCAAGCTTTCCATCACTCCCGAGCAGCAAGTCCACTTTGCCGATGAGAATATAGCCATCCTTCTCGATGGAAACATCAACCTCCGTCTGGATTACCCTCTTCATTTCCTCCTGGTTCTGGCGGAAATAGTTAATGACCTGGCGGAAGGCGGCCTCGCGGGCGTCATCGCCGATTGGCCGAACGTCGCTGAGACACAGGAAACGGAAAGTGCGGTCAAATAGCTCGCGGATGCGGCTCTCCGTCACCGTATGAAGCTTTCCGTCCAGTGCGATCCGGTGGATCTCCTCGATGGTCTGGTGAACCAGCAAGCCGAAGAAGATTACGGCCGAACGGGAGGGCGTAAAGTCGAACTCGCGGAAGAACTGGTACTGCCGCGGACAGGTTTCGTATACCTTAAGATCACTCGTGAAGCTGTAAGAACGTTTGACCGGCATTCGCTCCTTGAGGGCGAAACGTTGCGCCGACAGCAGGTCTTTTTGTACGTATGGCCATTGCGGCAACCCTTGCCAGATCGGGGCGAAGTGATCCTTTGGCGTTTCGTGCGCCGTAAGCACCAAAACCTTCTGCGGCCGGGAAAACGCGACGTAGTGGAGGCGCATGCGATCGAACAGCGTGACGCGGTTCTCGGGTTCGAAGGGCACCCTATGATAGAACGGACTCAAATCCCTATCGATTTGTTTCGGTGTTGACAGTTGCTTACTGAGACTACCGACGACGACAACGGGAAATTCCAAGCCTTTCGCCTGGTGGATAGTCATCACCTGCACATAGCCCTTTGGGAAAGGCTGGTCGGGGTCCTCGTACTCGTTAATCCCGCCGTCGTGCAGAAGCCGCAGAAAGCTGTTGAAGAGATGAAAGCGCAAGAACTCGCGGTTGCGGTGCGTGACGACCGTGTAATGGTAGTAGCTTTGGAAGACGTTCAGAAGCTGCGAAAAGATCGCGAGATTTCGGGCGGCGTTCTCGTCACGGACTGCCTTCGCGAATGGCTCCAGAGCGAGGAGACGATAGAAATAGTCGGCGGGCCTTAGATCCAGAGACTGGCGCTCCCGCAAGGCGGAGATTTCAGCGACTCTGGCTTGAAGGAACAAAGCTAAAGGATTTGGGGCTGAGTAGCCCCGGCCCAGTTCTACAATCCCGCGGTCCACATAATTAGCGAGATCTGCCACGGAGCCAGAAACCTGGCCACGCCCTTGTCCGTGCCACCCAAAAAGCACAGCAAAGCAAGCAACCATGAGGCGAATTTCTTCGTTCTCAAAATAGGCTCGGGCCCTGGGACAGAATGCCGGGATGCCCCGTGCCTCCAGTGCAGAGAGATAAGGACCGCTGTGATCGTCGCGCACACTGTGCAGTAGCAGCGCAACTTGGCTATAGTCCTCGATAACCTTGTTGTTCTTCAGGAACTCGACCAAGTCGGCGAATCGTCCCGCCTCATCACTTGAGTTTTGTCCCCATATGCTGACCACGGCGGGATAGTCAGGATGCTCCCCATCCGGATCGGCCTCGATCCGCTTGTCGAAGCGAAACGGCACGCCGTGAGGATTCGACCAGTCGATCGACGCCATCCACCGGTCATACCGCTCCACGATCGCGGTATGTGACCGGTAATTCGTCGTCAGCTTGATCACTTCGCACGCCGCGAAGCGGGTCGGAAACTCAAGGATGTTACGCACGGTCGCGCCACGAAACCGGTACAGACTCTGGTCTTCATCGCCAACGACGCAAATGTTGCCGGTTTCCTCGGTCAGCTTGAGTAGCAACTGCTCCTGGATGTAGTTCGTGTCCTGATACTCGTCGACGAGCATGTATCGCACGTCGTTCGCAAGCGCATGCTGGTGCTCGGGACTGAGGAGCAGCGAATAGACGACGCTCTGTAGATGGGCGAAATCGGTCCGGTTGTTCTCAACGAGCGTTGCTTCGTAGGCCCTGTAGGCCGCCGCTAGCCGCTTCAGAAAAACGTTCGGCGACGCTTCGAGTGCGACCGCATTGACTCTCTCTTCGGTGATTTTGTCGAAGTAGCTCCGCGCACCCTCGATTGCCGTCCACTTCGTCGTCCACTTGCTAAGGTACAGACCGTTTTCTTGCGGTCCTATGATTTCGTCGAAATGATCGAAGATGAACAGGAGCTGGGTAAGCTCATCGAGCGTCTCGTAGTTGTTGCCGAGATCCGTTCGGTGGCGATGTTGAGTGAGGATCTGATTGCATAAGCCGTGTATTGTGGAGACACGTAACTCTGAAAGGTCGCCTCGGTAGCGGACATCCCGCGCAGCGGCGGAGAGCCGGTCACGCATTTCAAAAGCAGCCTTTTCCGTGAAGGTGCAAAGTACGATCTGCCGTGGGGACGCTTTGCCCAAGAGAAGAAGATTTAACGCACGAAGGACAATACTGTAGGTTTTCCCCGAGCCCGGTCCTGCGATGACAAGCAGTGGGCCGTCAATGTGGGCGACAATCCCGCGCTGCGCATCGTTCAGATCGGGGTACTGCTCTAGGATGGCTTTTGCTATGGTCACGGTCTTAGGCGGTTCACGCTCTTCGTGTTTTTATCTCTTTCGCTGTGGCCGGCAATGTACTTCTCAACCGCGTCCCGCACGACCCAGGCCAAGGACACCTTCATATTCTTCGCAATACCTTCGAGAGTGTCGTAAAGGGCAGGCGGAAAACTGATCGACGCCCTGACGTTGCCGGAGTTCGGCATCTTCGCGCTCTTCCCGTGTCCCTTGTTTCTTTTCATCCTTGGCGGCCTTTTTTTCGTATATTCACCACGTTACACCACGGCGGTGAATCCGCAAAGGGCGTCTGCTGCCGATCCGTTTGGTTCAGGCGTCAGGGACTGGCACCGGATGGCCGACACTACGGGCTCGGCGACCTCGGCGGAAGCCGGGGGAGTAAGGCCCGACTGGGCACTTTTGTGCCGGAAACGCCCCGTGAAAGGGACCGGCGGGTGACACAAATCTCCGGGCGGTGTTCCGGGCGGATGGCCTATTCGGGCTTCTTCCCGGCGTCGTCCTTGTGGTGGCTGCGCTTTGTGGCGTGCTCGCCGTCGTAACCGAGCTTCGCCAGCTTGTCATCAAAGGCCTTGATGGCGGCTTCCTTCTGGCGCAGCAGCTCCTTGATCAGTTCGTGGCGCTTGCCTTCGAGCTGCTTCTGCTCGGTAAGGAATTTTTCGATGTCATCCGCGGGCATTCGTTCCATAATACGCCAGTCGCGGGGCCGTGTGCAGGGGCCTGACAGCCACAGTCACCCCGTCCGCTGCGCTCCCGACAGAACCTGGCACTTCCGTCTGTGTCTTCAGACCCTACTGCTTCTTCGAGGCCGCTGCCGCCCAACGAGGCGGCATCCTTCCTCTCCCTTATAATTTCCCGCAACGGCTTCGCCTTTCATCGCTGCCCTCAAGAACCTTTTGAAACCTGCATTTCCCTCTTGTGAGGAAAAAGGGGTTCTTGACAGGGCGTCCCGGCGCAAGAGTCAAGGGCGGCGCAGCCGTTCATCTCGACCCTTGACGGCGGCGGGCGTCCTGTATCTTGGTTCTGGAGGGAAATGCAGACGGGTCAAAAGGTTTTTCAGTTTGAGCGCCCTGCCCCAACCCGGCCGGGGAGTTTTTTTCCAGTTCGGCGGTCCGGGACGCGAATTGATCAGAGTCGTTTCAAGGTAGGATCTGCCGCCCATCAAGACATCAAGTATTTCGGATGAGGATGGTTCCATCCTTAGCCGCCGGGGCGGGAGCAGGTGTCCCGCTTTTTCCCGGCGCCAGGAAGACGGTTCGAAGGGATCAGCCCTGCGCGGGATGGTGCCATCCCCTACGCCGAAGCGGGATCATGGTGACCCGCAGGCTTTTCGGCTTCGGAGGGTGATGGTAGCGGGCGAGGGACTTGAACCCCCATGACCTTGCGGTCGGACGATTTTGAGCCGTCTGCGTCTGCCAGTTCCGCCAGCCCGCCACAGCGCAGCGTTTCTTCACTTTAGCATTTACGAAGCTCGGGGGCGTAATCGCTCGCGCCTCCCCTACCCCTCTTGCTCGGTAGCAGGCTCATTCTTCTTCTTGGTTTTCGGCCGCCGTATGTTGATCGCGGCGGCGTCGAGGGTGTTCTTCAGGTGGGAGGCGTAGTATTTCTCGATCATCTCAACGCTGGTGCGGCAGTTCTTAGCGATCTGGTAGATGTCGGCGCCTTCCATGAGACGCAGGCAAATGTAGGTGTGCCGCAGGCTGTAGGCCGTGCGGGGTTGTCCTTCACGGTCTTTCTTGAGGCCTTCCTCGTCCAGGATGGTGTTGAACAGTTGCCGGTGGGTCTGCGGAAAAATCAGATCGGTCGGCTGCGGCTTGTTCCTCTCGACCAGCCTCTGGAAAGGCCTGACGGCCCCGCTGGTGCTCTTGCAATAGCCGACGCCGCGTTTGCCACGCACGTCGATCTCAAGGATGGTTTCATGGCTTCCTTCATCCTCGACGATCTTCACATCGCGATATTCAAGGTGGTTCGCCTCGTCCGGCCGCAGGCCGGTATTCGCCATGAACAGGACGTAGTCGTGAAGCTGTTCCGATTCCCATTTGTAGCGGGGATTCTTGGGAGCGTGAGCCCGGCGCCGGGTGGCTTCATAGAGCTGCTTGTATTCCTCCGGGGAGAACCACGCGCGGTGCGAGACCTTCCCCGACGCCCGGTACGGCTCGGAGAGATCGGGCAGGCGGTCCAGCCATCGGTGGCGCACGGCGGCTTTGAGCGTCTGCCGGAGAACAACGATTTCCTGATGCATGGTACTCCGGGCCGGCGGCTTGCCATGCTCCTTCATTGCTTCCTCGTGGCGGTGAATGCGGTACTCCTGTACCTGGCCGGGCGTGATCTCGGAAAGTCCCATGTTGCCGAAGAAGGGCACTAGATGAAGCCGGAGGCGCGTGCTGTGGCCTTCAACGTATTCGGCATTACGTTGGCCCTCGGTGATGATTTGGTATTCGCGCTCGAATTGCACAGCGGCTTCGCGAAAGGTTTTTTCGCTGGTTATTTCACCGTTCCGGACCTTGCCGCGCAGTCCCAGATACCAGTCCTCGGCGAAGTCCTTGGCCTTGGCGAGGCCGTCTTCCTTGGTTGAAACCCTTCGGTTCTTGCCGGCGAGGTAGGTCGAACACTGCCAGAGACTGCTATTGTCGCGCCTGTAGACGTGGACTTTTCCGCCGAGGATCGTGTGTTTCTCTGGCATAGCGGTCGGGCCTCGAAAACGGCCCAACTGTGTAAGGCTTGTGTAAGTATACCAGAAGCGGCAACGATTCAGCTATCGCGCTGAGAAAATGTGGCTTAGCACGACAGAAAAGTGAAAACGAATGATTTTGAGTCCGGTTCGTCTGCCAATTCCGACACTCCGGCACAGACGACATTCTGAGTTTACCATGTCTTCTTTTTGCTCGGATAATGCTTTTTGCTCGGATAATGCCTGTCTGGGCGC
>Ga0075030_100004857_pt1 | contig 12143 bp, 7 predicted proteins | sample LitLauG_LLR_2012_FD_71393 | JGI IMG/M metagenome (GOLD analysis project Ga0075030, IMG submission 71393) | Freshwater sediment microbial communities from Pennsylvania, USA - Little Laurel Run_MetaG_LLR_2012 | ecosystem: Environmental > Aquatic > Freshwater > Creek > Sediment | place: USA... | reverse complement strand
ATTCAATACGGCTCCACCAACTCAGACCTGGCTTTTAGCGGCAACCATCTTTTTGTAGGGAACTATTACGGAATCAATTTTTACGACATCGACAGCCCGTCGAAAACGAAGCTGGCGACTTCACTGGTCTGTCCCGGCGGTCAGGGAGATGTCTCGGTCTATGGCCATCTGCTCTTCATGTCCGCAGAGGCTGTCAATGGACGGACTGACTGCGGCACTCAGGGAATACCTCTGCCGGCTGGTTACGTCCCGCCCCCCATGCCGACTCCGGCGCCGGCCAGACCCGGTGAAGAGCCGGAGCGGCCGCAACGTCCGCTTCCCCCTGCCAACCCCGACCGGTTCCGCGGCGTGCGCATCTTCGATATCAGCAACCTCTCGAATCCGCAGCAAGTGGCCGCCGTGCAGAGTTGCCGCGGCTCACACACGCACACGCTGGTGGTGGACCCTAAAGACCGGGAGAATGTCTACATCTATATCTCTGGAACCGGACCCGTTCGCCAAGCGGAAGAACTGGCGGGGTGCTCGGGTGGGGAGCCCGACGCCAATCCCGACACCGCGCTATTCAGGATCGATATCATCAAGGTTCCGCTGGCGCATCCCGAGCAGGCGAAGATCGTATCCAGTCCCCGCATCTTTACCGATGCGCAGACCGGAGCCATCAATGGCCTCGCGAAACGTGGCTACCACGGGGAAGGCACGCAGACCACATCGGCCACCGATAAGTGCCACGACATCACGGTGTATTCGGCCATCGGGTTGGCAGCGGGGGCTTGTTCCGGCAACGGCATCCTGCTGGATATCTCCAACCCGGCCAATCCCCTCCGCATTGATGCGGTGAGCGATCCGAACTACGCCTTCTGGCATTCCGCAAACTTCAACAATGCTGGCACCAAGGTACTTTTCACGGATGAATGGGGGGGCGGTGGACAACCCCGTTGCCGCGCGACCGATCCGATGAACTGGGGCGCGGACGCCATCTTCACTCTCTCCAAGGGAAAGCTGACACTGGCTTCGTATTACAAGATGCCCGCTCCGCAGACGGAGTTGGAGAATTGCGTTGCCCACAATGGATCGCTGGTCCCGATTCCCGGACGCGACATTCTAGTGCAGGCGTGGTACCAGGGCGGAGTCTCGGTGGTGGATTTTACCGATGCCGCACATCCTTTCGAGATCGCCTATTTCGATCGCGGACCAGTGAACGGCGAAAAGCGTGCGTCGGGCGGGATGTGGTCGGTCTACTGGTACAACGGCTACATCTACGGCTCGGAGATTGCGCGCGGCCTGGACGTCTTCAAGCTGGTGCCGAACAGGTTCATTACCCAAAACGAGATCGACGCCGCCAACCAGGTGCATTTTGACGAGCTCAATGTTCAGAATCAACCGAAGATTACGTGGCCGGCTAATTTCATAGTAGCCCGCGCCTATCTCGATCAATTGACTCGTGACAAGGCCCTTTCGCCGGCGAGAATTGCGGCTCTGGCCGCCGCAATCGCAAAGGCCGAAGCGTCGCCAGCCGACCGTAAAGAAGCCGCCCAGCTAGAGTCAACGGCGGCGAGCCTCGACAAAGACTCGGCGGTGGCGAAGACACCCGCGGACGCGGAGCGTATGCGCGCAATAGCGGCGATCCTTAGACAAAACGGGAATTCGCGCCTCTAGCCCGAGGAACTGCGTTTGATACCCGAGCTTCGGGGTGGTCGGGGTCCACGTCCGTCGCAGCCGGTTGATTCAGTTCGGGCTAGAGTATAACTTCTGAGGGGGTGAGGCGTATGAAAACTCGAACAAGCTTGCTGCAAATCGCTTTTTCGATCACGGCGTGCTGCCGGCTTCAGGGCGCCGAGTATACTTTGCCGGCAACACCCTCAACGGTCGTGTGGGGCTACTATTCGGCCCAGGCAAAACCTGCGCTAAAGATTCATTCCGGCGACACGGTACGCATGCAAACCGCCTCGTCGTGCCCGCCGCCCGCCCGGCTGGAGGCGGCCGGTGTCCGGCCCTCGGACATTCCTCACTACCTGCGCGAGATTCACGAAAAGGTGACCGACAAGGGCCCCGGGGGACATATTCTGACCGGGCCCGTGGCGATCGAGGAAGCGCAGCCGGGAGATGTGCTGGAAGTCCAGATTCAAAAAATCGATCTTGACGTTCCTTACTCGTGCAACAGCTTCGGGCCTGGCCGTGGCTTTCTCCCGAACGATTTCCCGTATAGCCGGACCAAGATCATTCCGCTGGACCGTGAGCGAATGATAGGCCAGTTTGGGCCAGGCATCAGGATCCCGTTGCGTCCGTTTTTCGGCAGCATGGGCGTGGCCCCGCCTACCGGAGGGCGCCTGAACAGCGGTCCGCCTTGGATGCACGCGGGCAACATGGATAACAAGGAACTGGTCGCCGGAACCACGCTCTATATTCCGGTGCACGCCCCGGGAGCCTTATTCGAGGCTGGCGACGGGCACGCAGGCCAGGGAAATGGAGAGGTGGATATCACCGCCATGGAGACCTTGCTGACCGGCACCTTCCGGTTTATCGTTCACAAGGACGAGCACCTGCTCTGGCCGATGGCTGAGACGCCCACACACTACATCACCATGGGGTTCGACGAAGATCTGAAGACGGCCACCGAGATAGCCTTGCGGAATATGATCGACTTTCTGGTCACCAAGAAGCATCTGAGCCGCGACGACGCTTATATGCTCTCGAGCGTGGCCGTGGATTTGGACATCACCCAACTGGTGGATGGTAAGTCAGGGATCCACGCCATGTGTCCCAAGAACATATTTGAGAACATGGTTCGCTAGCGGACTACTTCGTTGCCAAAAAACCTTAGACTATATGAGAGGTTGAATTTGCAGTTCCGCCCAGAGGGGTTCAACGTCACCAACACACCCAATTTCGGACAGCCCGGAAATACCGTGGGCGCGGCCATCTTCGGTGTGCTCCAAAACACGCGGTCGCAGCGCGGCGGCTTCGGCTCGTCGCGCCCGATCGAATTTGCGCTCAAGCGGCGGTTCTGAAAGGAAATGAAGATGCGGTGTTTCATTCTGTCTCTGATTGGTTGTGCGTCTTTTCTGTTAGCGCAGGAAGAAGCGCCTCGCCGGGAGCCGGTACGTTGGCAGGCGCGCTCCATGGTCGAAACCAAATTCGGAATTGTCGCGACCAGCCAGACGTTAGCCTCGGCGGCCGGAGCGCGCATCTTGGAAATGGGGGGCAACGCCGTCGATGCCGCTATCGCTGCAAACGCCGTCTTGGGCGTGGTCGAGCCGATGAGCGATGGTATCGGGGGGGATTTGTTCGCCATTATCTACGAGGCGCGTACGGGAAAACTCTACGGCCTCAACGCCAGCGGCTGGGCGCCTTCGGGCCTGACCATCGAAGCCCTGGAGAAACAGGGAGTCAAGGAAATGCCCCGGGATGGCATCTATTCGGTGTCCGTACCCGGCGCCGTGGCGGGGTGGGAAGCCTTGCGGGCCCGCTTCGGCACCATGAACTTCGACCGCATCCTGGCCCCCGCCATTTACTATGCCGCCAACGGCTTCCCGGTCACCGAGATCATCGGTGCTGGCTGGCAAGGCTCTGTCAAAAAGCTCTCCGCCACCGCCAACGCGAAGGCTACCTATCTCCCTGACGGGCGCGCACCCAAAGTGGGAGAGCTGTTTCGGAACCGCGATCTGGCCGGTTCGCTCCAGGCCATCGCGGCCAGTGGACGGGACGGTTTCTACAAGGGGGCGACTGCCCGAGCCATGATCGAAACCGCCGCCGAGAATGGGGTAGAGTGGCGGCCGGCCGATCTGACCGAATTCCAACCCGAGTGGGTGGAGCCGATTTCCACGACCTATCGCGGCTGGACGGTGACCGAGTTGCCTCCCAACGGGCAAGGCCTCGCTGTGCTCAGCATGTTGAACATCATGGAGCGCTTTCCCCTGGCGGAGTATGGCCACAACAGCGTGCGGGCGCTGCATGTCATGATTGAGGCCAAGAAGCTGGCTTATGCGGACCTGCTGCGCTACGTGGGCGATCCCCATTACAGCCAGATTCCCGTGTCTGGCCTGACCTCGAAAGCGGTGGCCGAGCGCCGCGCACAGCTTATCGACGAACATCACGCCAGTTGCAGTGTGACTCCTACCGAGCTGAGCTGGCTGGCGAAACTGTTGGGGGCCGATACCATTTACATGTCGGCGATCGACCGCGAAGGGAACATCGTTTCCCTGATTCAAAGCAACTACGGCGGATTCGGGTCGGGTGTGGTGCCCCGAGGCAGGGGCTTCGCGTGGCAGAATCGCGCGGCCCTGTTCTCTTTGGAACGCGGGCACCCCAACGCGCTCGCGCCGCACAAGCGCCCCCTGCATACGATCATTCCCGCTTTCTTGCAAAAGGGGGACACGCTGATCGGCTTCGGAATCATGGGTGGCTGGAACCAGGCTCAAGCTCACGCCCAGTTTGTCTCCAACGTGGTCGATTTCGAAATGAATGTGCAGGCCGCCTTGGAAGCGCCCCGGTTTACCAAGGGCACTTTCGATGGCTGCGATGTTTCGGTGGAACCGCGGATCTCCCCGGCGGTAATTCATGAGCTGGAACAACTGGGACACAAAGTTACAACGCTGCCTTCGCCGTACTCCGGCAACATGGGCGGCGGGCAGGCGGTCATGAGCGCGGGCGGGATCCATTTCGCCGGATCGGACCCGCGCAAGGATGGAGCGGCGGTGCCGGAGAATCCCGTGTTCGAAGCCAAACCCGCTGGCGCAGCTAAGTAGGGCGTGCCGGATGAATCGACGTGACTAGTCTTGGCGGAGTTGCCCTGGTCGGCACGCGTTCAGGATTACGACCTTGTCGCGGAATTGGGACAAGGTATCGGAGAGCGGACTTTCCGACGTTTTGATTTCGGAATCGCGCTTTGGCCGGCGTTTTTCGATCAAACGGGTGGCGTCCCAGGATTCGAAGCGTCCCGTAACACGGCTGCGGCTAGCCCGGTGAATTCTTCCGGAGATGGTATCTGTGGATTCGTACAGGATACGATTACGTGGATCGGCTCCACGACCCCGATCGTGCGAGCGAAACTGTTCAAGCGCGCGATGACCGAGCTTGTCACCTCCTGGCCTTTGGCCAGCAGCAGTAGCCGGGACTTGGAAAATACGTCAGCATGAATAATCATTGAAGTCCTCAGTTGCGACACCTTCACCAGGCGAGTTTCGCTCGTCGCCTCCGCAACCTGGACCTGCTCGAGAACGGCTATCAATTCCGGGTCATACTCCTTGCACCGGCGCATGCGAGTCAGTACCGCATCAAAGGCGGCGCCCCTCATCATGTACTCATCGAAGTCCAATGCGACTCTTAACAGTTGGGCTCCGGTTTTGACCAAATCCGTGCCGGCCGGCTTCCCCGTCCAGGGGGCCCGCTGATCCGCCACCATCTTGGCGACGTTCTCCATGCGTGGAATCTTGGCCAGCAGATTATGACCGACCTGACTTTGCGAAGAAAGGATCTCTTGTTCCTCGGCAGTGAGGACATGACCTCCGTACGATTTTTCCAGAACCTCGAGCGGGACGACGACGCACCCGATCTGCGAGAGCATGGCGGCCAATTCATATTGCCATCGGTCCGGAAGGTTGAGCCTCTCCGCCATTTGTTGCACGTACCGGCGGATCCGATGGGCCCGGCTGAACGCGGAAGGATTCACCAGGCTCAGGATTTCGCTCACCACGCCGATGCTGCCTCGCAGAGTGCGCTCCAGCAATTCTCGCTCCGCAGTGATGAGCCGGTGCTGCTCCAGGCCGGATTCGAGCGTGCGTGCGAGCATGTCGGCCGGACAAGGCTTGGTCAAGAACTGAAAGATCTGTCCCTCATTCACCGCCTTAATGGTGGCTCCCAAATCGGCATCCCCAGTCAACATGACCCGCACGGTGTCGGGAGCTTTTTGTCTCACACGCGTCAGGAATTCGATGCCGTTCATCCCCGGCATACGCAGGTCTGAGACCACCACCGCGAACGGACCGTTGTCGGCGAGGGCTTGCAATCCGAGCTCCGGGCCCAGTGCCGTTTTGAGGTCGAATTGTTTTCGAAGCTGCCGTTCGAACGCCTGTAAGACATTGGTCTCGTCGTCTACGCACAAGATGCGCTTCGGCATTCCGTTACCCTCCTGTCACCAGTTCGTCGCGCATGGATTTCCAATCGGGCAAGTGCTCGATCAGCCCAAAGGCGGCCAGCCGCTCCCGGCCCAGATCCTGGTCCAAACTCGAATTGACCAGCTCGTCGGCGAGGTGGACAGCCAGCACGGGGGCGGACGCGAGCGCCGGATCAACGCCAAGGTGGTGGTGCCCCGCTACAATCTCCGTGATCGCATCCGGCAGACCCCACAGCCACAGCAAATACCCCCCCACCTCGTCGTGCCCAGTTCCTAAGATCGCGTGTTCCGCCTCCAGGATCGGAACGGACTGTTCCCGCACTCGGACCAGCACTTCTTTGTACTGCTTCGGACAGTTGCAGGCCAGCACCAGCTTTCCGATATCGTGGAGCAAGCCGCCCACAAACGCATCGTCAATTGCGTTCTGGGATTGACCGAGGGATTTTGCGATGCTTCGTGCCAAAAAACCGACTCCCATGCTGTGCTCTTGAAGCTTTTCAATGGAGAAGAACGCCAGCTCCTTGCTGTTGAATTGAGAAAACGCGGAAACACTCAAGGCCAGGGCCTTCACCGTGTCGATACCCAGATAAACCGCCGCCTCTGCCGGGGTTGCGATGTGGCGGCCCGCGCCGAAGAACGCCGAGTTGACCAACTGAAGAACCTTGGCAGTCATACCAAGGTCCTGCGCAATGATCCCTCCGACTTCCCGGATCGAGACATCCGGCGCCTGCAGCGCCCCCATCAGCTTCACGTAAACCGATGGAATGCTCGGCAAGGAATGCAGCCGGGAAATTACTTGTTTCAGTACCGGATTCTCCAACGTCCGATGGAACTCCAGCGCGTGCTCCACTTGGGCGCGCAGGGTTTTTGCGTCGCAGGGCTTCACCAGGTACTGGTGCGCCAGAGTTACCGAGCGCAAGGTCATCTCCTGATCCGCGGTGCCGGACAAGACCATGCGTACAATTTGTGGATGGCGCTTGGCCACCTCCGCAAGGAGCTCGATTCCGCTCATCTGCGGCATCCGGATATCCGTCATCAAAACATCGAATTCCGATTCTGCCAGCCGTTGTAATGCCTCCGGTCCGTTGGAGACAAACACCATTTCCCAATCGCTGCGATATTGATACAGCATCCGCTTCAGGCCATCGAGCACCCGCGGTTCGTCATCCACAAAGAGAATTCGTTTCATGCCGCCTCCAGTTCACATTCCAACGGAAGGTGAATGACAAATGTCGTTCCGCTCCCCGGTTCCGATTCAAACTGAATGGTGCCGCTATGCTTCTGTACGATAACCGAATGCGCGATCGCCAACCCTTGCCCAGTCCCCTTACCGACGGGCTTCGTAGTAAAGAAAGGGTCGAAGACTTTGGACTGGATGGCCTTCGGAATTCCGCAACCCGTATCGCTCACGCGGATCTCGATGCCTGGACCAACTTTGCGTGTGCTGATGTGGATTGAGCCTTTGCCGCGCCGTTCCTTGTTAGCATCCGAAATTGCGTGTGCCGCGTTCACAATCAAGTTCAGAATCACCTGATTGAGTTCCCCGGCAATACAGGGGACTGGAGGCAACGCATGGTCGAGATCGGTCGTGAGCTCGGCCACGTACCTCCATTCGTTTCTGGAAACCAGTATTGTGCTTTCAATGGCGCGGTTGATATCCATGGGCATCTTCTCCACCGGTCCAGGATGAGAAAACTCCTTCATAGCCCGCACGATGCGCGCAACATGATCGACTCCTTCGAGTAGTTGTTCGATGGCCTTGGGAATTTCACCCCGGAGGTACTCCAGAACGCCCTCGGCGGCGTCCTGAGCCGATGGGGCGCCTTGGGGCGAATCTCCTGGTCCTCCGCGCGCCTGAGCAAACTTCACCAGATCGCGGAAGGACTCCTCCAGGAACTTGGCGTTGTCTCCGATGTACTGTACGGGAGTATTGATCTCGTGGGCAATGCCGGCTGCCAATTGGCCGATGGCCTCCAGCTTCTGAGCTTGAGCGAGCTGACTTTCCAGCTTCTTGACTTGGGTAATGTCCCAAGACACAAGAGCCATTCCCATGACGCTTCCGGTACGATCCCGGATAGGCGAAATGGTGAGTAAGACGTGGATCAGCTCACCGGATTTGGTGAGACGGATGGTCTCCAAGTGGTTGACACTCTCGCCGCGCCGCCACTCTTCCTGAACGGCGGCCCATTCCTCAAGCCGGTCCGCGGGGACCAGCGACGTCATTGTGCGACCCACCATCTCGTTCGCCGTGTAGCCGTACATTCGCTCCGCTCCGCGATTCCACGTGACCACTTCGCTGTTGAGATTTGTGCTGATGATCGATGCATCGGCGCATTCGACGATGGCCGCGAGTTGGGCGCTCGCGGCTTCACTCAGTTTCTGCTCCGTGATGTCCACGCTCACACCCATCGCTCGCAATGGCTCACCGCGTGCACCGAAAGCCACCGTGGATCTGTCGAGAATCCAGTGGATGGAGCCGTCCGGCCAGACCACGCGGAACTGGCTTACGAAAAGCTCCTTGCAGCTCCACAGCGCGACCGCCTCGGCGCTGACGCGCGCTCGATCTTCGGGGTGCACGCGGCTTAGCCATTCTTCAAGAGTGAAGTCCCCGGCTTCTCCTTGGAACCTGTAGAGACGAAGGAATTGGTCGGAACTCTTGGGCAGCCCCTTACCGAAATCCCACTCCCACGTTCCCACGCCCAGGGCGTCCTGGGCCAGGCGGAAATGGTCTTCGGTGGCCCGTAAAGCCTGCTCCATCTGTTTGGGCGCCGTCAGATCCCTGTGGATTCCGATCACGCGCTGTACGTTGCCCTGGTCGTCGCGGATTACAGACCAGGAAAGATGGACCACAAACTGCTTGCCCGTTCTGTCCGTGCAGATGATCTCGCCGTTCCAGGAACCCCGGCTGAGAATCTCTTGATGGATCGCTTCGCGTTCGGCCTGTGAGACCACCGTCCCCGCGATCGTCCTGTAGTGCTGGCCGAATGCTTCCTGAGCGCTCCAGCCGAAGAGCTGCTCCGCGGCGTTATTACAGTACGTGATTCTGAACTCTTGATCTACCGTAAGAATCGCATCCTGGACCTGGCCGAGGAGGCTGGTTTGAATCTCGATCTGCTGCCGTGATTGCCTCGCTTCCGTGAGGTCGAGCATGGCAGTGCGGATGCCCGTCATCTCACCGCTGGGACCGGTCATGGGGCTGCCATGTACGCGAAAGACGACTTCGTCCCCGTTCCGGAGGCGGTATTTGCGTTCAAATGGCGGGCTGGTACGCCGCTCTTTCAGCTTCCGGGTCACCGAGGTGCGGGACTCTTCACGCTCCTCCGGTGCAACCAAGTCCCAGATCGGCTTGCCTATGATTTCGGCAGCATCTAATCCCAATAGTTCGCATTCCGCCCGGTTCACCCGAATCACGGTGCCTTTACAATCGATTTCGTGGTAAGGAACAGGAGCATCCTCAAAGAAGGCTTGAAAAGTCTCTTCTGCTTTCCGCAACTCTTGTTCGGCCTTGTTGCGCTCCATCGCGTGTCCCAGTTGGGCCCCCGTCTCGGCGATCAATTGCAGGGCGTTCCGATCAGGCAGGTTCCGGCGCTGCCCCAGCAGCACCGCCACCCCGCTGATGGCGTAGTGGCTTCGCACCGCAAAGGCAATACCAGCCGCGATACCCGAGCGCTCCAAGGTAGCGGCGCGTTCCCGGTAGCCCGGTTCTGTTGCGATCGCCTCGATCTGCCGGGAGTTGCCGTCGGCGGCCACTTGGGCCAAAATGCCTGTCCCTGGCCCGGCCCGCACTCGCGGTTCCGCCGAACCAATCGCCAAATTCTGAATTTCCGCCTCGTACCAGGAAGTCTGGCACCTCAAACAAGCGCTGTCGGCATCCATCATCCACAGTTCCGCCATACTGAATCCCAGCGATTGGCAAAGGCAGCGCAGCGCCTTCTTGACGACACCGTCCGAACCCTCGCTGAGCAGGCGCGTGAGCGCATAATGGGTCGACAGGAGACTCTCAACCTGGCGGCGTGCCGTCACGTCTCGCGCTACGATTAACCGCGCATCACGGCCCTGGAACGAAATAGACCTGGTCTGGACCTCGACTTCCAGGGCCCCACCGCCCTTGGTGCAATGCCGCCAAACTCTAGCCGTCCCATCCGCCGGTGGATTACTCCTCCGCCGCTCGAGAAAGAACGGGAGGCTCTCTGGAGACAATAACGCCTCCAACGTCATGGAGAGAAATTCCTGTTGTGAGTATCCGTATTGGAGTGTCGCGGCCTGATTCACCGAGAGGAAATGGAGGCTCTGGGCGTCACAAATCCACATCGGCTCCGGATTGAGATCGAACACGGTCCGGTACTCATCGGGGCCCCCCGAATCCGGCGGCATCACCGCTACCGGCTGCCCCACCGGTTGTGTCGGAGCCAACCCTCCGTCTGGTTGGTAGTTCGGCGCGCTGGCGGCAAGCTCGGACATTTCACGATTCAACCCGGCTTCTTAGCTCCTAAGTGAGCGCAAGACTTCCTGGGCAATAGGTTGGAACAGGTACTGCTCAACGGATGTTCCCCCTCCCGCCTCCTGAACCAGTCTCTGCAACGCGGCAAGCACCTCCGGCTGGTAGCGCACTCCGCTTCGTTGCATGTCGGCAAGCGCCTCCCGAAAAGAGATATTCGAGCCCACCAGCCGATCGAATTCACCGGCCACGCGGAGCACCTGGGCTCCCAGCACAACCGTGTAGTCCTCGGCCAACAAGCCGACCAAACTCTGGGGGTCCTGATGCTGGCGGTCAATCATTTGAGCGACTGTGCGCAGGCGCGGGACGCGCTCCAGGAGCCTGTGGGCTACCTTCGCACCCGCATCACCGCGGCCCGTGTCATTGCCTAAGAGGTCATCATCCCCCACGTACCTTTCCAAAACCTCCGGCGCCACCAACGTACCGATTTGGGACAACATGGCGGCGGCCTCAAATTGCCAAAGATCGCGGACCCGCAATTCCAACGCCAGTTTTCGAACGCACCACCGAAGACGAGAAGACCGGCCAAAGGCCATTGGTTGGATCGCGCGGAGGATATCGACCAAGACGGCTACCGTACCCACGAGCGTTTCCTGGAGCACGTCCCGCTCGGCCACCTGAAGCCGATGCTGAGCCAAGCCAGCGTCTATGGTTTTCGTCAGAACCCCCTGCGGACATGGTTTTCTCAAAAAACGGAAGATGCTGCCCTCATTGACAGCGTCAATTGCCGATTCGAGGTCCGCCTGTCCTGTGAGAAGAATCCGCACGGTGTCGGGAGAAAGGTCCTTGATTCGGGTAAGTAATTCGATGCCGCTCATGCCGGGCATCTGCAGATCCGATACGACGACGGCATAGGATTCATCGCTAACTGCCGCGATCGCATCAGCGGCGCTGGCCGCGATTTCAATACTGTAGCTTTTATGAAGATTTCGCTGGAAAGCGCTGACTACATTGATATCGTCGTCGACAAATAGTATCGGCTCGGTCATTAGATCCTCGAACCAATCGATTCACCCCGCTGCTATCGAGTAAGTTCGGGATGTTACATCTGACCGTTACAACCTGCTGACACAATAAATCACCCGCTATACAGAGTCAATACATATCTTGGTTATTATCATATTATTGAAACTATATATATATGGGTGGCGACATGGCCTGTTCTGCTGGTCTGGCGGAGACAGGCTGGCATCGCGCGTGCCGCACAAACTCAGGGGCCCATGCCCACTGCTTCGTCCCGGAGCCGTCACTTACAGGCCATCGAGCGCGCATCCACAAAGAGAATTCGTTTTCATGCCGCCAGTTCACATTCCAACGGAAGCTGAATGACAAATGTCGTTCCGCTCCCCGGTTCCGATTCAAACTGAATGGTGCCGTTATGCTTCTGTACGATCACCGAATGCGCGATCGCCAACCCTTGCCCGGTCCCCTTACCGACGGGCTTCGTAGTAAAGAAAGGGTCGAAGACTTTGGACTGGATGGCCTTCGGAATTCCGCAACCCGTATCGCTCACGCGGATCTCGATGCCTGGAC
>Ga0075030_100004856_pt1 | contig 12144 bp, 11 predicted proteins | sample LitLauG_LLR_2012_FD_71393 | JGI IMG/M metagenome (GOLD analysis project Ga0075030, IMG submission 71393) | Freshwater sediment microbial communities from Pennsylvania, USA - Little Laurel Run_MetaG_LLR_2012 | ecosystem: Environmental > Aquatic > Freshwater > Creek > Sediment | place: USA... | reverse complement strand
CGGCGGCGCCGCCGCTTGCGAATTGATCCGGTGCACCGGCCTGGCATCGGTCGCGCTCAGGTCTTGCCTGAGGTCTCGCTTGCGGCGCGCAATTCGCCGGCGGCGCGCGCGGTCCACTGCGCCTCGCGGCAGGCCAGCTCCAGGCGCCGCTCCAGCCAGGGCATCGGGTCGCGGGCCGGCACATCGCCGGGCAATTCGGCGAGCTGCGCGGCGCCATCTGCGCTCGGGCCCGGCGTGTCAAGTGCCGGCCGCGCCAGCTCGCCGGCAATGCGGGCCCGTGCCGCTTCGAGCGCGGCGGCCGCGGCGCCAGCGTCCAGATCCTGGCTGCGCCGCGCCAGCATCACGCGGACGGCAGCGACGTGGCCCAGCAAGGCATGGCTGTGCGCCAGCAGGTCGGCAAACGTATGCGCCGGTACGCGCACGGCGCGCGGTTCGACGCGCGTTCGCTGGCCGGCCGCGGCCAGGGTGCGCAAGGATTCGTAGACCTCGCGCCGCGCCAGGCGCAAGGCGACGTCATCGGTGCCCGGCCCGGGCATCTGCAGCGCCGCGCCGGCCAGCGCCTCGAGCGCCTTCTTCAGCCGGGCCAGCAGGCGCGGCAGGCCGTGGCGTTCCCAGGACGGCAGCACGTAGCTGAACGCCCAGGCGAGCAGGGCGCCGATGGCCGTGTCCGCCAGGCGCTCGGCGATGGCGAACCCGCCGCCCGGATTGGCCAGATGATCCTGCAACAAGGCCATGACGGTGGCGGCCGTGGCGGTGACGAAATAGCGCGCCACCGCAAAGGCATGGGCGACACCGGTGGCACCGAGGTAAACGGCGGTCGACAGCCAGGGCGTCGCCAGGTGCGACAGGCCCAGTACCAGGAGGCATCCGAGTACCGTCCCGGCAACACGCGCATTGCGCCGCGCAAGGGTCTGTTCGAGCGTTCCGCGCAGCACCACCGCGACGCTCAGGACCAGCCAGTGCGGGTGCGAGGCCCACGGCAAGGACAGTCCGATGAAATAGGCTGCGCCCAGCGCGGCGGTCGAGCGCAGGGCGTGCCGCATCACCGGCGAGCCCCATTTGAGGTGCGGACGCAGCGCCGCCAGCGGCCAGCCTTCGACGGAGACGAACAGTTGCAGCTGTTCGCGGGTCAGCCCGCCGGAGGGCGGCGCGCCGGCCGCCGTCGCGTGCATCTGCGCCAGGTCATTGCCGAGGTGGCGCAGGCGATTCACCAGTACCGGCAGCAGGCGCGCGCGCAGATCCGTCGCGGCGAATCCGGCCGGCTGGAAGTCCGGTTCCGACTGTTGTGGAAGCGCCGGCGGCCCGGTGCCCGCGCGGACCGACTGTTCGAAGCCCTCGAGGAAGGATGCGATGACCTCGTACCGGTGCGCGACCTCGCGGCGTACCCGCCGGCCGCCCTCGTCTTCGCCCAGGATGTCCAGGTCGAGCTGGCCCAGCAGCAGCGTGTCGCGCAGATCGATCGCCAGCAGCAGCAATGCGCTCTGGCGCTGCGCCCGGTCCGATGGTGGCGCGGCGAACATGTGGTCGCGTGCGGCCTGCAGGGTCTCGTCCAGCGCGCTGTCGAGCGCGATCCAGGCCTTTTCCGGTGCCGCGCCGGACGGTGCCGCCGCGGCACCGGCCAGGATCTGCGCGCGCGTGCGCAACAGCCTGGCCGTCTGGCCAAGGACCTCGGCCAGTGCCAGGGCCCGGTAGCGCCCGGCCAGCGCGAGCGCGGTGACCCAGGACCAGATCACGTACAGGGCACCGCCGGCGGCAACCCAGCCGACCGGCGTCGCGAGTTGGGCGATGCCGGGCAAGGGCGGCGCGGCCATGGAAAAGACGAACGCCATCACGCCGACGAAGGCGATCGGACCGGCCCGCACACCCCAGGCGAGCGCCATGGCCGACAAGAATGCAATGACGGCGATCGTTGCCCCGAGCGCCAGCGGGTCACTGCGCAGCAACCCGACCACCAGGCTGACCAGGGTGCCGATGATCGCCGCGGTCAGCACCCGCCGCCAGGTTCGCCCTGCGGGATTGGGCACGTCGGCGAGGCTGGCGTATACCGCACCCGAAGCGGCGCTCAGGCCGGCGTGGCCACTGCCCAGGCCCAGCCCGACAAAATAGACCAGGGTCACGCCCAGCGAGACGCTGGCGCCATTGAGCAGGTGCGCGGGGATCCGCGAAAAGATTTGCCTGGAAGGAAGCATGGTCCTGCTGGACGGTGGAGGGCGCCCGCAAGCGGCAATTCGCGGGCGCTGTGCGAGTCTAGGTCAGGCCGGCGCGCGGCGCGGCGCGCACGATGAGCGACCGGCACGGCGTTCGTGCAAGAATCCGCTACGCGACGATCCGCCGCGCACCCTTGCAGGAGTACCCATGTCCCATCGCCATTCCGCCTTGACGCTCGGCTGCGCGCTCGCGCTGGCCGGGTTGACGGCCAGCCTGCTGCCGGCCGCGCCGGCCGCCGCGGCCGACAGCGCCCTGCAGGCGGCGCTGGCCAGCCCGCAGCGCAGCGCCAATTTCATCAAGCGCGACGCCGCGCGCCATCCGCAGGAAGAACTCGAATTCTTCGGCCTGCGCCCCGACATGACGGTGGTCGAGATAAGCCCGGGTGGCGGCTACTGGACGGAGATCCTCGCCCCCTACCTGAAGGACGCCGGAACGTATTACGTGGCCGTGCCGCCGCCCAAGGATCCGGAGGCCGCGCCGCCGGGCAAGGACAAGTACCGCGCCAAGCTGGCGGCCGATCCGGAGCGCTACGGCAAGGTCAAGCTGACCGAACTGGGCCTGGACCACTATGACGTCGCACCGCCGGCCAGCGCCGACCTCATCGTCACTTTTCGCAACCTGCACAACTGGATGGCCGCCGGCTACGCGCCGGCGGCACTGGCCGGGTTCTACAAGGCGCTCAAGCCGGGCGGCGTCCTGGGCATCGAGGATCACCGCGGGCGCAACGACGTGCCGCAGGACCCGAAGGCCGACGACGGCTATGTGCGGCAGGACTACACGATTGAACTGGCCAAGAAGGCCGGCTTCGAATTCGTCGCCGCGTCCGAGATCAACGCCAATCCGCGCGATACGAAGAGCTGGCCGGAAGGCGTCTGGACCCTGCCGCCGACCTTCGCGCTGAAGGACAAGGACCATGATAAATACGCGGCGATCGGCGAAGCCGACAACTATGTGCTGAAGTTCCGCAAGCCGCTGCACTGAACGACGTCGGTTTGTCGCTCGGCGCGGCGGCGACGGCCCACCGCGCTGCGCGCGCCGCCGAGCGCCGCCCGCCGGCGCGGACGTCAGGCCGAGCGAAAGCCGATCTTCGCGTGCGTTCCGTCGCAGAACGGCTTGGTGGCGCTGCCGCCGCAACGGCACAGGCGGGCCTGGGTCAGGCGCGCCACAACGCGGCCGGTTCCGCTGGTGATCTCGAGGTTGCCGCGCACCTGCAGCGGGCCATCCATTTCCGGATCGATGGCCAGCGGCCCATCGCGCTGCGCCAGCATCTGGGTCGATTGCGTCGCCGGCTCGCCGGACGCCGCAAAGCCCACTTCGTGGTGCGAGCCGTCGCAGTAGGGTTTGTTCTTCGACGCGCCACAGCGGCACAGCGTGGCCCGGAAGGGCTGATCCTGGCCGTCGAGCACGATGGCCGCGCGCACCGCGTAGGGCCCGGCTTCGCGCAAGGCGATCAGGTTGACCGGCGGCGCCGATTCTTCCGGGCGGCCGTCCTTGCGGCGATAGCGGATCGCGCCCGAAGGGCAGGCGTGCGCGATGGCGACCAGCGCCTCGGGGTCGATGGCGTCGGGGTGGATCCACGGCCCCTGGACGTTGGCCAGGAAAACCTGCGGCGCACCGGTCACGCAGAATCTCGCATGAATGCAACGCTTGGATTCGTAGTGCAGGGTCAGCGCAGTGCCCTCGACAAGTTCGACACCCGCAACCGTCGTTGACGCGGCGCCGCCGGCCACGTTTTTGGCCGTTCCGGCCGCGGTGCGCGCAACGGCGGCGGTCGTGACGACCGGCAGCGCGGCGTGCTCGGCCGCCGCAAAACCGCGCGCGGCGCGGCGCGCCGTCTCGGCCAGTCGGCGCGCCGCCGCCTGCATGCGTGCACTGGCGACGGGCTCGAGCGACGCCGCGGCCGCGGCCAGCTCGCCGATGCGTTCGCGAAAATAACGCCGCGCCGAGGCGCCCGCCGGCAGCGGCGACGGATCGCGCAGGACGACGAACGAGACGCCGGCATGGCAATGCGGATTCGCCGGCCCGGCCGGCAGGCGCGCCACCTGCTCGGCGAGCGGCGTGAACGCGCGCATGAGTTCGAGCGCGAGATCGACCGCCAGCGCCTTCTCGGGAGCTGGCCGCGGCACCTGGTAGGCATGGGCCAGCAGGCGCAACATCGTGCCATAGGCGGCGTTGGCGACATCGGCGATCGCCGCCGCCTCTTCGTTCTCGATCCAGACGCGCCCCGTGCGATGCACCGGGCGGCGCAAGACCGGATTGACCGCAGCCGGAAAGGCCGGCGCGAAGCCCGGATTGGCCTGCAGCAGGGCCTGGTATTCCTCCCGGATGGCGCAGAATTTCTGGAAATGCGATGCCGCCGCGTCGCTGGGCGCACCTTCGCCCTGCGCGATGATCGACGAGAAGCGGGCCAGCGCGGTCTTCGAACAGATGACCGGCTCGGCGCCGGGCAATTGCAGCTCGGCCGGCGACAGCTGCAGCGCCGGATCGCCGCAGAATGCCGCGGCTTCGCCGACCTGCTCGACGAAGCGACGCAGGTTCACGCCCAGTTCGGCGTAGAACGCGCCCACCGTGTCGTAGTCGGTGGGCATCGGGGTGACGCGCGGCCTGGCCACGGTGCGCGAGAATGCCCAGTCCGTGGCATACCCCTCGCCATCCGGTTCGGTCGAACCGGCCGGCCGCTCGAGATGGACGAAATGCTGCAGGACCGCCTGATCGAAGGGCGCGAGGCGCACCACGACGCCGGCCGGCAACAGGCCCGGATCGAGCGGAAAATTGGTCCGGCCGAAGCGCGGCGAACCGCCCAGTGCGGCGGTGATGTTCCATACGGCGACGAGGTGGCCCATCTCGTCGATCGCGACATCGAGGATGGTCCGGCGCCAGCGCGCGACCGCGGCGGCCTCGGCCGCCCCGAGCCCTTCGGCGGTGCCATCACGCAGGCTGACGGCGGCGTACAGGTAGGTGCACAGCAAGTTGTGTTCGAGTTCGGCCGCCTCGTACAGTGCATGCAGGAGCTTTTCGCGCGTGACGCCCGTCGGTTCGACGCGAGGCAAGACCGCGGGGGAAGAAGGGCTGTCCATCCTTGCTCCTGGTGTGAGGCAGCGGCGCCGGCGCGCGCTCGAGGCCACCGAGTGTAGGCATTTCGATCCGGGCGCGCACCTGGCCGCCGACCATGGTGCATCATGCGCGCTGGCGAGGGGCGAAGGGATAGGACGATGCATGACATGCTGCGCTGGATGGACGAATACGGCACACTCGTCGTGTTCGCCGGTGTGCTGCTCGAATCGCTGGGCCTGCCGCTGCCGGCGATGATGTTGCTGGTCGTGGCCGGCGCGTTCGTCGCGACCGGCCAGATCTCGGCGCTCGCCGTGCTGCTGGCGACGGTCCTGGCCTGCCTGCTCGGTGAAGGGGCCTGGTATCTCGCCGGGCGGCGCTACGGCGGCCCGGTGCTGCGCACCTTGTGCCGGATCTCGATCTCGCCGGATTCCTGCGTACGCCAGACCGAAAGCGTGTTCACGCGCTGGGGCGCACGTACCTTGCTGGTTGCCAAGTTCGTTCCGGGCCTGGCGACCATCGCGCCGCCCCTGGCCGGGGCGCTGCGCATCACGCCGGCGCGATTCGTCGTCTACGCCGGGCTCGGCGCGGCGCTCTATGGCGCGGTGTTCGTGGGCCTGGGGGCGATCTTCCATGCCCAGATCGAGGTCATCGGGGCGAACCTGGCCCGGCTTGGCACCATTGCGCTATACGCTCTGGGCGGCCTGTTCCTGTGCTTGCTTGCGTACCGCTGGTGGGAGCGGCGGCGCTTCATGCTGGCGCTTCGTATGGCACGCATCACGGTGGCTGAACTCGACGCCTTGCGCCGCGCCGGCGCCCAGCCGGTCATCCTGGATGTGCGCTCGGTGGCCTCGCGGCAGATCGACGCGCGGTGGATCCCCGGGGCGCGCTTCGTCGATCTGCAGGATGCCGGCGAGATCCTCGCCGGCGTGCCGCTCGGCACCGAAGTGGTGGTCTATTGCTCGTGCCCGAACGAAGCATCGGCGGCACGCGTGGCGCGCGAGTTGCATCGGCGCGGCTTCGTCCGCGTGCGACCCTTGACCGGCGGCCTCGAGGCCTGGGCCGAGGCCGGCCTGGCGATCGAGCGCGCACCGGCCGGCGAGTCGCTCGAACCACTGGAAGCGGCGCTCGGGGTCGGTCCCGGCGCCGCGGCCTGAGAGCGCGGCGCGTTGCGCGGCGATCGGGAAGTGTCAACCATGCCGGCCGGGCCAGCGGACCGGATGCACATTGATCGCTTGATTCGGCGCGGCGGCCGCACGTCGGCAGGCGTCGCGTGCGGCGCGGGCCATGCATGGCGCGCCCTGGCGGCGACCACGGCCGCCATGCTGCTTGGCTGCGCCTCGATGCCGGATGCCGCGCCCGCTGCGCCCGGATCGGCGGCCCTGGCGGACACTGATCAGTCGGCGCAGCTTGCCGAGCGGTACGCCGGATGGGTGCGTCGCGGCGAGCGGGTCTACCGGTTCGATCCGGCCATCTCGGATGTGCGGATCTACGTGTTTCGCAGCGGCATCGCAGCGCGGCTCGGGCACGACCACATCCTGAGTGCGCCCGAGTTCATCGCCTACGCCCACATGCCTCCGGGCCATCCCGTCGAGGGTGGCTTCGACCTGCAATTGCGCCTGGACCGGCTGCGCGTCGACGATGCCGCGCTGCGCGCGAAGCTGGGTGGCGCCTTCGCCACGCCGCTCGACGAGGCCGACGTCGCGGGCACGCGCGAGCACATGCTCGGTGACGACTATTTCCAGGCCGCTCGCTACCCGTATGTCCGGGTCCGCACGGTGCGCCTGATCGGCGCGGCGGCGGCAAGCGCGGCCCAGGTCGAGATCGTCCTGCACGGCAGAAGTCGCGAACTTTGGCTGCCCTTGCAGGTCGAACTCGACGCGGCGCGGATCGCCGTGGCGGGCTCGTTCGTGCTGCGCCAATCCGATTTCGACGTCAAGCCGTTTTCCATCCTGGGTGGCGCGATCGCCGTCCAGGACGAAATCATCCTGTCGTTTCGCCTCGCCGGCGCCCTGTTGCCCTGAGTCGGCGGATGCCGTTCCCTGGGCGGACGCGCCGGGTGGGACAATTTGTCGCATGGAATCTTGCGCCGGAATCGAACAAACTGCGGTGCGCGTGGTCGAAGTGGACGGACCATGACGGAGAGCGGGCATGCCTGCTGCCAATTCCACCGCGGAAGCGCCACGCGAATCATCGCTGCGCCAAAGCCTGCACCGCGCCGAGTCGAGCGGCGGCAGTGAAGCCTTGCGCTGGCAGAACATTCCATGGGAGCGCACCATGTCCTTGCCCGACCTGAATGACCCGCAGATTCGCGCGCTGCCCATCCGTACCCTGGCGCTGGTCTGCGCGGTGATGGCGCTTGGCGGCCATGGCCCAAGGCAGGGGCCGCCGGAATCCGTACCAGAAAGCAATTCCGCCGTCGATTGACCCGAGGGGGGTCCGCGCCGGCGTTCTTACCCGGTGCGCTGCGCGCCGGGCGCTTTGGCTGCGCGAGCGCCGCGCCGCGCTGGAGGCGCCGCGGAAGCTTGATCTGTCGCGGAATCGAGGAGCCGGCGAAACTCGCGCTCGCCGGCCGCACTGAACTGCACGACGCGCGAATCGCGCAGGCGCCTGGCCCAGCCCATCTCGTACAGCCGGCCCAGCAGCGCCGCGCCGAGCGCCCCGCCCAGGTGATGGCGCCGTTCGCTCCAGTCCAGGCATGGCCGGCAGAAGATGCGCCGCCCGCGCGACGCGGCGTGCGCGTCGACCCCGAGCCGCTCGAACCACGCCGCGCCGGCCGCACTCGGCCGCAGGCCCTGCGGCGTCATCGCGATGAAGTGCTGCCGCACGATCGCCTCGTAGGCCAGCACGCCCAGTTCGCCGGCAAGGTGGTCATAGCAGACCCGCGCCTTGCGCAGGGCCGGTTCGCGCGGACCCGGCAGCAGGCGCACGGCCCCCGTGCGGAACGCCACTCCCATGAGCGATTCGAGCAGGTCGGCGACGTCCTCGTCGGCCAGGCGGAAGTAGCGGTGGCGGCCCTGGCTCTGAACCGCGATGAGCCGCGCGTCGAGCAGGCGGGCCAGGTGGGCGCTCATGGTCTGCTTGGTCACGCCGGCGATGGCGGCCAGTTCGGTCGCGGTGAGCGCGCGGTCGGCCATGAGGGCGGCCAGCGCGTCGGCACGCGCCGGCTCGCCCAGCAGCGCGGCGACGCGCGCGATGTGCGGGCCATCCTTCATGGTTCGATCGTAGACGAACCATCACGGCGGGACAAGCGCGTAGGCTGCGCCCATCCCGTTGGAGCGCCGACCCATGAGCCTGACCTGTTTCATCCGCTACCAGATCGATCCGCTGCAGCGCGCCGCATTCCAAACCTACGCCGAGAACTGGTGCCGGATCATCCCGCGCTGCGGCGGCCGCCTGCTCGGCTACTTCCTGCCGCACGAAGGCACCAACGACGTCGCCTGGGGCCTGGTCGGCTTCGCGTCGCTGCACGACTACGAGGTCTACCGCAAGCGCCTGAAGTCGGACGAGGAGGGCGCGCGCAACTTCGAATTCGCGGCGCGCCTGCGCCTGATCCTGCGCGAGGAGCGGACCTTTCTCGAGAATGTCGAAGGCGCGGCGGCGCAGGGCGGGAGCGGCGCGCCATGATCGTCGTGCTGTTCGAGGTGCAGCCGCTCATCGACCGGCGCCAGCACTACCTGGATCACGCCGCGGCGCTGTACCGGCATGTGCAAGCCATCGACGGATTCGTCTCGATCGAGCGCTTCCAGAGCCTTGCCGACCCCGCGCGCTTGCTGTCGCTGTCGACCTGGCGCGACGAGGCGGCGCTCGCCACCTGGCGCGCGTTGCCGGTGCACCGCGCGGTCCAGACCCGGGCCCGCGAGCAGATTTTCGCCGACTACCGGCTGCGAGTGGCCGAGGTTCGGCGCGATTACGGCATGCAGCGGCGCGAGCAGGCGCCGGGCGATTCGCGCCGGGCGCACGGCTAGTGTGCCGATGGAAATCCAGCACATCCTCGCCGGGCCGCCGGGACGGACGATGGCGCTGCACCATCTCGCACCGAACGGTGGTTCGAACGACCGTTCGGTCTCACGTCCGGTCCTGCTGATCCATGGCGCGACCTTCCCGACCGCCTGCGCTGCGGGCTGGCGGATCGACGGACTGTCGTGGATGGACGATCTGGCCGGGGCCGGCTGCGACACCTATGGCCTGGATTTCATCGGCTTCGGCGCCTCCGCGAGCGCACCGGGCGACCCGGGCGTGGGCGGCAGTGAGACCGCATCGCCGGACGGCGCGGATGATCTTTCGCGCCAAATCGAGCTCGCCGTGCGCCACATCCAGGCACGCCATGACGGCGCGCGCGTGCACGTGGTGGCGCATTCGGCCGGCACCTTCGCCGCCGGGCGCTGCGCCGTGCGCCTGCCCGCGCAAGTTGCCAGCCTGACCCTGTTCGGCGCCCCGGTGGCGGGCGAGCCGGTCGCCGGCCTCGAAACCCCCGGTCCGGCCTGGCGTCTGCTCACGATTGCGGAGCAGTTCGAGGCCTTCGAAGCCCGCGTGCGGGGGAGCGGCCAGCTGGATCGCGCCATGTTCGAGAGCTGGGGGCGGGCCTATCTTGCCGCCGATCCGCTCGCCGCGACGCGCGATCCGCCCGCGGTGCGTGTCCCGGCAGCAATGATGGCGGAAGTCCGAAGGGTGCTGCGGCTGGGTCAGCGGCCCTACGATCCGGCGCGCATTGCTGCACGGACCCTGGTCATCCAGGGCGCCTGGGACGAGGTCGCGCCGCCGGAACGCGGCCTGCGGCTCTTCGGCCAACTGGGCTGCGCCGACAAACGCTACGTGGTCCTGGGCCGCGCCGGCCACCGCGCACACCTGGAGCGCGAACGCGGCCGATTGTTCGAGGAAGTCCGCGAATTTCTCGCCGGCTAGACGCGCGTCGCGCGGGCGTTTCCCGCAATGGCATGATTACGACCGGGCCGGTCGCCGGTGGACGCGAATCATGGCGTACGCTGGCCGCCGACCGGCGTGGCTCGGCGCCACTGACCGCCGCAAGATTCGAGAGGAACCATGAAACTGCATGACGAGAAGCTGCTGCGTCAGCGTTGTTACGTCGACGGCGCCTGGATCGCCGCGGACGGTGGCACGACGATCACCGTGCGCAATCCGGCAACCGGCGATTCGATCGGCACGGTGCCGCGCCTGGGTGCGCCCGAGACCCGCCGCGCCATCGAGGCGGCCGAACGCGCCCTGCCGGGCTGGCGATCCCATACCGGCAAGCAGCGTGCCGCGGTCCTGCGCAAGTGGGCCGACCTCATGCTGGACAACGCGGACGACCTGGCACTCATCATGACCAGCGAGCAGGGCAAACCCCTGTCCGAATCCAAGGGCGAGATCGCCTATGCCGCCTCGTTCATCGAATGGTTCGGCGAGGAGGCCAAGCGGGCCTATGGCGACACGATCCCGGGCCATGCCCCGGACAAGCGCATCGTGGTGCTCAAGCAGGCGATCGGCGTCACCGCGGCCATCACACCCTGGAATTTTCCCGCCGCGATGATCACGCGCAAGGCCGGTCCGTCGCTGGCGGCCGGCTGCACCATGGTCGTGAAGCCCGCCAGCCAGACGCCGTACTCGGCGCTGGCCCTGGCCGAACTGGCCGAGCGCGCCGGAGTGCCCAAGGGCGTGTTCAGTGTGGTCACGGGCGGCGCGGCCGACATCGGCGGCGAGCTGACCGCCAATCCGATCGTGCGCAAGCTGTCCTTCACCGGTTCGACCGAGGTCGGCAAGAAGCTGATGGCGCAATGCGCGGCCACGGTCAAGAAGGTGTCGATGGAGCTGGGCGGCAACGCGCCCTTCATCGTGTTCGACGACGCCGACCTCGACGCGGCGGTCGAAGGGGCCATGGCCTCCAAGTACCGCAACACGGGGCAGACCTGCGTGTGCGCCAACCGTCTGCTGGTACAGGACGGCGTCTACGAAGCGTTCGCGCAGAAGCTGGCCCAGGCCGTGGCTGGCCTCAAGGTCGGCAACGGCGCCGACCGCGGCGTCACGCAAGGTCCGCTGATCGATCGCCACGCCGTGGAGAAGGTCGAGGAACACATCGCCGACGCGCTGGCCAAGGGCGCCCGGCTGGTCAGCGGCGGCAGGCGGCACGCCCTGGGTGGAACCTATTTCGAGCCGACCATCCTCGCGGATGCCCGGCCGGACATGCTGGTGGCCCGCGAAGAGACCTTCGGACCGGTCGCGCCGCTCTTTCGCTTCAAGACCGACGACGAGGCGATCGCGATGGCCAACGACACCGAATTCGGCCTGGCCGGCTACTTCTACGCGCGCGACGTCCAGCGCATCTGGCGCGTCGCCGAGCGCATCGAGTGCGGCATGGTCGGCATCAATACCGGCCTCATCTCGACCGAGGTCGCGCCATTTGGCGGCGTGAAGGAATCCGGCCTCGGCCGCGAAGGATCGAAATACGGCATCGACGAGTACATGGAGGTGAAATACCTCTGCTACGGCGGCATCCCTTCCTAGGGGCCGGGCGCCAGGCAGCGCGCCACCGTCCAGCCGTACAGCCACTCGAGCGCATCGTAGAAGCGCTCGGGGGCGCGGTCCCGCCACAGTTCGTTGCGCACCAGGCGCTCGACGCCGTGCGCGTGGAAGATGCGGCCCATCTCGCGCGCCGACAGCACGACGCGCGCGGTGCGCGCCACGCGCGAGCGCTGGTAGTGGTCGAAGGCCCTGGCGATCTCGCCGTCGTGCACGCGCAGCGCCTCGCCCAGCGTCACGGCATCTTCGAGGGCCATGCAGGCGCCCTGGGCAAGATATTGCAGCGTGGCGTGGGCCGCGTCGCCCAGCAGCGTGGCGCGGCCGAAGTTCCAGTTGCCGATCGGCTCGCGGTCGGCCGTGGCCCAGCGC
>Ga0075030_100004853_pt1 | contig 12147 bp, 8 predicted proteins | sample LitLauG_LLR_2012_FD_71393 | JGI IMG/M metagenome (GOLD analysis project Ga0075030, IMG submission 71393) | Freshwater sediment microbial communities from Pennsylvania, USA - Little Laurel Run_MetaG_LLR_2012 | ecosystem: Environmental > Aquatic > Freshwater > Creek > Sediment | place: USA... | reverse complement strand
ATGTCTGGCGTGAGCTAGCCGCCGCCCGATCTGCGCGGCTTCGCCGCCAGTTCAGGCGCCCCGGCACATAACTTCCTTCATCCCCGGACCGCCCGTCATTTTCGGGCAGGATCCGTCCTCTGCGCGGGATTAGCGGCTGAAATCCGGCCGCCAACGGCAAAAGCGACGCGCAAAAGCGCTTTGTGAAATGATTATTGTTCCTCGGTTACGCGGCAGCGGCGTTGTAATCCGGGTAGGCGTTGTAATCCGCTGCCAAATACCTGTAGGGTCATGCAGCCGTGTTATTCTTCATGACGTGCACGAGGCGGAAACAACCGGAATCGCCCCCTTGGTAAGTGTGATTATTCCCACCTACCGGGCTGCACAATCCATCGCCGCTACATTAGATTCGGTGCTGGCCCAGACTTTCAAAGATTATGAAATCATCGTGGTGAACGACGGCTCGCCGGATACGGAGGAATTGGAAAAGGTGCTGGCGCCGTACCGTGGCCGGATCATCTACTTGCGCCAGGACAATCAAGGTCCGGGCGGCGCCCGCAACACCGGCATTCTGCGGGCGCGCGGCCAATACGTCGCGTTGTTGGATGCCGACGATTTGTGGGCCCCCGAGCACCTGGCAGCGCAACTTACAGTACTCGAAGCCGACCCATCCATCGATATGGTGTATGCCGACGCTCGTATCTTCGGCGATGTCCCGGAAGCGGGCAGAACCGTCATGGAATTTTGTTCTTCCGCGGGAGAGGTCACTTTCGAGCGGCTGGTCACACTCCAGTGCACGGTGCACATCTGTGTAAGCGTTTGCCGCCGCGAAGCGCTGCTGCGCGCCGGATTGTTCGATCCCGCTTTCCGGGGAACTGAGGATATCGACATGTGGTTGCGCATGGCGAGACAGGGGAGCCGGATCACCTACCAACGCCGGGTATTGGGATGCTATCGGCGTCATCCGGGCAGCCTGTCAGCGGACCGGGTTGCCATGCAGGAAGGCTTTCTCGCCGTATTGGCGAAAGCCGCATGCGACCCCCATCTCACAGCCGTGCAACGCAAAGTCCTCGATCGCCAGTGTGTAGTGGAGCGCGCCAAGCTGGAGTTCCACAAAGGCAAAAGAGCATTCCTGGACGGGGATACCGAATCCGCAGTCACTCATCTGACGCGGGCGAACGCGCAACACAATTCTCTGAAACTGGCTACTGTCCTGATGCTGTTGCGGGTGGCGCCCGGCTTCCTGCGAGCGCTCTATCAATGGCGCGACCGCCATCTCTATAGGCTGAAGACACAATCGTGACAACTTTCACACGCCAAGTTGTCCCGAAAAGCGGATCTCTTACGGCACACGTTTCCTGGCTGATGTTCGCCAAAACGATTGCGTTTGTATTCAGTCTGGCACTGCCGATGCTACTCGTCCGCCGCCTCGATCAGGCGCAGTTCGGCATATACAAACAGCTCTTCCTCGTCATCGGGACATCTGTCACGGTACTGCCGTTGGGCTTCGCCATGAGCGCTTACTATTTTCTGCCCCGCGAGCCTGACCGGCAGCAGGAGACGGTGCTGAACATCCTGATTTACAGCATGGTTGTGGGATGCCTGGCCTGCGGCGCGTTTCTGCTCTGGCCGGTGCTGTTGGCTATCATTTTTCACCAACCTGGGTTGACCGGCTATGCTCACCTGATCGGCATAGTGATCCTGCTCTGGATTGTCTCCCAGGCCCTAGAGGTTATTCCCATCGCTCACGGGGAAATGAAACTAGCCAGCGCCCTGATTATGGGCGTGCAGCTTACGCGAACGGCCATCTACCTTGCGGCGGTACTCGTGTTCGGATCGGTAAAAGCGCTGATCTGGGCGGCGGTGGTGCAGGGGCTGCTGCAAACAGGGGTTTTGTGGTGGTATTTGCAGTCTCGTTTCAGCCGCTTCTGGCAGCGTTTCGATTGGAGCCTCATGCGCAGTCAGTTGTCCTACGCCGTGCCGCTTGGTTTGGCGGGCATACTTTACACGGTGCAGACCGATCTGCACAGTTACTTCGTTTCTAACCGGTTGGGCGCCGTGGCTTACGCCATCTACGGGGTTGGGACGATTCAGCTGGCTCTGTTGGGTATGCTGCAGGAAGCCACCAATTCCGTAGTGATACCCCGGGTGAGCGCGTTGCAGCAGCAAAACGACACACGTGAAATCATCCAGTTGATGGCGCGCGCCATGCGGAAGCTGGCTGCCGTATACTTTCCGGTTTACGCTCTGCTGGCGGTGGTCGCCCATGAGTTCATTAGCTTTCTCTTTACCCAGCGCTACCTGGCGAGTGTTCCGGTGTTCTTGATCAATCTGACCTTATTGCTGCTCGGCATCCTGTTGCAAGACCCCCTGTTCCGCGCCTATGTGGAGCAACGCTTCTTTCTCATCCGTCTGCGAATCTTCTTATGCGTACTGTTAACGGGCGGTCTCTGGTTTGGAACCACACGGTTTGGCTTGGTGGGCGCAATTTCAGTCGTGGTCCTCGTCAGTATACTGGAGCGGGTCGTGATGGCGGTACGATTCGGGCGTATCCTCGGCGTCAGCCGCAAGGATTTGGCTCTCCTCAAGGATACCGGCAAGCTGGCCCTGGCGGCGGCGGCGGCGGCCTTGTTGACCGCCGCAGTCCGGCTTCCGCTGCGCGCTGCAAAGCCGTTGATCGTTCTACTTGCCTGCGGCACCGTGTTTTCGCTGGCTTACTTAGGTGGGGTCTTGGCAGCAGGAATTGTAACGCCCGAGGAAAAGGACCTGGTACGGCGTAAGATTACGGCCCTCGGGTTGCTCCATGCATAACACGGTTGATCCAAAGTCCGGCACCGGCGATTGGAAAGCTTTCAGTCTGCCGCTGGAATGGGTGCTTGCCGCGGCGGCAGACTGGAAGCAGCGACTGTCTGGCGTCGCACAGCCGTGGCTCTGCTGGAACGTCAGCCATCGATGGTCCTACCTTCAGCAACGGCTGGTACAACACGTGGGCTGGACCCCCGTGGTGGGCTTCGACCCTAGGGTGGGGCCCCCGCCACTGGTTCGGGGCGCCGTGGCCATCGATTTCAACGCAGCCTTCCGGTTCCCGGTCATGTGGCCTCTGTTTCCTCTGGAATTCGCGTTCCTCTTCGCCGACCGCCTGGCTTTCTGGCACGCGGACCTGATTTGCCGATTACCGGTGCTCGAGCAACTCGCCGCCTGTTTCTCCGCACTGCAGGACGGCCAGATGTCGGCCGTGTTGGACAGGGGTGGTTTGCGAAACAGCCTTAACTTCAAATCTCACCGTTTTTGGGAATTGTGCGGTTGCACGACTAAGAGCGCCAGCGAGAACCAGTTTTACAATGGCGCCGGCTGGTGGCGGTGTTTTGCTTATCATCCAAAATGCGTGCTGGCCAAGGAGCGCGCCCGGCGGCAACACTATTCCTGGGATAGTGGCGTCGGCATTCACTACTGGAGGGACAAGTACAACGGTTGCGTGCTACCGATCGACGTTCGGCTCGTCAAAGAGGGTCACTGCTCCGAGATCGGCAAGCGCGGCTATCGAAGGGCAGCGAATCATCTGGAGGCGACCCGCGACCTCCCGTCCGAGCTGGATATGAACTATTCTCTCGATCAGGTCGCGGAACGATTAGACGTCGCCGACTTCTTGCGGGAGCGTGCCGAGGTCTAATCCTGTGTCGCCGGCCAGATCCAGGACGGGCAGCCCACTGCGCTCGATGAGTTCCAACGCCGGCGCCGGTGCCCGCTGCGTTACGATTACATAGTCGGCCCATTCCAGCATGTGCTCCAGCTTGGATTCGAGCAGATTCGCGATGTGCGGGATCGCCGCCAGCACGAATCGCTGGTTGCTGCCGTAAATCTCCTCCAGGCGGATATGCGGGTCGTAGACCCGGACTTGGCGCCCCTTACCGAGCAGGTGCTCCAGTAAGGCGACCACCGGACTTTCGCGCAAGTCGTCGGTATTTTCCTTAAAGGCCAGACCAAATACGGCGAGCCGCTCGGCCTGCAGATCCATCGCTCTCTGGATTGCCCGCCGCAGATGTTGCTCGTTGCTCGGCAAGATCGTCTCGAGTAACGGCACCTTCAAATCGAGCCGGCCCGCGCGATACACGAGTGCGCGCAGATCTTTCGGCAGGCACGACCCGCCGAAGGCGAAGCCGGGCTTGAGATATGCGGGCGAGATATTCAGCTTCGCATCCCGGCACAAGGTATCCATGACTTCCTCGCCGGGAACGCCCAGCGCGCCGCTGAGCGCGCCCATCTCGTTGGCGAAAGCCACTTTCAGCGCATGGAACGTATTGCATGCGTACTTGATCATCTCGGCCGTTCGCAGAGAGACCAGACAGGCGTCCACTCCGAGCGGCAGGTATAGTTGGGCCACTTTTTCCATGGCGCTCCGGCCCGCGCCGCCCACCACCAGCAGAGACGGCTCCAGGAAATCGTTCACCGCGCTGCCTTCGCGCAGGAACTCCGGATTCGAAACCACCACAAAGCGATCGGAGCCCCGCAAACAGTCGGCGGTCAGTTCCTCGCAGGTGCCGGGAAAAACCGTGCTGCGCACCGCCACGATTAACCGCCGGTCTTCTCCCTTCCAGGCCCTGGCGATCTGGTTGCAAACCCGCCGTACTTGATCCAACCCCAGGTTTCCGTTTCGCTCGGAAGGCGTGCCTACGCAGATCAGCGCAATCTCCGCATGCTGTAGCGCCGATTCCAGCAGCGTGGTAGCCGATAGGCGGCCGTTCGCACGACCTTCCTGGATCAACTCCGCCAACCCGGGTTCGTAGAACGGGGCCCGCCCCGTCTCGATGCTCCTAACTTTGTACTCATCCCGGTCAACGCCGGTTACACGGTGACCCAGATGCGCTAAGCACGCAGCCGTGACTGACCCGACATATCCCAGCCCGAGTACCGCAACACGGGTTTCACTGGTAGACGCGTTCACGTCCCTAGTATGACATGCGGAACGCAGGTCTCTACACGGCGCGCGTCCGGCTACCTATGAAACTGCCGTGGTTAGGACTGCCAGCAAACTACACGACCGCATTTATCCCGGGACCTTACCTGACAGTAAATATCGCTGTGAAATCGCGGAATGTACCTCGCGCACGCCGAAGAGCAAAACATCCAAGAGACGCGAACTGGAAAGGTGGAGTCACGATCTCTACGACCCGCAACGACGCCTGTGGGTTCCCACATCTCGTCTTGTTGTAATCGCGCGATTTGGCGCGACCGCCGATGCCACGGTCCACCCAGGGATCGATCCCATGAGTCAGCAGCCCTTAAATCTTTCGAAAAACATTACACTAAGATCCGCGGATGTCAAGACCGCGAGCAACTTACCGTCGAGTATTATCCGGCCTACTGGATTCCATCCATCGAACTCTATGATCCGGAAGGGTTGGCGGTATAATTCGGGATTGCGATTCTGTCGCCGCAGGGGGCCGGCCCCGACCGGCGCGAAACAGGGGGAGCAGAGATGAGAGAGCCCGGCGATCGGCAGATCCTGGACCGAGCGGCGCAAATCTTACAGCAGTCCAGCGGTGGAATTCGAGACATCCCGCCTGCTCGCTCGTCCTTTAACTGGCCAGCCACAGAGAGGCTAGCCCGGAGTCTCGACCGGGGGCAACCGCGAATCGGCGATATGCCGCGACAGCCGCCGACGCTCCGAGCCCGGGTTGGCGCCGCGCTCGTCCGCCTGGTTCGCCGCGGCCTGTTCTGGTATTCCGACCAAGTCCTAACCTTCCAAGGGCTGGCGGCGAACGCTGCAGCCGAGCAGGTCCGCATTTTCGAACAACTGGCCGCCAGCGGCCAGCGCATCGAGGAACTGAGCGCCAAGGTGCGGGCGCTGGATCGGCTGGCGCATGAATCCAAGCAGCTCGCCTTGGAACAAGGGTTGCGCTTGCGTATGGTGCTCAAGGAGCTCCGCAGTAGTCCCAGCGCTCCGGACAGCACTGCCGAACCCTCGCCGGGGTCCGACGAACAGTGGCCGCAGTTAGTCCGGGCGCACGCAGACGTGTTCCGCGGGACCCGCTCGGATATTCGCGAGCGTTTGCGCGTTTACCTTCCGTACGCACGCCGCTCCATCGAGTCCACGGGCCGGGCTCCCGTTCTGGATCTGGGCTGTGGCCGCGGCGAGTGGCTGGAATTGATGCATGAAGAAGGGTTCCCGGCCAAGGGTGTGGATGCTAGCATGGACATGGTCCGAGGCTGCCGCGAGGCCGGCCTGGAGGTGGAGCACGCACACCTGCTCAGTTATTTGCGCACGGATCCAGACGAAAGCCAATCCGTTGTCACCGCCTTCCACGTAGTGGAGCATTTGGTCTGGGACGATCTTCTGGAGCTCATCGATCACGCAGTACGCGTCCTCAAGCCGGGCGGCGTTGTGATTTTCGAAACTCCTAACGCGCGGAATCTCCAGGTTGCCAGCTACACGTTCCACCTGGATCCCAGCCACGTTCGCCCCCTGCCTAGCGAGTTGCTGTCGTTCCTGGTCGAGGCACGCGGCCTGTGTGAACCCAAAACGGTGTTCCTGCACCCCTACCCGGATTCTTTTCACCTGGACGACGAAGATCACAGCGCCGCGGCCAAGTTTATCAATCAAGCCTTTTACGGACCCCAGGACTATGCGATTATTGCAAAAAAGATTTAGAAAGACGACCGACCCCATGACGGCCGGCTTTGATGAGCTGGGAGCCGATTGTCGAGCCACCGGACGAAGCATTAGTAGTCGCTAAATTCCACTGCCACTCGTCTGCCTCCTGTGAACGACGTCGCCGACATACTGAAACATAGCTTTGCCGAAATCATCACCAGGCCTCAATGACTGAAGCAGCGCGGCCGCGGCTTCCACAACAGCATACAAATTCATCCGTGCGACCTAGTTCCACTGGAGTGGCGTCGAACCTCGCCCCAGCTCGCCACTCTTTTAGTATTCGACAATACTGACTGCATCACCGGCTCTCGACGGATGCTACACTGAACCGATGACTGTATCCATAGGCTGAATCCTCATGACGCCCCACGTACAGCCGCTGCGCCGCAATAACTTGGCGAGGGCCGGGCGCCCTTTGTCGGCTACTTCGGCGGTTGCGCCTCGTCCCGCGTTCTATCTCACCGTAGTTTTCGTATTTGTGGTGTATGGCCGCTTCCCGGAGATCATGGATATGGTCACGGGGTCCGCGTTGCATTCAGCGCGGATCATTGTCGGCCTCGCGCTTTTGGCGATGCTGTTGTTCGGCGGAGATATCCGTGCGGTTTTCTCGAAGGTCGGAGTGTGCCTGATTGCCTTTACCCTTTGGATGCTTGTCTGTATCCCATTCAGTATATGGCGCGGCGGCAGCGCCAGAACCCTCCGGGATTTTTGGATGCTGTCGCTCTTTTCCTTTATAATCATCGCATCCGCGGTGCAGGGATTCGAGCAGTGCCGCAGGATCATGTACACTCTGGCGGCGGCCACCGTTTTCATCGAAATCTTCGCCCTTGCAATGGGCCGCGCCCAGGGGGGCCGTGTGGCTCTGCTGGGAGGCACGCTTGGGAACGCTAACTATCTGGCCCTGGTGTTGCTAATGGGTGCGCCGTTTTGTCTCTTCGTTATTCGGACTAAGCCTGGATTGACGCCATTGAAGTTCGCTTGTCTGCTCATGCTCCTTTGCATCCCCGTGACTGTGGCGACGACCGGGTCACGCGGTGGTCTAGTGACCCTCGTCATTATGTTTGTGATGTATTTTGTGCCGCTGCCATCCAGCCAGAAGGTGGTCGTGGGTTCTGTCGCGATTATTCTGTCGCTGACTGCCGTCGCTTGGTCGACTCGGAGCGCCTTGGATCGGTTGAAAACCATATTCGACACTTCCGCCCCGGTGCGGTTGTCGGACTCGCAGCAATCTGCGATAGAGTCTATGGAGCTGCGGAAAGACCTTTTGCTTTCTAGTTTGCAGTTGACCATGCGGCATCCATTGCTGGGCGTCGGTCCGGGGATGTTCGCGGTCGCCAATGCAAACTATGTCGAGTCGGCCACAGGGCGGCCCGATTGGAACGCGTGGCATGAAACGCATAATACCTTCACGCAATTATCCTGCGAAGACGGCCTGCCAGGATTCTTTCTGTATTGCCTGGCCCTGCTGTTCTGTTTCAAAATCGTGCTCTCGATCGAAAAGCGGACCCTTCAGAATCCTGCTTTGTCCGCCGTACGGCACATGGCCTTCTCCCTTCGGCTCGCGCTCGTGGCGTTCACCGGAACAGCCTTCTTCGCCAGTAATGCCTATATGTATTACTTTCCGATGCTGGCCGGCCTATGTGTCGCCCTGGCACGAGCCGGCACGGAGCGGTTCTCGTCACAAATGCCGGCCGGATCGGAGCCCGACACCGGGCCACAGGCTCATCTTCTACCGCAGTTCCGGGCGGGCACGCTTAGTGGCGGTATGACGCGATAGTCCGGGTCATCGGTAGGATACCTCGGTGGGAGCGAGCAAAGGTCCTGCCCTCTCCATGCTCGGAATGATGAAAGTACATGCCGTGCCGGTTCTGACGGCCGGACGAACTCCGCCTGGCTTTCGTCCTGCTCTGAACTCTTCATCGGAATCTCGTGATTGCGGGCGTAACCCTCCACCCAGGCCCAGTATTCGGGCGCGCGCTTGGCCAGCGCCTGCGGGTGGTCGGATATATGCCATGCACGTCGCGGAAGAAATACACGACGTGTTCGGAACGCTCAGCGGCGGCGGGTATCCCTGAACGGCACACCCGTAATGTTGCCCGGGCATACACCTTTCCTTGCGCGCATTGCAAAAAACCTTTTTCATTTACAGAGATTAAGGCCTACTTATATCCTACATATCTATTTCGAGCGCATTCGTTGAAATGCTCCAACAATTCTATTCCAGACTGCCCATTCCCTTGCAGCACGCATGCGCAACCGCGCAGGGTGCCAGGTATTACCTCTGGCGGTACGGCGGGGTATTCCTGGGGTATCTGGAGGAACTCAAGCGCACCGAATACCTGCCCGCGGACGAACTGCGCGAGCTACAAACAGCCGGCTTGAACCGTCTGCTCCTATTTGCTTGTACTCACGTGCGGCACTACCGGAAACACGGCCACGCGGCATTCACTATTAAGGACCAGATCCGCGAGCGGCCCCAGGATTTCATCGCGGATACTTTTCCGCGGCGGGCACTGATTCCCTGGCACACCAGCGGCACTACCGGGACGCCACTCACCATCTACTATAGCCGCGAAGCCATGCAAAAGATGTGGGCTTTCGTAGAGCTGTACCGGAATACGGCGCGGGTCACGAAGGACGACCGGCGCGGCCAGTTCACTGGCAAGATGATTGTGCCGCCAAACCAGGCTGCGTCGAAGAAGATCTTCTGGCGGCGCGACGCGGCAAACCACGCCCTGCTTTTCTCTACTGTCCACCTACTGCCCGGGAATTTGGCATTTTACGCTGCGGCGTTGGAACGCTTCCAGCCGGTGTACCTGTCCGGCTATCCGTCGTCGATGTACGTGCTCGCGGAATACTACCGGCATGCGGGCCTTCCCGCCCCGCGGCTCAAAGCCGCACTGACCTCCGCCGAGACCCTGCTCGATCACCAGCGGTGCGCCATAGAAGAAGTCTTCGCGACGCGCGTCTTCGACCAATACGGGCAGGGTGAGATGCAGAGCTTCTGGTATGCATGCGAAGCCGGCCGCATGCACGCCCATCCGCTAGCCGGAGTAACCGAGATCCTGCGTCCGGATGGCACGCCCGCGCCTCCAGGCGAGATGGGCGAAGTGGTGCTCACCGGGTTGGTCAATTACGCCATGCCGCTCATACGCTATCGCGTGGGCGATACCGCCCGTTTCGCCGCCGGACCGTGTACTTGTGGCCGCGGCATGCCTGTGATCGAGGAGATCGGCGGCCGGCTGGACGATTTTGTCTACACGCGGGAGCGCGGCTTCCTCGGGCGTCTAGATCCTGTATTGAAGGGTGTCCGCAACATTGTCGAGAGCCAGATCGAGCAGGAAACCCTCGACATGTTGCGCGTCCGCTTCGTGCCCGCCGCCCACTTCACCGCCGAAGATCTGCAAACGCTGGAATACAACCTCCGCGCCCACGTGGGGCGGAGCATTCATCTGGAGTTTGAATGTACCGATCGCATTCCACGCTCGGCGAACGGGAAGTTCCGGTTCGTGATTTCACGGCTGGACCGGAACGCCCCAAAGTCGTGCGCGTCATCACGCGGCTGAACATAGGCGGTCCGGCCATCCATACGCTGCTCCTCACGCGAGAGATGGCCGCGCAGTATCACACCGTACTGGTAGCGGGCAGTTGCGAACCGGAAGACGGAGACATGCACTGCTTATTGCAGCCCGCCGCCGGAGTACGCTGGTTGCCCGAGCTCTCGCGCTCGGTGCAGCCATGGCGTAACCTGAAAGCGCTGTGGAAGTTGTGCCGGCTATTGCGGCGCGAGCGGCCCGTCATCGTGCACACTCATACCGCCATGGCGGGTTGCCTGGGACGTGTGGCGGCTGTGCTGAGCGGCGCGCCGATCATTATCCACACCTTTCATGGAAACAGCCTGCATGCATATTTCTCGCGAGTGCCTGCCGGCGTATTCCGGCGCATCGAGCAACTGCTGGCGCGCTTCACCGATGCCTTGTGCGTAGTATCGCCTCAACAGGCTGCGGAGTTGAGCGCGAAGTTTCGCGTGGCTCCCGCACACAAGTTTCACGTCGTGCCGCTAGGGCTCGATCTGGATGATTACTGCGGCCTGCGTCCGCCGGCCGGTGGCGGCCCTCTGACAGTCGGCTGGTTCGGCCGCATGGTTCCCGTGAAGAACGTTGCGCTGCTGGCCGCCACCATCAAAAGCGCGCTCGAACGCAGCCCCAACATACGCTTTGTGATCGCGGGCGATGGGCCGGACCGCCCCGCGCTAGCAGGCCTTCTCGACCTGTATGCCGGGCGCATGGAGTGGCTGGGTTGGCAGAGCGAGATCCTGCTGGCCATGGCGCGCTGCGATGTAGTCTTGCAGACTTCCCGCAATGAAGGCACGCCGGTGGCGCTCATCCAAGGCATGGCGGCAGCGCGGCCGTTCGTATCGACCGCCGTAGGCGGCGTGGTGGACATGGTATCTGGCGGCGTCCAACGCGCGATCGGCGGCACACGCTGGTATGCCAATGGCGTGCTCGTGGAGGCCAATCCCCACACACTGGCCGACGTGCTGGAGACACTAGGGAAAGACCGTGCGCTGCTGGCGCGTATGGGGCTCGCTGGACGCGCTTTCGCAGCACGGCAGTACCGCAAGGAAACACTCGTGGCCAACCTGGACGCGTTGTACCGCGAGTTGCTGCAGAACAAAGTCTGTGGGAGGAATTCATGAATGTTCTGATTACCGGCGGTGCCGGATTCATTGGATCGCATTTGGCGGAGCGCTGTCTGGCGGAGGGATGGCGCGTGGCCGTGCTCGACGATCTTTCGACCGGCGCAATCGATAACATCGCGCATTTGACGAACAAACCCGCGTTTTCATGCACCATCGATTCGGTGTTCAACCGGCCCGTGGTCGCAATGCGGGTGGATGCGGCCGACTACATTTTTCACCTGGCTGCCACGGTAGGAGTCCAACAGGTCGTGAACAAACCCCTGCGCACTATCGAGAACAACCTGCGCGGCGCCGAGGTTGTGCTGCAGTGTGCCGCCATGAAAGGCAAGCCGGTAATGCTGGCGTCCACTTCTGAAGTCTATGGTAAGAGCCGGCGCCTGCCATTCCGCGAAGACGACGACCTGGTGCTCGGCCCCACCAGCGTCCGCCGCTGGGCCTACGCCGCGTCGAAAATCATGGATGAAGCTTGGGCGCTGTCCTACTGGTGGGAGCAGGCCCTGCCCGTAACGATCGTGCGATTATTCAATACCGCCGGCCCGCGGCAGCTTGGTCGCTACGGCATGGTGTTGCCCAGGTTCGTGCAACAGGCTCTGGCGGGCGAACCGGTCACCGTGCATAAGGACGGCAAGCAGCGCCGTTGCTTCTCTTATGTAGGCGACGTGGTGGAGGCTCTGGTGCGACTCGCGCAGACGCCTGCGGCGGCCGGGGAGGTCGTCAACATCGGTAACGATCAGGAAGTGAGCATCAACGAGTTGGCGGAGTTGGTCAAGGAGCTTACCGGATCACCATCGCCTCTGGAATACCAGACTTACGC
>Ga0075030_100004851_pt1 | contig 12154 bp, 12 predicted proteins | sample LitLauG_LLR_2012_FD_71393 | JGI IMG/M metagenome (GOLD analysis project Ga0075030, IMG submission 71393) | Freshwater sediment microbial communities from Pennsylvania, USA - Little Laurel Run_MetaG_LLR_2012 | ecosystem: Environmental > Aquatic > Freshwater > Creek > Sediment | place: USA... | reverse complement strand
GGTTAAAGCCCCGCCCCACCACCGAGCCCAATCGGGCCAGCCAATCACCCTGCGCCTGTTGGAAGACTGCGACCGGGTTGTCGCGGAAGCCGCCTGTAAACATCGACACAAACGAACCAGCGACCGCCACAGCTGAAAGAAACGCCGCGAAAAACGCAAAGCGTACAAACCTGAAGCTGGTCTTCTTGGGGAGGAGTTTGATGAGCGGCCAGGCCATGGGTCTGCCTCAGATCGGAAGCTGTTTTGGGCGCACGGCGCGGAACCAAAGAGCAACCAAGGTTTGGGTGATGAAAAACGCGGTGATCACCGAAGTGAAGCAGCCGATGCAAAGCGTCCACGCAAAGCCCTTCACCGGGCCTTCGCCAAAGCTAAACAGGATAAAGCCTGCAAACAATTGCGTGAGGTGCGAGTCGATAATGGTGACCATCGCGCGATTGAACCCGGCATCGATCGACATGGTGACGCTGCGCCCATGGCGCTGCTCCTCGCGCATGCGTTCGTAAATCAGCACGTTTGCGTCGACCGCCATGCCGATGGTCAAGACAAGGCCCGCGATGCCAGGCAAGGTCAGCGCCGCCCCGCCGATGCTCATCGCCCCGATGATCAAGGCCATGTTCACAATCAACGCCAAAATCGCCATCACCCCGAAGAGGCCGTAAGCAAGCGCCATAAACATCACCACCGCGACAGAAGCCACCAAAGTCGCTTTCGACCCCGCCTCAATGGCGTCGCGGCCAAGCGTTGCATCGACGGTGCGTTGCTCGATAACCGTGAGCGGCGCCGGCAAAGCGCCGGCGTTCAACATGAGCACCAGGTCGCTGGCCGATTGCGCATCGAAGTGACCCGAAATCTGACCCGATCCGTCGCAGATCGGGGTTTCAATGGTCGGCGCGGTCAACACTTGATTATCAAGCAGGATGGCGAACCGATCGCCTGTGTGCTCGCGCGATATGCGGCAAAACAGACGCCCGCCAACGTCATCGAGGTCGAACCTGATGACGATTTGACCGGTTTGAGGATCGGTGCCGACTTGCGCTTTGCGTAAGTGTTCGCCGGTGAATTCGGGGTGCGCCTGGACGATGTCAGGGCGCTCGCCAACCCCAGGGTACGGCGCCACCGCAATTACCCCTGGCGGCAAATATTGCGCATCGGCGACATTGTTGGGCACCAAGTTGAAAGTCATCAACGCGGTCTTGCCAATCTTCTGTTTCAGGTCTTCGGGGTTGGAGACGCCCGGCGCCTGCACAACGATGCGATCATCGCCTTGGCGCACGATGGAAACTTCGCTGGTGCCGTTGGGGTCAATGCGGTTGCGAATGACCTTAATCGATTGGTCTGCGGCGCGCCGCGCCGCTTGCTGCAGCGCAGTCGGCGTATAATAGGCGGTGATCGTGCCATCGGGCTGGCTGGCGATTACGACCAGATCATCGCCCCCGTCGGGGTTGCGGGCGATCGGCCGCAGCGCCGTCATCGCGCGGGGCAAATCTGCGGGATTGTTGAGCTTGGTGGTGACGGCGGCGGCGGCGACGCTTGGGGCGCTGCGCAAGATCTGGGCTTCGCGCAACGCGCTTCCGATCTGCTGGCGTAAAGAATCGAGCTGTCCGCGCTGAAGCCCGCTGGTGTCGATTTCAAACAGCAGGTACGAACCACCCTGAAGGTCGAGACCCAGGTTCAGCGTATGACGGAAAAAACTTGGGATCTGATCGCGCGCATTGGGCGGGACCAGGTTCGGCGCAGCCGTGATCGCAGACAGAACGGTCACCACGATGACCATGATCACGCGCCAGCGCGGCAATTGTAGCATGAGCTTAGCTCGCCGAAGCTGGCTTGGAATCGTTAGCCGCCGCCGGCTCGGTCTTTGAGCGCACTTCGCCCACGGCGTAGCGCACAAGCCTCACCTCAACATTGGGCGCAAGTTCAACGCGCAATTCGTCGTCGGCGGTTGATTTCACCTTGCCGATCAAACCGCCGGAGGTGACGATCACGTCGCCCTTCTTCAATGCAGCGATCGCGTCTTGCAGCTTCTTTCGCTGCTGCTGTTGGGGACGGATAAGTAAAAAATAGAAGACCGCGAAGATCAGCAACAGCGGCAGAAACTGCATGAACAGCGCCATGGTTGTGTCGCCCCCGCCTGCCGCGCCGGCGGCGGTCTGTGCATATGCGTCAGAAATGAACATCAATCCTCGCTGAGAGGGCGGAGACTTGCCGCCGTGCGCCGAAAGAAAAAACGGACCCAAGCGCCCGCAATGGCGCCGGGACTATATCGTCGCGCGACGCGTTTTCAATCAGGGGTCGGCGCCGTTTCGCGCCGTTTCGCCGCAGCTATGAGCCGCCTAAGAGCGGCGCAGGATCAACAGCTTGTGTGCCGCGTCGCACCTGAAACAAAAGCCGCGCCCCCCCATTCGGGCGCGGCCCCAATTCGGCGATGGTTTGGCCAGCGCTGACATGCGCGCCTTGGGCGACCAAGGCGCGCTGCGCAAAGCCGTAAGCGGTAACGTAATTGTCGCCGTGGCGCACCAGCACCAGTGTGCCATAGCCAGGTAGATCAGAACCCGCATACACGACCTCGCCATCGCCGGCCGCAGCAATGGGATCGCCCGCCTGGCCGGCGATCTCGATGCCGTCGAGCCGCGACCCGTTCGGCTGCGTGCCGAAGCGAGCCACAATGGGCCCACGCAAAGGCCATGCGAAATGGCCATTGCCGGCTGGCGCGGCTATCGCGCCGGCTTCGGTTTGGGAAGAGAAAGCCGCCCGCGGCGGCGGCGCGACAGCGCCCATATCGCGGGCCATTGCCGGCAGCGCCAGCCGATCGCCGGGCTGAACCCGGTAAGGCGGCGTCATACGGTTCAAAAGCGCCAGCGAACGGGTGTCGACATTGTAGCGTTGCGCTACCGCCGCAAAGGTCTCGCCGCTCGCCACCACGTGCAGGTTGGGCGCCGGCAGCTCAAGCACCGTGCCGGGCGCCAACGCATAAGGCGGCTGCAGATGGTTTTGATCGATCAGCGCGCGCAGCGGCAGCTGGTACATGGTGGCGATGTCGTAGAGCGATTGGTTGGCGCCCACCCGATGGCTGTGCGGCAGGTGGGCTGGATCATAGGGCGCCACGTCTTGGGGTTTGAGCGCGTAGGCGGAAAGCGGGGTGCCGGGCGCGTCTGCCCAATCCTGGGGCTGTTGCGAGGGCTCGCTCTGCGCTGACGGCGCCAAACGCGAACTTTCCGACCCCGCCTGCTGCGCCGGCGGCGCTGGCGCGGGGCGATCAGCGCCATACTCGATTGGCGCCTGCGCACGCCCATGACCGCCCGCGCACGCAGCCATGAGCGCCGCCAGAACGGGCGCTGCCCATCTCATAGCGCGCAGTGTCCGCGAGAATCGCTGCAGAACGCAAATCAGAGCGATGAGGCCGCTTCATCTTCAGCTACGCCGCGTTCGAGCGGGGCGAATGCAACCGGGCCTAGGTCTTCATGGACGCCGTTTCGGTAGCGCACCAAACGTTGTCGCTTCGCATCGCCGATCGCGGCCACCAACACGCCCCCCGGATGCAGCTGATCCAGCAAAGCCAGCGGCGCTTCCTCCACGGCTAAATTCACGACGATGCGATGGTATGGGGCGTCGGCGGGCCAGCCATCGAAGCCATCGGCGGCGTGGGCGAACACATTCATGAGCCGCGCGCGGCCAAAACGCCCGCGCGCTTGGGCGGCAAGATCGCGCCAACGCTCGAGCGTCACGACTTTGCGCGCCAGGTTCGACAAGGCGGCGCCCTGGTAGCCAGAGCCTGCCCCCACTTCGAGCACAGTTTCGTTGTTTTGCGCGCCAAGCGCGGTGAGGACCCGCCCAACCAGCGAAGGTTTGGTCATCGTTTGACCGTGCCCCAAAGGCAGGTTCACATCCTCAAGCGCCAGCCCCTCAAGATGAGGCGGCGCGTAGAAGGCGCGAGGCGTGCGTTCCAGCGCTGACAGCACCCGCGCATCGGTGACGCCAGCTTGGCGCAGCGCAAGCACGAACCGCATCAGTCGCGCTGGATCGTCGCTCACCGCGCCTCCGGACGCTTCGGCGGCGCCCCGCCCAGCACGGCCTTGAGATCGTGCAGGGTTGGTGCATGCGTGAGGTCGATGTGCAAGGGCGTGACCGAGATGCGATTTTCGTAAATTGCGCGCAGGTCCGAACCGGCGGGCGGGTCGGACAGTTTGCCGCGAAACCCAAACCAGAAATAGGCGTTGCCGCGCGGATCGGTGCGCTTATCGGCATAGACAATGGCCTGGTCGCGCCGACCTTGGAAGGTCACTTCCACGGCCTTCACGTCGCTCGGCTGGGCGTCTGGGAAATTGACGTTGATCAGCACGTTCTGCGGCCAGCCATGCTTCAACAGCGCGCTCACCACTCCGGGCCCGAAAGTCTCGGCCGTTTCCCAGGGGATCGCCGCCTCTTCGCCGCGTAAGCCGCGTGCTTGGCTCAACGCAATTGCGCGCATGCCGAGCTGCATCCCTTGCATGGCGCCGGCAATGGTGCCGGAAAAGGTCACATCATCGGCGATGTTCTGCCCGCGATTAACGCCCGACAAAACCAGGTCGGGCCTGGCCCCTTCGATCAAATGTTCAACGCCGAGCAAGACGCAGTCGGTGGGGGTGCCAGAAACCGCAAACCGTTTGGGCCCCGCCTGGCGCATGCGGATGGGCGCGCTCAGCGTAAGCGCGCGCGAGGCGCCGGACTGTTCATTCTCCGGCGCCACTACCCAAACATCGTCGCTGAAAGCGCTCGCGATCTTTTCCAGCACCGCAAGACCGGTTGCGTGGATGCCATCGTCATTGGTGCAGAGAATGCGCATGGGCGCCATTAGTGGGTAGGCGAGGGCCAATAGTAAAGCAGATCACGTTCGGCGAAACTTTGCGGGCGATGGTCGCCGTTTGGCGTCTGCTCACGGCCGGCAATCGATCGCCCAGATATCATAAATCGGGTGATCGAGGCCATTAAGGCCGGGGCTCGACGCAAACAGCCAACCGTGAAAAATCTCCTGACGCTGGGCCTCTTCGCCCTCGCGCGCTGGCGGGTGATCGTAGACCTCGACATAGATTTTTACTTCCGGCGCATCCTCAGGGGCGCTCTTCCAGCATGAGCGCGCCAACACTTCCAGAGAGCCAATCCGCGCCGAGCGGCCGATCGTCAGCGCATAATCGCGCGCATGTCCGGTGGTTTTGTCCAAGCCGCGGATGATGGCGTGATCGGCCATCGCTGGCGCGGCGATCACTGCAAAAAGCAAGCTGGCGGCGGCAAGCAAGCGCTTCATGGCGTCGTTGCTCCTGTTGTGCTGGGCGTGGTGGTGTTGTTGGCGCGGTTGGCCCCGCCAGCCAGGCCCGCAAACATGGAAATCAAATCGACTGTGCCTTGCGTGTTCTCGATCATTTGGCCGGACCTCAACGGCGTCAGTCCTGCCGGCTCAATCGAGACGTAAGCCCCGCCCAACAGGCCGTCTGATTGAATTCGCGCAGTGGATTGGTCATTGACCTTAACGTTGTTGTCGATGGTGAACGTCAGCCGCGCTTGATAGGTGTCGCCGTCCAGGCTGATGGCTTTCACCACGCCTACCTTGACCCCGGACACGCGCACGTCGGATCCGACATTGATGCCGTCAACGCGGTTGAAGAGCCCGGAAAGATCGTAGCCTGCGCGGCCCCCGGTTTGTCCCGCCTGTGCGGCCGCAAACGCAAAGAAACCCAAAGCGACCGCAACAACGATCGCACCCAAAATAGTTTCACCCCAACGCTCGAACTTCACGGCCCATCTCCCTCCGGCGACCAGGCTTCATAATCTGAACTCGCGGCTTCGCGCACGCCCCCGCGCGCCAACGAACCCTTAGGCCGATAGGCTTGCACCGTGCCCGTCAAATTCGGCGCGTGCGGCCTCTCCCACGCATAGGGTTGGCGCTGGGTTTTGGTTGGCGGCTCATCAATTGTGTGGTGCAGCCAGCCGTGCCAATTGGCGTCGACGCGCGAGGCTTCTGCGAGCCCCGAATAAATCACGTAGCGGCGCTTGCGACCTTCCAAACTTGGACGCCGCTCCTCGTAAAATTTGTTGCCCTGGTCGTCTTCGCCCACAAACACGCCGCGACGCCCGATATCAAATAGCGCCCCAAGCGTGGCGCCGTTCCACCAAGTGAAGATGCGCTTCAACATCACCGGCAATTTGTCTCCAGAGCGCCCGAAATAGGGCCAGCTGATGGGGCCAGCGGCTCCCGGCGGCGCCTTTATGACGAAGGGTGCTCCCCGCGTCCAGTGCGGGTGCGAAACAATATCTTGGGATAAGGCATGGTCGTTGCATACTAGATATTGATTACAAACCCGGCGCAAGCGTATCTTTGCAACCGCGGAGAAGGAGGCGTTGATGGCCGCGGATTTCGAAGACGACGCGCCCCCGTGCGCAACAGCGCCCCAATCCTGGTCCGAGACCATGATCATGGCGGCGCTCGAGACCGATTTGGCGCAGCCGACCGAAGCCGGCGCCAGCATCGAAGCGGGGCTGGAGAAAATCGCCCGCCGGGTGTCGCGCTGGGGCAAAGACGACGCGCTTGGCGCGTCACTGCTGGCGCTCATGCGCGATGCCAAGATCGCTCTCGATGGCCCGCTCATCCGGGCCGCGCTCGCCCCAGGCGCTGAGCTTGCGGTGTCGGCCGCCTGCATTCGCTGGCCGGACCCCGCCGGTCCAGAAGAAATGTCGGCGATCGCGCGCGCCCAAACCCTGCTGGGCGCCGGCGCCAAGCTCGCCATCGCCGGCGCGCCGAGCCAAGCTGCGCTCGATGCGCTCGACGCTGCAGCGCGTCTTGCCCAGCCGAACGGCGCCAACGGGCCATCCATTCTCATCCGCCCAGACGCCGCCCAGGCGAGCGCGCTTATCGCCGACGACGCCGCGCGTGAACGCGCCAGCATAGCGCTTGGCGCCGGCGCACGCTCGCTCGATAGCGCCCTCGCCGATCTCGCCATCGAAGCGGTGCGCGCGGGGCTTGACCCCCAACACGGGGGCGTGCGCCTCAAGGCCGCCATTGCGCGCCTTGCGGGCGCGCCTGACGCTGACATCGTCGCCGCCCTCGCGGGCGCTGTTCAGCGCGGCGCCTATAGCGCCACGCTCGAGGCAGCCCACCCCAGACGCAGCCGCATCATTATTGCAGCGCCGGATGCGGGCGCGCACGCCACCACCGCCAACGCCACGGTCGATCCCACCGGCGCCCTCGCCAGCGACCAAGAAACCAGCGTCATCGCCGCAAGCATAGCGCTGCCGCGCTTCTACCAAGACCGCGCCTTCGACATCGCCGGCTTCGAAACCGCCGTGCAAACGCTGGTCCGCGTCTTGGACGCCGCCCACAGCGCCCAGGGCGCCCTGCCGGGGCGTCCGATCGTCCTACGCCTAGAGGGCTTGGCGTCGCTCATCATGCGCGTCGGGCTTGCCTATGATTGTCCGGATGCGCGCAACCTTGGGGCCGCTATTGCAGCGCTTGCCTACGCCGCAGCGCTCGCCCAAAGCGCCAGCCTCGCAGAGACCTTAGGCGCCTACCCAGATTGGTCGCGCGCCAAGCCACGCATAGCAGCGCGAGTGCGCGCCGCCCGCGATGGGGCAGACAAACTCAGCGGGGCCGTTGCGAGCCGCGCACAAGCGCTTTATCGCGGCTTAGAGAACGTCGCCGATAAGGGCTTGCGCGCCGAAGTCGCGATCGCCTTCGCCAATGACGCTGCGAGCGCGCGCAGCCTCGGGCTCAGCGCCGCGGGTCTAGAGCCGGCCTCCTCGATTACCCAATACGCGCTCCACCCACGCGGCGGCTTTGGCCGGGTGTTGAGCGATGACGCGCGCGCGGGACTTGCCGCACTCGGCTACAGCGACTGCGACGTCGACGGTCTTGCCTTACACGCCGAGGGCCGCCGCACCCTCTATGGCGCAGACGGGGTCAGTCTCGAGCGGCTTGCCGAGCTTGGCCTCACCGAACCCGCGCTCGAAGCCATCGAAGAGGCCGCCGCTGACGCGCTCCATATCCGCGCGGCGGTGCATCCTTTGGTGATCGGACCTGAAATCTGCGAGGAAGTGCTAAAACTGCCGCCCGATGTGGCTGCCGGCAAACGCGGCGATCTTTTGATGACGATCGGCTTTAGCGAGGACGAAATCGCCGCGGCCGACGCCTATTGCATGGGCGCCGGCGATTTCAAGACCGCCAACCTTAAACCAGGCCATCAGGACGTCTTCGCGGCCGCGCGCGACATCTCCATCGATGCGCGCATCGCCTTTGCCGCAGCGCTCGCGCCATTTGCGAGCACGGCGCTCGATCTCAGCTTGCGCGACAAGGACATCGCGCGCCGCGCAGAACTGGCCGCACGCGCCCAAGCCGCCAATGTCGGCCTCGTGAGCTTCCGCGTGGAAGCGCCGCCAACCGCAATCGCCTTGCCGCCAGGCGAAGAGGCGCCGGAGGCGCCGCTGGGTCCAACGACGCCTCCTGTGGCGCGTTCCAACGAGCCGGCAGGGGTCGAACGCCGCCGCCTGCCCGAGCGTCGCAAAGGCTACATCCAGAAGTCGATTGTCGGGGGACACAAAGTCTATCTGCATACCGGCGAATATGACGACGGCGCGCTCGGCGAAATTTTCATCGACCTGCACAAGGAGGGCGCGGCCTTCCGCTCGTTGATGAACAATTTCGCGATCTCGATCTCCATTGGGTTGCAATACGGCGTGCCGCTTGAGGAATATGTCGACGCCTTCTTGTTCACCCGTTTCGAGCCGGCGGGGGAAGTGCGCGGCAACGACACCATCCGCCACGCCACCTCAATCCTCGATTATATTTTCCGAGAACTCGCCGTCAGCTATCTCGGGCGCGCCGACCTCGCCCAAGTCGACCCCTTCGATGCCCGCAGCGACGGCCTTTCGAAGAAGGCCATCGACGCTGAAAGCGCCGCGCGGCTGATTTCTCGCGGCTTTGCCCGCGGCGCCCATCCAGATAATCTGGTGGTGTTGCGCCCGCGCCCGGTCGTGGACATCCGCGACCGCCGCGAGACGAGCCCCAAAGCGATGCCCACGCCCGCACGCAGCGGCCCGCGCTACCGCGCCGATCCCTGCGCGGCTTGCGGCCATTTCACAGTTGAGGAAAGCGGCGTGTGCGCCGCCTGCGGCGCCAAAGGCGAGGCAAGCGGCGCTTGAGCGCGGGCGCGCGTCGCGAGGTTCGCGGGCGAGGCGCTGGGGGCAAGGCCGGCGGGCCCGCGACGGCTTCAGTGGTGATTAAAAAGGCCGATCAGCCAATTCAACGCTGCGGGATGGGTGATCAGCTCATAGCCGATGAAGGCCAGCAGCGCCAAAAACATCCAGCCGATAAGGTGCATAAAGATGCGGCCCATCTTGCGCTCACGCCCTGAGCGCGTGAACGGAATGCCAGTCTTTCGCGAAATCTTTTCTTCCAGGCTCGAAAGCCCGATAGCGCGCCGCCAGGAGAACGAAACGCCTGGGATGTGGGTGCCTGAATGTGCCTTTGTCATATTGCGCTCCGTTGCAGTGCCAGCGCCAAGCTGGTGAGCTGCGCTGCTGAACGAAGCGTAAATGTCAGGGGCAGCGCGCAGCTTGGCCAATGGCGCGCAGTCGCCGTTGCGCCATCGCACTGATCACGTGTTCGTCGCGCATGCAGGCGAGCTGGCCATAGAGCTGGGCGGCGCGCCCGGGGTCGTCGCCGCGCACAAGGTCGGCCAAATTGAACATTGACGGCGCATAAGCTTCCGCCGCGGCGCGGCCATAAAGATCACGCGCCTTGCCCAGATCGCGCCCGACGCCGACGCCATCGCGATAAAAAGTCGCCAGAAGGTGCAGCGCCTCTGGTTGGCCAGCCGCCGCCGCATGTTCAAGGAATGGGGTCGCCGCCGCCGGATCGCGCGGGCCGGCAGGAGAGTCGCGCAACCAGCGCGCGTAATAATACTGACCGCGCGGGTCGCCGCTTTCGGCCGCCGCTTGCAACATGCGCCCGGCTTCCATCTCTTGGGCCAAGCCAGCGTGCCCATCAGGGGCAAGATCGAGCGCGTAATCGATCTGCGCTGGCGTCAAACCCAAGCGCGCCGCTTGCGCCAGCCGATCTCGCGCCACGCTCTCGCTGATGGGGGCGTTGCTCATGGTCTTGTGCAACGTCCAGCTAAGATAAAGCGCCGCACGATCGTTTTGCGCCGACCCTTGATCACAAAAACTGCTGGCCGCTGTCGGGCTAGGCAAAAATCCCGGCGCACCCGACATGTGCCCCAAGCATGCGAGCGCCTGCGCGAAAGCGACCCCGTTGGCCGCATCAGTTTTAATCCGCGCCGCTTCCGGCGCGCCGATGCGCGCGGCCGCGTCGCGCCAGGGCAAGGTTTCCAGTTCGGCCTCGGTGATGCCATAGCCAGGCTGCAGCACCAGCCGCGTCGGCGTCGCCTCGGCGGCGTGCGGGGCCAATAAGGGGGCTGCCTTCATCGCCGACACCAAGCGGCTGGCGGCGACGCCAATCCCAAACAAGATCGCCATTGCAGCGATGACCCCGATCAGCTGGCCCCAGCGCCGCTCAGAGGCGCGCTCGGGCGCTGCTTGTCGCAATGCGATGCGGGCTTTGCTGAGCGCGGCAGGCATCGCCTCGTCCTTGGCCTCCGCCGGCGCGAGCTTCTTTATTTCAGCGACCAGCGCCTCGAAACGCTGTTTGAACACCAAGCGGTCGCGCGCGTCGAGATTGACGCGCGGGGCGCTGTCGAATGGCGGCGGGGTCGCCCCGCCCACGACTTCGGCGCACACCAGTTTCTTGCGGTCGAGCGCCAGCATCGCCTGGGCGGCCAACCAAGCCGCCGGCGCCCGCGATGACCACAAGGCTAGAACACACTTGGCCTCGTCAACGGTTTTGGAAACCTCCACTACCGGCCCGGCTTGGGCGGCAGCGTTCCAGCCTATCGCCATCAAGGCTTCGCTGACCGCGCCTGCGCGCAGAGCATCGGTTTCAGCCGCGACGATGACGATGTCGGCCTTAGTCTCCATCGGCTCCGTTCAACCGAAGCGGCGGCGCGAGCGTCAAGCTTTCGCACTGCACATTGCGTCGACTTAAGGATTAGCGCGGCGCGTCCAGCGCATTGGCCACAAATGGCAGCACCACGGCTTCGAAGCGTTGGGCCACGTGGTCGTGGTGATCGCCGTCATAAGCTTCGCTCCGAAAGGGAATATGCGCCTCCCCCAGCCGCTCGGCGAACATGCGCCCAGCCACGGGGATGTGCGCGTACTGATCGCCGTAGCCGTAATCGAAGCCGAACGCACGCAAACCCAGCAACGCCGCTCGCGACTGGGAAATGCGGTTTATGGCAAATTGCGAGACATAGTCGTCATAAGCCGGCTGATCGGGCACCAGCGCCTCATCGCTCAGCTTAAACGGCGAGCGGAAATGCAGCGGCTTAGCCTCCGGCGCCGGGCTAAAGGCGGAAAGCAAAGCAATCGCGGCCATCGTATAATAGTCGTGAGCGCTGAGCGCTGCGTCGACGTCGGCCTGGGTGTGCAAATCAAACAGGCGCCGGCCAACCCCGTTTCCAGCGCCCAGGTCTTCAACCGGCGCCAGGCAGCACGGACTTATGCCGTAGGCTGCGCCAAATACCCCGCCGCGATCCATGGCGATGTGGATGGCGCCATAACCGCCCATCGACCATCCGATCAGCCCGCGTCCGCCAGGGCCGGGGAGCGTGCGATAATGGCTGTCGGCAAAGTGCAGCACGTCATCTGCGATGTAGTCCTCCCAACGTCCCGCCACCGGCGAATTGCGATAAAAGCCCCCGCCATAGGCGTCGACCTCATCGGGCATCACCACAATAGCTTCGCGAATGCGATGGCTTGCGATGGCCCGGTCCATGACCTCTTTGATGTGCACAAAGCCCAGCCAAACGCTGTGGTCGTCGCTGTAACCGTGCAGCAAATAGAGCACCGGATAGCGCTTGCGCCCACGCCCGTAGCTCGGCGGCAGATAGACCGACCCCGCCTGTACAAGCGGCGTGGCGAGTAAATTTCCCTGCAAGGATGGCGCAGGGATCTCAACATCGACCAGGCGCGATTGGGCCGCAGCGGGCGCTGCACTTAAGCCCAAGGCCGCGGCGCACAAAAGTCCAAGCCATCCCCGCATCAGGTCCCTCCGCCCATCCATACCCGCGGGGCT
>Ga0075030_100004848_pt1 | contig 12158 bp, 11 predicted proteins | sample LitLauG_LLR_2012_FD_71393 | JGI IMG/M metagenome (GOLD analysis project Ga0075030, IMG submission 71393) | Freshwater sediment microbial communities from Pennsylvania, USA - Little Laurel Run_MetaG_LLR_2012 | ecosystem: Environmental > Aquatic > Freshwater > Creek > Sediment | place: USA... | reverse complement strand
CAGCCAAACTGCTCGTCTTGGCGTCGGCGAAGCGTACCGAGTCCTGCGCATATTTCTTGAAGCGCGTGTCCTTGGAAATCTGCACATGCAACTGCGTATCGCCCGCGATGGAGCGCTTCCGCAGTGTGATGTCGTCGTCCGTCTTCGCCGCCACGATGCCCGAAATTCCGTGCATGGTCCAGGCGGCTTGGTCGGCTTCGTCGTGTTTCGAAATCGCCTTGGCCGACATCACAACGAGCCGCCGCGCCATACCAGTTGCCGGGTCGGAATTGACCAACACCTTGTCGCCTACGGCGATATCCGTTACTTGGATCGTCTCGGCGTTCGTCAAACTCTTTTCGCCCGGTGCGACGCGCTTCAACAGGGTTTCGGATGTCAAATGAATCGTGACCGCCGCGCCATCTTGTGTCTTAACGTCAAGGGTCGCCTTCTCCAGCGCGAGAGCGGAGACGGTGCCCACCACCTTCTCGGGAACTTGCGCGAATGCCGCGAAGCAATACAGCGCCAACAGGGCGAAACGAATCAGTGCCATCTTTACCAGTTAACGCGAATTCGCGCCGTCTGTCGCCTAAGTTTTGTAAAGACAAGCCGAGGCCTTGGAATACACTAGTCGATTGCCAAATGTCGGTTCGCCAGTAATTCTCGAAGCCAAACAGATTCGTAAGGCTTTCGGTGCCGTGCAGGCGCTGAAGGGCGTGTCGTTTGACTTGCGCGAGGGCGAGGTCCACGCCTTGGTCGGCGAGAACGGCGCTGGTAAGTCCACCCTTATCAAGGTCTTGACCGGTGCCATTGCTCTAGATGCGGGCGAGATCGTACTGCGCGGCGAACGTATTTCAGATAACACCCCGGCTAAGGCTCGCGCACTTGGCATCTCCGTCATCTATCAGCAACCAGCGCTGTTTCCCGATCTCAGCGTTGCTGAAAATATCGCTATCGCGGCTGAAAGTAGTAAACCGTTCCGACGCGTTGATTGGCCCGCTCGCCGCCAGCACGCCGCTGAACTGCTCGAACGCATCGGTTCAAAGATCTCGCCCGATGTTCGCGCCGCCGAACTTAGCATGCCTGAACAGCAAATGGTGGAAATTGCGAAAGCGATTGACGCCAACGCGCAGATCTTGATCATGGACGAGCCTACTGCGTCTTTGGGCGATCAAGATGCCGCCAATCTCTTCCGTTTGGTGAACGAACTGCGTGCCAAAGGCACCGCCATCATTTACATTTCGCACCGCTTTGAAGAATTGTTTTTGTTGGCGAATCGTGTCACCGTGCTGCGCGATGGAATCAGCATTCAGACGTCAGGCATGTCGGAAGTCACGAACGCGGATTTGATACGCCTGATGGTCGGTCGCGAACTCGATACCGTTTTCCCCAAGCACCAAACTAGGCTGGGCGAAACTGCGTTCGAAGTTCGCAATGTGAGTTGCAGTCGCCTCGGCGTCAAGAATACGAGCCTGCAGATTCGCCGTGGTGAGATTTTGGGTCTTGCCGGTCTGGTCGGTTCGGGCCGAACACAACTAGCAGAAGCACTATTCGGTCTCACTCCGATTGATAGCGGTGAAGTGCTAGTCAACGGTCAGCCGCTCACGATTCATTCGCCCGTTGACGCTGTAAAAGCCGGCATCGCCTACGTTCCGGAAGACCGCCGCAAGCATGGTGTCATTCTCGATCTTTCCGTGGCCGTGAACAGTACGCTCGCTTCGCTCGGTAAAATTTCGAGCAGCAGTGGCCTTCTGAACTCTGCCACCGAACGCCAACTAGCCAACGATTCGATCGCCAAGCTTGGAGTCAAAGCGCCCTCTTCCGACACGCTGGCGAAGAATCTATCCGGCGGCAATCAACAGAAGGTGGCGCTGGCGCGCTGGCTCATGACCGATCCTAAAGTCCTCATCTTGGATGAACCCACCCAAGGGATCGATGTTGGCGCGAAATCGGAAATATACCATCTCATCGGCAGGCTGGCGGAAAGTGGCCTCGCCATTCTGATGATCTCTTCTGAAACGCCGGAGATTCTGGGTCTAAGCGACCGTATAGCCGTGATGTCGCAGGGTGAAATTGTAGGCGTATTTAGTCGTAGCGAAGCCAGTCCGCAGCTCATTCTAGAAATGGCGTTGGGGCACAAGCGCCAACCAGGAGTCGAACAATGAACTGGCGATTAGATCGCGAGTGGCCAGCCATAATCGCTTTGGCTGTCCTCTATATTTTCCTGGCGATTGCCGCCCCTAGCTTTTATCAATTTACTAACTTACGCGACCTTGCACTGGCGAACGTCTCGGTCTTGCTAGTTGCGGCGGGCATGACGCTTATCATTGTCATCGGCCAAATTGATATTTCGGTCGGCTCGATGTTCGCGGTCATCAGTGTCGCGTGCGGGGTCATGGTGAAATCCGGCATGCCACTCGTACTGGCGCCGTTTGCGGCTATTCTGCTGGGCGCGGCCCTCGGATCTATTAACGGTGGTTTGATTTCGTTCGTGCGCGCTCCCTCCATCGTTGTTACTCTTGCCACCATGATCGTCTGGCGCGAAGCCTTGCGCTGGAGCACGGGAGGCGCATGGGTAGAAGGGTTGCCTGCCAATTTTCAATGGTTCGGGCTCGGACAAGCGGCGGGGCAAGCCGTCATTGTCCTCCTCGCATTGCTGATCTTCGTGGCGTTCTGGTGGGCGTCAGAAAACCTTTCAGCCTTCCGCGAGATCTACGCCACTGGCTCCGATAGCGAAGCCGCGCGGTTGGCAGGCATCCCAGTGAAGCGAGTTCTGTTCGGTGTTTTTGTTTTGATGGGTGCGCTGACTGGCTTAGCCGCACTGCTGAACGAAGTGCGCTTTTCCGACGTCCCTGCGAACAGCGGCATGAATCTGGAACTCAAGGCGATCGCCGCCGTTGTAGTCGGAGGTGCGCCCATCACCGGCGGCCGTGGAAGTCTCCTGGGCGCGTTCATCGGCGTTTTATTGCTCGGCAGTATCGGCCCGGCGCTCACGTTCTTAGGTGTAAACCCTTATTGGGAGAAGGCGATTCAGGGCGCCATCATTCTGGCGACTGTTCTATTCGATGCCGTTCGTATGCATCGGGAAAAACGCATGGCGGTCGCTTAAGGCTCACGTGAACAAAAATCGCAAACAAGAATGGATTCTGGCCGCGTTCATCTTAGCGGAGATTGTGCTGTTCAGTTTCACCGGACGCAATTTCTTCTCGCTAACCAACTTCTTCGAATGCATTCGGCTCGGTGTCGAAATCGGTCTGCTCGCGCTCGCCCTCACCCCGGTGATTGTGACCGGCGGCATTGACCTTTCAGTCGGTTCGATGATGGGGCTGTGTGCGGTCACCTTTGGCGCTCTCTGGAGCGATGCACATTTCTCAATCACTGCGGCCATTGCGATTGCTCTGCTAGTGAGCCTAGTAGGCGGCGCGCTCAACGCGCTCTTGATCTCGCGTATGAAGGTATCGCCGTTGATCGTAACCCTTGGAACGTTTTCGCTCTTTCGCGGCATTGCGGAGGGCATCACTGCAGGGGCGCGCAATTACTCAGGTTTCCCGGCGCACTTCCTCTATCTGGGCCAAGGCTACTTCGGAGGAATCGTTCCACCGCAGACGCTGTTGCTCATATTCGCCGTTGTTGGCTTCTACTTCTTGTTGCAGCGCAGCACAGTCGGCCGCGGTCTGTACGCCATGGGCCATTCCGCCGAGGGCGCACGTTACGCCGCCGTGCCGGTGGGTTCGCGCCTCGTTCTTGTTTACGTTCTTTCGGGACTGGCGGCGGGCGTCGCGGCCATAGTTTATGTTGCGCACCTCGGACAAGCGAAGTCTGACGCAGGCACTGGCTACGAATTGATTGCCATCACCGCCGTTGTCCTCGGCGGTACATCGATCTTTGGCGGTTCCGGAACAATCGTTGGAACGCTGATGGGCTTAGCTGCGATTGTTGTTTTACAAAACGGCTTGCGGCTATCGGCGTGGCCCACTGAATTGGCGGGCATCTCCACAGGGACTCTGCTCATCCTCACCATCGCCATCGAACGTTGGGCGAACAAAGAAAATCGCGCTGCAACCAAGCCAGCATTACGTTGGAGCGCCTTGGCCGGTGTGGCGGCTCTCATGGCGCTCGCCGTGTTCTTCCTCCGCTCTCCGCAATCTAGCGGCGGAAACAACGCCGCCGTAGCCGGTAAGCGCGTCACGGTCGCCGTCATGCCGAAAGCCAAAGGCGATCCTTATTTCATCAGCTGCAAAGTCGGCGCAGAAGAAGCCGCTCAAGCCCTCAACGTCGATCTCATCTGGGACGGTCCCACCGGCCTCGACGCCGCCAAGCAAAACGAACTCGTCCAAAGCTGGATCACGCGCCACGTCGATGCTATTTCCGTCGCTGTCGAAAACGCACCCGGCATCTCCACCGTTCTCCGCCAAGCCCGCGCCCAAGGCATCAAAGTGGTCACTTGGGACGCCGACGCCGAGCCCGACTCCCGTGATTACTTCATCAATCAAGCCACCGCCCAGTCCATTGGCTTCTCCCTTGCCGACGAAACCGCGCGCGTCTTGCACGGCAAGGGCGACTTCGCCATCATCACCGGCGCTCTCAGCGCCGCGAATCAGAATCGCTGGATGGATTTCATTCGCCGGCGCATTGCCGACAAATATCCAGACTTAAAACTCGTAGCCGTACGCCCCTCCGACGACGACCGCGATAAAGCGTTTGCCGAAGCCCAGACGCTCATGAAGGTTTATCCCAACGTGAAAATTCTGGTCGCCATTTCAGCCCCAGCCGTCCCCGGTGCTGGCGAAGCAGTCAGGCAAGCGGGCCGCAAAGATAGCGTTCAAGTCATCGGCCTTTCTTTGCCTAACCTGTGCAAGCCCTACGTCCACGGCGGCGAAGTAGAAGCGGTGGCACTTTGGAACACCAAAGATCTCGGCTACGCTGCAGTCTCCGCCGCCGCCGCGCTAGCACGAGGATCGCTCAAAGCCGGCGTGCCCAGCTTCAATGCCAACCGCCTCGGCTCATTGGAAGTCAAAGGCAGCGACATCATCCTCGGCGCGCCTCTGTTGTTCCGAAAAGACAATATCGATCAATACAATTTTTGATCTACGTCAGCAATAGGTAAATCACTACAAATGTGTCGCTAATTCCGTGTGCGAGGATGCACGCCCAGAGGTTTCCGCGAGTCCACAAGAAGACGCTTCCCAGAACCAGGCCAGAATAAGCGGAGTCCAGGACCCCGGTCGGTCCTTTGTAGAAATGAGCGAAGCCGAATACTGTGGCCGCTAAGAAGAGAGCAGTCACATAGGCTATTCCCGAGCGATTCCCCACATCGGCGGTACGCGCTAGCAGATAGGCGCGATAACCCGTCTCCTCGCCGAGTGCCGCGAAAATCCAGACGATCCCTAGATTTCGCAGAGCGATGGTCCAATCGCGAGCATGCGTTGTGAATACTGTAGACGTATGTTGCGCCGTATGCCAGATGTGTGACCCAATAGGCTGGATGCCTAGTTCGCTACCGAGTTGCATGGCCGCTGCCGCCGCAAACGCTATCCCAACGGTCTTCGGCCAGGAGCTTGGCCGCTGGAATTCGGGACCGATCCACCTGCCCGTGCGAAGTTTCTGAGAGACGAAAAACAGAACGAACAAAATAGGCACTTCGTTGGGAAGAATCCGCCAAACATTGTGCCCCAGAACAATGAATACAGCTAGCAGGACCTCAAAGAGAGAAATCAAGCGATCCTTAGACGAAAGCTGCCGCTCTCCAAAGCCTGCTCGCATGAGCAACAGGGTATCGCAATAGTTTTCCAAAACTCCGGGATCTTATTTCAAAGAAGTGGTGTCTATCGCTATGAGTTCACCGATATGACATCCCCACAAGAGAAAATCGGCACCATCAACGTAACTCCTCTAATAGATGTCCTCCTGGTCTTACTAATCATTTTCATGGTGATCACGCCGCTCGCATCCCGCGGCCTCGACGCCGATTTGCCGCAAACGTCGGCGGGCAGCGTGTCCAGTCAACCAGAGCCTGAAGTGATTCTCGAAATCACCCACGATCATCAATTTCTACTAAACGGCCAACCCGTTGCGCGCAATGAGCTGCCAGATGAAATCGCGAAGCTCTACAAAACTCGTGTAAGCCAGCAGCTTTTCGTCCGGGCCGACCGCGACCTGGAATACAGCGAAATCGCCTCCGCCATGGATACGACATTGGGCGCAAACCCATCTCTTCACTTCGGCCTGTTGTCGAAGAAATAGATTGCAGCCTCTTTCACTGCGGCAACGTTCCGATGAAAGCCTGGATCTCCCGCAATACCTGAGCCTCGTTTGAAAGAAACACAAAGTGAGTGGCATGCGGTATTCGAACCACACGCGCCGACGGAATGCTCTTTTGCAGCGCCTCCGCCTGAGCGTTCGTCTCCTTCGTGTCGACCGCCTGAGCTGCCGCGGCTGCGCGTTTGTCCTTGAATTCATTAGCGAAATTTTTTTGAACGGCGTATATGGCGAGCAGGGGCGGCTTGATCGCCGCAAATCTCTGCTCGCCCGCCAGTATCGCGCGTAAGACGGCCAGATTCTGAGCCGGCGGTTCAGAATCGGAAGGCTCCTCTAGAGTGGATTGAAGTTCTTGTTTCCGCTCCCGCAGATCCGTTTCGAAGCGGACAGTTTCTTGCAACAGGTCTTCATCGAGCGGCTCCTCCAGTTTGCGCTCAAGATCAGGTCGCCACTGTTGCAATTTTCTTTTCAAAACCGCAGCATCAATTTCTATGTCTCCGCGCGCAACGTCGTAGAATGCATAGGCGTACCCAGCATCGAGGTAAACCAAACCACTCACTTTTTCGGGATGCCGCGTGCCGATGGAGCTAAGTTCTTCGCCGGCGATGGAATGCCCAATCAGCACCGGCTTCGCCAGAGTGAGCGAGTCGCAGACTGCCAGTACATCGTTTGCGAGCCTGTCAGCCGTATAGTTTTCAGCATCGGGAGTAGGAGCGCTCGAAACGCCAAAGCCGCGCCGACTAATGCCGTAAACGTGGTAATTGGTCGCTAACTTCGGTGCGAATCGATCAAAGACATGGGCGTCATTTCCTAAACCAGCCAGAAGCAAAACCGGCCGTCCTGAGCCGCGCCAGTCGAGTACTTCCAGTTTCACATCTTTGTCGACGGTTATGAAGTGAACAGTGTGAGGTGAAGCATCGAGCGGCCATTCGCTCGCCCCGCTTGCGCGCTCCAAGGCCAATGGCAGAGGCTTCCCTTGTTTCCATTTGCCAGCGATCGATGCGCCGTTGCCACTGAGCGTTCCTTCGTAGGAACTGCGGACCGCCTCCACCGTGAATTTGATAGTCGAGTTCTGAACACTGAGTCCGGTAATCGGTATAGCTTCGGATCCTTGGTCAATGCTGTAGAGGCTCCCAGTCCATCCACCCCCAGTCCCGGCGCTAATGTGAACGACGATACGAAGTTGCTCGCTGCCGTCTTTTAGCGTTCCTTGCCAGGTGCCGGAAAGGTCCTGTCCACGAGTGAGGCCAGACGCAACGGTTAGGAAAAGCGCCGCGCAAAGAATCGCTGACGAGGTTTTCATATTTTTTTTAGACGTTGCGAGTTCGTCTTCGCGTTCTATCATTTCGTACCGCCTTTGTAGAAAAGTGATATTGACTTTCTCCCGCATCTTCGCCTATCCTGAAAGTCCGTCACTCTCAACCAACCTTCTGCTGCGTTTCTCATTCCTGCTCTTTAAGAACAGTCGAGTGAGCTCCTGTCTGCCTACAAAAACTTGAAAGGTATTGCTTGACTCACGAACTTGCGCACCAGCGCAGGAAGGCCGCGGTGCGCGTCATTGCCTCGCCCGCAAACTGGATTGAAGGTAGTGCTGTACAACAACTGGAAAAAACCGCTGAACTAGACGGCATGCGTTTAGCCGTAGGTCTGCCCGACCTGCATCCCGGAAAAGGCAGCCCTATTGGTGCCGCGTTCATTACGGTAGACCACTTTTATCCCGCTCTTGTCGGGAACGACATCGGCTGCGGCATCGCGCTTTGGCAGACGGATCTCGCCACCAAATCGCTGAAGCCCGCCGCGCTCGCAGATAAATTGAAAAACATCGACGGCCCGTGGGCTGGCGACACCGCTCGCTGGCTCAACGAGCGCGACGTCGAACCGACCGGCTTCGAAACATCCCTGGGCACCATCGGCGGCGGAAACCATTTTGCGGAATTGCAAGTGGTCGAACGCGTCGAAAATGAGGCTGCGTTTGCACAACTCAATCTCGACGCCAAACAAGCCGTGCTCTGCGTTCACAGCGGATCGCGCGGCTTGGGCGAAGCGATTCTACGCGAACACATCGACCAGTTCTCTGGCCGCGGCCTGCCGTCGGAAAACGCCGCCGCAAGCGACTATCTGACCCGCCACGCGAAAGCCAAACTCTGGGCCCGAGCCAATCGCGAGCTGATAGCCGCGCGCATCCTCGATCGTCTGAAAGCTGACGGCGAGCGAGTCATCGATCTCTGCCACAACTCCGTGGAACTAATCGATTATGACGGTCAACCCGCCTTCCTGCATCGCAAAGGAGCCGCGCCTTCCACGGAAGGTCCTGTGGTCATCCCAGGTTCGCGCGGAACATTCAGCTACTTGGTCCAACCAGTGGACCCCACCGCCGCTTCCGGATTTTCGCTCGCTCACGGTGCCGGTCGCAAGTGGTCGCGCAGCGATTCCCGCGCTCGTCTTGAAAAGCGTTATCGCGCGAACGATCTCATTCGTACGTCACTCGGCAGCCACGTCATCTGTGAAGACAAAGATCTGCTGTTTGAAGAAGCGCCGCAAGCTTACAAGAACATCGATATTGTGATTTCCGATCTTGTCGATGCCGGCTTGGCCGAAGTGCTTGCCGTGCTCCGACCGCTTGTTACCTATAAGGTGCGACGATGACAAGCTTGTGGCTGCAAATCACAGCGGGTGTCGGGCCCGCCGAATGTTGTTGGGCCGCACACGAAGTGTTTCTCAAGCTGAAAGCGGAAGCAGAAGAGCGATCCGGGCTAACTCTGACGCTGTTGCACGTGGAGCCCGGCCCAGAGCGTGACAGCGCGCAATCGATCCTGCTCGAACTCTGCGGTCCGAACGCCGCCGCCTTCGCAAAATCCTGGGAAGGAACCGTTCAGTGGAAGGCCCGCAGCCCATTTCGCCCCGAACACAAGCGGAAGAATTGGTTCGTAGGAATAAGTGTGATTCATCCGCCTGAAGAAACTGTGTTTGACGCGAAGGATATCCGCTGGGAAGTAATGCGCGCGAGCGGCCCCGGCGGCCAGCACGTAAATCGCACGGAATCTGCCGTCCGTGTGACCCATATCGGCACAGGCTTGCAAGCCTCTGCCTCGGAAGAACGTTCGCAGCATCGCAATCGAAAACTCGCGCTGGCGCGTTTAGCGGAAAAAATCAGACTCTCGCGCGAACAACAAAACGCTGGAAAAAAGGAAGAACTCTGGCGCGGCCATCGGGAACTCGAACGCGGCAATCCCGTTCGAACCCTGCGCCCGTAAACGTCAGTTCACTCTCGCCTTGTCATTACTCCGTCGCGACATCGCATTATCCATCAGCTCTTTCGGATCCAATAGATGCTCCGGCTTATAGTGCTGGGTTGACCAGCGCGACCCTTCCGCCAGTTCCACGCCCAGAAAATAACCGGTATCCTGATGCCGGCAATAGCGTATCGTGCCCAGCAGTTCTCCGTCGCCATACTGGATGGCCATCGTCGTACCCGCCGGAATCGGATTCTCTACCTGCAAGCAAATGCCCGTAAGCGAGATATCTTCCAAATTGGCGATCTTTCTCCGCTCACGTCCCATCTCGTCATGCCAGATCATCTGCACCAGTTCGGCGCAAAGCAGCCTGTCGCCACCGCGACGATCAGAAGTCGTTCCCATACCCTCATTATCGGCGCAAAATCGGCGTACGGTTAGGATTGGATTATTGTTTTTCATTTCATGACCACGCCACCTCCCGCATCGCCCACGAATCCACCCGCCGCCTTTGGCGATACCACCCTCGGCATCGTCCTCCGCCTAGGGTTCTACGTATTCACCGTCTTTCTGGCCATCCATTATTTAATGCCGCTCCTGTATCTCGTCTTTGGGTTGCAAATCGCCGGAACCATCGGTCTTGCCATCGCGGGTTTGACGGCAAATGTCCTCACGTTGGCCATCTTCGATCGCCGCCCGCTTGTGGATATCGGTCTGCGTCTCGTGGGTGCCTCGGGCAAGCATTTTTTATTCGGTATCGGCTTAGGTGGCGGTGCGGCTGCAGCTATCTTGATTGCCCCGCTCCTCTTGCAACAAGGCCATCTCATGCTGCGGCCTCATTCCGAATTCACCTGGCCCACTCTGATCTTCTACCTGATCACTATCTTCTTTGCCGCCGCCGGCGAAGAGATGATCTTTCGCGGTTACGCTTTCCAGATCATGGTGGAAAAAATGGGCCCCTTCGCCGCAGTCCTTCCGGTCGGCGTCATTTTCGGTTTAGTCCACACCTCGAATCCCAACGCCAGCCTGCTGGGTATCCTAAACACAATTCTGTGGGGCGTTTTGCTAGGCTTTGCCTTCTTACGCAGCCACGATCTATGGCTCCCCATCGGGATGCACTTCGGTTGGAACGCCATCTTGCCATTGTTCGGTGTCAATTTGAGCGGGCTCACAATCGAAGTGACGAGGTATTTCTACAAATGGGATTTACCGCCTCTTTGGAGCGGTGGCGCTTACGGACCCGAAGGCGGCCTGCTCACGACCGCCGCTGGATACATGCTGTTTTACCTATTGTTCCGTGCTCGCATACGCCCCCAGCAAGCGATGATCGCCACCTGCCTCAACGAACCGGATTTCGAAGTCTAGCGCTGCTCTTCTGTGCCCTCGGCGGATCTCATCTTCTGCTTGCCGATAAGCTCAGCTTCGACGAGCGTGTCGAAATTGAGCGCGGCTTGAATGCCGAATACGCCACTTTGAAAGTGATTCTGCCGCACGCGAAGAAGCCGCTCGTCATCCACAGCGACGGCCAGTATGACAAAGCCGAATGGGAAGAAGCATTACGCACCGAAGGCCCCGCCGCGCGCTTAGGCGACCAGATTCAAATCACCAGCGTGAAAATCGAATCCAATAAAATCCTGCTCGATATCAACGGCGGCAGCAAGGGCACCGGCCATTGGTACGACCACGTCGAGATCGGCATGGGCGGCAGCACATCGCCCGTTTCCACCAACCAAAACGGTAGCCCCATCAATGGCTCGCGCGTTGTACTTGTTTTCCCAGGCCCCATCCCCGCAGTGAGCTCCGCCGAAATCCGCCGCATGCTTGCGCCCGTTTTCGATTTCGAAAAGCACTCTGCGTCCGATCAATATGTCGACCGCCTGCCGGAGCCCGTGAAGAAAGCCATCAAAGAACAGCGCGCTATTCAGGGTATGGACAAAGATCAAGTCCTTCTCGCTCTGGGCCGCCCCAAGAACAAAAGCCGCGAAACAACTAAAGACGGCGACGAAGTGGAGAACTGGATCTACGGAGACCCTCCCGGCAAAATGGTGTTTGTGAAATTCACCGAAGGTAAAGTGACCGAGGTGAAAGATTCTTACGCCAACGTCGGCGGCACCACTGCTCCGCCACTGCCCACGGCGCGTTAGTTTTTTCGATCCGCCAGGTCCAGCCCGCCCTCAATCATACGCGCATATCCACTATCACTCATCCGCTGTGGAATCGCCCGTAAGAGCGTATCCCGCAACCCACACGCCCAAGGCCGCTGCCAGTGTGCCAGTTTGCCAAGCAATCGGGAACTCCGCTGCAGTTGAGAAACCCGTTCATGCCGAAGCTGTCTCAACTCATCGGCCGGGTTAGCCGAACGAATCACTTGTGGCAGCACCACGGCGTCTTCAATCGCCATGCCTGCGCCTTGCCCCAAGTTGGGAGTCATCGCATGGGCGGCATCCCCAATGAGCAGCGTTCTTCCTCGCCCCCAAACAGGTGTCGTTAGTTCTTCTAAATCGTGGTGCAGCAAATGCACGCAATCCAGCGAATCAAGCACCGCTGGCACTGGGTCCGCAAACTTGGCAAATTCGTCGCGGATCGCTGCCAGGCTGTGTTCGCGCGGCATTCCACTGGCACACTCCTTGACTAGAAAAACATAAATTCGATCGCCTTTCAGTGGCACAACCCCGATGCGCGTCGCCC
>Ga0075030_100004847_pt1 | contig 12159 bp, 9 predicted proteins | sample LitLauG_LLR_2012_FD_71393 | JGI IMG/M metagenome (GOLD analysis project Ga0075030, IMG submission 71393) | Freshwater sediment microbial communities from Pennsylvania, USA - Little Laurel Run_MetaG_LLR_2012 | ecosystem: Environmental > Aquatic > Freshwater > Creek > Sediment | place: USA... | reverse complement strand
ATGTTTCGAATCAATCGCGTCTCTCCTTTCAAGCTCCCGAGCGTTCTGGGTTGGATGGGGCCGACCCGCCTAGAAATTCTTGTGGGGCAGCTGGCTGGACACGAGTTCATTTTTGCAAACGATACCAATCTTGTGGGACAGTTTGGGCGCTCGCTAGGCCGCCAACCTTTCCTTCATGGAGAGAAACTCAGCTTTAAACCAACACCGAATTTTGAGTTTAGTGTTTCCGAAACTACAGTTTTTGCGGGTGGACCATTTCCGCTCAACTGGCACAATTTTCTTAAGAGCTACACCGGGTTCATCGTGGCACAGAGTTCCACGGCAACGGACATAACGGACGCCCGGTCCGGGATCGACTTTACATACAGAGTTCCCTGGGTGCGCAAATGGCTGACGTTCTACGGTGATGCATTTACGGAAGACGAGTACTCGCCGCTGGCCTACCCCCGCAAGGCCGCGTTTCAGGGGGGAATTTATATGCCACGAATTCCGGGCGTCTCCAAGCTAGACTTGCGCGTCGAAGGAGGCTCGACCTCGCCGGTGGATTTTCCTGGTTGCAATGGCTGCTTTTATCAAAACACAACATTCCTTAATTCCTATACGAATCAGGGCAACTTGATGGGAACTTGGATCGGACGCGCCTCGCAGGGCGAGCAGGTGTGGAGTACGTATTGGCTGACGCCCGGAGACAAGATTCAGTTCAATTTCCGTCATAGGAAGATCGACGGCCAATTTAGTCCTGGCGGAGGAACTGTAAATGACGCGGGAGTGAGGGCCACTGTCCGATTGAACCATGCAACGGAAGTGTCAGGTTCAGTGCAGTACGAAAAGTGGGATATTCCTCTGTTGGCCAATGGGCCCCAGTCGAATTTGACGACTTCAGTTCAGTTCACGTTTTGGCCTCGTTCGTGGAAGTGAGACGGTAAACGGTATGGACGGGAAAACAGGAGAGAAGGAGAGACGTGACGCAGACAGCCACCAAGCAGCAGCCTGAAACCGCAACGCCATCGGCTGGGGAAGAGGTTTTGCTGCTCGAGATGCCGCTCGAGGATTCGCGCGAGTGGCAAGCGGAACAGCTGCGGCTACTTTGGGGACGTCGCCGGTTCTTTTTCCGAGCTGGTGCAATCGGTCTCCTTGCCTCAACGCTAGTTGCATTCATGATTCCGAAATCCTACACGTCGACCACGCAACTCATGCCGCCGGATTCACAATCGACGTCGGGTATTGCCATGATGGCGGCGATGGCGGCGAAGGCCGGAGGCATGGCAGGCGTGGCGGGCGACTTGCTCGGGCTCAAGAGTTCGGGAGCGCTATTTATTGGCGTCTTGCGGAGTCAGACCTCGCAAGACCGCCTCATCGAGCAGTTTGATTTGAAAAAGGTTTACGGCGCGAGCCTCGTTATGAATGCGCGGAGGAAACTCGATGAAAACACGTCGATTTTGGAAGACAGGAAGAGCGGCATCATCTCAATTAGTGTGACAGATCATAGTCCGCAGCGGGCCGCAGCGTTAGCCGGCGCCTATGTCGACCAATTGAATACGCTGGTTTCCGAACTCTCGACTTCTTCCGCGCACCGCGAACGCGTTTTTCTCGAGGAACGCCTGAAGGTCGCCAAACAGGATCTGGACGAAGCCTCCAACCAACTCGCGCAGTTTTCGAGCAAAAACAACACACTTGATATCCAGCAAGAAGGAAAAGCCATGCTGGACGCTGCGGGAATAATCGCGGGCGAGATGATCGCAGCGCAATCGCAGCTCGAGGGGCTCCGCCAAATCTATACGGATAACAACTCTCGCGTCCGTTCCTTGAATGCTCGCGTTGGAGAATTTCGAAAGCAACTCGAAAAGCTCGGCGGCACGCAGACAAAGGGCACGCAGGGGCGCACCGTTTCCGCGAGCCAGCCCGCTGAAGCGGGGCCCGCTCAGAATAGTGGCTTTCCTTATCCCTCCATGCGGAATTTGCCGCTGCTCGGAGTAAAGTACGCCGACTATTACCGCCGGGCGAAAATCCAAGAAACCGTCTTCGAATTGTTGACCGAACAGTACGAGCTTGCTAAGGTGCAAGAAGCAAAAGAAACACCGAGTGTTAGAGTACTCGACCCGGCCAGGATCCCGGAGAGGAAATCATTTCCGCCACGTTTGGTGATCATGATTCTAGGCACATTTCTAGTATTCGCCGTGTCCGTGGTGTGGGTGTTGGGAACAGTGCGTTGGGAAGAAGTCGATCCAAAAGATCCGCGCAAGGTTTTCGCGCAAGAAATCGCCGGGGCGGTGAAAGCGCGAATGCCATGGGCGTCACGAAACGGAAACGCCCCGGAACCGAGCGCGCAAGGAATTGAGGATGGACTCGACGGTAGCCGTCCGCCATCCCGCAAACCGACGGGCGAGTAGAATCGTCCGCAAGTATTTGTAGAATAAAGGGTTAAGTCACAAATTGCCCTGTAAGTGACGGGGCGAAGCTGTGTAAGGCCAACCGGAGAGGAGGAAGCGTGGCGAGCGCGACGAATGTGCTGGAGCGACAGCAGAATGCGGGAGTCTTGCTGGAGCAAGAGCAAGCGATGGTGCAGTCGCATTGGTACGCCGTGTACACATGCGCAAAGCACGAAAAGCGCGTCGCGGCGGAGCTGGGAGCTCGAGAGGTGGAACATTTTCTTCCGCTGTACAGTTCCGTGCGGCGGTGGAAAGACCGCCGGGTGCAATTGGAGTTTCCTTTGTTCCCAGGATATGTTTTCGTGCGGCTGGCGTTGCACGACCGGCTGCGGGTACTGCAGATTCCGAGCGTGGTGCGCCTGGTCGGCTTCAACGGCCTGCCGGCCGCGCTTCCCGATACGGAGATGGAACTCCTGCGGTCCGGGCTTTCCGAGCGCTTGCGAGCCGAGCCACACCCGTTCCTAACCGTGGGCAGACGAGTGCGGATTAAGAGCGGGCCTTTTGCGGGACTCGAGGGTATCCTCAAGCGGAAGAAGAGCAATCTGCGGGTTGTGATATCGCTCGAACTCATCCAACGCTCCGTCGCAGTAGATGTAGAAGCTGCGGATGTTTTGCCACTCAACAGTTAACTGAAGATCTGCAAACAGTTGAAATGACCGAGACACCAATCAATCAGAATGCGGATAGAAGGCATAACGGGCACCTGACCAGTGGGCGCCTGCTGGCAAAAAACACGCTCTGGAACTTGGTCGGCAGCGGGGCTCCGATGCTGGTGGCGGTTTTCTGCATTCCGATCCTCATTCGAGGACTGGGCAATGAACGTTTCGGGGTGCTGACGCTCACCTGGGCGCTGATCGGGTATGCGAGCCTATTTGACTTGGGCCTGGGTCGCGCGCTCACGCAACTGGTCGCGAGAAAACTCGGGGCTGGTGAAAACTGCGAAGTACCCACGCTGGTCTGGACTTGCTTGCTGCTGATATTGCTGCTAGGCGTGCTTGGCGGGGCTGTGGTAGGTCTGCTCTCGCCGTGGCTGGTGCATCAAGCGCTCAATGTGCCCGCTGAGCTTGAGCCTGAGATGCTGAAATGCTTCTATTTGCTTGCCCTTTCCATTCCGTTTGTCATTTCTACGGCGGGTCTGCGGGGCTTACTGGAAGCGTACCAGTGCTTTGGATTAATCAATGCCCTACGGATTCCCATGGGAGCGTTCACGTTTGCCGGCCCGCTGCTGGTTCTGCCGTTTTCGAAGAGCCTGGTTCCCGTGGTCGCGGTGCTTGTAGCAGGACGGGTCGCGGCCTGGGGTTGTCATCTAATGTTGTGCCTGCGCGTGGCTCCGGAATTGCCCCGGTCGGTTGGTTTGGAGCGCGCCGCTCTCGGCCCGCTGCTGCGCTTCGGCGGTTGGATGACGGTGACCAACGTGGTCAGCCCGCTGATGGTCACGCTGGACCGCTTTTTGATCGGCGCGCTCGTCTCGGTGACCGCGGTCGCCTACTACGCAACACCTTATGAGGTGGTTACCAAGATCCTGCTTCTCCCCGGCGCGCTGATAGGGGTGATCTTTCCCGCCTTCTCGACCAGCTTTGCGCACGACCGCAAGCGCACCGAGCTCCTCTTCGGCAGGAGCGTCAAATCCCTTTTTCTGGCGTTGTTTCCAATCATGTTGTGCACGGTGGCGCTGGCGCAGGACGGCTTGAAGATTTGGCTCGGACCCGACTTCGCCCAGCATAGCTACCGCGTGGTTCAGATCCTCGCGGTGGGCATTTTTATCAACAGTCTGGCGCAGGTGCCTTTCTGGCTGCTGCAGGGGGCGGGAAGACCAGATCTATGTGCAACACTGCATCTCATTGAACTTCCTCTATATCTGGCCCTGCTTTGGTGGCTGATCAGCATTTGGGGGATCGAGGGTGCAGCGATCGCCTGGACCGCGCGGGTAGCGGTTGATGCTTTGTTCCTGTTTGGACTGGCGAGGCGTTTTCTGCCCGGCAAGAGCCCGATACGATTTCGGACGGTGCTTCTGCCCGCCGTGACCCTACTGATCTTGGCCCTCGCCGCGCTCCTTCAGGGCCCCGTCGTGAAGGGCCTTTTTCTACTTGGCACGATTTTGTGCTTTGTGCTTGTGACCTGGTTCCGGGTTCTCACACCTGAAGAACGAACACTGGCGCAGAGCTTCATGTAGGGAGGCATTAGGGCCGAAGTGCCAGGTCGATACGCGGATCGTGCTCGAGCCATCAGAAAAAATGAAGAAGCTCCAAGTTTCGGTTGCGATGTGCACGTACAACGGTGCTCGGTTCTTGTCGGAGCAGCTTGAAAGCATCGCAGCTCAGACCCGGCTCCCCGATGAGCTGGTCATTTGCGATGACGGATCCACTGATGAAAGCGTTGAAATCATAAGGGCGTTTCTGCATCACGCACCCTTTCCAGGCCGGCTGGAGATAAATGATTACAATCTCGGGTCAACGAAGAATTTTGAGAAGGCCATTGGGCTTTGCCAGGGAGAAATTATTGCGCTCGCGGATCAGGACGATGTGTGGCTTCCTGAGAAACTCAGCTCCATTGCGGGCATCCTCGAGCGTGATGAGCGCGTCGGGGCGGTTTTTAGTGACGCTGAGTTAATCGACCAGCACTCTCGGCCACTAGCCAAAACGTTATGGCGCTCGAATGCTTTCAATTCGCGCGAACAGGAAAGGTTCGTAGCTGGGCAAGGGCTAAAAGTCCTTCTTAAGCATTCCATGGTCACTGGCGCGACAATGGCGTTCCGAAGAGAGTTCCGAAGCTTGACGCTTCCGATTCCTTCAAGCCAAATTCACGATCTTTGGATAGCTCTCCTGATCACCTCTATCTCACATCTTGCTCCAATCAAGACTGCGCTAGTGCGATATCGGAAACATCCAGCTCAACAGATCGGCCCTCGGAATTCCGATTTACTTTGGGAAACAATAGACACTTCCAGACGATTGGCGCGTGCCTACTACCTGGGCGAAGCCGAACGGTTCAACGAAGTTTGCGAGCGCCTCTGCGATCGTTGTGCGACATTTCGCCCGTACCCGTATGCCCTCCGCTTAATTCAGCAGAAGATCAGGCATCTGAAGGCACGGGGCAGTTTTCCGCGCTCGAAACTCCTGCGTCTCCCCTTCCTTATTCGGGAGATCGCTAGTTTTCGATATTGGCGGTACTCCAATGGGTTGGGGAGCGTGGCCAAGGACCTGCTGGTCTAGTTTCCACACCCGGAAGGGTAACACGCTTGCAACATGAGATACTTAATTGGGGCGGCTGCTTGACGAGGTCGTATAACTCGAAGTTCCCTTTTAACCGCGGCCTCTTTGTGCTATTCCTGTTGGTGGGTTTGTACTTCCCCACATCCTCTGGCGAAAGCATCTCCCCATCGCTGTATGTAGCGGCACCTGTGGTATCCGCAATGTTGCTTACCGCCCTTGGGCTGCGCGTGGGCGTCGATGAACAAATTATCCTTTGGATTAGTGCACCGATCGTAATGTGGCTGGCTTTCTGTACGCTGCTATCGTCCAATCTCTATGAGATCGCCCTTATGCCAATTGCCGTTTTCTGCCTTTTGGCACTCTTGTTCTCGGTTCGAGTGGGCAAGTTGCGATGCGGAAATCTTACTCCCCTACTTGCCGTTGTGAGCATCGCTAATGTGTGCATGGGAATTTCGATGCTCACCTTCGACACTGTCGCAGGCTTTATGGTCGCACACTATAATAATTTCTACGACGAGCTGCTGCCGAGCATGATCACGGCCTATAAGCCGGTCCTGACTTTCGCAACGCACTCGGTCGCTGGGACCTTCATCTACCTATTCTTCTGGCTGAATTTCCGCACCTATCAGAAAACGGGAAAGAGGCTGCACCTTGCTTTGGCCCTTCTTCACTTGGCCATGTGTATCGCCCTGATGTCTGTAACCTCCTTTGCTTTTGCAGTTTTAGCCATCGTGGAACTCGTCTGGAACTTCCAATGGATATCGGCGTTGTCAGCAGTTGCGGCATATTTCTTGGTCTCAGTATCGCTAAAAGAAACGATTGGCGATGCATTTTTGGAGTTGTGGCTTCAAAAAGGAACCGGCCTCGGTCCACGTTATGGGGCGACCGGCAACTTAGCGGGGGTGATTTCTTACATTTACCATCATCCGTTCCTCCCGATTGGGGCGACGTACTCAGCCGATTTATTCGATAGCGGGGCTCAAACTGATTCTGGCCCGCTTGCGTATTTTCTTCGCGGCTCTTTTGTGCTTGTCCTTCTCATCTACGGTGGCTTGTTTCTGCTCCTTCGACGCAATCTCCGCGATAGGCGGGATTGCTACCGGCTATTCTTTGTCATCCTCGCAGCCGAAGTCGGATTCACAACGCTCACCTACATTCGTTCATTCCTATTGCTCCCGGCCTTCATGATTTATCTCAATTCACTACCCGCCGCATCATCCGCCCAAGCTGCGCGGATAGAATCTGACCCAAAACCGTCCCAAAACTGGCCCCTGACCGAATGTGTTTCTCCCTAGGCGACTGGGGGGCTCTGCGTATATCTAACCAGGGTACAAACTCATACTTTTATGCGCGACAATTTCTGCCCGTTAGTCAGCATCATCACCCCGACATATAACCATGAGCGGTTCATCGGTTCGTGCATTGAAACTGTGCTCCGCCAAACCCATTCGAATTGGGAACAGATCATCATTGACGACGGGTCCACGGATCACACGGCGGATATGGTTCGCAGTTATTCCGATCGGAGAATTCAGTACTGCTTCCAGGAGAACCAGGGGATTGATGCGCTCTCGCAAACCTATAATCGTGCACTTAGTTTGGCGAAGGGTGATTTGATTGCAGTTTTGGAAGGTGATGACCTCTGGCCTGCGGATAAGCTGGCCACGCTCGTTCCTAAATTTCGCGATCCCAGTCTAGTTTTGGCATACGGAGCCGTGGTGGATGTCGACGTAAACGGTCGCAAACAATCGGGTCGACGCCGAACTCACAAATCAAGACCGAATTTGCCATCATCTGTGCTGTCCAACAATCCAGTCTGGTCAGCATCTAAGTTTATGCTCACCGCACAGGGCCCATCACTAATTCCAGCCTCAACGGTTGTCTTGCGCCGTTCTACGCTGGAAGAGATCGGCGGATTTCAGTCCTTTCCCGGACTGCGCACAACGGATTATCCGACGTACTTTCGACTCTCGCTGAAAGGGAAATTCTCCTACGAGAACAGGGTGATGGGATTTCAGAGGCGCCACCTGGGGTCCGTTACCATCGCAAACCTGGAGTCCGGACATCTGAATGCGTCCCGATGCTCTCGTGCGTTTATGGAAGAATACGGACGAGAATTGAATCTAACTCCTGCCGACGTTACAGAAATTGAGGACAGCTGGAAAAAATCGCAAACCCTGATTGAGTTTTCCTTGGGCAGAATAAGCCTGTTGAACAAAGATTGGCGAAGAGCTCGCACTCATTTTGGTGCTGCACTGAGAACAGGGGATCCTCAAGTCTGGCTTGCATCCACGGCCGGCTGGGTATTGTCCTGGTTACACTTGAATTTAGAAGCTGTAATGCAGCGTTTCGGCTACGCAGGTCTCAAGAAATGACTCTCTAAGGCGAGAACGGTAAGACTCCATGTGCGGAATCTGCGGCTTTTGTGATTTCAAGGATGGTCTTGAGGCTTCTTCTGTTCTCGAAGCCATGGTGAACAGCCTCGCTCACCGAGGTCCAGATGGGTCAGGCGTTTGGCTCTCACCAGAGAAAGACGTCGGGCTCGGAAACACACGGCTTGCCGTGATTGACATCCCTGGGGGAAAGCAGCCGCTGTTTTCGATGGATGAAAAGTACACGATCGCGTTTAACGGGGAAGTCTATAACTTCGCAGAATTGCGAGCCGAACTTGAAGAGTTGGGCCGGCGCTTCGCCACTCGGTCAGATACCGAAGTTGTGCTAGAGGCTTACCGGCAGTGGGGAGCGGAGTGCTTGAAGCGCCTCCATGGAATGTTTGCTCTCGCCATCTACAGCCTCGACTCAAAGGAGCTCTTCCTGGCGAGAGATCGGACTGGAATCAAGCCGCTCTATTACTACGATGGACTCCAAGGGTTTTATTTCGGGTCAGAGCTGAAAGCCATTCTCGGCGTGCCAGGCATTCCGCGGCGCGTGGACTTTCAAGCGATCACAGACTTTATGGTACTGAGCTATGCCATTGGACCGAAGACGCCTTTTGCGGGGATTTACGAGTTGGAGCCGGGCACGTGGTTGCAGGTGTCATCCTCGGGAGTTAGGCGGGGCAGATATTGGTCCTGGGAGCGAAATCCCAGCGAGTGGGATAGTGAAGTCGCCACGGAAGAGGCCCGCAATGCGATTCTCGAGAGCCTGCGGGAGCACCTGGTATCGGACGTTCCCGTGGGAGCGTTTTTGAGCGGCGGAATTGATTCCTCGCTTCTGGTGTCGATGCTCGTCAAGGATTTGGGACAGGACGTTGAAGCGTTCACAGTCGGATTTGGGGAATCGGCTTATGATGAATCACCCACTGCCAAGGAAGTCGCCACGGCACTGGGGATTCGTCATCGCGTAATCCGGCTGGACCATTCCGAGGCGGACATCGCACTTGTGAACAAACTCCTGGACCAGTTCGACGTGCCTTTTGGAGACTCCTCGGCGATTCCAACGTATTTAGTTTGCAAGGAGACTCGCAAGCATGTGAAGGTCGCCCTCGGGGGTGACGGCGGAGACGAGATGTTTGGAGGATATACACGATTCTGGCATGCGGATTTAGCAAAACGACTCGGGCACATGCCGAAAGCCGGGCTAGCCGCTCTCCGGAAGGGCAGCGAATTATTTCAAGGTCTGTCGCCCGATTTGTATCGGAAGAGTCGGAGATTCCTGCGTTCCGCGGCATCGCACAACGATCAAAGGCTTCTCGCTTTGTCGTGTTACTTGTTTCCTGAGGACTTGCCGGGACTGTTTGAACCGAGTTTTTCCGAGCGATTGCACGGTTACGTTCCGTCATTGGCGAGGAACGGCGACCGATCCAATGATCCAGGAGGCGTGGAATTCACTGACGTAACGGTCAAGACCGTGCTGCCTGGGGACTATCTGCGCAAGGTAGACATGATGAGCAGCGCGGTTGGGCTGGAGGTGCGGGTGCCTTATCTTGGGGAAGCCGTGATGAAGTACGCGGAAAAAACTCCCGCCCACCTGAAATATTCGCGCAAAGGCAACAAACTGATTCTGCGGAAGCTGGCGGAACGGTATTTGCCGAAAAGCGTGGTTGAAAAGCCCAAGTCGGGTTTCGGAATTCCGATCGATTCCTGGCTGGGCCGGAAGGGCCGCGAGGAAATTTGTTCCCTGCTTACGTCGCCGAGTGCGAAGATCCGCGAGATTATCCGGCCAAGCTACGTTGAATCGCTGCTTCGCGGATTCGTCGGGCAGGTCTGGGACAGGACTAAGCGAAGCCGCTACAACACGTATCAGCAAGTTTATATTCTTTGGAGTCTTGAACGGTGGCTAACACGCTGGAATCCTGCGCTGTAGCAACGCGCGCGGATAAAATGGAGTCGAAAAAGAGGCGTCTTCGGGTGCTTGCGGTCATTCCGGATTCCCCTCATGCGGCTTCGATGATCTTCGTAAAGAAGCAGGTCGCCTCGCTCCAGGGGGCCGGCATCCAATGCGAGTCTTTCCTGCTCGCTTCGCGCACGTCGCCGCGCCTATTGTTTCGAGAATGGAAAAGGCTTCGCCGGGCGATCGAGGAATTTCAACCGGACTTCGTTCATGCTCAATTTGGTACTATGACTTCGTTCTTGACGGTGTTGAGCACGGGTCGACCCGTGGTTATTTCCTTTCGGGGTGGTGATCTGAACCCGTACAAGAGCAGGTTCCAAATTCGCCAGCGCGTCGGCAGGCTGTTATCCCAGCTTTCGGCTCTGCGGGCCACTCGAATCATATGCGTGAGTGCTCAATTGAAGGAAAGATTGTGGTGGCACAGAGACCGTGTCACGGTGATACCAAGCGGCGTGGACACCGCTATCTTCCGCCCTCGACCGCGGGAAGCCGCCCGCCGTGATCTGGGCTGGGAGCAGAACGAGCGCGTAGTGCTCTTCAATGCGGGAACAGATCCAGTATCGAAGCGGCTGGATTTGGCAATCTCTTCCGTTGAGGAAGCCAGGGCGGCTTGCGGGGAGATCCGACTGCATCTATTGGACGGCAACGTCTCACCTGGGCTGATCCCGGTCTTGATGAATGCTGCGGATTGCCTGTTACTGACCAGCGACTGGGAAGGCTCTCCGAATGTGGTCAAAGAAGCGATGGCGTGCAATCTTCCAGTGGTGACCGTGGATGTAGGGGATGTCAGGGAGCGACTGGCGGGCGTCGAGCCATCGAGAATCGTCACGCGGGAGCCACGAGATATCGGCAGAGGAATCGCAGAAATTCTGGAGCTTGGCAAAAGATCCGATGGGTGCAGGGCCATCGGGGAGCTGGCTGTTGATGTGATATCAAGCCGGCTTGCCTCCGCTTATGAGATTGCTCGGACGGAAGAGGTATGACGTTGGGTGAAAACACGAGGTTAGCTATGCTCGAACAGAGAAAAATCGTTGAGGCTGAATTTCATGACCTTCTGCGCGATCCCGCGCTGCAAGAAAAACCGGAGCTCTACGCAAAACTGACGTCGAACAGGAAGTGGTACAGCATCGCGCGAAAAAGCCAAGAGTTTGCGAGAGAGTACTTGCGGCAACACAGCCGGGGAGCTAAAGCGCTTGACTACGCCTGCGGAGACGGGAATTGTTCGTTTGTGATGGCCGAGTCTGGTGCCGACGTGATCGGGATAGACATTTCTGATACTTCTGTGCAGAACGCTGGGCGAGAAGCTGCGCGACGCGGTTTGAGCGCCCGCTTTCAAGTTATGGACTGCGAAGCAATGACATTTCCGGATCGTTCTTTCGATCTGATCAATGTCAACGGAGTCCTCCACCACATGGATCTGAGCCACGCTTACCCCGAACTGGCTCGCGTATTGAAGCCAACAGGTTCGGTCCTGTGCGCTGAGGCGCTTGCACACAATCCTGTTTTCCAGACTTACCGAAAGCTGACGCCTCATCTGAGAACAGAATTTGAGACGGAGCACATCCTGCGCCGACGGGATATTTTAGCGGCTCGTAAGTATTTCAATCGAGTCGAGTGGCATTTTTTCCATCTGATAAGCCTCGCTGCCGTTCCACTTAGAAACTCGCGTTTTTTTGAGCCAGCATTGGCGTTACTGGAGAAGGTAGACTCCGTCCTCTTGAGTGTTTCTCCTGTTCGCTGGTGGGCCTGGCAGATCGGATTTGTGCTCTCTGATCCAAAGCGGAAATGACGTGTATGAGCAAGATTGCGATAGCCAAGCGCATAGCGTCCGTCTATGAATCAGTTGCAGGTGTTGGGTGCTCAATCGTGCAAAATAACTAAAAAGTTTTTCAGCCTGTCTGTACCTTACGAAGGGGATCTAATGCAAACGAATGACGCCGTGATAGTTCTTGGACAAGGTGAGATTGGTCGACCGCTGTTGAAAATATTGGGCCAATCGTACGAGTGTATTGGTGTTGATATCGAGCCCGTGGATGCAGGAAAGCCTTGTTCCGTCCTACATATTTGCTATCCGTACCAAATCGAAGATTTTGTGAGCACCACGATTAGCTACGTCGAAAAATATCAGCCATCATTGACCATCATCAATAGTACGGTACCGCCGGGAACGACGCGCCAGATCCAGG